>Ga0268262_10003096_pt1 | contig 18355 bp, 11 predicted proteins | sample TergutNc150P3_FD_190354 | JGI IMG/M metagenome (GOLD analysis project Ga0268262, IMG submission 190354) | Nasutitermes corniger P3 segment gut microbial community from laboratory colony in Florida, USA - Nc150 P3 (SPAdes) (version 2) | ecosystem: Host-associated > Arthropoda: Insects >...
AAACCGTTGTGATAGAGGAATTTATGGAGGGCGAAGAAGCGTCAATTTTTGCGGTGTGCGATGGCAAAAGTTATCTGCTGCTCGCGTCCGCGCAAGACCACAAAAGAATTTTTGACAAAGACAAAGGTCCAAACACCGGAGGAATGGGGGCTTACGCACCTGCACCGCTCGTAAACGATAAAATGATGGATAGAATAAAAAAAGAAATATTAGAACCCACATTGCAAGGCATGGCAAGCGAAGGGAACCCTTACATAGGTGTTCTGTTCATAGGCATAATGGCTACAAAAGACGGGCCAAAAGTTGTGGAATACAACTGCCGCCTCGGAGACCCGGAAACTCAGGCAGTTCTTGCCGTTTATGGCGGGGATTTGCTGGACCTGTTTTACAAAGCCGCAGCGGGAAAAGTAAAGGAAATCGCCAAAATAAATCACCAAAGCCATGCCGCAGTAGTGGTGATGGCAAGCGAGGGGTACCCCGGTGAATATAAAACAGGAGCACCCATCAGCGGAATTCGCGAAGCGGAAGAGTGCGGTGCTCAAGTTCTGCACGCAGGGACAAAAATGCAAAATGGCGAGTTGCTCTCCGCAGGGGGCAGGGTTCTGGGAGTGGTTGGCAAAGGAGATAACTTAAAAACAGCCATAGACATCGCTTACGCAGGGGTTAAAAAAATCAAATTTGCCGGAGCGCAATTCAGAACGGATATAGGTAAAAAAGGGTTGGATTTTTTATCTACTCATGCCTAATGGCCTTCACAGGCTTCATTGCGCTCGCTTTCCATGCGGGTAAAATGGTAGCAAAAATGCAAAGCGCATTGCCAATTATAAAAATCACCACCACATCCAAAGCCTGTACCTGCACAGGGAAAAAAGGCATCATGTAAACATCGGCGGGCAATTCTATAAAATGCGTTCTCTCTTGAATAATGCACAGCGTAAGCCCAGCCACTCCGCCCAAAAGCGAACCGAATAAACCTATAAAAGAACCCATCCCCACAAACACCCGCATAATCGCGCTTTCCGAAAGCCCCATGGCGCGCAGAATTCCAATTTCCTTGGTTTTATCCACAACCACCATTATCAAAGAGCTTATTATATTAAACGCCGCGATTAAAACTATTAAACACACAATGGCCGCTACTATGAACTTTTCGTAATTCATCCATTTTAAAAGGGTTAGGTTTTTCATCTTCCAATCGTTGGCGTGGTAGGGATGGCCTAAAAATCTGCTCGCCATCTCCGCATGGATTTCGCTTTTCCAAGGGTCTTTTATTTTAAACTGAATGCCCGTAACGCCCTGCATTCCTATCAGTTTTTGAAGCTCTGGTATAGCTGTGTATAAAAGATTCCCATCATATTCATACATTCCGGTTTCAAAAATCCCGCTTATCAAAAATTGCATCATCTTTGGGCCGCCGCCCACTATATCATCGGGGCCTTGAAAGGTTTGCAAAACCAAGCGGTCCCCCACTCTCACTCGCAAACGCTGCGCTAATATGGAACCTACCATTATTGTAGGGCGCAACACCCCGCTGGAATCTATCAAAGAATCCAAACTAAAAATTCCGAATTTAATTTTCGATGGCAAATCTATAACATCCTTTGCGCTTTTGCTGTCTATGCCATAAACCACAACACCGTCATTGACTTTTTTAGAGCTAACTCCAACTTTGTAGATTATAAAAGGCGAGTATGCCGTAATATCCCCATCAACTTTCATAAGCAATTGCGCCAAAGAATCCGGCTCAAGAATTTGGTCACCGCGATAATCCACAATCTCAAAATGTGCATCCTTGCCTATCATCTGCGTGGTGACTTCCGCTTCAAAACCGTTTACCGCAGAGAGCGCGACTATAAGCGCAAAAGTCCCAATGCAAACGCCCGCCATGCTGAATAAACTTATCAGCGAAACAAAAAGACTCCGTCTCTGTGCTCCTAAATAGCGCCAAGCTATCTTAAATTCAAGGCGTAAGTTCAAAATTCTATAACCCTAACACGAATTATAGACTGTGTTTTTTTGAGCATATCTACTAAACTCTGCGGAACCGCAGTGTCTATGTCTATTATATTATAGCCTATCTTGCCATTGCTCTCATTTTTAAAGCTGCTTATGTTTATTCCCGCGTCTCCAAAAACTTTTGATATCAATGCTATCATATTAGGGACATCGTTGTTTACAACCACAATGCGGTTTTTCACGCTTGCAGAAGGGTGGCTCTCAATCTTAGGGAAATTCACGGAATTGCGGACTATGCCAAATTCCATATAATCTTTAAGTTGCTCCACCGCCATAACAGCGCAGTTCTCTTCCGCTTCTTCTGTGCTCGCGCCTAGATGGGGGAAGGAGATAATTTGTTCGTTTTCCAAATCCGCTTTGCTAGGGAAATCGGTTAAATAAACATTGCTTTTATTTTTTCCCAAAAAAGCTTTGACGCCAGCTTCGCCGACTATTCCGTTCCTAGCAAAGTTCAGCAAATAAGAACCTTTGAAAGGAGCCAAATTGGTTTCGTTTAACAAATCCTTTGTGGCCGGCAAAAACGGAACATGCACAGTTAAAATATCTGCGGCGGCTATAACTTCATCAATGCTCTGAACTACCTTAACCGTATTGTTGAGCATAAGCATATTGCCAATGCTGGGATAAGGCTCGTAAGCTATCACCTTCATGCCGCGGCCTATGGCTCCGTTTGCAACCAAAACACCAATTTTGCCAAGGCCAATAACGCCTATGGTTTTACCCTCCAACTCGGCGCCCACAAATGCAGATTTATTCTTTTCAACCGCTTCGCTGATTTCCTTGTCTTCCTTGCCCCTAAGGCTGCCTATCCAAGCTAAGGATTTATGGATATTCCTCAAAGCGATGCCCAAAGCTGTGAAAACAAGCTCCGCCACAGCATTTGCATTTGCCCCCGGAGTATTAAAAACACACACTCCCTTTGCGCTGGCTTTGTCTATTGTTATGTTATTCACACCCGCACCTGCGCGAACAACGGCAAGCAAATCGCCAGAGAATGAATCGGTATCAACCTGCGAGCTTCTAACCAAAATAGCTTCTGGATTCTCTATGGAATCGCCTATTGAGTAATTTTTCCCAAACAAGCTAGTACCTCTAGCTGAAATTTTATTAAGCGTTTTAACCGAATACATAGACGTTCTCCTGAGGTTATAGGGGAATATATAAATTTTATATATTAATGCCATATATCCTAAAGGAGATTTTTCATGAACAAGCGTTTCAAGCCTTTTTTTGTAACTGCAATCCTTGCTATCTTTGGTATCGCTGGTGCCCAGGCACCAGCTGCTACTCCGGCACCGGCTGCTGCTCCGGCCCCTGCTGCCGCCGCTCCTAAAGCTGCTACTCCGGCTCCTGCTGCTGCTCCGGCTCCAGCTGCCCCGGCTGCGGCTCCTGCTGCTGCTCCAGCTGCCGCTGCTCCTAAAGCTGCTACTCCGGCTCCTGCCGCTGCTCCAGCTGCGGCTCCTGCTGCTGCTGCTCCAGCTGCCGCTGCTCCTAAAGCTGCTACCCCGGCTCCTGCCGCTGCTCCAGCTGCGGCACCTGCTGCTGCTCCGGCTGCCCATGCACCAGCTGCCGCTGTTCCGGCTGCTGCTCCGGCACCCGCCGCTGCTCCAGCCGCTGTTCCGGCTGCGGTTCCTGCTGCTGCCGCTCCTAAAGCTGCCACTCCAGCTCCTGCCGCTACTCCGGCTCCGGCTGCTGCTCCAGCTGCTGCTGCAACTCATGCTCCTGCTGCCGCTGCACCAGCTGCTACTCCGGCTCCTGCCGCTGCTCCGGCTCCGGCTGCTGTTCCTGCTGCCGCTGCACCTAAGGGTGCTGTTCCTGCTGCTACTCCGGCTCCTGCCGCTGCTCCGGCTGCTGTTCCTGCTGCCGCTGCACCTAAGGGCGCTGTTCCAGCCGCTACTCCAGTTCCAGCCGCAACCCCAGCTCCTGCCGCAACCCCAGCTCCTGCCGCAACTCACGCTCCTGCTGCCGTAGCTCCAGCTGCTCCTGCCACCGCTCCGGTTGCTGCTCCTGCCGCTGCTCCGGCAACTCAAACTCAGGCTGCTGCACCAACAGATACCAATGTTGTTAAGCCCAAACCTGAAAAGAGAAAGAAAAAAAGAATCGAATTTGCCACGGTTGACTTCCCCGCAGATTTTGAAATTCAGGCAAAAAAAGTTATGCCCGTCACTTCTAAAGACTTTCCTGATGATAATTTGGATGAATGGTGGGGCAGAGCAAACTTGAAGATCGAAACGCAATCCGAGTATTTCAAGGGTAAAGTGCATTTGCGTATGTACCCCGGTGAATTCAAAGATAGAGTTGTGAACGTAAAGAGAGACGATTCCCTTATAACACAAACTTCGGAAGCTCGTGACCTATTTACAATTTACGAAGCATGGGCTTGGCACAGAGGCGATTACTTCAATTTCAAAATAGGCCGTTGGAGCAACACCACGCGCTATGGAAGCCAAACCTTTGGCGGTTATTTAGATGCTAAAAAGGATATCAATTTGTCTAAAGGCACCACTATGGATGGTTTGACCAAAAACAACGAGCGCAGACAAGCAGGGTTCATGAGCACCTACGATCCGGAAAATTCGGTTCAGTTTGGCTTCCATAACTTTGCGGAAAATATATCTTTAGACCTATCTTTGATAAGCATGGACAAGCACCTGAATAAAGGCGACTTGCGCGTTAATTTGCGCTTTGAAGACCTTGCTAACGTGACTGGTTTAAATGCTGGTCTTGGCTATCGCTCCAATTTGTTCGATGGAATTTACAGCAAATATGGCGATATAACCCACACCATAGCTCTTGGCGGAAGCATACCGCTTGTAGCCAACGCAGGATTTTTGAAGAATATGAATTTCTTCCTTGAAGCTGCTGTTATAGGTTTGGACGACCAAGTTGGTACAGAAATAGACCTACCTGGTGCCACAGTTATCTGCCCAGCAACTACTGCTAGCACCATTGAAATAAGCAAGGATTGCCGTTCCGACAGAGGAAAAACTGATGCTTCCAATAAACCCATACTCGCGGGTTTGGAATTAGACCTTTACCGTTCCTTTGATAAAATTGTGGTTGAAGTGGAATTCGATGCAAGCCGCAAAAAATCGGAACAGGCTTTATTAGGCTCAATTTATGTTAAAAAGCAGTTAAACGACCGCTTTACCATAAACTTGGGTATGCAGAGCGAAACCAACAAGCCAGCTAAAGGAAAGGATTTCTCCTTTGCTGGTCGCTTGCAGGGAAGGATAAACTAAAGGCCCTGGCCTATAGTGTAATGGTAGCACCACAGATTCTGACTCTGTTAGCCTAGGTTCAAGTCCTGGTAGGCCAATTTAAAATGCCGGATGATAGTGAAACTATAATCTTAGCAGCTTCGATAGCGTTGCTGCTTTTGGCTTTTATTTATTCACTCATAAGGCATGTCTTTCATTTTCAAACAAAAATAGAATTAGAAGACATCACAAAAAGCGAAGATTACAAAGAGATAATATTTCAGGGCAGTTCCGCATGTTGCTTTGCGGCTTTTGCCATTTTGGGTTTAGAATTTGGAGAGCATTGGTATGAATGGTTAGCCATAATGGTAGGCATATACATTGCAATTTTCTTTATCCCGGATATTTTGGCGGCGATGTTCCCAGATACCCTTTCAAAATTCTGCATAAGGGCGTATAAAATTTTAAAATATCTTTTTTTGCCAAGCGCAAAGGTTTCGCTTTTTTTGCAAAGGGGCTTGCTGAAAATTTTGGGTTATGACAGCAGACTCTCCTTTTTGCCGGAATCCATGCGAGGCGCTATAAGAGACGAAGATTCACATTCCACCCTGGAAGAAGAAGAAAAGCAGATGATAAGAAACATCTTTGTTTTTGCAGACACTCCGGTGCGGGAGATAATGACCCCTCGCGTTGAGATGCATGCCGTAGATGTTCAAACTCCGCTCCAAGACGTGATAAAACTTTTGAACAGCGAAAGGCACAGCCGCTTGCCTGTGTATTCCGGCTCCATAGACAATATAATAGGCATTCTCTCAAACAGGGAATTTTTGCAATGGTACACAGAAAGGCAGCACGAAACTTTTGATTTGGAAAAACTCGTTAGACCTGCGTTGTTTGTGCCCGCCGGGAAAAAGATAGATTCCCTTTTGCACGAACTGAGGGAGAGCAACAACCATTTGGTTATAGTGGTGGACGAATACGGCGGCACCGCTGGGCTTGCCACAATGGAAGATATTTTGGAAGAGATAGTCGGTGAAATAAAAGACGAAGACGATTCAGAAGAAGGTTCGGGTTTTGTTAAGCTCCAGTCCGGGCAGTATATGCTAGACCCTTTGATTACCCTCTCCGATTTGGAAGACCGCTTGGGCATTCATTTTGAAATAGAGGAAGGCGAACATATAGAGACAATTTCCGGGCTTATACAATACGCTCTAGGCTCTGTGCCGGAAAATGGGACAAACATAGAAATTCAAGGCTATCTGTTCAAGGTGAAAAAAATGGACGGTACCAAAATGGAAGAAGTCACCATAGAACCAGTTGTCAATCCCATATAATGTTGGGAGCAGGGTCTTTTAAATCCTTATTGTTTTTTGCTTCTTCAAATTTTTTCTTCAAAAACTCAGAGCGATTTTTTTCCTTTTCCCTTGCCTCGGCTAGCTTCTTCTCAAGCTCTGTCGATTTGTTTTTCTCGTGCTCCAAAAACGTTTCCAAGCTCTCTTTTTTTTTGCGTTCCCTATGAGACACAACCTCTTTGGCAGAAGTGTCTATCTCCAATATATTATCGCAGCACGGGCATATTATTTCGATGTTTGGCATATCAATTCAATCCTTAAAACAACGCACGGAGTGAAAGTAATTCTTAGGACTATGGCTCCAGGAGGCTTTATCAAAGCGGTTGTATATAAAGCTAATATAGGCTGCGCTGGCAGCAGAGTCATTTTCTGAGGCTCTCCACCAAAAACCTACTTCACCTGCTCCGGTAAAACCGCCTAAATTGTTGCAGCCGCCTGGCAATGCCGCAAAATCGTAAGCATCATCGCATAAATAAGGTTTGTCGTTCAAAGAGGAAGAGCTGGAGGAGCTGGAACCAGAAGAGCTGGAAGGGCCAGAAGGGCCGCAATGCTTCCAGCCCAGTTTTGCTTTTAAATATCTGCCTGCCGTGCGGCTATCGTAAGGGCTTTCAGTGCCGTGGTCGCCATCGATAAAACGATACAGCTTATCCCATTCGGCATTTGTAGGAATATGCCAGCCACCGGGGCAAATGCCCTTATGAGGAGTAGTTATATAGTTTGCACAGGAAAGGCTAATGCAAGAATGAGGCAATGCCATAACCGTGACCCAATCGTATAGCCTGCCGTAGGCTGCGCAGTTGGCAGGGTTATTGCCGTAACACTTGCTGCCAGGCATATCATAATTCAAATTTTCCGCCATCAATATCTGGCCATTTATATTAACGGTCCTATATGTTTGACCGCCGTATTCAAGCAAACCCTCTTTTACATCATCCGAAGAACAGGAGAAAATGAATGCCAAAACACCCAAAACACCCCCCGCTAGGAGCAAAAAACGCGTGGTTACCATATCGGTAATGTAGAAATTTCTATATTTTTCCACGTATGGATGAAAATGTATTTATAGCAAGACAACCCATTTTAGACAGAGATGAATCTTTATTTGCATACGAGCTGTTATTCCGCAAAAAGCAAGCCGATGCGAGTGCTTCTGTGATAAATGATGTAGAAGCCACTGCACAGGTTTTGGATAACGCGCTGAATAACGTTGGCATATCAAAGCTGGTGGGCAAGCATCTGGCATTTATAAATTGCAGCTACGAATTTTTAACCAGCGAAATCCTGTATATGCTGGATAGCAAGGTATTCGTTCTAGAAATCCTGGAAACGGTGGAAGTTGATGATAGAATAATAGAGGCGGTAAAGAATTTCCACAGCTTGGGTTATAAAATTGCCATAGACGACTTTATACCGACACGTGATAAACTCAACCGTATTCTTCCGCTACTCCCCTATCTGAGCATTGTAAAGTTAGAGTTCCCAGCTCTAACCACTAATGATATTCAAAAAAGCGTTAAAATTTTTCACGACAGGAACATAAAAGTCCTAGCCGAAAAAATTGAAACCAAAGAAAACTTCAAACAATGCTACGATGCCGGATGCGATTTTTTTCAAGGTTATTTCTTTGCAAAGCCGGAAAATTTTAGCGCGAATAAGCTCAACGCAAATATCCTTCAAGTATTTGAACTTATGAAGTCCGTGGATAAGCGGGAGGATTTTACTAAAATAGAAGCACAGTTTAAAAAACAGCCGGAGCTGCTGGTAAATTTAATCAAATATTTAAATTCCGCATCGTTTGGATTGCGGTCAAAAATCACAAGCATCAAACACGCCATCACATTGCTCGGCTATGATAACTTAAAGCGCTGGCTTTTGATTCTAGCTTATGCCGGAGGCAACAGCGCAAAGATAAGTGACCACTCTCCGCTGCTCGTAAACGCAATACACCGTGCAAAGTTCTTTGAAGAGCTTTCCAAATTCTTGAAATTAAGCGAAAATGTTACAGAAAAAGCTTACTTGATGGGTTTGATCAGCCATTTGGATATGATTTACAAAGTTCCCATACAATCCGTTTTGGAGCAGATGAATTTAGACACGGAAATAAACCAAGCTATTATAAACAAAGACGGAACTTTGGGAGAATTGTTCACCCTTTTGCAAGCTATAGAAGCAGATGACTTTGACAAAATTGATCTATCTCTAACCCACCTATCGCTTTCCACGGAAAATATCAACACAGCTCTAATGAAGGCATACGAAGCTAGTAATAATATTTAATTAAAAAAGTTTAAACCCGGCTGGCGTCATAGCCCAACGTTTCAAACATCTCGTAATCATCGTTTACATTTGAACCCGGCGTGGTTAAAAGGCCGCCTACCAAGGAAGCGTTTATGCCAGACTGCAAAGCTTTTTTCTGCAAAGATTCGCTCATATTTATTCTGCCGCCCGCAAAGCGGATAAAGGCATCTGGAAGCACAAAGCGGAATACCGCCATTGTGGTCAAAATTTCCTCTTCCGAAAGTGGTTTTGCATTTTCCAAAGCGGAACCCTTTATGGGGTTTAAAATATTTATGGGGACGGATTTTACACCTAGCTCACGTAGCTCGCAAGCAAGCTCAACTCGCTGCTCCATGCTCTCTCCCATGCCTATAATTCCGCCGGAGCAAATTTCCATTCCGCACTCCTTGGCAAGGCGCAGCGTTGCTTTTTTCTCTTCGCTGGTATGGGTTGTGCAAAGCTCCGGGAAAAACGAACTCGCAGCTTCCAAATTGCATTCATACCTGCTGACGCCAGCTCCCTTTAGCATAAGCATCTCTTCCCTGCCTATCAAGCCCATTGAAGCGCAGAGTTTTAAACCTGTTTTTTCGCGAATGCGGTTATACATTTCGCAAAATTTTTCCATCTCTTTTCTTTCCACCTTGCGCCCGCTGGTCACCATCGAAAATCTCTTCACGCCTTTGATGTCATTTTGCACAGCGCAGTCAAACACTTCGTCTCCGTCTTTGATGGGGTAGGTCTCTATGCCTGTTTTATGCTTTGCGCTTTGAGCGCACCACTTGCAATCCTCGCTGCATTTCCCAGAGCGGGCATTCACTATGGAACAGGTGTCCAACTTATTTCCGCAAAATTTTTCCCTTATGGCGTTTGCCGCCGCGCAAAGCAAACTCTTGTCCGGATACTTTGCGAGTTCCACAGCTTCTAGGTAAGACACCTCGCCGTCTTGTTCTAAAATTCTCTTTAAAATTTCGTCTAAATTCATAATAATTTATATCAGTGCCTCGGTAAAACAACGGTTAATAGAACAGCCACGTAGTGGCAAATCGCTGCGCTCAACACAAACAAATGCCAAATAGCGTGGTGGTAGTACATACTCTTGTTCAAATAAAAAACAGAACCCACTGTGTAAAGCCCCCCGCCCACAATAAGCAAAATAAGCGTAGGGTTTGGCAAAACAACAAAGAATCTATTCCCGCCCGCAAGCAAAAGCCAACCCATAGCCACATATATAAGGGTGCTGGCAACCTTAAAGCGTCCAGTGAAAAAAGACTTGAATATAACACCCAACAGCACCAGCGACCACTGTATAGAAAGCAGCGTGATGCCAAAGGCATCCAGCATATACACTAGCAGGAACGGCGTGTAGGTCCCGGCTATTAAAAAATAGATTGAAATATGGTCAAATGTGCGGAGTATTCTTTTTGCGTCTTGATTCTGGGTGCTGTGGTAGAGGGTGCTGAATGTGAATAGCATTAAAAAGCTAAATGCGTAGATGGTAGCCCCCACAATGCCAGCTACATTGCCCGTATCTGCACCAATAGCGGAAAGAACCGGAATGCTCGCTATGCCAAATAATATCCCTATTCCGTGCGTTAGAGCATTTGCCATCTCTCGCCGTAGCTCTCTTACAGAATCCATTTGCCCTAAATATAGCAAGATTCAAACTACCTCACTTCTGTGCCCACTCATTGAGCAAAGCCGAAATTTGACATTCTTGCACTTTTTTTTGAGAAAAATTGCAAAAACTTTGAGAAAAACGAAGTTTTTGGAAAATTTTACAAAAACTTTTGTATATTTATTATATATGGATAATTCTTTCAAAATAAGGCAAACTTATCTTGAAACGTTGCTTGGCTATAAAGATAAAAAAATAGTCAAAGTTATAACTGGTATAAGGCGTTGTGGAAAGTCCACAATGCTATCTGTATTTGCACAGGAACTTAAAAAAAGGCATATTTCGGAGAAACAGATTATAGAAATGAATTTTGAATCCATGAAATTCGAAAATATAACAAATCACAAAGAATTGTATTCTTATATAACGGGGCATATTGGGCAGCCACGGGGGGCTGCCCCCACTAAGAAAAAAACATATCTCTTTTTTGATGAGATACAAATGGTGAAAAAATGGGAAAAGGCGGTGAATTCTATTTTAGTGGATTTTGATGTGGATGTTTATATAACAGGTTCCAATGCCTATTTGCTTTCTTCCGAGCTTTCAACCTTGATTTCCGGGCGTTATGTTGAAATAAAAATGCTGCCGCTTTCTTTCAAGGAATTTTTGGATTTCAATGATTTTGATTCCAAACTTGGCATTGAAGATAAATTTTTGCTATATATGAAATTCGGAGGAATGCCTGCGGTTGCGGAATATGGTTTTAATGAAAAAATGATTTACGAAATGCTGGAAGGGGTTTACAACACCGTTATAATCAAAGATATAATGCAGAGAAACAAAATAACAGACTATGCTTTGCTGAAAAAACTTGCTGATTTTTTAGCTCACAGCATAGGTTCAATAAATTCCATAAACAGCATAAGCAATTTTTTGGTTAGCAACAAAGAAACAGAGCATAAATCCGCACCAAACAAAATGATTGAAAGTTATATAACCGCATTGCAAAACGCATTTATTTTTTACGAATTAAAAAGATACGATGTAAAAGGCAAATCATTGCTCAAAACGCTTTGCAAAAACTATATAGCCGATATAGGCATAAGAAATATGCTTTTAGGGTACAGAGATGCCGAAAAGGGGCATATTTTGGAAAATATAGTATTTTTGGAGCTTTTGCGGCGAGGCTACAAGGTTCATATAGGAAAATTTTTGGATTTTGAGATTGATTTTATGGCTGAAACCCCAAAGGAAAGAATTTATTTTCAAGTTTGCGAAAGTTTAGTTGACAAAAACGTTTTTGAGCGAGAGATTGCCCCGCTAAAACATATAAGAGACAACCACGAAAAAATAATACTTTCCCAAGATAAGAATTTCATTGCTTCTTATGATGGGATTAAAATTATGAATGTGGTGGATTTTTTGTTGGGGTAGGGGCAAAAACTTACTACCTCACAGCTACTCGCATTGTTTGGGCGCCTACTTTTATTATGTACATTCCTTTTGTCTGAACCAGAATTCTCAAATTGTCTGAACCCCACGCCCTTCCGCTACTTTCTCGCTGGCGAACATCCGCAGGATGGTCATTCCCCCGATTCAAGGATTTGCCCGATGTGAATACGAGTTTGCCTTGGAGGGTGTACACCTCAACTTTTGCGCCCTGGGGTAGGTTTGAGAGCATAATGTCATTGTTTATCACTTGTACGCTAATGTTGCTAAGCGCACTTTGTGGAAGAATAGGAGTTGTATTGTAAATTACTTCTCCGCTTTGGCATTTTTCTGTTTCAGGGTCATACGAACTGCCGCCGCATAGGGAATAAACTTTGTCATCAAGGCAGAATTGCTTTTCCTCGTCATACCAGCTGCTTTTCCCGCATTTGTACTGAAGAACATTGCCTGAGCATTTATTCGTTTCAGGGTCATAACTTGAACCGTTGCATAGGGGATAAACTTTGTCATCAAAGCAGAATTGCTTTTCCTCGCTATACCAGCTGCTTTTCCCGCATTTGTACTGAAGAACGCCGCTTTGGCATTTATTCGTTTCAGGGTCATATTCCGAGCCGTTGCATAGGGAATAAACTTTGTCATCAAAGCAGAATTGCGTTTCATAGTTTATTGTGCTAGTCCCGCATTTATCTACCTCAACAATTGAAGGCGGAGGTGGTGGAGGCGTTGCTGCGATTGTCCACTGGGCGTAGATTGTGGAATTTGCATCAAATACCGTGCTTGTGGTTATCTGCGTACCTCCTGTTTCTTCTGTGAACCAACCGTTGAATGTGTAGCCTGCTTTTGTAGGAGTGGGCAAAGAGGCAAGTTTCTGACCTGTGCTAGTTGTGCCGGATGCTGTGGTTACTGTGCCGCCGTTTGCGTTGAATGTCACGGTGTATGTGATGAGGGTCCAGTTTGCTGTATAGCTTTTGTTGCCCGTGCTTCCTTGCGCGATGGACACGGTTGTTTGCGCGGTTGTTCCGTTTGCTCCAGTCCAACCTGCAAATGTGTAGCCCGCTCTAGTTGGATTGTTCAGTGTGAAATCCGCGGTATTAATGGTGTAATTCGCAGGATTAGCGGTTTCTACGGTTCCGCTGTTAAGGGTGTAAGTTATTGTGTAGGTTGCAAGAGTCCATCTAGCGTAAATAGTTGTATTCGCGCTGAATACTGTGCTTGCGGTTACCTGTGTACCACCTGTTTCCTCTGTAAACCAACCATCAAAGGTATAGCCCGTTCTTGTAGGCACTGGCAAGGAAGCAAGTTTCCCACCTGTGCTAGTTGTGCCAGTTGCTGTGGTTATCGAGCCACCGTTGGCGTTGAATGTCACGGTGTATGTGATGAGTACCCATTGGGCATATATAGTAGTATTCGCACTGAATACCGTACTATTCGATATCTCCGTACCGCCAGTAGTTGCCGTGAACCAGCCATCAAATGTATAGCCAGCTCTTGTTGGCGTGGGCAAAGACGTAAGTGTTCCGTCAAGTCCGGTTGTGCTGGTTGATGTGGTTACTGTACCGCTGTTGGCATTGAATGTTACGGTGTATGTTGGAGTCCATTTCAGGTAAAGCGTAGTACTAGCTGTAACAGCCGTGCCTTCATTTCCAAACACAAATTCTGTGTATGTATAATTCGGAGATGTTCCTGTACGGATATACCACTTACCATCATTGACATATCCGCTTCTGGTGAAGCTAGTAGAAGGCATTTGTGTTTCACTGAGTTTGCTATCTGGCAATACATAAATATTTGCTGGCGCAGTACCGGAACCGCTATTGAGGTTGAAACTGACTGTATATGTAGAAATCCATTTCAGATAAAGCGTAGTATTAGCTGTAACAGCCGTGCCTCCATTTCCAAACACAAATTCTGTGTATGTATAATTCGGAGATGTACCGGTGCGAATATACCACTTACCATCATTTGCATATCCACTTTTGGTGAAGCCAGAAGTAGAGGGCATTTGTGTTGTGCTGATTGTGCTACCCTGTACCACGTTGGCAATGCTCACAGGAGCAGTACCTGAGCCACCATCAAGATTGAAACTTACTGTATAGGTAGGAATCCATTTCAGATAAATGGTTGTGTTAGCTGTAACAGCCGTGCCTCCATTTCCAAACACAAATTCTGTGTATGTATAATTCGGAGATGTACCGGTGCGAATATACCACTTACCATCATTTGCATATCCACTTTTGGTGAAGCCAGAAGTAGAGGGCATTTGTTCCGCACTGATTGTGCTACCCTGCGCCACGTTGGCAATGCTCACAGGAGCAGTACCTGAGCCACCATCAAGATTGAAACTTACTGTATAGGTAGGAATCCATTTTAGGTAAAGCGTAGTATGATCCGTTACTGGCGTACCTCCGTTTCCAAACACAAATTCTGTGTATGTATTGCCAGACGATGATATGCTTATATCGTCAATAGCCGCAGGAGGTTGGGTACCGCCAGAAGCATCATTTCTCCAAGAGAAAACAAGCCTCATAGTTTTGCCACTGAAGGTAGCGGCAGGCAATGTGATGGTTTTTTGTGTCCAACTAGAATTATTCAGATAGCTAGTTCCCAAAGTTGTGCCACTGCTGAATACTGAACCAGCAGTAGGTGTGGTACTTGTGGTACTGTATCTTACAGTCATATCATCGTAATTTGTTTCTCCGTTGCCTTTGAAGTAGAAAGTCAGAGTAAAATCTGAACTGGATGTTGGGAATGTTATATCTCTATAAAGATGAACAACCGAAGTTGAGGTTATGGTGTATGAGTTTGCCGAATTATTGTTGGAAATGTAAGCTGAATAAGAGCCGTCATATTTCGTATCTGTGCCAATCAACCACTTATTTGTTTGAGTGCCATTGACCAAAACCCAACCATTTGCGCCGTTTTCAAAGGATTCGATAAGTATGCTAGATTGAGTGTACCACTTGCCGTCATTGACATATCCGTTTTTGGTAAAACCAGAAGTAGAGGGCATTTGCGCCATGTTGAGTGTGTTGTTCTCTACATCGTTGATAATAATGTTCGCAGGCTTTGTACCTGAACCGCCGTTAAGGTCAAAACTGACTATGTAAGCTGGTGTCCACTTCAGATAGAGTGTAGTGTTGTTATTCGTCACTGCTGTTCCATTCGTTCCGAACACAAATTCCGTGTATGTATAATTCGGTGACGTTCCTGTGCGAGTGTACCACTTGCCATCGTTAATATGTCCTGCACGAATAAACTCTTCGGTAGCCGGCATTTGTGCTGTAGTGAGCGCACCGTTCGGTACCGCAACTATATTCGCTGGTGTCGTTCCTGTTCCGCCGTCAAGATTGAAACTTACAGAGTAGCCCCATTTCGCATAATATGTTTGGTTTCCTATGCTGCCTTTGGGGATAGAAGTAACGCTAGTTCCAGTAAATAACGCATTGTTGTACCACCCGTCAAAAGTGTAGCCCGTTTTGCTCGGATTCTGGAGTGTTATCGCACTACTTTCGATAGTGTATGTCGCAGGATTTGAGGCGTGATTGGTGCCATCGTCAAGGTTGTAAGTTATCGTATAAGTTATAGGTGTCCACCGAGCATAGACAGTAGCGTCTGCACTATACTTCCGATTTGCCGTTACTTCCGTGCCACCTGTAGTAGCCGTAAACCAAGCATTGAATGTATAGCCGTTTCTCGTTGGTGTAGATGGTAAAACGAGCGTAGAATCGGCACGGGTCAGTATTGTCTGTGATGAAGCAATGCCAGAAATGTTTATATCATCAATAGCCGCAGGGGGTTGGGTACCGCCAGAAGCGTTATTTTTCCAAGAGAAAACCAGTCTCATTGTTTTGCCACTGAAGGTAGCGGCAGGCAATGTGATAGTTTTTTGTGTCCAACTAGAATTACCTTGATAAATTCCCAAAAGTGTACCGTCGCTGAATACTGAACCAGCAGTAGGTGTATAACTTGTAGTACTGTATCTCACGGTCATATCATCGTAACCTGATTCTCCGTTGCCTTTGAAATAGAACGTCAAGGTAAAATCCGAACTTGATGTTGGGAATGTTATGTTTCTATAAAGATGAACAGTAGAAGCTGAGGTTATAGTGTATGAGTTTGCTGAATTATTGTTGGAAATGTAAGCTGAATAAGAACCGGTATTGCTTGTAGCGGTACCTATTACCCACTTGTTTGTTTGACTACCGTTAACTAAAGTCCAATCGTTTGTACCGCTCTCAAACGATTCATTTAAATCGAAGGCACCACTGTTGGCGTTGAATGTAACGGAGAAAATCGGTATCCATTTCAAATAAAGTGTCATATTTCCAGATACTGATGTACCGCTTTCGCCGAAGACGAATTTTGTCGTGCCTGTAGAACTTGTGTACCACTCGCCGTCATTTATATAGCCCGTTCTGGTAAAACTGCTTGTAGAGGGCTTTGTGGATGTGGATAACTTGCTACCATCTGACACACTGATAATGGCAGGAGTTGTACCTGTTCCGCCGTTAAGATCGAAATTTACTTTGACTATTGGTGCCGTTACCGTTATAGTTTTCGTGTTATATTTGCTTGTATTCACTGTTGAGGTTGCTCTCACAGTTAGTGTAGCCGCTGTTTCAGCAGCATCTATTGTCAGTTCGCCGGAGGAAGAAATAGTTGTGCCACTGTTGTTGTTACCTGTTACGCTCCAAGTAACTCCTTGTGAGGAATGTACGTATGTCCCTGTTACGGTAGCAGTAAATGCTTGTGTAAAGCCTTTTTGCATACTGATACTTGATGATGGGTATATGTTCACGTTTGTCACTGAGATTGCCGGTGCTGTACCTGTAAAAGCGGTCAAATAATATGTTCCAGTATGGCTTCCGTATGGAGTGATTCCGATGTAATATGTACCTGCTTCTAAGTCCATATAGTCATTGTACGAAGTAGTAGGATTTGAACTTTTTATCTGCGTACCGTCAGTATTATACCATTTAACATACGCATCGTATACTCCAGTAGAATTGCTACTGCCAAGGGTTGCACTCACCGTCAATCTACCCGATTGCGTTAAAACATATCTGTACATATCGGTATCATCCTGATAACTTATAAAGCCCTTCACTGTCTGTCCCGATGTTAATAATTGGGCGTCCGGGCGTGTTTCGTTTGGTTCACTTTCATTGTTTCCTGCGGCGGTAAAATCCCCTCGCAAACTATATATTCCAGTACGGCTTCCGTACGGAGTGATTCCGATGTAATATGTACCAGCTTCTAAGTCCATATAGTTATTGTACGAAGTAGTGGGATTTGAACTTTTTATCTGCGTACTATCAGCGTTATACCATTTAACATACGCATCGTATACTCCAGTAGAATTGCTACTGCCAAGGGTTGCACTCACCGTCAATCTACCCGATTGCGTTAAAACATATCTGTACATATCGGTACCATCCTGATAGCTTATAAAGCCATTCACTGTCTGTCCCGATGTTAATAATTGGGCGTTCGGACGTGTTTCGTTTGGTTCACTCTCATTGTTTCCTGCGGCGGTAAAATCCCCTCGCAAACTATATATTCCAGTACGGCTTCCGTACGGAGTGATTCCGATGTAATATGTACCAGCTTCTAAGTCCATATAGTCATTGTACGAAGTAGCAGGATTTGAACTTTTTATCTGCGTACCATCAGCGTTATACCATTTAACATACGCATCGTATACTCCTCCAGTAGAACTACTGCCAAGGGTTGCACTCACCGTCAATCTACCCGGTTCAGTCAAGACATATTTGTATATGTCAGCATTATTAGTAGAAGTTATATCACCTCTAACAGTATAACCTGATAGCAATAACTGTGCGGCAGTAGTTGTGTTGTTTGGTTCTGTAGAATTAACAAAACAATCTGTGCGTATATTATATGTTCCTGTATTGCCAGTTATGCCAGAACGTTGAACGATTTCTATGAAATAAATATCTGCCGCCACATCCGCAGAATCGCTGTATGGAAAAGTAAAACCACTTGTTGTAGCTTTAATCTGTGTGCTACCATTAAGCCATCGTACATTCGCAGTTTGGTTAGGCAAAGCCGCTTGACCACCGGGGCTGGTTATATTCACCGACAGTTTACATGACATTGGCAATACAACCCTGTATCTATCAGAAGTATTGGTGGAAGTTATTGACCCTGAATACTGTACACTAGGTACGATTGTGTAATCAGTTGCCCATGCGCCTTGCGCCAAACACAATGCAGCGATAACCGCCAAAGCCAGTGTTCTAAAAATGCGCATAGAGGTTGCGTTAATCTTGTCGATTTTCATAGAGAGGTTCTCCTTGTTTGTTGTGAAATTGGAAACGTGCATTTCTGCACAAGTATGTCTTATCAATCTTGCGGATTTTCATAGCTGGGTTCTCCAAAAGGCCGCCCATTGCGAGCGGTATGACGCGGAGGATTTACCGATG
>Ga0268262_10003097_pt1 | contig 18354 bp, 8 predicted proteins | sample TergutNc150P3_FD_190354 | JGI IMG/M metagenome (GOLD analysis project Ga0268262, IMG submission 190354) | Nasutitermes corniger P3 segment gut microbial community from laboratory colony in Florida, USA - Nc150 P3 (SPAdes) (version 2) | ecosystem: Host-associated > Arthropoda: Insects > Digestive...
TTTCGCGCCCACGCCGAGCATGCAAAGCTGGGCCCAGCGGGGGCAATGCCCGATCCCAAATTATCCTTTTCGGTGCAGAGGTCTCCCGAAAGGCACGTCGCAATCAGCGGCGGGGCCCCGGCGCATGGCTCTGATCCGATGGACACCCAAGCACTGTCTGCCGCGCTGCCGGGGATGACAGAGTACATGATGACGCTGGGGCAAGAGATACCTTGGCCTGGCAAGCGCGCGGCGCGAGAAAGCATGGCCATCCAAGACGCAAAGATGTTTGACGTGAGCCAACGAGGCGCGGCCCGTGCACTGGAATCGGGCATTTTGGCCGCTTGCTTGGACTGGATGGTCACAAAGGCCAAAATTGAGCTAGTGGCTTCACAACTGAGTTATTGGGTCGCCACAGAGAAAATAATCAAGGCCAAGCTGGATCAGGGCGGCAGCAGTACGCTAGAGGCTATCCAGGCCATGCAGGAGCAGTCGCGGTTAAAGTTAAAAACACTGGAGCTAGAAGCGCAGTTGCAGGACAAGTGCGACAAAATAAATGAACTGACGGCCAGCGCACAAAGCACTCCGATAGAGATCAACGCCAATATATGGGGCATTGAACTGCCCAAGCCGCTTTCGGCGGGTGACATAGCCGCCGACCTAAAGCATAGGAACACCGAATGGCTGGCGTCAGACGTGGAAGTCAAGGGCGCGTATGCCAACCTGCAAATGGCAAGGCTAGAGCGCTTTCCCGATTTGATGGTGGGCGCGTCTGTTGCCAAGGCAGGTGGGATGCCCGTTGGCTGGATGGTGGAGGCCGGGGTCAGCATTCCGCTATGGTCTGGCCGAAAGCAGAGCAAGGAAGTGGCGAGGGCCCAATCAATGCACGGCGCGGCAGAATCAGGGCAAAGGGGCTTGGCTTTTGCGCTGGAGGCCGCGTCTAGGGAGAGGGCGCGGTCTTGGAAGCTGGCCTATGATACAGCAAAAATGTATGAAACAGAATTGATCCCCCAGGGAGAGGCCGCGCTGGAGATACTGATAGCCAAGTTTCAAACAGGTGGGACTTCATTTGTGGAGATGGTTGACGCTATCAAGGAATTGCTAAACGACCAGGAACTCCGACTAGACGCAATGGCGCAAGTTCACAACATGGCGATACAGCAGCATGGGGCCATGCTTTCTAAGTAGGCAATATTTTTTTGGGGCAAACTATGCCAGAATCACATTATCGCAAAACCAGCACCCGCAGAGGCGGCACGGCCACATGGATAGCCGTTGGCATCGTGCTTGGGGCGTTTGGCTATTGGCTGTTGGCTCCATCAAAGGGCGCGGCCGTGGCTGCGGCAGATGGCGGGCAAAAGATGTATCAGTGCCCCATGCACCCCCAGATCATTCAAGACCACTTTGGTGACTGCCCCATCTGCGGCATGGACTTGGTGGCGATGGATGGCAACCAGTCATTGATGAGCCCAGGGCCCGATGGGTTGGTGACAGTCCAGATTGACACGCAGCGCCAGCAGTTGATTGGGCTGCGGACTGCAAAAGCAGAGGAAGCCAGCCTTGGCGGCCAGATATACGCCCCGGCGCGAATAGCAGCGGCCCAGCCAAGGTACTGCAACGTGACGGTAAAAACGTCTGGCTATGTAGAAAAGCTGTACGCCGATTTTGTGGGCAAGCACGTAAAGAAGGGCGAATTGCTATTCGAGCTGTACAGCCCAGAATTTCTCACAGCCCAGCGCGAGTACTCTGTTGCTGCGGCCAGCCAAAAGTCCGCGCCCGACCCCGCCCGCTGGAATGACTTGACGGAAGCGGCCAAGAGAAGGCTGGAATACCTAGATGCCCCCCCCGCACTGATAGAGGCACTAAAAAATGGAGCCGAGCCAGTGCGAAGGCTGCAAGTCTTTGCCCCCCAAGACGGCGTAGTGATGGCCAAGAACACAGTGGAGGGGAGCTTCGTTGATTCAATGGGCACCATTCTGGAAATCGCCGATGTCAGCGAAGTGTGGGCGCTGGCGGATCTATACGAGCAGGACGTTTCCCAAGTGAAGGTGGGCAGCATGGCCGCATTGGAAATCCCCGCGCTGGGCGCGGCTGGTGGGAAAAACCTAAAGGGCCGCGTGGTATTCATTGATCCTTTTTTGGATCCAATGACGCGCACACTCAAGGCCAGATTGGAGTTTGCCAACCCATCGGGGCAGTTGAAGCCGGAGATGCTGGGCAAAGTCATATTTGAAACAGATTCGCGCCCTGTGCTAACTATCCCGTTGGACGCGGTGCTTGATTCGGGACACAGAAAAATCGTATTCGTGGATGTGTCCGATGGCTATTTTGAACCAAGGGAAATAGAGATAGGGCGCATTGGCGGCGGCAAAGTGGAAGTTTTGGACGGCCTGAAAAAGGGCGAGGCCGTGGTTACTAGGGCGGCATTCTTGGTGGATTCTGAATCGCGCCTGCAAGCCGCTCTGGCCGAACTAAGCCGCAGAATTGCAGAAAGGGCCGAAGAAGCCGCCGAGCGTCAAGGTCATAGTCATGGAGGCCATTGATGCACGGCCCATCCAACCCCAATGGATTTCTTTCCAAAATAATCAGGTTCAGCGCTGAAAACAGATTCCTAGTTGTTGCGGCCACAATCCTGTTGCTTGCCGTCAGCTTTTGGAGCATGAAAAATATACCGCTGGACGCGCTGCCGGATCTGTCGGACACCCAAGTCATAGTCTATACAAAGTGGGACAGGAGCCCCGACATAGTAGAGGATCAAGTGACATACCCCATCGTCACAAGCCTGTTGGGGGCGCCCAAGGTCAAGGCGGTGAGGGGGCTGACGGATTTTGGCTATAGCTTTGTCTATGTGATCTTCGAGGATGGCACCGATTTATATTGGGCCAGGAGCCGCGTATTGGAGTATCTGAGCAAGATAACGTCGAACCTGCCAAGCGATGCTAAAGTCGAGCTAGGGCCAGACGCCACTAGCGTCGGCTGGATATACCAATACGCCCTAGTGGATAGGACTGGCAGCCACAGCTTGGACGAACTGAGGTCGCTCCAAGACTGGTTTTTGAAGTACGCCATACAGAGTGTGCCTGGCGTGTCAGAGGTGGCCAGCATCGGCGGCCAAGCCAGGCAATTCCAGGTGGCCGTTGACCCCGACAAAATGGCCAACTATGGCGTTGCCCTAGACGAAGTAGTGGCAGCGGTAAAGGCGGCCAACAACGAAGCAGGGGGGCGGCTCATAGAGTACGCTGGCCGCGAGTACATGGTGAGGGGGCGCGGCTACGCAAAGACCACGGATGACTTTGCCGAGGCCGCGCTGATGGCCGAAAATGGCACGCCAATAAGAATCCGCGACGTTGCGACTGTCACCTTGGGCCCAGAGATGAGAAGGGGCCTGGCCGACCTGAATGGCATAGGCGACACAGTTTCGGGGATAGTAGTGATGCGCCAAAAAGAAAACGCCCTCAACGTAATTTCGGCGGTAAAGGCCAAGCTGGAAGAGCTAAAAAAGAGCCTTCCCCAAGGCGTTGAAGTTGTCGCGGTGTACGACAGGAGCCAGTTGATCAAATCCTCTATAAGCACAGTCACCAGCAAGCTGATAGAAGAAATGATAATCGTGTCAATAGTCATTTTGGTTTTCTTATGGCACATGCCCAGCGCCATAATACCCATCATCACCATACCAGTTTCGGTGGCGCTCGCCTTTATCCCCATGCTGCTCATAGGGCAAAACGCCAACCTGATGAGCCTTGCCGGCATCGCCATTTCCATCGGAGTGCTGGTGGATGGCGCCATAGTGGAGGTGGAAAACGCATATAAGAAAATTGAAATTTGGATGTCCAGCGGCAGGCACGGCACCTTCTTTGAAACGCGCTTGGGGGCGTTGCTAGAAGTGGGCCCCAGTGTATTTTTTAGCCTATTGGTGGTGGCCGTCAGCTTCATACCGATTTTTACCCTAGTTGACCAAGAAGGCCGGCTGTTCAAGCCCTTGGCGTACTCCAAAAACCTTGCGATGGCAATAGCAGCGCTGCTTGCCATCACCCTTGACCCAGCGCTGAGGATGATGTTCGCCAGGCCCGACCCCTTCAGCTTCCGCCCAAGGTGGATGTCAAAAATAGCGTCGTCCATAGCCGTCGGCAAATACCATCCAGAAGAAAAGCATCCCGTGAGCCGCCTGATGCACCGCATATATGAGGGGCCATGCAGGTTTGTCATACGCCATGCAAAGACGGCCATAGCCATTTCTTTCGCGCTGGTGGCCATAACCGTGCCCATAGTCTTTAAGCTGGGCAGCGAGTTCATGCCGCCGCTTTACGAAGGCACCATCCTCTACATGCCCAGCACACTGCCGGGCCTAAACCAGACAGAGGCCATGCGTATATTGCAGGTGCAGGATCGTTTAATCTCACAAGTGCCCGAAGTCAAACTGGTATTCGGAAAGGCAGGCAGGGCCGACACAGCCACCGACCCCGCGCCCCTCTCCATGATGGAAACTGTAGTTGAGCTAAAGCCAGAATCGGAATGGCGCGAGCACAAAAGGTGGTACTCCAGTTGGGCCCCAGAATGGCTGAAGCCCATCCTGCGCCCATTTTGGCGCGACAGGATAACCTTTGATGACATAATACGCGAATTGGACAGCACCGTGCGTCTGCCGTCCATCCCAAACGCCTGGACTATGCCAATAAGGGCGCGAATAGACATGCTGAGCACGGGCATACGCACGCCCGTTGGCCTAAAGGTGAATGGGCCCGATTTGGAAGTCATCGCCGACATTGCAGTGCAAGCGGAAAGCCTGTTGTCTAGGGTGCCCGGTACGCGCAGCGTGTTTGCCGAGCGCATTTCCTTGGGCTATTTTTTGGACTTTGAACTGGATCGCCGCAAATTGGCTCGATACGGGCTCAGCGTTGAAGAAGCCAACATGCTGGTTATGAACGCCATAGGGGGCGACAACCAGACTGTAGTTTTCGACGGCAGGGCCCGCTACCCCGTCAACGTGCGCTACGCAAGGGACTTCCGCGAAAACCCCGACGCGCTGGCTAGGCTAAACGTGCCCCTGCCCAAGGGCGGGCGCATAGCCATAAGTGACATAGCCCAAATAAAGATGCTAGAGGGGCCAGCCATGATCCGCAACGAAAACGGCATGCTGAACAGCTATGTGCTGCTGGACTTCGACACGTCCAAGGTAGATGTTGGCACCTATGTCAAAAACGCAAAGGCCCTGGCCGAGGCGGAATTGGAGCTGCCAGTGGGCTACAGCCTCACCTGGTCTGGCCAATTTGAAAACATGATAAGGGTAAAGGATAGGCTAAAGATCATATTGCCCATAACCCTTGTGCTGATATTCGGCCTGATCTACGCCAATACCAAAAGCGCCGCAAAGACATGGATAGTAATGCTGGCCGTGCCATTTAGCGCCATAGGCGCGTTTTGGCTGATGTGGCTGCTGGGCTACAACACCAGCATAGCCGTGTGGGTGGGCCTCATAGCCCTCATGGGGCTGGACGCCGAAACGGGCGTGTTCATGCTGCTGTTTCTGGACATCAGCTATGAAGAGGCAAGGGCCAGAAACCAATTGAACAATAGGGAAGAACTTATAGAAGCCGTTGTGCATGGCGCCGTCAAGCGGGTGCGCCCAAAGGCCATGACAGTGTTAAGCGGACTCATCGGCCTGCTGCCCATACTCTGGAGCCTTGGCAGCGGAGCCGACCTGATGAAGCGCATAGCCGCCCCCATGGTAGGCGGACTCACCACCAGCTTTCTCCTGGAGTTGCTGATATACCCCGCGATTTATTATTTGTGGAAATCAAGGCATCTGCCTCCACCACATCCTAACCTCTACTAGCCCCTTGACCATCATTCATCCATCAAACCCTGCGTCTTTTACCCCCAGTGCGCGGCAGTTTTCGGATATGGTTCGCACTGTCTGTTGGGCGAAGCCGGCAGATGATTCCGCGTGGATCTCTAGGGACACCTCCATTTTTGAGCATTGATCCTTGGTCAGGTGGCACAGCACTTCATCTACTATTTTTTGGACATCGCGCCCAATGTGGGAGTGGTCAAGGTTGGCGGACATAAAAAACGAGGTTTTCTTGGGTTCGGGCGCTGCCCCGTCGTTGTGCCCTTTTACTGGCGGGGGGGCGTCTTGAGGTTTTTCCGTCGCTGTTCCCGCCCCATTGCCTGTTGCCCCCAGCGGCCCCCAATCTTCGGCTGGCCGCTTTTCGGCCTCTTCGGCAAGCTGTTTTTTTGCCGCCTCTATTTTGACTAGATAACCAGTCGTCTCTACCATAGGGATGGATCTATTGAATTTGAGTCCGACGTAGCGGCCGCCATCTATTCCGGACGCAAAGGCAAAGTATTCATCGGAGTTCACACCCGCCATTATGGCCTTGTGCAGCACCGACTCATTTGCCAGGCGCGGCAGGTAGCAGTACGAGCACATGTATTCCCACAGATCGCTTATCTTGATTTCATCTTTGTCTTTCCACAGATGCCTGTCCAAGTGCAGTTTTAGGGGGCTTGGGGCCATCTCCCTTACTATGTCTTCGTGCTGCGCCAATGTTCTTGCCGCGCTCTGGATGATGATTTGGATGTCTTTGCCGTGGCTTCCCCCCCTTGTGCTTTGCCTCTTCCACTCTATGGCCCCCAAGTTGCCATCTATGACGGTGGGGACAAGCAACCAGCAGTAGGCTGCCTTGATGCGGTCGTCCAGCACTTCATCGGCCCTTTTGTGGCTTGCCTCTGCCTCGTGTTCCTGCGCCCTGTCTATGTTTAGGCGATCCTTGTCGCTTAGTATGGACTTCCACGCCAAGTATTGCTTGGCCTGTTGCTTCAGCGTGGGCATCTCGTCTTTGTCTGGCGCCAAAAAAACCAGCATGTTGCGATAATTGCGCTGCGACGTGCCGCGGTTGTTCAGGTAGTCCTCGGCGGCCTCTGTCGCGCTATTCATCTGGCTGGCGGGCGAATAAGAGTTGGACATGCGAAGCAATACCAGGCGGGCCTTTTGATCCTCGCCCACGTCTAGGGTTGTGGCCGGGCAAATATGGATGCCCCCCAGCGGATGTTCAGTGCGTAGCTTCTTTAGCCTTTTCTCAACTTCGTGTTCGGCTTCCGAGTCTGGTACTGCACTGGCGCGGTCGTCAACGGTTTTGCGCAGCGTTGGGCGCGTGTCGTACCAGTAGCGCCCGCCCCCATCGGTGTACAGGTAGGACAGGGCCGACGAAAGCGTGTTAAGCGCATCGTTGAATGTGGATATCGGCTCGCCTGGCTGCACCGCGCCCAGCCTTATGCGGGCCGACTCTATGCCACGCACGTTTTGGCTGCGTTCGGAAGTGGCGCTGCCAAGCATTATAGTCCTGGCCACCCGGCGCGCCGCCATCATGCCTCCAAAACGCGGGTTGTCTTGGTCTTTTTGGAATGGGATGGAGCTTTTGCCATCTACGTCGGAATCCAGTATCGAGCTCCAGCTTCCAGCCTGCGGCAGGTGCTTTATCAGTTCATCGCGCAGATATGGAATGGAGAGCGGTATGGAGCATGGCATGATCATGGGCCGCGCGTCGTCGGCCATCCATAGCTCGTTGATAACGGCCGCCATCAGCCGCAGCACGCCCCGCGTCCTCTGAAAGCCGTCTATCGCGGCCCAGTCTTGGTACAGCCTGTCGAACACTTCGGGGTGTATTGGGTAGCATGAAACCAAGCGCCTTTTGTACTCGCCCTCCTTGGCCTCCGGCGGAAAGTCGCCTTGGTTTTCGGCGTACATCTGGCTGAACCTAGAGCATATTTTTTCGCGGCCCTCTGGGTTTTTGCAGTCTAGGAACAGGCGCCGGCGCACCACTTCAAACCCCTCATTGGCGGCCACCGGCCTCCATATAGACTCCATGCGGCCAAATAGCCGCTCTATGGCTTCCAGCGCGATTTTGCCGCCCCCCTCGGTGCCAACTTCTGCTTCGGATTCGGGGATGGTGGCCACAACTAGGCCATTGTTGCTGGTGCGCGCCGCCTCTGTCAGTTCTTGGATAAAGGATAAAAAGTTGTCGAAAGAGCCGCTAGGCAGATCTTTTTTTCCATATATCTTTCTTGCGTACGCCACCAATTCGTCTAGCAGTATCATGCAGGGGGCCGCTGCGTTGAACAGTTCTTTTAGGGTTTGCGCTCCAGGGGATACCCCCCGTTTGTCCGACTCCTTAACCAAGTCAAAAATGCGCGGCTTTTTTAGGGATATAGCCAGTTGTGCCGCTATCTCCCCCCATATCGTGTTGACCGTGGCGCCGGGCAGTTCGCTGGGGCGCCTGCTCTTTGTTGGGTCTAAGTGAAAGCCGACTATGGCGGCCACGTTTGCCTTGGGCAGCGAGGATAGGCCCGCCCTCTTTAGCGCTGGCAGCGTGCCTGGGATTTTTTCTAGGGGCGCCCTGCCGCGCAGCAGGTGGTACAGGGCTATCAGGCTGTGCGTCTTGCCGCCCCCGAAAGCCGTCTTTAGCTGGATCACCGGCTCGCCGTCCTTGCCGCACAGCCGCCGCAGCGATTGTTCCAGCAGGCCCGTCATCCCCTCTGTGACAAAGGTGCGGGCAAAAAATTCTACTGGATCCAAGTACTCGTATGCACCTTCGCCCCGCGCCACTTCGGCCAAGTTGGCCGCGAACTCGGCATTTTTGTACCGCCCCTGGGCCACGTCGGGGTGCGGCTGCATGACGCTGCGCCAACTGGGCAGCCCCGTGTCCGTTGTTGCCTCTTGCACCAAGATGTTTTTGCTTGTGGCAAACTCTGGGGCCTTTTCGGTGGGGCCTTGGCGGGCCTCTTGCAGCAGTGCGCGGATCTCATCGGCCCTGGCGCGGTTCATTTCGTCTGCCAGCAGCGACATGGTCTCTAGTGCGCTCCAGGCCTGCACCTCTGTAAAGTCCTTGCTGCCCGGGTGCGCCCAAGTGTTTCTTACGTCTTTGAGCGTCCTGGCCCAGGTTTTGTGCTGCGGGGACAGCTTATTGCCAAAGATGCCCTTCCAGTGGTAGTCCAGCAGCGCCAGGCACCTGGCTATGTCTAGGGATTCTTGCAGCTTCTCCTTGTCGCCCTTTAATGGCAGGTCGCGCCTCTGCTCTTCGTGCAGCGCGCCCAATACGCCCTTTTCCCACCACTTGTCGCCGTGCGCCCCTTGCAGCTCATTGGCTACGAATGGCGCCAGCGCCTTTATCAAGATGTCGAAGCCCTTGGTCACCCTGGAGTGGTTGCTGCCCATCGCTGTTTCCTCATTTATCCCTAACCCCTAACACCTGAAACCTAGCCCCTAATCCCCATAATCTAACCTCTGCCACGCAAGCGGCACTGGATGCTTAATCCACAAATTATTTCTCTCCTATGATTTCTTTGACAATATCCCCAATTATCCCGTGGCGCAGTTTTACGTTGTTCATAGTGTCTGAGCTGATGCTTTTTCTTGGTAGTCTGGTGTTGTCTGCAAACTCGTAATCCAGTTTTTTGTAAAGCGCGTTGCGTTTTTTATATAATATCTTAAATTGCGGCTCTGGCATTTTGCTCAACAGGACAGACCACACCTCGAACAAGGATCTATTGATTTGTGTCTTGGCAGGTTTTAATGGGCTGGTAATTCTAAATGCACAGTCGCCAAACAACTGGTACGCCCTCTTCATAGCCAAAATAAAATTGTTTTTCAATTCAATGATGTTGCTGTTGTGTATTGTCCTATTATTGGGTAGTTTCACATCATCACACCCAACGCCATTTGATATCTGGTTGATGGCCATCATCGTGTCCGAGAGGAATGGGTCCATGCGCTCTCCTTTGCGATATTCCGACACCCCCAGCATTGAAAAGGCCAAATAGTGCAGCACCAGTTCTTGCCCATCCATTCGGCTGTCATCCTTGTCATTCGTTGCGTCTAAAAACTCTTTTGTATTTGCAAGGTCTTTCAGCAAATCAGTGGAAGGGCCGTGGTATAGCGCGTGCCTGATTTCTTGGTCTTCCAGCTTTACCCCCCCTTGGTTCAGCCTTTTGAAAATGTTTCGCTGTATTTCGGGCGGCGAATCGGAGCTAATTATTACAAAGTCCAATTCCGTTTCTTCTATTCTGGCCTTCATGTCGTCTGGCAGGGAAGCAAAGTCTTTGCCCTCCAATTGCTTTAGGTATTCCAAATCTTTGAGCAGGTAACTTTTTTCTAGGATGTACTGGCGGATAGAGCTTATTCTTTGCAGGCCATCTACTATACTCCATACATCGTCCTTGTCTGTGGCGGCGTAAAAGAGGGGCAGGGGTATCTTTAGCATCAGTGATTCTATCAGCCTGCTCTTTTTCCCTTGATCCCAAAGATCGTCGTTGCGCTGGATGTTGGCTGCGCGGATGGTGCCCCTCTGGAGCCTTCTCACAATGTTGAAAAGCGAAATAGGTTTGCGGATGATGGAAATTTTATTCACGTCAAATGGGTATGGCGAATGCTCTTCGGCCTCCACGCCAGAATCGCTGCCGTCTGCGGCCAATTCGGGTTTTATGTCGGCATTGTCGTACTCTGAGTTGGTGTAGCCCACCTCGGTCTTCTTTTTATTTTTGCTTTTGAAAAATGCCATGTTCTGAACGACTCCTTTCTAAAGGCCCGGATGCTACGAATGGCACCTCAATAATTGTCAACCGCCAATTGTCAGTTGTCAATTCACTGGACGCCCCACTCTTTTCTAGGAAATAGTGAGGAGAAAATAGAAAAGAGTGTAAGAATTGACGCGGCGCGGCCATTTCACTATTTCCTCTTTCCTACCCACTCTTTGCTCAGGTTTCCAGCAGCGTCTGTGCTTGGCCCGTCGGTGCCCTCATGTCAATCAGCCTGGCCCTGACGTCGGGCCAGGATATGGCCAGGTAGTTGTAGGGCTGGGCGTCGGCGGCCATGCCCTTGCGCTCGGCCATGGTGTATAGCCTGTAGGCCAGGGCCAGCGCCTTTTCGGGCGCGTCGCTGTGCACGTCGCGCACCAGCGCGGCCACGCCCTCCACGCCCCTATCCACTATGGCCCTTGCAAGCTGCTGGGCGTACAGCCAGATAAAGTTCGGGTTGGCGGCGCAGTCTATCTCGTTGGGCTTGAAAAGGCGCACGCGGCCGGACTTGGCCTCCAGCGCGTCTTTCATGGACTTTATGTTAGTGTTCTTGGCCTTTTCCAGCACCTCGGCCACGCCGTACTCGGCGGGGGAAAAGCCGTACTGCGAAAACATGTCTATGCAGAAGCGCGTCTGGCCGTCTAGCTCGCCGTCCTGCTCGTTGAAGTAGTTGTCTAGCTCTGCGTTGATCATCTGTAGGGCCCTCCGCAGGCCCAAGTGCGCGCCGCTGGACTCTAGGATGGCGGAGTAGCGGGAATACACCAGCATGCCGGGGCCTATGGCGGCCTGGGCCAAGTCAACGGGGGCTATGCTGCTCTTTAGCAGGTTGGCCAGCGCGGGGCGCAGCTCGCGGCGCAGGGCCCCACTGAACTCTCCCAGTGTGCAGGCAGTGGCGGCTGCGGGCCTCCTGCGGCAGACCAGGACTATGGAGGAGGCGAGGGCGTTGGATTCCATGCCCCTCATCCTATTTGAAAGTTCCGTTCGCATGGGCCAGGTACCCGTGATTGTGAAGCCGGCCTTGATTATGGCTGTCAACATTGTCTCCCAGCCCGTAGAGGCCGTCTGCTGGGCGCCGCTAACATCGTCTTCATCGCCGCCGCTCTCGCTCTGCTTGAAGGCGTAATAGACAGTCACTGGCGCGTCGTCTGTCGCATAGCTGTATATTTGTTTGAAAGTTTGGAGCATGCCCTGTTCAAAAAAATTGCGGGCCTCATTCCTGCCACCCTCAAAGCGATTAGGTTCGGCCACCAATTCCTCTGCCTTTGGAGTGACGATGGTGCGGAAAAGGTCTGGGTATATATCCTTTAGCTGCTGGCGCAGCCAGACGTAAAAGAAGTCCGAGAGGTCGGCGTAGCCTATGTTGTCGTAGTATGGGGGGTCTGTGGAGACCATGACATTGCGTTGCCCGCTGTCTGTCTGGGCGTCGGCCTGTTTTGCATAGCCGGGGGAGGTGGCGGGCAGGTGTTCAAGGTTCTTCGCAACCCAGTCCAAGGCATTTGAAAAACAGCCAGATGAATCACTGAAAGGATTGGCTTCTGCAAAGTCCCATGTCATGGACAGGGCCTGTCGGCCAAATGTATTTCTGATTTTTACCGCTGAAATGTCCCACCCGGCAATTGTTGAACCCCTGTCGGCTATCTTGCCAACCGCGAAAGACAAGTACACTGCTATGGCGTCCGCGCATTCTTGGCTTCCGCCGTCTGCAATGACCTTGGCCCTTGCTTCAATCACTAGCCCGCTGAACGTTGAGAGTGCTGTCAACTGGCGATTGGTGAACAAGTCTTTGTGTTTTGTCATACCGTAGGCTTGGATACGGAAGCCCAATGCCTTTTCCGGCAAAAGGGTCTGGGGTACGCCGTCTTTCGGCTCGGCACAGTGGGCCATCTTTATGTGTTTGTCATTTGGCGGCGAGAACACGCGCCCGCCTGAGCCATCGGCAACTATGGCCATCATTTGCTCGCCAAGGCACCCGGCCCTGCCTTCGGCCCTTACGTGGTCGAACTGGATTGGCGAGTTGCAAAAGATGCAGGTGGCGCCGTTGCGCTTCACCGTGCCTGACTGGGCGCCCTTGCCCTGCCTGACCTCGAAGCGCACCTTCTTGCCCTCTATGACGGGCTGGACGTATGCCTCCCTACCACTTTTCTTTGAGAGTTCAAAGGAACTCGCCAAGGGCGCGGTGCAGGCACAGGCGGGGTTGGGACATTTGACTGTCCGCGTCCACAGCCAGGCTATTACCGTCAGTTCCCCGCCGTGCTCGTCTTTCACTTTTGGGTACAGGTGGCCTATCCTTTCAAAGGCCCTCTCTTTCATCCACTGGCCGTAGTGCCTAACATCCTCCGCCAGTCCTTGGGCACCGTGCCAGTCGTGGGAGAGGGGGCCTTCGCTTGCCTCCGGGTTGATGGGTGGGCGGCCCGCAAACTTGGGCGGCAGTTCTATCATGGCCTTGTTTATCATCACGGCGACGGGGTTGAGGTCGAAGGCGTGGGCCTTTAGCCCCAGGCGCTGGGCCTCTAGGGGTATGGAGCCGCCCCCGGCGAAAGGGTCCAGCAGGGGCGGGGGATTGCCGTTGGTGGACTTCATTATCTCGGCTTTGGCGGCTTCAAGCACATCGGGGTCGTTGGAGCTCTCCCACTTGACGAGTTCCTCCAGTATGCCAAACAGCCTGTCCCTCTCGGCGTCCTGTTCTTCTTCAGTGGGGAACTGGTCTGTCAGTGAGGACGGGTCATCCACCAGCGATGCCCATATAACCGCTCGCGCCGCCGCCAAGGGCCGCCTGGCCCACCACAGGTGCAGTGTGGATGGGTGCCCGTGCCTTATGGACTTTTCACGCGCAGACTCGCGGTTGATGGCCTCCAGCGGCAGGGCGACCTCGATCAGCTTTTTTTTGTAGGGCGTCTGCCCGGCGGATGGTGGCATGGGGTACATGATAGCAGTGGGCAGCTTTAACTAAAGAGTAAAGAGTGAATAGTAAAGAGAGTAACTAAGGATGCGGGCTGGCGCCCGCGTTGTTTTTTTAATGGTGTGGCACTGAACGTAGCATCGCCCCCGCGTGTTACGGTTGGCCGGGCCGTTTCAAATTGACAATTGAGCCTCTTGCAAGAAGCTCAACCTGTCATTCCTCTATCGAAACCACTTCGGCGCCGCGCACTAGGTCTGCGATGCCATAATTCACGCTGGCGGTGGCAAAGCCAAGGGAGCCAAAGGACTCTTTTAGGTTTTTTAGGTAAGTCGCCTTGGCGCTGCCGCTGCCGACTTCCACTATGGCCAAGATGTAGTCATCGGGCACGTTTAGGGCGCACAATATCTCGTTTTTGGTCACTGTCACGGTGCGGGCACCAAGGGCCCTGCCCTTCACTTCTATGAAGCGCAAGGAGTTTCCATTTGGGCCGCGCTTTTCGGGCGGCACGGCCGACTCTATGTCGTAGCCCCTATTTTCTGCGCTCACGTCCTTTGGCTTGTACCCAAGCCTTGTTTCTATTTCCATAACGGCGTTCATAGCCATGCGCTCTATTTCGTTTTTGGCCGCCACGTCGGAGCTATACAGCCCCGGTCTGCCCAGCAGTTTGTCCAGCAGGCCGACTGGGATCACTATGGCCCCGCCCACCACGATTGGCAGGGCGGCGGATATTTGCTTTTCGGCTTCCAGGTCGGCTAGGCGCCTATGCAGCCTGGCGTCCAGCTCGTCTGCGCGGGCGGCGGCTATTTGGGAGTTCAGGCTGGCGTTGTGTATGCCGACAGATTCTTTCATCTTTAGCTCGGCTGCGCGCAGGTGCCAGTGCTCGCTTTCTGCGCTTAGCCTCTCTTGGACGGCCTTGGCGGTTTTTTCTATCAATGCCAATTTGTTTTGGCGCACTTCTGAAAGGTGGGCGGGGACTATCTGGGATATGGCGTAATTCAGCGCCATGTCTTCTACGCCGGAAGCCAGCCAGGCCTGGCTTGCCAAAAAGGACTGCACGGCGGCCTGTTCGTCGTCCTCGGCTGGGCGGTAGTCAAGGTAGGGCGCGTGCCCTGCGTTTTGGGCCGCGCCGCTTTGCGCTATCTCTACAAAGTGGACGCGCTTGGATATTGCGCGCCTGCCGCCATTGGGGGCGATGGTGCCGTCTTGGACTGCGGCCTCTATGTAAAACAGCAGCCTGGCGTCTTGGCCAAAATCGTGGTCGTCAATAAATATGGCCCCGCGCTTTAGCAGGTCGTTGTTTCTTTCGCGGACAAGGGCTATGGTGGCCTCCAGCAGTGGGTGGCCTGGGGCCAAGAGCGCGGCGGGGACTTGCCCGGGCGGGGCGCAAAAGCGCTTGTCGAAGCAAACGCGCTCGTAACGCTGCAACACTGGGTCGGGCAGGCCAGTTTGGACGTGCTGGCCCCTGATGGAAGATGGGACGTGGGTTATTTCAAAGCGCCCATTTTCGCGGGGGCGGATTTTGCCGCCCGCCGCTGAAAGGGCCTCTATAAAGAAAGACTCTATAAAGTTGGGCTGCAGCTTGCGGGCCTCCAGCCTTTCCATTTCTTCGCGGATGGCGCGAACCTGGCTTGCGTCCATTGCGTCGTTGGTTAGGGCGCGCTCGTCGAGCAGGCGCTGTATCTCGTCTATGTCCAAGGAGCTGTCAACCACTTGGTTCAGGCCCTCCCTAACCTTGGGGTCGTTGCCATAGCGTATGGCGTCTATCAAGAGATCGCGCAAGGGCCTGTTGCCAAAGGTCACTTTGCCAAGCACGTCATAGACCTTGCCCTGCAGGGCTTCGCGCACGTTCTCCAATTTTTCAAACAGCCGCTGGAACACCATGCCCTCGCGGGTTTGGTGGGCCACCAAGTTCCACAGGTGGCAAACCTCTTTTTGGCCAATGCGGTGGATCCTGCCAAAGCGCTGCTCTAGCCTATTTGGGTTCCAGGGCAGGTCGTAGTTGACCATCAGGTGGGCCCTTTGCAAGTTGATGCCCTCGCCGGCGGCGTCGGTGGCCACCAGCACCAGCACTTCTTTGTCATGCTTGAATGACTCTTCGGCGCCGCGCCTCTCGGCCCTACTCATGCCGCCGTGCATGGCCACAACCGCGCCTTTGTTTAGCAAGATGGACTTTATTTTGTCCCTCAGATAGTGCAGCGTATCTCTGTGCTCGGTGAATATGATCAGTTTTTCCCTATGGCCGTTTGGGGTCATCAGGGGATCGTCCTGTAAAAGCCCTGACAATTCTTCCCACTTTTTGTCGCGCCCGCTGTGCCGCACGTCGTTGGCCATGCGCTCTAGCTGGCCCAGCGCGGCGATTTCTGCCTCTAGCTCGACTATGGTTTGGGCGGCCGAGGCCTGGTCGGCCACTTTTTCTTCCGTTTCTTCCATTTCGCCCGAGGGCATGTCGTCATCGTCGTAGTCGTCGTCCAGCTTGAACTCAGGCTCCTCCCTGCGCTTGCCGGCCTTTTGATCGGCCAGCAGTGCCACCAGGCGCTCGCGGCGGCGCCTCAGCGACTGGTATATGGCCTCGGGGGAAGACGCCAAGCGGCGCTGCAGCACGGTTAGGGCAAAGCCAACAGTTGTCTTGCGCTTGTCATTGTTTAGTTTTTGTGCGCGGTTGAACTCGCCTTGGACGTACCCTGTGACTGCGTCGTACAGCTCGGACTCTGGCTCGGACAGATCATAGTTCACCGTATAGGCCATCCGCTGGGGAAATAGCGGGGTGCCGTCGAATTTCATCAGATCCTCTTTGACCATGCGGCGCATGAGGCCCGAAACGTCCACGCCCGCTTGGGCTATGCGCTGGGCCCCCTCAAAGCGGTCTGGGTCAACAAGCGACATGAACTGCGCGAAGTCTTCTTCTTTGCCGTTGTGGGGGGTGGCGGTCAGCAACAAAAAATGCCTAGATATTGAAGACAAAATGCGCCCAAGCAAAAAGCGCTTTGTGTAATGCACTTTGTTGCCATTGACGGTGGCGGACATTTTGTGCGCCTCGTCGCACACTATCAGATCCCAGTCGGTGGCTTTCAGCTTTGCCTGCAGATCCTCGTTGCGGGCCATTTTGTCCAAGCGGACTATGCAGTGCCTGGCCTCCATGAACACGTTGCCGGTGGCGGCGGACTCTATCTGGTCGTTGGTGAGTATGGAAAAGTTGATGCCGAACTTTCGCAATAGCTCGTCCTGCCATTGCTCCACCAGGCTTCCCGGCGCGACTATCATGCAGCGGCGCAGGTCGCCCCTGGCCAAAAGCTCTTTCATCAGCAGGCCCGCCATGATAGTTTTGCCCGCGCCTGGGTCGTCGGCCAGGACAAAGCGCAGGGGCAGCCTGGACAGCATCTCTTTATAGACCGCCGATATTTGATGCGGCAGGGGTTCTATGGCGGAGGCGTGGACGGCCAGGTATGGGTCGAAGATGTGCGCCAGGTGGATGCGGTAGGCTTCCGAAACAAGGCGCAACAGCTTGGCGTCTGCGTCAAAGCTCCAAGGCAGGCCGACTTCCTTGATGGCAAGCCTGCCTTCGTCGTTCCTGTACAACAGCTCGTTGGCTGGCTGCCCGTTGGCGCCCTTAAATGTGACTTCTATGGCGTTGTCAAACCACTTGACGGCCACGATGCTGACGGGCGCGCTTCCCGCAAGGCCGGTGACGCAGGCCCCAGGGACTATCTCCTCCAGCCGAGCCATTTCTATGCACCTCGCTTTCGGCGGCCCCATTGCCTAACAGAGAGATGCCGCATCTACAATTGTCAATTGTCCATTGTCAATTGTCAATTTGCTCATCTGGGCCACACAGTCAAAATTTGCCAGATTTCAAGAATCTTAACCGACTTATGCTACAATTATTTCGAGTGCGGGCCGTCCCGCCAAGGAGGAAACAATGATCGTGCCCATTTCTTTTGCGCTGCTTTTCGCCATCACCCAAGAGCAGCAGCCAGCCCCCAAGCCGGCAGTGAACACCCTTTGCCCCGTCATGGGAAGCAAGGTTGACGAAAAGAGCAAGACTGTCGTTGTCAAGGGCCAGACCTACCGCATCTGCTGCCCCCCCTGCGCTGGCAAGCTGGAAAAAGACCCGGACAAGTATCTGAACCCCGACGGCACCCCCAAGAACGAAAAAAAAGAAAAGGCTGAAAAATAGTCGCAGCAGGACGCAAAACCAAACATTAGGCCAAGCCGCGAGGCGGGGCGCAGCGTCCCTGCTTTGTCGGCCCCCGTGCGTCATACCAAATCAAAGCTCTAATTCCAATTCCAGATAGAATCAGCGCTGACTTCTATTTGAAATTGGAATAACTTGATTTTTGCTTGACGGGTGGTATAATAATAAAAAAACCACCACAGGGCCTGTGCGAAAGCCGGGCCAAATATAACAGGAGATAAGGTTATGATAGTCAGCGCATCTTTGGCGCTATTGGCATCCCTAGCAATAGCGCAGCAAGAGCCAAAGCCGGCATTAAACACCAATTGCCCCGTCATAGGCGGCAAGGTTTGCGAAAAGAGCAAGACAGTAGCAGTGAGGGGGCGAGCCTATCGCTATTGTCGGCCTCCTTGCGCCCGCAAACTGGAAAAAAATCCAGACAAATACTTGAATCCCGATGGCTCGCCGAAAAATGGGAAGAAGTGCGGCAAGGGTTGATTCAGCCACTGTTCTCGCGCCATTCTTAGATGGTCTGGGGGTATGGCAGATTTGCTTCACACTAATACCCCCAATGATACCCCGCTAGGGGGCATATTCCAGTGTACAGCATTGGACACCCATAAACAATCCCCTAAAGAAAAACCCCGTCATTGCGGGGTTTTTTGCACTTCGGTGAACATCGGTGGATTGCATTTGGTGGAGGTGGTGGGAGTTGAACCCACGTCCAAGAAGC
>Ga0268262_10003098_pt1 | contig 18347 bp, 16 predicted proteins | sample TergutNc150P3_FD_190354 | JGI IMG/M metagenome (GOLD analysis project Ga0268262, IMG submission 190354) | Nasutitermes corniger P3 segment gut microbial community from laboratory colony in Florida, USA - Nc150 P3 (SPAdes) (version 2) | ecosystem: Host-associated > Arthropoda: Insects >...
AAGTCAGTGAAACCTCGGAGGCCGTCCGGCAACTGAACGACACGCTCGGCGGGATGGGCGGACACCTCGGCGAAGTGATAGAGTTTATCGTCATACCCAAGATACGCCCCGCCATAAACGCTTTGGGGGATCACTCGTTTAAAGAGATCACGGCGAGGAAAATCGTCGAGACCGTTATCAACGATAGAAAGAGAAAACTCACCGAGGTAGACGTGCTGCTGTTCGGCGACACCGAGGCTATGGCCGTTGAGGTAAAGACCTGTTTACAGACAAGCGACGTCGATAAGCATTTGGAGCGTCTGCAAAAACTGCGCGACCACGAAGCAGACGCCGAGATCAAAGGCAAGACGCTTTTCGGCGCGGTGGTAGGCGCAATCGTACACGATCCGATCAGAACCTACGCCCTGAAAAAGGGCCTATACGTCATAAAGATCCGCGAGGAAGAGGATAAACTCGACATAGACAAGCCCGAAACCTGCCGGAAGTGGTAGCGGTCAAAGAGCAAAGCCCGAATGCAGGGCGCGACAGATTAAGCACCCCCAAAATAAGGTAGGCGGAGGCCCGTCCCGCCGCCCGTCCCCGCCCGTAACGTATATTATAGTGTGAAATCCACGATTAACCCAAAGGATCAACCCTATGCGAAACTCTTACTGACTACGGCGGCGGCGTTCTTTTTATCGGTAATAAGCTTGCGAACAATTAATCTGTTACCAACAATCTTTTTGCCGCGTTAAGACTGCATTTTTGATATTTGGCATAAGCCGCGGCGCCTTTTTCGCGGATGTTTTCGTTAGTTTCGCCGCTCACGTATCCGGAGAGCGCGTCGTGCAATGTGTACGCTTCGGGAGCCATAAAATTGGTCGTCCAAAGCAACGGGTTCACGTTTGCATCTTTTAAATACGAACGGAAATAATGTTTGCTGTAACACGCCAAAATAATTACATCACGTTTCTTGTTATCACTGTTTATGTAAGTTTCGGATAGCTCAAAATTCATTAATCCGTTGTGACCGATATAGGCCAAAAGGGAAGCGTTGCCGCCTATACCCAAAACTTTGCCGTTAAGCATCAATGTGTCTTTTTGATTTCCGCTGCTGCTGCTTAGGAAATCTTTGGTACACTGCTCAATGTACTGTCCATCGTAGGCGTCGGCGATCAAATAATAGTTTGCGGCGGCATGTTTGAAGATAAGCCTTTCGAGTATAATGCCATTTTTCCCTCTCGTATCCAGCAATTTCCATTCGTTGCTTTTTTTGAAATAAGTGCGGATACCGTAAAGCGCGCCCCAATAAAGATTGCTGTTTTGGTCTTGTCCGTTGCCGATCGCTTTCGGCACCGGAACTATGCCCTGATATTTGTTGTCGCAAAGAGCCGCAAATACATGTATCGTTTTTGCGTTATCTTTATCTGTTTGCCCAAATGCGGCGAACACAAAAACAAAACAAAGGGATAGAAACAAATATTTTATAACCTCACCGGTATGCGCTATGCGCACGGTGACCTTACGGGCCGCCTCGTCCTTGGACGCGGACGTTGCCGCCCTCGTAGAATGAACATCGATTGTGTCCCGATATGACGGGTAGGTGGTCTCTGTCCGGTTCATACCCATAAGAGTCTTCATAATACGGTTCCTTTTTGATGGCGTTGCACGAATCGCTATGTTTATATATAAAATATAATTAATGGCGGATGGATTAATATATATTATATATAGTTTATGTTACCGCTTACCCATTAACCGAAAGGATCAACCATAATGCGCAAACACATACTGACTACGGCGGCGGTCGCGGCGGCGATTGCGGGGGCTTTCGCCGGAGAGCCGTCTTTCGGAACACTCACCGACAACAAGGACGGGCAGACGTACAAGACTGTGAAAATTGGGACGCAGACTTGGATGGCGGAGAATATCAATTATCAGACCAAAGGCGGGTCTTGGTGCTATGATAATAAAGCCGATAATTGCAAGAAGTACGGCAGACTATACGATTGGATGACCGCTAAAACAGTATGTCCTAAAGGATGGAAGTTGCCTGATACCGCTGATTGGAATAGATTGATTGTGTCGGTGGGTGGCGATAAGAAGGCCGGAAAGATGTTGGAAGCGAAAAGCGGTTGGTACGGTAAAAAAGGTAATGGGACGGATGATTTTGGTTTTTCGGCCTTGCCGGGCGGCTACCGCCGCAACGATGGCAATTTCTACGGTGTCGGCAACGGCGGCGGTTGGTGGACGGCCACGGAGTACGGTAGCGAATGCGCCTACTACCGGAACATGGATTACCTCAACGACAACGTGTACGAGGGCTACGACAACAAGAGCACCGGCTTCTCAGCGCGGTGCGTTAAGGACAGTAAATGATTTATATTACTACTTACCACTTACCCCTTACCCCAAAGGATCAACCCAATGCGCAAACTCTTACTGACTACGAGGTCGGTCGCGGCGTCCTGTCCCGCCCGTCTTTTTGCGTTTCTCGGTATAATATAAATCCCCACTGCGCCGTAGTCTTTCAGAACGCAAACCCGTCATCCCCCGACCGAAAGGCGGCCAAAACCTATGGAAAAAGCCCGAACCCGCCATTGACGACGTTGAGGCGTACTGGAGGACGATTCCGAGTACGAGTATGAGTATCTGCCGGAGTTAGTTGAGCGGTGGATAAGGGAAACTGAAATCTCGAAAAAATTATATAAAGGGACTAGAGTACAAGTACGCAATATCAACAAGGGCCACAGCGCGGAATTCGTAAAGCAAAGCCCGCTGCTCATTGATTAGTCGAAGAAGGTACGCGAAGCCAACAAAGAAGAGTGGATAAGCCCCGAATTGGCGATGGTAAGGGCCATAGAAAACTGTATAAAAAAAGGAATATTAACAATTTTTTTAACCCGCCATAAAGAGGAGGTAATAAAAATGCTTGTCGCAGAATGGGATTACGATTTAGACATGACAGTCGCAAAAGAAGAAGCACATGAAAAGGGCCTATCAGAAGGCCTATCACAAGGCCGGGCCGAAGAACGGCGCAAAAACATTCAGGACTTGTATCGAGTAGGCGTAAGCATAGAGACCATTGCTAAAGCCGTTGACCTCTCGGAAAGGCAAGTCAAAGAGATTTTGGGCATATTACCGACAATCACCTGAATTTTATAAACAAGTCGATCTCGGTTAACTTTGTGATTTTCGCGATTTTCGAGCAACTAATGTCAATATATAAAGAGCATCTCCCTATATTTCGGCAACGGCCACGCCTCATCCGGCATGATCTCCTCCAACGCGTCGACGTGGCGTCTGATGTGGTCCATCTGCGGCTTGATCTCCTTGAATAGGTACGCGGCCCTCTCCCCTATTTCCATCCCTCGCGCTTTATCCGCCATAACCGCGAGTTCTTTCAAATTCTTGCGAATGTAGTAAATATCAGCGGTGAGTCTCTCGAACATCTCCTTGCGGTCTTCCAACGCGCCCTCCGTCATTTCGATGGTCATGTCGTCGGCAAGCACCCTCAGCACCTCTAAGCCACTCGCGATGTCCGCTTGATAGTTGTATGCGGCGGGCAGCACTTGGGTGTTGACTATATCCGTCAGCGTTTTTATCTCTATATCGACGGTTTTCCCGTATTGATCGAGCCTAGCGTTGTACAAGTCTTTGAGTTCGGCCTCCGAGAATACCTTGTGGCGTCCGAAGAGTTCGACGGCTTTGGGGGCGATGAAGGCCTTTAGGGCTTCCGGTGCGGGCGCGACTTTTGGGAGGCCGCGAGCCTGCGCCTCCTTCGCCCACTCGATTGAGTCGCCGCCGTCGCCGTCAAATAGGACGGACTTTGATTCTTTGATTACGGCGGAGAGTACGTTCAACACGGCGGCGGATAATTGAGGGTCGGCGTCTTTATCGCTCTTGCTTTTGCTGAGCTCTTTCTTTATCCGATCACATATCGTCTTAATGGAATCGGCGACTATGGTATTTATAACCGTGACAACGGTAGGAATGTCTGTTGAACTGCCGGGCATTCTGAACTCGAATCCATCGCCAGTAAAAGCGAACGGAGAGGTGTTGCTACTGTCTATTGCGTCGGACGTGAACTTTGGCAACGGGCATACGCCGAGGTCGGCTATGTCGCGTTTCTTTCCCTTTTCGGTCTTTCCTGCCTCTATCGCTGTGATAATCTTCGTGAGTTGTTCGCCGAGAGAGACGCTCATTATGGCGGACGGCGCCCCGCTTTCGCCTAAACGCTCCTCGTTGCCGGCGGACGCTGTTACGGCAAGCAACAGACCGCTGTGGCGGTGTACCGCTTGTATAACCGACACTATTAAGGTCAGGAAAAGCAAGTTCTCCTCCGGGGTATCGCCGACCTTGAACAGATTTTTGTCATTTTCGTCCAAAAGCGACCAACTAATGCGCCGGCCATTGCCATTGATTCCGGCGAAAGGCTTTTCGTGCAACAGGCAGGCTAAGTTATGCCGCATTGCGACCTTTTTCATTATTTCCGGGAGTTTCAAATCGTGGTCGATTGAGAAAGTGATTTTGTACTGATTGGGCGTGTGCGTACCGCAGTTGTGATAAGTCGCGGCCGGAGCGCCGCAGACATCGGCGTCGCGCTCTTCGTCAATAACATCTTTCATGTATTTGAATACGCGATCATTCATCAAACCGGTTCCAAACAATTGGCCTTTGGGCGACGGCGCCCCTACAAGCGTGCGTCCGGTTAACATGAGGTCGGCGCGCTTGTTGTACAAGCCTCTGTCGATTAGGAAGAACTCCAGCTCCATGTCGTCTTCTATTGCGCTGACTGCCTTGACATTACTGCCGAATAACTTGAAGAACTCTACGGCAACCTCTTCCAGGAAAGCGCAACTGCGAATGATCGGTTGCGCCCGACTGTACTTCCCCGCCCCGCCGGAGAAGCTAATCTTCTTGGGGTGCGCAACAGAAGCAATAGATTGGATCTCGCTTTGGTCGCTCATTGTTTGTATCTACTTTCTGATTTTAGATTAACAAATTTGGCTTTGGAACATAGATACGGTCTCGTAACAAAGTATTAATATAAATTGCGGCAAGTTTGGATTACGGATTTTTTTTGTAAAAACCCTCTACCTGTCGGCCAGCGGGATAAACGGCCTCTCTTCCGAGACGCTCTTGTACGCCGGCCTCATGATCCTACCGCCGCAGATGATCTCCTCTATCCTATGCGCCGACCAGCCGGCTATGCGGCTTATGGCGAATATCGGCGTGTATAGCTCCTTGGGTATGTTCAACAAATTGTAGACAAAACCGGAGTATAGATCGACGTTGGCGGCCATGATTTTATTGCCGCCTTTGACCTGCGCGAAGACCGCCTGGGTGAGCCTCTCCACGGAACGCAGCAAGTTGTACTCGTCTAAACACGACTTGGAGGCGGCCAGTTCCTCGGCCTTGTTGCGCAGGACGACGGCGCGCGGGTCGCTGTAGGTGTACACGGCGTGACCCATGCCGTATATAAGCCCGGCTCCGTCGAAGGCCTCTTTTCGTATGATTTTGCCCAAATAGTTAGATATTTCGTCGTCGTCGTTCCAGTCTTTCACTCCGGCCTTGATGTCCTCGATCATCCCGGAGACCTTGATGTTCGCCCCGCCGTGTTTGGGTCCCTTGAGCGATCCGACCGCCGCCGCTATCGCCGAGTAGGTGTCGGTATCGGACGAGGAGACGACGTGCAGCGCAAAGGTGCTGTTGTTGCCGCCGCCGTGCTCGGCGTGGAGCACTAGCGCCAAGTCCAGCGTCTCGGCCTCAAGCCGCGTGAAGGCGGAATCGGGGCGTATCATGTACAAAAAGTTCTCCGCCGTGCTCATCCCGGCCTGCGGCTTGTGTATCACGAGGCTCTTGTTGTCGTAAAAGTGGCCTTTGGCCTGGTACCCGTAGGCGACGAACGTGGTGAAACGCGAGATGAGTTCTATGCATTGGCGCAAAACGTTTTTTATGTCAATGGAGTCCGGGTCGGCGTCGTAAGAGTAGCTGGCGAGCACCGAGCGCGCCAAACTGTTCATTATATTGGGCGTGGGGGCCTTGAGGATCATGTTCTCCATGAACCCTTCCGGGAGGTCGCGGCAGGCGTCGAGCATCCCCCTGAAGTGCTTAAGCTGCCCCTCGTTCGGCAGGCTGCCGAATAGGAGGAGGTAGGCCACTTCGTTGTAGCCGAAACGTTTGTCCCGCTGAAAACCGTCTACGATATCTATGACGTCTATGCCCCTGTAGCGCAACCGCCCGGCGACGGGGACCTTCTCCCCCTCGTCCATGATGTAGCCGTGCACGTTGCCGATGTTGGTAAGGCCCACGAGCACGCCGGTGCTGTCGGCCTTGCGCAACCCGCGCATGACGTTGTACTTCTTGTAGAGCTCCGGATCGATGTGGTTCGCCTTCTTGGCAATCTCCGTCAACTCCGAGAGGTACTGCGCCTCAAACTCGCTCTCAATCCGCCTGGTGAACGGCATGGCGTGTCGCTCCAATCATCAAAATCGGTTCTTTGGACCTTATGTTTTATTGTTGAAATATAATATCCGGGACGGCGGGAATGTTATTTTATGTAGGTAAAAAATTTGTTCGGCTGCCGGATTCACGGATTCGCAGCATATCCCCCACCCTGAGCTTTTCGCTGCAACCGTCTAACAGTACCAGGCGGTTCGGTCGGGCGCGTTGGATGCTATCAGACCCGTCAAATTCAAGTATCGCCTTAAAGGTCAGGTCAAACGGTGACTTGGCGCTTTTTACAGGCAGGACGTTTATAGGTACGGATTCGGCGGAAAAGACGTTTTTGACGTCGACGACCGGACGGCCGCCGATAACCGCCTTCACGGTTCCGACTAAACGATATCCGGCCCGCGCCTTTGATGAGAATACCTCCTGCTTTACGGGGTCGCCGTCGTAGAAACCGGTCGTATAGGGCCTATGGTCGATGGCGTCAAGCTCCTCACGCCACCACTCCTTCACCTTGTAGCCGTTCGGGGCGGCGGCGTAGGTGTCAATAGCGTCTCGGTAGACTTTAACTGTAGAGGCTACGTAGTAGGCGGTCTTGTTGCGCCCCTCTATCTTTAATGACGATACGCCGCTTTCGATTATCCGGGGAAGGATTTCTATCGTACATAAATCCTTTGAGTTGAGCAGATAGGCTCCGCCGCCCGGATTCCACGAACCGTCCCCAGGGACGCCGGATTCCTCTACGGTAAATCCGTCACTTGGGGATACATTCTGGATTGCTTCGCTACGCTCGCAATGACTGTCATTGCGAGGAGCGAAGCGACGAAGCAATCCAGATAGATTTATACCCACTCCGTCATCATTATCCGTATCAATCGGTACTATGCTGTATTTCAACCTGCACGGCTGAGGGCAGTCTCCTAAATTCGGGTGGCGCCCGCCGCGGTAGGCGCCGAGCAGGCAGCGGCCGGAGATCGACACGCACATCGCTCCGTGTATGAAGACCTCCGTCTCCGCTACGCCTTGCCGCGACAGGTACCTTATCTGATCAATACTGAGTTCTCTGGGCAGGATGACCCGGCTTACCCCAAGTTTTCGCCAGAATTTCATCGCCGCTAAGTTGAAGCACCCGCTTTGAGTGCTCAGATGGATATCCACGCCTGGGCATATTTCCGTCACCAGCGACAATACGCCGGGATCGCTGATTATGAACGCGGCTGGCATTAAACGGGCGTCGGCTAGCTTCCTTAGCGTCTCCTCAAGCGAACTCAGCATATCGTCATTCGGCATGATGTTCATGGCGCAGTAGACGCGTTTTTTACTGACAGAGGCTAATTTAAGCAGTTCGCCGAACTCGTCGAAGTCAAAATTCGGGGAGTGCGCCCGGAGGTTGAATTTGCCGATCCCTGCGTAGACGGCGTCGGCGCCGTTGGCGAAAGCGGCCTCGGCGCAGGCAAACGTTCCGGCCGGCGCTAACAGTTCAGGGTGCACTTCTTATCGTCCGGCTTCTTCGGTTGCTGCCTATCCTTAGCAAGCTTAAGCGCCGAATCTATAGCATTCGCGTAGTCCCTCTTGCCGCGTACGCCGGGCATCGCCGCCCTGACCGTCTTGTCCTCAATTATAAACACCGATGGAACCGCGTTGACGGAGAAGTACGCCGTAAGCGCCAAGTGGACGTCCACGTCTACTTTTATGAAGAGCACCCGGCCCTTGTACTCCTTTTCCAACTCCGCGATAATGGGGTCAAGGTACCTGCACGGCCCGCACCACGCCGCCCAGAAGTCGACGACGACCGGAATTTTGGACGCCGTTATGCGGTCGGCGATCTGCTGCGACGAGTCGGCCTTGGCCCCCTTCTCCTGGGCGCAGGCGAACTGGGCGAACACGCAGGCGAAAATCATGGCTATAAGAATGATCTTCTTGTTCATAAAACAATCCCTTTTTGATTTCCTTCATTTATAACGGCGGAATTATTAATATATATATATATATTGCGGCGGCGCCTATAGCAAAACCTAATCGTTTCCAATAATATTAAATTTTTGAAATATATGCCACCTTCAACTCCCTGCTCCACCCTATCGGCACCCTCCTATTCGGATTCAGGGGTACAAGCGTAGGCGGCTCACGGCGCGTCTTGTTTTCGAGAATATCCGCCATGTCGAACTCTATTACGAAATTCTCCGTAAACGCCCAGCGCAATCCCAAATTCAAAAAACCGCGATGCAGCTGACCGTAGTGTTGGTAGTTTTCGGGGCCTGTTATATCGTTTAGAGCGGCGTCATACTCTATGACAAACGTCAATTCGTCGTTTATGCCGATATCCACACCGAACGCCGCGTTCGGCCACTTCACCTCTCCGGCCTCCTCAAGCGAGTAGCTGACCGCGCCGTGAAAACCGATCTGGACGTACCTGAACATCAGGTAGTTCTTGCTGAGCGCAACGAAAAATCCGGGCGACTTGTAGACGTACCCGTCATAGCCATACGCCGCCTCCACAGCCCGTCCGCCGTACCCCTGATTATCAAAACCGACGGCCAACGCAGGCGTTAGGAACTTCTCCTCAAAGAGGCGGTACTTGACCAAAACCCCGGGAAGCCCGTTCCACCGTACATGGTCCGAGTAACCTATTATCCCCTCGCCCCCGTACGAAAGCCCTATATTTAGCCGGTTAGTCAACCCCACGTCCACCCCCATAAGAAGCCCGCTACCGTACCCGTCCGCCAATGGAGGGGCGTAAACGCGAAAGGCGACATCGAAAGAGGCTTTGGGAAGGACGCCGGCCGTGGGGACGTTGACCAAGCGGTATGGCTGAAACTCACCGGCCGCGTGGGGCAGCGAAGAAATCGCAAATACAAAGACGGCGGACAGGGCTACGCAACGGGGAAACAACCGCTTTACCCTATTACCCAACGCCGAATTCCATTTATTCGATAATTCCACAAACAACCTCCGTTTGATTTTCATTTGATTCTGTAAGACGTTATCAATTAACACGTTACAGCATTTTTTTGTTAACCGCGGTCAGCGCTTAATATTTATTAATTGTAACTCTATATCAATTAACGAGTTACAGCATTTTTACTTGTTAATCGGCTTTGATAGCGATATTTTATACTATTAGCACTGATAACTCAGTATCAATTAATGAGTTACGGCAATTTTACCGATTAATCGGTATTGATAGTGATAATTCATGTTTTCACTGATATTAACGCAGTATCAACTAACAAGTTACGGCATTTCTACTATTAATACCCGCAATCCATGCGATTGGTGATGATAATATGTTGTCAATTAACAAATTAACACTAATTAGCACCCTTCTTGGCCTTGCTCTCACTCTTAACCCGCTCATCATTCTCTTTCCGTATCTTCAATTTCTTCCTGTCGTGCTCCTCGTTTGTAACGGAGAAATCGTGCGCCCCCGATCCGTCCCACAGGGCTACGAAGAACATATCCGCCGTGGAGTCTGGCTTTGCGCTTGCCTGAATCGCTCCCAGCCCAGGGGAACATATCGGGCCAGGCGGCAGACCGGCGAAGCGGCGGGTGTTGTAGGGGGACGGGGAGTTCAGCTCCGAGACCAGCAGAGGGCCGTTGAATTTGCGGTAAATGTACCGCACCGTCGGGTCGGCGCCCAAGGGCCAGCCCTTGCGCAGGCGGTTGTGGAAAACACCGGCTATACGGCCGCGCTCGGCGGGGAGCGTCGCCTCCTTTTCCACTATAGATGCTAAGGTGATCACCTTGTGCAAATCATAGGCGTCCTTCACCTGCTTGCTCCACTGCAACCCGGCGCAGGCCTCTTTGAAGCGCGCAGTCATCCTGCGGACGGCCGCCTCCGCCGTGCTGTTTTCGGGAAAGCGGTAGGTATCGGGAAACAGGTACCCCTCAAGCGTCGGCGCTTTTATGCCCAAAGCGGCTATAAAAGCCGTATCGAGGCACAACTTCACGAATTCCGCGGAATCTATGCCCATCTGCTGCGCCGCCTTGGAAGCCGTCTGCTCTATCGTAAGCCCCTCTTGGATAAAGACCGTCTGCTCTATAATTTCGGCCTTGAGCAGCTTATCGGCGGCGCTGACCGCGCCTTCGCCCTTTATAAACGTGAAGCGCCCCGCCTGTATTTTATCTGATATATCGGCGTACCTGATCCAATAATAGAGCGCCTTGGCCGACCTGACAACACCGAGCGCGGCCAACGTGTCGGAGACGGCGCGCGCGCTCATGCCGCGCTCAATCGTTATTTGCACGGACACCGGCTTCGCCACCGCCGCCTTGTCAGGCATTAGGTAGTGGTTAAACGACCACGCGACCGTGCCGGCAAGGCAGAGCGCCAATACCAAAAATATCGTAACAACTTTCACAATAAATTTTTTCATAGCCTTAACCACCCACAATAGTCCGTACAAACAGTAGCCGCACGCGGCAAGGATCGCGACGATCCCGGTAAGCCAGAGTTTATAGACGTATCTCAGCATTAATCAACCAGTTACGGCAAAACTGCAAGGTTTATGCGCCGTTTTACGGCGTTAAGCGTTATTAATTAATATATATCATTATCAATCAATAAGTTACAATATTTTGTACTGACGCGCGCTGATGATAATCGTCAATATTAAGAGTAATTGTCGTATCAATGGTAATCACAACGTGTTAGCAACAATTACCTGTGTTAATAATAACATCCGCACCGGCGACAACCACCCGTGTCAACGGTAATTGTCGTATCAGCAGCAATCACACCATGTTAACGATAATCATCATTACAGACTATAATTATACGTATCAATAATTTATGGCCCCTAATATCCTAACCAAGTCCATCTCCCCCGACGGCGTAACTTTGAGCCGGTTGTTAATCAGCACCATGACCGGCTCCCCCGCCGCAACCCCCGATAGATCGTCCCAATACGCGGCGAGCTTCGGTTGGTTTACACTAATGCGCTTCATCAACCTCCTCTGATTTATGCCGCTGATCCTCCTGAGCCAAGTAAACCAATAACTTGACGCCACGTTCTCGCCGTATGCCTCTAAATAAGCGTGGTACGTTTTGAGGGGGAACTCATTGGCGATCACGATCCACCGCAACGCTTCTTCGTTGCGCACGCGGTCTTGTATCGAGAGATTGGCGGAGCGCGGGTCTTTTGCGATTATAGGCCTTAGGACTACGCGCTTGGCCAAATTCGGATTGGAGATGAGCAGGTTTATCACCTTGCCGATGTCGGACATCAGAGGATCGGCGTATATTTCTATAACGCCGGGTTTTTCTGTCCGCAGCGGGAAGTAGTTCTCCCTCACCGCGCCTTTTTTAAGGCGGTACCCTCCGTCGCTTACACTCTCCAGCATCTTGCTCACCGCCGGGAAGTTGGCGGCTTTCTCCACGTGTTTATCCAAATAGAAGAACGGCAACGACGGCGGCGCGTATTTGGCAATTACGTGTTTGCCGTCCTCCGACGAAAGCCGCGTTACGGTCACCTGCGCCCCAGGCAGCATCTCGACCAGCGTCTCTATGACCTGCTGTTCCGGATTGTCGAGCGTAGAGTCTGCGATCAGCACTTTAATTGCGAAAATCGCATCGTGGGCGAACTCGCAAGCCGCCGGTTTACCCGCCACGTTCACGCAACGCCCGATCATCCCGACTTCCCGGCAGTCGCCGTCGTCGAAGCACTCGGGGTAATCTTTGCAAAAATGGGGCTTCACCGCCGCCGCGTTGCACTCCTCTCTAACAAGACGCCCGCCGCCTATCCGCTTATTATAAGGATTGTTGTTCACGTACAGCGTAGGAGAGGCGTTTACACCCAGCCCTGTGGAACGGATGTAGTGCTTCTTCAGTTCGCTTTGCCCGTTCTCATCCGCCCATTTGCGCAAATTGCTTACGTTTAGCCCCATCTCGTGCAACAACTCCTCCGTGGACGCCACGGAGGATCCGCGCAGGAAGAGGAACTCATGGTAACGATATGGGTAGAGCGCCTTAACCGCGAGCCAAAGCGCCTCGTCGAGCATCTCCGGTTCGCCGCGCAGCGACGAAAGCTGGTCGCCGTCCGCCCGGCCGATGAACCACACGTTCCACTCGCGGTGCGGGAAGGCCCTTATCAACTCGGACAAGTCGCCGAGCGCCCGTATGCCGTAAGGGCATAAGCTCATTATATATAGATCGTACACCCTGCTGGAATCGCGTTTAGCCGCGGCCTTATTGGCGGGCGGCGCTTTCGCTTTGTCCGCTTTGGATTTAGGCGCGTCAACCGGCGCGTCAACCGGCGCGACAATCGCGGGGGCTTGCGACGCAGCTCTCGGAGCGGAGACCACGCTCGCTACTTTCGAGTCCGCCCCGGCGCTCCCGTCAACGTTTATCCAATCGCTCTTAACAACCTGCAACCCGCGGCCCTTCCACTCAAGCACCGCATGAGCGAGCTGCTTTCCTTGAAACCCGAAATTCAGTATGGGCGTCGTTTTCACCGCCTTGCTCAACGGCTGCACAGATATCTTGCGGTGCCCGTTCGCGGCCAAGAAAAAGTAGGGAACCTTCTTCAGCACCGCGACCGTCGAATCCTCCCCTAAGTGAGATATCAAGATCAAGCGCACATCCTTGCCGCCCTTGCGCTGCATCTCCTTGCGGATATTATTGAGACTCGCCGCCGGATCCTTAACAACGACCGTAGAATCAACCGGAAAGAGCCTCTCGGTTGTGGAGACCGAAGTGATAGCGAAGGTATTTTCACCTTTTTTTACGATTACGTAAGGATCGACGAGGTAACTATTACCATCCGCGCGGAATAGGTTGGCGCTGACAAGCGGCACCCCCGCCCGATTGGCCGCATCGACGAGCCACGGCCCGCCGTAAATCAGGTCGTCGTCGCCGATACCCACCGCGTCGTATCCCATAAGCCCCATGGCCTCGATGGTCATGAGCGTCCGTAAGGAGTCCTCCGCCCGCCCCTCCGTGTGGGTGTCGTAAACCCCGCCGCCGACAAACCCGCCGCCGTCTATGAGCAGCCGGGCGTCGCTTGGAAAGGCGGCGATAACAACCGCCCGCTCCGCAAGCCCCCCGCGACCCCCGCCCGGATCGGCGGGATCGGCGCTCGGAACCAGCATCGCGTGGGTCTCGCCGGAGTAAATAACATTAATTTCGGCGGCTTTAGCGGTATAAGGAGAGGCAAACGCCGCGACAAAAATCGATGCGGCGACGACTGCGCCGGCAAGCCGAGAGCCGCGGGCGCTTTTGCTGTTTGGTAGTTTTTGTGATTCCATACCATACAATATAATATACGGCGGGCGGCAATATGAATTAAAAGTCAAAAAATACGCAACCTCCACGCCTCCGAAAAACATCTCCTTGAAAACGGCGCGGAGACCGCGGTTTTTGGCCTGTATGGAAGTTTATGTCGGATTTTTAATTTTTTTCCCCACCTATCCCAAAACATATATTATATTAATAATGCGGATTTGTCGCCCGTACTTATTCGCATGGCATCAACATTCGTGATAATCGTTATTGGTAATACGGGTTAATATCGGTATATTCGGCATTATTGGCGATATCCAGACGACACGCCGAACACCTTGATTTTTATGTTTGTTAGGGTGTTTCGGTTTATAATATAATTTTTTAAAATATGTTATGAAAGGGGTCATTTTTTATGGAGATGGAGTTTCTTTCTGAGTTGGAAAATAAAGTTGGAGTGCTCGTTGACACCATAAGCGGCCTAAAAGCGGAGAATGAGCGCGTTAGGGCTGAGTTCGAGGGGAGTGTGGCGGGGCTTAGGGGTGAAAATGAGGATTTGAAGAGGCAAATCGAGGAACTGCGGGCGGGGGCCGACGCCGAACGCGGGCGGATGGCTGAGGCGGCGGAGCGTGTGAGAGGGCTGCTCGCAAAAATAGACTCGGCGCTGTAATGCGCTTTTACATAGCGCCGCGGTGATTGCGGCGGGAGGAATGGAGCTTATGAGCTCTGAGGTCGTTAGGGTAACAATCTTTGGGACAGATTTTAATCTCAGGTGCGATGGCGCCGACGCCGAGACTACGCGGCTTGTCGCCAAGTACGTGAATTCCAAGATAGCGGAGCTGCAAGAACTCACCGCTTCTCGGGACGATATGAAATTGGCGGTTCTCTCGGCACTAAACATTGCGGGAGAGCTGTTTGAAACCAAAGCCAAGTACGAGGCGGAGGCCAAGAAAGTGCGCGAGTACGAAGAGAAGGTCAAGGCGATTACGGACAAAATTGATATTACCCAAGGGGTGGGCAAGGCCGCCGGTTGACCGTTTCTGTGGTTAATTCTGAGCCGTATCGTGGATTTTATTAGCGCAAATTCTTGGCTTTATTGTGGATTTATAGGCGTCTCGTAACCCATAAATTACGTCCTCAAACGTGATGTGCGTTGCATAGTGTTATCTTCTTGATAGATAACGTCTTACCGTTACGCATTTTACCACACCTCCCCTATCGGCCGGCGCAATTTTGCTTTAGAAAACGTCCCGATTCGGCGTTCATCGCGCCTATTCGGATTGCATATATATTTACATAAAACCATAATTGATCGGAGGTTTAAATGTCATCCAATACCATATTTATCGTACTTATCCCCATCGCCGCCATAGCCGCGTTTATCGTCGGGTTCTTTTGGCGCGTTACCTTTGACCGGAAATTTCGGCGCGAGCAGGAGGAACAGCTTAGCAGAGAGGCGGAGCGCATACTAAAGGAGGCTAAGAACGAAGCGGAGTTACGTAAGAAGGAGGCGCTACTAGAGGCCAAGGACGAGTGGTTTAAGGCGAAGACAGAGTTTGAGAAGGAAGCGGCCAAGACGCGGGATCAAATCAGGCAGGAGCAGTTGCGCGTCAAAGAGGCCGATATGGAAGTCAAAAAGCAACGCGAGCACAACCTCAGCCGTGAAAAAGAGTTCGCCGCTCGCGAGAGTTTCCTCAATTCCAAGGAAAAAACGCTGCGCACCAAGGACAATGAACTGTCGCGCCTTATCGCGCAACAGAACGACCGGCTTGAGAAGATATCGCAGATGACGCAGGAAGAGGCGAAGAAGATGCTCCTGGGGAACCTTGAGGGGCAGGTACGCTACGAGTGCGCCCAGATGATCAAAGAGATGAAGGACCAAGCCAAGGCCGACGCCGAGAAGGAGGCCAAGGAGATCATCGTCCAATCCATACAGCGTTGCGCCGCCGACACCACGGTGGAGTCAACGGTCTCGGTCGTCCACTTGCCGAATGACGAAATGAAGGGGCGCATCATCGGCAGGGAGGGACGCAACATCCGCTCGTTCGAGGAGGCCACGGGTATCGACGTCATAGTGGACGACACCCCCGAAGCGGTGATCCTATCCGGCTTCGACCCCATCCGCCGCGAGGTCGCCAGATTGGCGTTGGAGAAGTTGATAACGGACGGGCGCATACATCCGGGACGCATTGAAGAGCTTATCAAGAAGAGCGAAAAGGAATTAGACAAGATAATGAAAGAGGCCGCCGAAGAGGTCATCTTCGAGTTGGACGTCCACGGTCTGCGGCCTAAGTTGGTCGAAATGCTCGGACGCCTGAAGTACCGCACATCCTACGGGCAGAACGTCCTTCAGCACAGCAAAGAGGTGGCCATCATCGCCGGATTGATGGCGACGGAACTCGGCCTCGACCCGAAAGTCGCCGTCCGCGCCGGGCTTCTGCACGACATCGGCAAGTCCATTGACCGCGAGACGGAAGGGACGCACTCGGAACTCGGCGCGGAACTCGCCTCCAAGAACGGCGAGAACGACATAATATGCAACGCCATCGCCGCGCACCACGAAGACGTGCCGCCCATCTCTATGTTCCCGATATTGATACAAGCCGCCGACACAATATCAAGCACAAGGCCGGGCGTAAGGCGTGAAACCTTGACGAACTACGTCAACCGCTTGACAAACTTGGAGGATATCGCCGACTCCTTCAGAGGCGTCCAAAAAGCCTACGTCATCCAAGCGGGACGCGAAATAAGGGTCATGGTGGAACCGGAGATGATAAACGACGCGCAAGCGCAAGAACTGGCCGGTCAAATCTCGCAAAAGATACAGGACGAGATGGAATATCCGGGTCAGATCAAGGTTACTATCATCCGGGAAATACGGTTTACGGAATTCGCGAAGTAATTGATGTTGACGTTGATTCTGGATTGCTTCGCTTCGCTCGCAATGACAGTCATTGCGAGGAGCAAAGCGACGAAGCAATCCAGATTTTTGACTTTAATCATTTGACTTTTCTCTCTATCCATACTAATTATGAAAATTCTCTTTATAGGCGACATCTTCGGCAACGTCGGGCGGCGCGTTCTTGCGGAACGCCTACCCGGCATTTCGCGTGAACACGGCATCGACGTCTGCGTAGGCAACGGCGAGAACGTCTCCGGCGGGCGCGGGATGACCAAGAACCTCTTCCGCAAACTGCGCAAATACGGCCTTGACGTTATCACCGGGGGCAACCACTCTTTCTCTGTGGATGATAATGATTACTCTTTCATGGAAGAACCAATTTCGTTACGCCCGCTGAATTTCCCACCCGCAAATCTCGGCCACGGGTCGACGCTCTTCACGCTGACCGACGGGCGGTCTATCGGCGTTGTCAATTTGATGGGGCGCACTTTTATGCATGAGTCGTTGGACTGCCCGTTCCGCTTAGGGCTTGCGGCGATTAACGAACTGCGCGAACAAACGCCGATAATACTTGTGGATTTCCACGCCGAAGCGTCGAGCGAAAAGGCCGCTCTCGCATACTACGTAGACGGATTGGCAAGCGCGGTTATCGGCACGCATACCCACGTGCAAACGGCGGACGAGCGGATATTGCCGAAAGGAACGGCGTTCATCACCGACGCGGGAATGACGGGGCCGGAGAGGTCGATTATCGGGATGAAGCCGGAAGGGGTAATCAAAAAATATTTATTGCAAACCTACGTGCGCTACGAACCGAGCGAAGACGGGGCTATGATAAACGGGGTTATCATAGAAGTTGACGACGACAGCGGGAAGGCGTTATCAATAGAACGATTGTTCGAGCGGGTGTCGCTTATCCAAAATTGACAGATACCCCTTGATCCGCCTATCTCTCCGCCGCTTCCGCCGTTCTATATTATAGGATTACAATGTTCATTTTGACATTTTTAATTGTCATTATTGTCAGAATAGGAATCTTCCGCAATGTTCATTTTCCTATTGACTTTGTAAAAAAGTTTTACTATATTAATATAGCAAACGATTATTACTTTCAACCTATAGGATACCGATATGACGCTGAACGAACAGATCGCCTTTCAGTCGAAGGAACATGCCGAGGCTATGCGCTACATGTCAAACGCCAAAGAAACCCTGCAAAAGGCGGAAAAGCGGGACGACGGGCAGTATAAGGACGAAAAGTACGTCCGATCCGCCTGCGGAATCGCGTATCTGGGGGTCTTACGCGCCATCGACGCTTGGCTTCTTATGAAAGGGGTGCAGATCCAAGGCAAGAAAAATCAAATATCGATAAAACTCTACGAGTATAAGATCGCCCAAATAGATAAAAAAATGCTGGCCCTCCTGAAATCAACATACGGCACGCTGCACCTGTCGGGCTATTATCACGGAGTTACAAAAATAAGCACCATCAAAGACGGCTTCGACGACGCATACGAAATCATCGACAAAATCAAGCCCGACAATCCCATCGACACGCCGGAGACCCGGGGGGACAAGGCTCTGCGGATTTGGAATCGGTTCGTTATATCGCTGTCCGTCATGCTTATGAGGAAACCCTACTGATGACCGCCCAGACCCACGCAACCCGCCGACCGCTCACGACCTGCCGCCGCGACACCGCCGCCGACGCGCGCTGCGCGGGAGACTACGGACTGGGGGGCGACCGCTTCTCGGGCATAAGCACTCCCATAATCCATAAAATAACACACCCGC
>Ga0268262_10003099_pt1 | contig 18344 bp, 22 predicted proteins | sample TergutNc150P3_FD_190354 | JGI IMG/M metagenome (GOLD analysis project Ga0268262, IMG submission 190354) | Nasutitermes corniger P3 segment gut microbial community from laboratory colony in Florida, USA - Nc150 P3 (SPAdes) (version 2) | ecosystem: Host-associated > Arthropoda: Insects >...
GTCATGATTCCTCCTGAAAATACCTATAAACATATTAATACTAATCAACAAAAATGATAAGATGACGCACAATGAAACACACGCCTTTAACGTTATTGAATCTTTGTACCCCTTTGCAATATGTCAGAGTTTAGAGCCAAGGCGCGCCGGGTGCGGAAGGGGAAAAGAGTAAGAAAGCAGGATAATCCAGTTTGACCCTTCCCTGTTGGGCATTGATACTGGTCAGGGGAGCGCAAAATTATTAAATTTAGACTAGGAAAGTAGCAGGATTCCTTTGTTTTTCTTAGTTTTCTTTAGTTTTTCTTTGTTTTTCTTTGCAATTTTTATTAAATTTGATATAATAAATATTAAGGGCTTTTCCAGTTCGTTAACAAGGAGGACGCTGGAAGTACTAATGCCTTTAAATAATCTCGCTTGAGCGGGTAAAAACTGCCCTCCTGAGCAAAGGGTAGAGAAAATGTTAAGTAGAAATTTTGATTTAATGGATGAAACGATTTTTCCAAAAGAATCTATTTATCTGGCTAAGGACAATCCTAATCCCAACTCGATATCAATCCTAAGGGAAGAAAAATCAGACGAAGAAATCATAATAGCTGTTACTGCTGATATGAGTAATTCTTTAGGAGAAGACCTTGAGCCTTAATTTATCTAGTCATATTTTATTTGATTACTGTTATCAGCAAAATCCGGACGGCTCTTACATTTTTGATCCGGCAACAAATGATTTTATGCCTAGAAATAAAAACAATGTTATTGATGCAATTTTGGAAGTTTTAAAACAATTATATACAAATATTATTACTCAGAAGCAGATACAATTGCATGAACCGGATTGTAATATAATTTTGCTGGATCAAGCATTGTTCAAATATTCAAGAGATATATACGGTGGTAAACGCCTTCAAGCAAGAATAAATCACAATAACCAATTAACAACAACGAACAAAACCAATCTCCTAAAATTCACGGATTATGGGTTGAAAATAGAATCGACTTCACCATATATTCATAGGCAAATTACAGTTTTATTGTATTGGCTTTCAGTAATAAAGCCATTTTCTATTGAACCCACTAAACAATCAATAAAAGCATTAGGATTTGCAGGAAAATTCCATAATGAATATATGTCATATTTACTTGTACAATCAGCATTGCAGTTGTTTAATTTAAGGCTGACAATCCATCAAGATAAAATAAATTTTAGTGAGTTTTTATACGATCTTCATTATAGAAATCTTTCAAGATCATCTTTAGAATTCTTTCTTGATGCTTATATAAAACATCAATAATGATAAAATACCGTAATGAAACACACGCCTTTAACGTTATTGAATCTTTGTACCCCTTTGCAATATGTCAGGGTTGAGAGCCAAGGCGCGCCGATGGTAGAAGGAGAAACACTGCTTTGTTATGAGGTGAATCCGGTTCAGGGGGGGAGTATTGAGCCGGATAGGGAACGGTTTTTGGGTAGGTTGTTGTTTGTCGGGGAAAAGGCGGCGGAGACTCCGGGCGGAGGCGCGGAAAAAACAAAGGAGATTGTTTCGCTTCCGCAGGGGGATTACCTGTTTATGCAGTGTCGATCCGACGCGGTTTTAACCCCCGATGAATGGCTTGATTTGGCGATTGAACAGCAAAAGGACGGTCTTTGGGAACGGAATAAACCGGGGACTCTGCTTTATGTTCGATTTTTATTTGAGGACGGGGCTTTTGTAACGCAGGTTTTCAGGGCGGTTGAAAACTAAAGTTTTAAAGCCTTAAGGCTTCTACCATGTAACGGACGTCGTAGCCGTTGTCGGTGGCATGCATCGTTTCTATTACAAAAATAACAGAGTTGCCGTTTGAGTCAATCAAAACCCTTTTTATGTTGTATTGGACGATTCCTTGGCGGACAAAAGTAGGAGAGCCGACTTTGTATGTTCTGAACTGACCGTTTGAAGAAGAAACATCAACGTTAATATAAAATTGCGATCTTGCGTTCCGTCCGCTTCCCGTAACTGTGGGAATTAACTGCGCGACATATGACTTGCCGGAAAGGAAATCGCGGAAATCGATTTTTTCTCCGCGTGACGGAGGTCTCTCGTCTCTGGAAATGTAAAGCGGAAGCCCCTGATTCTGGAAATTAATTCCGTATCTATTTGTAAGGCTTGAGTTATTGGAAACTAATCTGTGTAAAATGCCGGAACCGTCCTGTCCTGCTTTTATCGGAGCGCTTTCGGTAAGAGAGATTCTGCCGTTTTGAACAAAAGAGTTGGTGACTACATCTACGATATACAAATCCGCCCAAGGGCGCAAAGACGCGGATAATACTCCGTATTGACCGAACATATATGTCCTGCCGTCCGAAGAAAAGCCCAAATCGACAAAAACAGCGGTGTCTCCAGCCCATAAGGCGGAAACAGAAGTTAAGAGAATTATAAAAAGTACAAATAACTTTTTTTTCAATTGCATAGAGTTCCCCTTAATTCTTATTATCGGTATTACATTTTCCGTCTTGAGATTAAATATTTATTAGGCTAAACTGCTGTATGACGCTTTCCGAAAGAAATACACTCTTTAAAATGGGGATTGTCCTCTGTTCAATCTGTACTTTATTTGTCGCGGCTTCTTCTTTTTTGATAATCCCGGTCTTTTCCGGCATTATGAGAGAGTATACCCGTCGTCCGGGCAATGTTTTTCAGCTTTTAACCGGATTTTTCATGGAAAGCAGTCATTATGCCGTTTATCTCTCTCTGACTGCGGCGGTTTTATACTCGCTTGTCAGCATAATATTCATTTACTTCTTTTTTGAAAGGACTTCATCGCCGGAAATACTTTATATTGCCATTTTTACCGTTTCTTTCGCCCTGGAAGCAGTCCGTTTTATCCTGCCTTTACAGCATATTTTTTATTTTTCGCTGTTTTATGTGGGCTTAGCGATAAGAATCCTGCTTTTTGCCAGATTTTTCAGTATTTTCTCGCTTTTTACAGCCGGATTGTGCGCCGCCGGGCTGGAAATACAAAAAACCCGTAATGTAATCTTTGTATTAATTATAACCTCTATGGTAATTACTGTAAGCGTCCCGATTGACAGCTCCAATTGGGATACAAGTTTAAATTTCGTCAATACTTACAATACAATGTTCACTATGGTTTCGGCTGCGGTTTTTATTACCACAATGATAAGTTTTTTTATTGCGGCAAAGATCCACGACACGCATGAATACGGCAGTATCGCTGTCGGGGTTATGCTTGCCCTTGCCGGCAGGGGGTTTGTTGTAAATGTCGATAACTGGACGAGCTTAATTCCGGGGATTATCCTGCTGTCATTCGGGACAGTTATCCTTTGCTCAAAACTGCATAAAATCCATTTATGGTTATAAAATTATGAAGGTAAAATATTTCTATTTAACAATTATTGCCGGAATAGCCGTTATGCTGTTTTCTTCCTGTTCGAGCGCTAAATTTGTACAGCCGGCAAATGACGAAGGCGCAGTCGAGCAAATTGAATTAAAATATCCTGTTGTGCTGGTGCATGGAGTCGCTCTGTATGACAAAACGGATTTTTTGGAGATTTGGGGAAGAATTCCCAAAACATTGACAGATAGGGGAATACAGGTTTTTCATGGTAATACCGAGGGATGGAGCAATTATGAGGCAAACGCGTTAATACTAAAAGAAACCATAGAAAAAATACTTAAAGAGACAGGCAAGGAAAAAGTAAATATTATCGCGCACTCCAAAGGCGGTCTTGATTCGCGTTACCTTATTTGGAAATACAATTTCGGCGATAAAGTAGCCAGTTTGACAACAATATGTACGCCTCATCATGGAGCTGAAGTCGCTGATTTAATTTATTATCAGCGGCTGGTTGATAAAGAAATGATTATAAAAGCCTTGGCTCTTTTGGGCGAACTAGACAGTAATATAAGTCCGATTATTTATGAAGTAACTTACCAACTAACAACAGAATATATGAAGGAATTTAACGAAAAAGTCATAATGGATAACAGGGTTTACTGCCAAAATATGTATACGACAATGAAAAGCGCTTCTGACGATGTATTGTTTCGCTATACATATAAATACATCAAAGGCATAAGCGGAGCAAATGACGGACTGGTAAGCGAAGTATCAGCCAAATGGGGAAACAATTCTGCCAAAATACGAGACGGAGTATCACATAGAGAAATTATTGATATTTTGGAAGAAATAAGCCCCGTCAAAAATATCCCGGCTATCTATGTCGGGATAGTCAAAGGGTTAAGGGACAAGGGGTTCTGAGCATGGCATTTACGGCGCCTGCATTTATTGAAGAAAATCGATTTTTCTGCCGAAAATTAAGAACTATGTTTTTTTCCAAAAGGTTTTTTTGTTTTTGCGTAATAGCCGCGCTTGTTTTCAGCGCTGGTTCGGGTCTTTACGCGGCTTCGGGCGACGGGTCGTCGCCGGATACGAGCTTCCCTTTAAGCGCCGCGCCTCTTTTTCCGCACATGCTTTTTACTGAAACAGTTAACACATGGAAAAGGGTCGAGAATTCTCTGCCTTATTGGGTTAACACCTTAGAAGAAGCGGAATATAAAAACCGTTTAATAGATTATCAAGTTTCTTTTTTACTTAATAACGATATTCTTGCCTACTACGGTCATCCCGGTTCGCGCAACATGGGGATTTTAGGACGCTATTCAATTGAAGAACTTGACAAGCTGTTGACCAATCTTGCCGCCGAATACGAAGCTGTTAACGGCGGACGGAAAGTGCGTAAGGCTTTCTACCTGATTTACGGGACGGTTTGGCCCAAAGGCGAAATAGGGATAATAGGGGATAAATCTCTTATGCCGTATATCGAGTACGGAATAAAAAACGATATATTGGTTTTTATCGATCATCAAATCGGGCGTTACGACCCGATAGACTCGCTTAAAAAAATGCTTCCGTATCTGCGTTACCCGAACATACATCTTGCCCTTGATCCCGAATGGCGGACAATCAGTCCAATGGAGAATATCGGCAGTGTCAGAGCGGAAGAGATCAACACAGCCCAGCAGGTAATGGAAGACTACATGATAGAGCATAACATACCCGGCGAGCGAATGTTAGTAATACATCAATTTAATCATGTGATGATAAAAAACCGCGCGGAAGTTAGAAGCAATTTTAACAGAGTCAGGCTGATACATTGCGCCGACGGTTTCGGACCGCCCAGCATGAAACGCAGTACATACGATTACAACGCGCTAGCTTCCAACATGCCGATAAAAGCATTTAAACTATTTTACAATTTCGGCATCCCCGGCGCAGGCTACGATAACCCTTTAATGTCGCCGAAAGACGTGTACAACCTTAATCCGCGACCTTATATCATCATGTATCAGTAGTGCAATTCGGCTTCGCCGAATTGCTTGGGAGTTTTGCCAAAGAGCGTACTCCAGTTTCTACTGCCGTTTTTTGCCTTGTAAAGACTCTATGATTTTTTTTGACGGCTTGTGTTTGGCAAAACTCCATGCTTTGATTTCCAAATAGAAAGATTCGCTTTTTATAATTACTCGTGTTTGCCAAAACTCCAAGCTTTCCATAACTAAAGAATTATTTAAATGTGAGGCATTTTGCTATAGGGGAAATCCCCTATAAGCGACGTTTTCATCTGGTTTTCACGGTTTGCGCCCCCAAACCGTTAGATTGACAATAAATTAAAAACAAATTATCATGAATTTATAGATTTAGACGCGCTTTTAAATTAGCTGCAGCTTAGGAAAAAAATAAAAGCGAGGAATCAGGAAAACTATTTTATCCCTCGCTGTTTTTTTGGTTTGATAGCATATTCATTATGTCATTAGAATCAACAAATTTTACTTCACCGTTTTTTTCTCTTGTTTCTTCATGTTTTTCATGATATATTTACCTTATGGACGTTGTTGTTGAGTTCAACGAGGCGGCGTTTCGGCATGGGATTAGCAGAGAGGATATTCTGTGCGCTCCTCAGGACGAAAATACGCGCTGGCGCTGTTGGGGAGTTGCCTGAAAAGTACGCTGTCATTGGTTTTGACCGCGCCGGTAACCCTCTTGAACTTATGTATAATCCGATAGACGATAACACTATTTCTGTTTTTCATGCAATGAAGGCTCGTAAGAGTTTCCTTAAAATGCTTGGTCTTTAACAGGGGAGAATTATGGCAAGATTGACTGAAGAAGAAGCGTATGCGCTTGACGATTATGTTACCAACAATGAAATTACACTTGGTCCTAACGGAACCGATTGGCTTACACAGCGTGAAATGCGTCTTTGGGGAATGTCTAATATGACCGTTAATTATCTCGTGACGAAGGCAACGGCAGATCACAAAACCCCTGCCCAAATCATTGACGAATTGGTTGGTAAAGAAATAGCCGCCGCTGTATAATTCATTCATTATTATCAACTAAGAAAAGCCGCCCCTTGCGGATGGCTTTCTTATTTTTACCTTATTGGTATAATGTAACTATGAGAGTTCCGACAATTTATCTTGAAACTACGATTTTTAACTTTCCTTTTGCCGATGACGCTCCTCAATACCGAGCCGATACATTACGATTGTTTGCGGAGATAAAAGCCGGGAAGTTTAAGCCTTTCACGTCTGAATATGTTACCCGTGAATTGGAGGCCGCTACTGATTCTCGGCGTGAAGATCGGTTACGGCTCATCAAGGAGTATGACGTAGAAGTAATACTGGTCAGCGATGAAGCGAAATGGCTTGCAGTTGCATACATCGAAGCAGGCATTATCCCACAGTCCTATAGTAATGACAGCTTTCACATTGTGGCGGCTACGGTCAATGGTTTGGATTTTATAGTCAGTTTGAATTTTCGGCACATCGTAAAACGGAAAACTATTGAAGAAACAGAATTGATAAATTTCAGAGAAGGCTATAAAAGAATCGGGATTTATTCCCCTGCGGAGGTTATAGACAATTATGAAAACATTTGACGATTACATGAACGATCCCCGGATTAAAAACGAACCCATGGGATTACGGATAACCCATGCCATGCGCTTCAAAGTCCAGGACGATACGGCAGGCATGACGCCGGAAAAAGAAAGGGCATATTACCACGAAGGGACAAAAGCCGCCTTTTCCCGTTTGGGCATAACTCCAAAATATGCAAGCCCCTATCGTTAAACCAATCTGTATCCCTACAAAAACAAAAGCGAGGAATCAGGAAAACTATTCCCTATTCCTCGCTTTTTTCAAATAACAAATAACAGTGAACAAATAACAAAGGGCAAGAGGCTTGCTATCTTCCTTTGTTATTTATTATTTATGACGGACTTCGTCCATTTTATGCCGTCCGTTGAAGTCGCTATTCCTCCGCCGCCTGCGACAAACTTGCCGCCGTCATAGATGATTGTGTTGATGAAGTTATAATCTCCGCAGACGCTTTGCGTTACGTCTGTCCATGTTACGCCGTCTGTTGAAGTCGCTATTTTGTCATCACTTCTTTTGTTAGAGCTACGTGCGACAAACTTGCCGTTGCCATAGACGATTTCTTCGAAGTAGTCACCATCTCCGAAGATGCTTTGCGTTACTGTTGTCCATGTTATGCCGTCCGTTGAAGTCGCCATTTGTGCTGTAGTTACGTTATTGTATCTGTATCCTATTGCGAAAAACTTGCCGTTGCCATATACGATTTCATTGATATATGCATGTTCGTCTTCGTTTGAGCCGAATGTGATGTTCGATACTTCTGTCCATGTTACGCCGTCTGTTGAAGTCGCAATTTTTCCACCACTACTTGCAAAAAACTTGTCTTTGCAATATGAGATTGAGTTTATGTCCCGCCCGAATATGCTACTGACATCTACTGCTGTCCATGTTATGCCGTCCGTTGAAGTTGCAATTCTGTTGTTATCGGTACCTGCTACAACTGCGACAAACTTGCCGTTACCATAGATAATTTTGTAGATTTTAGATTCATCACATCCGAAGACAATTGGCGTTACTGCTGTCCATGTTACGCCGTCTGTTGAAGTCAAAATTATTTTGTTGGGTTTGTTGGGATTGTGAGAGTATACAACTGCGACAAACTTGCTGTTGCCATAGGCGATTGTACTGATGTCTTCATAAAATCCTTCGTAGAGACTATGCGTTACCGCTGTCCATGTTATGCCGTCTATTGAAGTCGCAACTTTGCAGGTAAAGGTTTCTAGCTCAATAGAACCTCCAAATGCGACAAACTTGCCGTCGCCATATGCGATTGCTTCGATATAGTAGTCACTTTGCGATTTTTGCGATTTCGGCGAATCATCTTCTTCATCGCAAGCGGTCATTGAGAACCCGATTACTGCCGCTAGCGCAATAATCCCTGCTATCCTTTGGATAGATTTTAGTCTGAAAATCTTTTTCATTTGAACACTCCTTTATTTTTCATCTGTAAATGATGTATTAAACGGTCATATAACCTAGCAGTTTTATAGGGGAATTCCCCTATGTTTCGTTTTGTATTCTTTTTAAAATTTTTCTTTACAAAGCATAAAAATTATGGTAATATTTCTCTAAATAAAACGTTATTTGCCTTGTATAATTTTATTTGGCAATCGACCGTTTAATATAGACAGCTTTATAGGGTATTTCCCCTATACCGCAATGCACAGAGTCTCTAAATATCCGACTTAAATTAATAAGTAGCAAATTTTATCTGATTTTCACGGTTTTTGCCCCTAAACCGTTAGATTGACAATAAATTAAAAACAAATTATCATGAATTTATGGGTGCAAATAATGGGGACATGGATCCCGAACTAGCCGCTTTGCTTGGAACCGCAGGCTCAAGTACTAACGCCCCTCTCCCGGATTTTAGCGATATATTCGGCGGAAATAACAAAGATGACTTCGCGGACGTATCAGCCACCTCGGGGGATGAGGTTGATTTAGCCGCTTCCGAGTTTCCGCAGGTTACTAAACGTCTGGAAGAAAAGGGACATAATTTCTTTAACGATCCCAATTATTATAAAACCGCTCTTACTAACGAAGGCGAAATCGCCCAAAGGGTGCACACTATTTTGCAAAAGTATTTAACCGCAAAAGACCCGAAGGATCGCAGTGTTTTCAGACAGCAATTTATTTCGCCCTACTGGGAATTTTTATTCAATGTCGCCAGAAAAGCGACAGGCAGGCTTCCTCCGCCGAAAAAATATCTGCTCCGTTTCGGCTTGTTGCACCCCACTTTTCTTGCCGCCGATACAAGGGAATTTTTTAGTAAGATCATTGATGATAATAAGTTAGATCAACCTATCCTTTATCTGGATGAATGGATCGGCTCAATTGGAACCGGAAAAATGCGCCCGTCCAGTACGGACGAAGTGCGTGTAGCCAGAGGAAATAATCAATCTAAAATACAGGCATTGCTGGAAAAAGCGCAGGGAAAATTTGACGGCACAAGAGTTTTGTTAAAAACAAAAGAAAAAGAACGCGACGATATAGAAAGAATGTTGCGCGACAGAATTAACACGGTATTTCAACGCACTCCTCTGCAGGAATTAACCGATGTAAGCGATTGCATGTCGGAAGCGCAGAAATCGGCGGTTACTGAAATTCAAAACCTGCTTAAACAAATGTTAAAGAACGATCATGATCTGGAATTGAGTATCAAAGATTTTACCTCCGCGCGCACCGATGTGGAACATTTAACCGATAAACTTGAATCCGAGGGCGGCTCTGTTACCATAGACACAGGCGCGATAGATTCTGAGCTTGATACTATCCGCCAAATGGCAAAAATGACAATCGGGCGGCAGGGAAACCACTTCCCCGTGCTTACCGCGGAATATTATCACAGTGTGCCCAACGAAGTAGCGACGCGCGAAAATATTATCGCCATGCTTGCGAGGATAGAAAGTATCGACGCCGAAGCGTTTTGCCGTATTTACAAAAACAGATTAAACCGCATAGTTCCCTATGTTCTTTTAATACCCACTTACGGCGACATGGGTTTCTGCTGGGAGCCGTTTGATCGCTACAACCGCGCGACAAGCCGCGGACGCATTATAATCCCCATGTACCCCAAGAATTTATATTTAGCGGTACTTACCGCAGTCGCCGATCTGCGCTGGCAGGTAGCAAAAGAGAAAGCGTCTTTTTACTGGATGGAAGAAGGACTGACAGGGCACTATTATCAATGGTTCCAGTCGCAAAAATTGAAAGGCGACATAAAAGAATACTTTATCCGCGATTACATTATGTGGATGACCAAAGAAGCGGAAGGAATCCAGAAACTGGAAAAAGACGTTCGCGGCACTTTCTGGCGATACATGCCTTTTACAAGAGCCGTAAAAGAAAAACTAAAAAACCGCAACCTCATTTACCAAGAACTATACCAGCGCGACCAAAACCGCCTAATGTCCGATGGGTATTGAGTTATATTTACAGATATTATTTTTTTCGCGTTCTTGTTGAGTCTTCCAGATTAAATTTGCTTATTTGAATATTGGGAATAAAACTATAATGTTTTTCATTTGCCGTAAGTAAAACTTCGCGGTATTCCAACGCCGTTGACGCAATAATAGCGTCGCCAAGTTCCATTGAATGGCTTAAACAAAAATCCTCGATATAAAACATTGCGCGGCTTGATATACTCTCGTTAATTTGTATTATTTCTATTGACCAGTTCTTTAAACATTTTTGTAAAGTTCGATATTCCTTTTTATCCCTTAACCCCTGCAATAATTCCATGTAATTTATAACTGAAATTTTAAAAGGGACATTTGCGTTTATTGCCTTTTGAGCGTTTTTATTGCCGCGCAAATACCAGATCAAAACATCTGTATCGATTATCAAAATTTTCTGCCTTTTCTTATACTTCTTACAAATTGTTCTACATTAGCCGTATCTTTTCTGTCTTTCCAAATCCCAAAAAGCTCATTGTCGGGCTCTTGTGAAGCAGGAATTCTTCTTGTATTAATAGGGATAATTTTAGCGCGGGGTTTTCCTCTGTACGTTACAGTTATTTCCTGCCCATTGGAAACTTGAGAAATAATCCTTCCCGGCTCTGTTCTTAATTGTTTCGTCGTGATTTCCATAAAATCCCTTTATCAAGTATATACTACAAGTGTATACTTTGGGTGGCTTTAAGTCAAGTCCGTTAAAAGTTCGAGCGCGGTATTCTATAAAATCTGCTTTAAAATTATAAAAACTTCTTCTTCTGAAACAGTCCACGGGGAATTTGCCGTCAGGTCTAACTTGCGCGCGGCTTCGGCGGCGGCTGTCGCCCTATCCAGCGAAATATTGTGTTCCTTTAAATCGACAGGTACGTTTAGAGCAGTCATGGACTTGCGTATGGTTTCCGCCGCAGTGTTCGCCGTTTCGGCAGGGGTAGCGGCTTTTGGCGCTCCAAGCATTGAGGCGACACGCGCCATTTTTTCGGGGCGTGCGCTTACAAGCCGCTCCGCAATGACGGGAAAAAGCGACGCGGAACATTGCGCTTTTGGAATATTACAGCGCGCGTTAATTGCCGCGGAAAGCGCGGAGCCGATACCCGGCGAGCTTACTGATGAACCGATGGATAAGAGCATACACGCCTGTGCGAAAGTTTCCGCTTGCGCTCCGCCTGCGCCCTTTTTTAATAATTTCGCAAAAGAGGAAACCGCTTTTTCCAGCAAAGTGTCGGAGAGGAAATTTGCCTTTGCGGAACAATACGCTTCTACCGCCGAAAAAATACCGTCAAAAATAATCGTGGGCGGCGCGTTATCTGAAAATATAGTAATTAAATTGCTGTCGATAATTATCGACGTGTAAAGATGATTCGGGGACAGAATGGATTTTATCAGTTTATTGCGCGGATCCGCGACAAGAAAAAAATCCGACGCGGTAAAAACATCCGTTCCCTCCGTCGGGATAGCAAGTAACGGTAAAAATTTTCCCTCACAGTCCCTGCCGTCAAGCAGTTCCAGCGCTGTAATTTTCGCCGGAGCCATTATCGCCGCCATACGGGAAATAGTCTGCGTTCTTGCGCCGCCAAACCCGATGATCGCGTCGCAATGCGCGGCGGTTAGGAGCGAAACAACGTTATCCGCCATTTCCGCGGAGGAATCGTCTTCTATTCCGTCAAAAACAATCGCTTCAAGACCGGAGTCTTTTAAAATTTCTTTTAAGCGGTTTACAATCTGCGAATCCAATTTGTGATCGGCGGCTATCATGATGTGCGTTCCGTAACGCCCGGCGATAGTTCCAGCCATGCTTATAGTTTCCGCGCCTATCAATATTTCAGGATTAAATTTAAAAGAAATATCCATGTACTACTCCAAAAAAAAAGCGTTTGATCCATTGGGCTGACCCAATGATCAAACGCTTGAAATACTTATTAAATTCTTACGCAAACCATGCGTTCAGAATGTTATCCGCCGTAGCCTTGATTACCTTCTCATCAATGTATGAAGGATCGTTAATCTTCTGCCTGAGTTCAGCAATCCGGACATCATCGAGTTCCGGGGCGGATTTAATAAGTTCCACGACTTGATACACCTCTGCCTTCTTCATTGCATCAGAAGAAAGATTGATAGTATCAGCCTTGTCGTTCCCCCCCGTTTTCTCACTCCTAGTCGGCTTTTTGCCGGTTGGAATGGGATCAACATGACCTATCCTGTCTATTGTCATACTCTTACCCTACCTATACCTATTATCGGCAACAATATATCATAAGTTTACCAAGAATTTTCAATAATTACCAGAGATAAATACGGAAAATTCGCCAATTTGGGGTCCGGAAACCTCATCTTTTTTGCTCAAATTTTCCAGTATTTCGGACGCTTTTCCACGCAAATATTCCTCGTGAATTTTCGTCATCTCCCTGCCAATACAAATATAACGCTCTTTGTCAATTTCGGCAATGTCCGCCAATAGCTTGAGTACTCTGAACGGCGATTCGTAAATGACGCAGGCGGCTTCCATAGCCATAAGTTCCCTTAATCTGCTCTTCCTTCGCCCGGGTTTCGGCGACAAAAACCCCTCAAAAACGACAGTTTTGTCCCTGCCGCCCGCAACGCTCAGCAAAGCGGCGAAGGCGGACGGTCCCGGAATGGGAATAACGTCGTGTCCGGCTTCAAAAGCCGCTCTTGCCAGCGCCGCGCCCGGATCGCTGAGCGCCGGAGTGCCTGCATCGCTGGCGTAAGCCACATTTTGCCCCTGATTCAGCGCGGAAATCACTTTTTCCGCCGCAAATTCCTCATTTTGCGATCGGCAGGAGAGCATTTTTACGCGAATTCCTAGGTGAGAGAGCAGTTTTATAGTGCGGCGCGTATCTTCGCACGCCACAAGATCGACGTTTTTTAAAGTTTCTACCGCCCGGAAGCTGATATCACCCAAATTCCCTATCGGCGTGCCAACAATGTAGAGGATAGCCATGTTTTAAGTATAGTTTATTTTAGCGCAGAAAAAAAATGCGGTCGGTAATTTTCATTACAGACCGCTTTCTAAAATTACAAAAAGTAAAAAATGTTATAGATTTGCAAGGTTTACTTTCCCGGATCCATTGCAAGATTGGCATTTACCTGTTCCGTTGCATCTGGAGCATGGCATTTTTTGAGTGGAACCAGAATTAGAATAATCAGAAAAATAAGGATCTTCTCCACTTCCATTGCATTTGTTGCATGTACCGCTACCGTTGCAATCAGGACAATTCATCTCTAATGGGCATCCTATCATTAAGAATGCAATTGCCGCTGCAAGCGCGATAATCCCGATGATTTTAAATTTTTTCATAGTAAACTCCCCTTGTGTTACTCCGCTTTGTGCAGGTAACAAAATTAAATTCTAATCTCCACTATGTGGAAATATACGTTAACAGCGCCTATGTTTTTAGCTGTTTCTTACAGTTTATTATTGATTTGTACCTTTTGTCAAGAAAAAATTACTTTTTATTTAAAAAAAGACAAAAAGACAAGATTTATCAATTTGTAAATATGGTTTTGAATTTTCGGCGCAAAACCGTATATGGCGCATACTGGCAAGCTTTTAAAAAATAATTATAATGTTTGAAAGGAAATTTAAAGAGCAATGCATATTCTTTTAATGGTTATCTGCGGTATTATTCTCCTTTGGTTAGGTCATTTTTTATTTTTCGGACCGCCGTCGCCGTTTTATCCGAGTCTTCCCTGGAGTAAAGAAAAAAAATTTAAGGGAAGTCCCGGCGAGGCTAAAGTCTGTCCTGTTTGTTCTATGCTTATGCCGAAAGGCGATTTATTAAAAACCGTTGTGTTCCCTCCAAGAAAACCGACTGACATAGATTGTATTATGCATATTAAAGGCTGTTATAGCTGTCTGAATAACGGCATACCGCGGCGTTGTCCGATATGTAAAGCTAAACTGACCGTCAATGATTTTCTTCTTGCGCGTATGTTTAAACGTCCGGGAAGAAAAAGCCATGTTCATGTGCTCGGCTGTAACCGCTGTAGAAAAGTGTAATACGCTAATTACATTTTCCGTCTGGACAGCTTAATATTTCCACCCAATCGGCGTTGCACTTGCCTTCGCGGATAGCTTCCATTACTTTGCGTCCTTGCGCGAAACCGCAGACCGTTTCTTTTTTTACGGAAATGTCCTGCTTTGGCAATTTGATGTTGACAGCGTCAAATTGCTCCTCATGCAGGGTTTCGATTATTATTCCTGCAAGATTGATCATTCGCGCAAATTCCGCGGCGGTAAGAGCGAAGTCGGTTTTATTTTTTTCGGTTGAGTATTTTTGCGCGAGGCATGGAACAAGGGAAACCGATGTAACAGCCGATGACTCTATTCCCATTTCTTTCGCGTAACCGTTTTTGGTTACAGACGCGAATATCCGCCGCGCTGTTTTTTCGGCTATCAAGTGAGCCGCCAAATCGGGATAAAAGTTTTTTACAAAGTTGCCGACTCCTTCGGCGCACCCTGTGATGACGGGTAATTTTCCCCCGGCGGCGGCGTTCTGCCGCGCCTTAATTTCGCCGATTATTTCCGCGCTTGCGGAGGCTGCCGCAATTTTCATGTCATAAACTTTGTGGAAGCCTAAAAGTTTTATTGCGGTGTTTATTTTTCCTGCGGTAACTGTTCCTGCGGCAAGAGAGAGGGCGTTTTCAAGAGCGGACGCGAAAGAGGGGGGAACTTGCGCTATTGTTTTGCGTCCGCTGTCGTTAAGGCAGGCGCGTACTTCCGCGCATTGGTCATGCTCGTAAATCGCTCCCACGGGGCAGACCGAAGCGCACTGTCCGCAGAAGACGCAGGAAGAGTCTTTGAGAGTCTGTCCGTAAGGAGTGGAAATTTCGTACTCTTTGCTTCTGTGCGAAGTGTTAATGGCGCGGATAGTCTGTACTTCCTGACACGCTTCAACGCAGCGTCCGCATTTAACGCATTTTTCCATATTGCGTACAATGGTTTCGCTTTCGATTGACGGCGGATTGTCAGCGCAGTCGTTTTGGAAAAGCGGATTAACGATGTTATAAAGTTTTGCAAGCGATTGTAATTCGCATTTTGTATTGCGTATGCAGAAAGTGCAATCTCTGGGGTGGTTCGCCAATATCAATTCGATTATCGTTTTGCGAATGTTGAGGATACGCGAGTTATTGGTAACGATACTCACGCCTTCCCACACGTCGTTGGCGCAAGCCGCTATCAGTTTGCCGCGCCCGTCGCACTCCACGACGCAGATTCTGCACAAAGCGCGTTTGCACAATTCGGGATGTTCGCAAAGGGTAGGGATATGGATGTTCGCCTTTTTCGCCGCTTCAAGAATTCTTGTTCCTTCGGGGACAGTTACGGGAATTCCGTTAATCGTCAAATTAACGCTTTTATTCGGATCGGGTTGATGATGGCTCATTCTTTCCCCCTCACATTCGCTTCAAATTCGGCTGGAAACAATTTCCACGCGCTGTTTAATGCGGCGGCGGCGGTTTGTCCCAATCCGCAGAAAGCGGCGTCCGTCATTGTGCGGATTAAACGCCGCAGAATTTCAAGGTCGCCTTTTTCCGCTCCGTCGGGGACTGAAAGTTTTTGCAGTATTTTCAGTATTTGGCGGTTGCCCTCGCGGCACGGTACGCACTTACCGCATGATTCGTGAATAAAAAATTCCGTAACCCCTTTCAGATATTCAATGATAGAGACGCTTTCGTCCATCACGACAACGGCTCCCGATCCTACGGACAACCGCGCGTTTTTTAAATCCGTGTAACTGTAAACAGTCTCAAGCTGATCAATGCCTCCGATAAATCCGCTCTGACCGCCGAGGTGGAAAAATTTGAGTTTTTTCGGACCGACCATACCGCCGCCCATTTCCGCATCAAAAATTATATCGCGTAAAGTTACGCTGCCAAGCGGTACTTCAAAAACTCCCCTGTTCTTGCAATGCCCCGAAAGACAGATAAGTTTACTGCCGCCGGAATCGGGGTGACCGGCTTTCAGATAAGCATCACCGCCCATGTTCACGATTGCCGGAATGTTGGTAAAACTTTCTACGTTGTTTACCAAAGTCGGCTGGAGAAAAAGCCCCACTTCCGCAAGGTGCGGCGGCTTGATACGTGGTCTGCCCACTTTGCCTTCGGTGGAATTAAGGAGCGCGGAGTTTTCGCCGCACACATAAGCGCCCGCTCCCGAAATTACATGAATGTCAAAATCTTTGCCGAGGTAGCCTGCGGCGCGGACATTCTCAATCGCCGCAAGGAGCTTTTTTTGCAATTTGCGGTACTCGCCGCGGACATAAATGTATCCGGCTTTCGCCTTGAAGACCACTCCGGCGATTATAATTCCTTCCAACAATTTAAGCGGCAATTTATCCATGATGAGCCGATCTTTGAAAGTGCCGGGTTCGCCCTCGTCGGCGTTACAGACAATATATTTGGGCGTTTCGGGAATGTGCAAAAGATGTTCCCACTTGCTTCCAGCCGGATACGCCGCGCCGCCGCGCCCGAGCAGTTTTGCTTTTTTCACTTCGGCGATTATTTCTTCGGGAGAGCTTGCGATCGCTTTTTTAAGCGCGGTAAAGCCGCCGGCTTTTTCATATTCGGAAACAGAAAGAGGGTCGGCTCTGTCCGCGCCCTCTGTCAGTATATTTACTAATTTTGACATAACGCTTTTAGCTCCTGTGCTTTTCCTTCAAGGCAGAATTTTACCAGCGATTTAACTTTTTCCTCGCTCAAGCCGCCGAACACATCATCGCCGATTTTTGCAACCGGACCAATGTCGCACGCGCCTACGCAGCTTGTGTAAAAAAGCGAAAGTTTGCCGTCCGCCGTAGTTTCGCCCATTTTGACGCCTGCCGCCGTTTCAAACCACCGCGCAACTTCTTCCGAGCGCGAAAAAAAGCAAGGCGTACTGCGGCAAATTTCCACAACATACTCGCCGCGCGGACTCGTACTGAACATGGCGTAAAAAGTAAGCACATCAAAAATTTTTGAAAGAGGGACTTTCAAAACATCAGCCGCCAACTGCGCCCACTGTTTTTCCACGAAGTTTTTCCCCGAAGCGGCTTGAATATCAAGTAAAACGGCAATGAGCTGTTGAGGATCATTGTCATATTTTTCCATTATTTTTAAGACTTGCTCTTTTGAGAGTTCCTGCATGATTTTGAGTTTAAGTGATTTTGACGTTTTCCTCAAGTCTGATATACTATTTCCATGACAGATCAGGAACTTGAAAAACTGATAATTCCGCGTTTTTTACAATATGTCCGCTATGATACCGAGAGCAATCGACATATGGAAAAAACTCCTTCCACTCAGGGGCAGTGGGATCTTGCGAAAACTTTGAAAGATGAGCTTTTGGCTCTTGGACTAAAAAAAGTAAAAATTACAAAGTACTGCTATGTAATCGCCCGTCTGCCTGCAAGCAAGGGGAAAGAAAAAGCTCCTTGTATCGGTTTCCTCGCCCACCTTGATACGGCAAGCGATGTTACGGGCAAGGACGTTAAACCTCAGCTTGTGCAGAATTATGACGGTAAAAGAATAAGGCTTTTAGCCGGTTACTGCCTTGATCCCGAAAAAGAGCCGGGTCTTGCGGAGCAAAAAGGCAAGGCGATTATTCACGGCGACGGAACTACGCTCTTGGGAGCGGACAATAAAGCGGGCATTGCGGAAATTATGGCTGCCGTGGAGTATTTAATTTCCAATCCGCAGATAGAGCATGGGCAAGTGGAGATTATTTTTACTCCCGACGAGGAGACAGGCAAGGGACTGCCTGAATTTCCGCTTAAGGAAATCAAGTCCGCTTTTTGTTACACGGTTGACGGCGGCGCTCTTGGCGAAATTGAGAGCGAGTGTTTTAACGCTTGGAAAGCCGACATCGAATTTGTTGGCAAGGCGATTCACGTGGGGCATGCAAGGGGCAAACTTGTCAACGCTTTGCTCATGGCGTCGACATTTGCGACGCTCCTTCCGC
>Ga0268262_10003100_pt1 | contig 18333 bp, 16 predicted proteins | sample TergutNc150P3_FD_190354 | JGI IMG/M metagenome (GOLD analysis project Ga0268262, IMG submission 190354) | Nasutitermes corniger P3 segment gut microbial community from laboratory colony in Florida, USA - Nc150 P3 (SPAdes) (version 2) | ecosystem: Host-associated > Arthropoda: Insects >...
AGGGCATCGATGATTTTCAGTTTGTTGATATTCCCCCCTTGTACCCCGTCAGGAGCCGGTACGCCGGAGACATGCTTAAAATGCGCGTAAATGGCGGCCGACGGAGCCACCGGCAGGGATGCCTTAGCGCCCTGAGAAACGCTGCTCTGCGAGGCATTTATCGCGTATTCTATAGTGGGAAACGCATGAAATGACGATATCGATCCAATGTCCATCTCTACCTCCCTGCTTTTCAAATCAGCCGGAAAACCCGGTCCTGGTTTGAAAAACGCCTCCTTTTATACCTTAAATATCGGAAAATAGAGTGTGTGGGTTTATATGTTTTGACGGCGCTTTTGACAGAAACCGGACGCTTCCTTATAATAAAAACCCTAACGCATAATGAGCCTTTACCGCCCCATTACCATTGGAACTCTCAAACTTGAAGGCAACCTTTTTCTCGCGCCGGTGGCGGGTTATTCCGACCGGAGTTTTCGTTCGCTGTGCGTTGAACAGGGGGCAAACTTTTCTTTTACCGAACTTGTTTCCGCCGAGGCATTGTACCGCAATCCGTGGCATTACGGACTGGGCGGCGGCGGAGCGGCTGTTCCCGCGGCAGTCAGCCTGGTAAGCCGCGCCGGCAATGAGCGGCATTACGCGATTCAACTGTTTGGCGGGGAACCGGAAGCGATATACAAAGCCGCCGTGTTGTTGGCCCCGCTGAAACCGGACGTCATTGACATAAACGCGGGCTGCCCGGTGCCCAAGGTTGTAAAAAACGGCGCAGGTTCCGCGCTGATGAAAGACCCTGCCCGGTTGGGTAAAGTGGTAGAAGCGGCGGTTCGGGCTTCCCGCGAATTAGGGAATGTGCCGGTAACGATAAAGATGCGTTCCGGCTGGGATTCCGGTTCCATAAATTACACCGAATGCGCCCGCATTGCCGTGGAGGCCGGCGCGGCGATGATAAGCCTGCATCCCCGCACCAGAAGCCAGGACTACGGTGGCACCAGCGACTGGTCCTGCATTACGGACCTTGTTTCACGGCTTGCGGTTCCGGTTACCGGTTCCGGCGATCTGTACACGCCGGAGGACGCCCAGCGGATGCTACGGGAAACCGGCTGCGCCGCGGTAATGTTTGCCCGCGGCGCAATGGGCAACCCCTTTATTTTTTCCGCCGCCCGTTCCCTGCTGGAAACCGGCGTATGGGAACCGATTGCTTTTCCCGTCCGCATGGATGCCGCTTTTCGGCATTTGGAACTGCTGGCCGCGGACATCGGCGAAACGCGCGCCTGTCTTGAAATGCGTAAACAATTCTGCGCTTACACCAAGGGATTGAAGGGCGGCGCGGCAGTGCGGGAACAGGCGGTTCATGCCCAAACCATCGCGGATTACCGCAGAATACTGGACACTTTTAATTTCAACCTTTATTCTTAAACCATGAACATAATCAGGCAGCCTTTCCGCTATCAGAATGACGGCGCGGTGTTTTGGCTTATCGGCATAAACCTCCTTGTTTTTATTGCGATGTATTTTCTGGGTTTTCGCCAACTGACTTATTATTTGTCAATGATTCCCGGACTGGTTTTAAGGGGCTGGGTGTGGACGTTTGTTACCTATATGTTTGTCCATGGCGGCTTTAGTCATATTCTGTTTAATATGCTTGCCCTTTTTATTTTTGGAGTCCAGGTTGAACGGTACATGGGCAGCCGGGAATTCCTGCTTTTTTATTTTGTTACCGGTACGCTGGCGGGAGTGTTTTCATTTGTCGTGTATTACCTGACCGGCGCGTACGGGGTGATACTGATGGGCGCTTCCGGAGCGATTTTTGCCGTTGAACTTGCGTATGCGGTATTTTATCCCGATTCGATAATTTACCTGTGGGGAATACTGCCCCTGCGCGCCCCGGTAATGGTGCTGGGCTTTACCGCCCTTGAACTGGCGTCTTCCGTTTTTGGCCTCAGCCGCGGCGTCGCGCACCTTACCCACCTTGCCGGTTTTGGTTTTGCCTGGCTGTATTTTTTGATTCGTTTGGGTATAAACCCCTGGAAACGGCTGCGGTCAAGATGAAATTTCTCGTAAGAAATAATGCAGAAAAAATCTCCCTGCCAGTTGACAGGGAGATTACAAAAAAACTATTTGGTCATGATAATACGTTTTGTACCCAGGTTGTCTTCCATGCGAACAAATTGTCCGCTTAACGTAACATCTTCTCTTTGTTTGAGCCGGGCAAGGCCAGCGTCATTGGTATACAACATAATAAACGCAAATGCTCCTGAAGTACTTGCTTCAGTATATAATCCGGCGCTGATCGCAATTGCAAATTTTTTAAATTCGGCGTTCTCATTTTTCTTCACATCAAGAATCGATACGTTTATGCCGATCTCTCCGTCTTTGAAGAGCGCCGCGGTAAATTCATCCATCAGCATTTTGGTAACCGGGACAAAAGCCCTATTGAGAAAAGCATTATTTCCCAAAAATGCTTTCTTCGCGGAATTGTATACGTTTGCATCGGCCAGCGATTGCTCAATTTGGGCTTTTAACTGATTCGCTATTTTTTGAGTGTCAAACTTGGACATAGATTCAAGTTCTTTATCCGAATATTGCATTATGTTTGAGCCAATAGATTCAATGTTGGTGAATTCAACGGTTAACTGATTGTCCTTGCAGGCGATCTTGATCTGGTATGTGATCATATCAAACGCCTTTCTTTCAGCGACACAATCCCGTATGGTAAATTTATTATCAAGGCAGTCAATATCCCTCAGATTAGCCGTCTTTGCCCCCAGAATTCCCTTAAGGTTGGTAAATGCCGCGCCTACCGCAGGGTACAATAAATAATTTTGCGGATTCTGCAAAGCTAACGAGAAATTTAAATCTGAGCTGCCTGTAGCCGTATTTGCCGTTCCGCTTTTGGGAGATCCGCCCAAGCTCTTGTCCGCAGCCTCTTTTGCCTTCGTGTAAAGGGCTTCATTTTCCATTACTTTGGGAATCTCTGTATTAAAGTAATCAGTAAACATCTCTTCCCTGCCTGATTGCAAGAATTTATCTACCGGAGCCCAGTCGGAAGCTTTACCGAGGGGAATTTTTTCTGTAATATTGGAAAACTGATACGTTACAACATTGTTTTCCAGGCTTATTTTGAGGGTAAAATCCGCTAATTTTAGTCCATCTGAAACCCTCACGTGATCAATGACGATTATATTAGGATCCGGAACAGTAGTCTTGCTTTCGCTCCAGATAGATTTTTTACCTTTAATAATCGCCTGATAAACCGCCGGATAAATCGGCTTTTCTCCTGTATAACTGGGCGCTGCATTGGCGGCAGTTACGAAGGAAACTGCAAAAAGAACCATAAAAAAACCTGATAATAGAGATAATTTTTTCATATAAACCTCTCTCTAAAAAAAATTTAAATCTCCATACGGAAATTTACTTCTCTTATGACGCATACAATTATATTATAAAAATAGTAACACATAGCAATATATTACCATGAAAAAATCTTCTTTGTTATTTCGCAAGAAACATTATTTACTTTTGAATGTAATAAACTAACCTTTCATTTGTTCATTTCTTGGAAAAAAAAACACAGCTCCGGATCTCTGAGGCAAGGTAAAACGAACCGGTAACAAGAATGGGCAGGCCTTTGTTCCGGCCTGTCTCCAACGCCTGCTGTATCGCTGCGCGGGTATCTTTTATTAACAGTGTTTTTTCGGAAGTAAAGGCGTTGAAGGCTTTTTCAGGATCGCTGGCTTTGAAGGTTCCCGGCGTGGTGACGATAATCTGTGAAAAGCGGGGCAGCAGAATATCCGCCATTGCGGCGGCGTTTTTGTCGGCGGCGCAGCCGAACAGCAGTATGCCCTTTTCGCCGTAGAGCGAACAAAATGTTTCAGCGCAGGACAGGGCGCTTTCCGGCGTGTGGGCGCCGTCAATGATCAACGGCGGAGCATCGGCTATTTTTTCAAAACGGGCGGGAATCTTTATGCCGCCCAATCCGCGGCGAATAATATCATTTTCAATGGCGGGGAAGGCGGTTTTAAGCGCCAGCGCCGCCAGTCCGGCGTTTTCCGCCTGAATGATTCCCGGTATCGGGATGGAAAGTTTTAACGGCGGTAATTGCGCATAACACAGGGTTAAGGAAAAATCCGTGCCGTCAGGATGTATATGCGGATTTTCAACTGCCGCGCTGTCGGGAAAGTACAGTAGCGGGCTGTTTTTTTCACTTGCCCGCTTTCTGAATACGTCCAGGGCTTCGGCGCTTTGCCGCGCTAAAATTAAAGGTTTGCCGGGTTTGATGATGCCGGCTTTTTCCCCCGCCACGTCCGGAATGGTCTGACCCAAAAAGGCGGTATGCTCAAGTTCAATCAGGGTAATAACCGAAACCAGCGGATCGATAATATTGGTACAATCCAGCCGTCCTCCCATGCCGGTTTCCACTACCATGACATCGCAGCCGCCAGTTTTGGCGCAGAGAAAAAAATACAGCGTCAAAAGTTCAAAAAAAGTGAGGGCCTCCCCTTCCTCGCTGCCGGGATCAAACAGGCTGTTTTTTACCGCCGGTATTTTACATTCCGTTATATCCCGCAGCTCATCACCGGCGGCGCAGTACACCGCCTCATCAAAAAATGAGTTGCCCAGGCATATCCGTTCACGGTAATCGCTGATATGCGGTGACATATAACGCGCCGCCCGGCGGCCATCCGCTTCCAGAACTGAAGCGATCATTCCGGTAACCGATCCCTTGCCTTTGGAACCCGCTATGTGAATGGACGGAGCGCAGCGCTCAGGATGTCCGGCAATCTCCGCCAGAACCTCCATACGATCAAGACGGTAACTTTTGGGAATCCTGGGTATGTGCCCGCTTTCAAGATTGATGTACCGGGACAACCATGAAAAAACTTCTGTTGATGATAAAAAGTGTTTGCCCAGAGAATATTCCTTGTAATTTTAGTTACTGATACCCGCGGTGTTCAGTACTTCGGTAATTTTTTCCCATTTGTTCAGTGAATACAAATGCAGGCCGTTTACGCCCGCGGCGATATAACGGTGAAGCTGAACAACGGTGTATTCAATGCCGGCGCGGGTGAAACTGACCGGATCATGTTGATATTTGCCTATAATGGCGGCAAGTTCCGCCGGAATGGAACAGCCGTTAAAAATGGTCATGCGGATAATGGGCTCGCAGGACAATACCGGCATAATCCCCGCTATAACGGGAATCGTTACGCCGGCTTTTCGTATCCGTTCCAGAAAGCGCTGAAAGGCCGGCACATCATGGCATAGCTGGGTTATTATGAATTGGGCGCCATTGTCTTGCTTTGAACGCAGGTAGGCAATGTCCGTTTCCATTGAAGGGGCGCTGATGTGTTTTTCGGGGTAAGCCGCCGCCGCAAAGCACATCTGAGGAAATTCCGCGCTTAAATACGCAATAAGCTCGTTAGCGTGGGAAAAATCGCCCTTGGTGCTGTCCCATCCGTCGGGAAAATCGCCCCGCAGCGCCAGAACATTCTCAAATCCCCGGTTAATATAATCTTTTATTATGTTTTTCATTTCATCACGGTTGTGGCCAACGCAGGTCAAGTGGGGCATAACGACATGGCCGCTTTTTTCAACCGCTTCGCAAAGCTCAATATTCCTTCCCCTTTTTGATCCCCCCGCGCCATAGGTACAACTGATAAAATCAGGCTTGAACTGGTACAAATGAGAAAGGGTATTTTGAATCCCGTCCAGTGGAACTTCATCTTTGGGAGGAAATACCTCAAAGGAGAGGGTCGTCTTCTTTTTTAGTAACTCAGCGATTTTCATGGTACACTGACTTATTATAGAACAAAAAACAAAATTTATGCCATAATCAGATGGAATGATTTATGTTTAAATTTTGCCCCGCGTGCGCGTCGGAAAAAATTAATTTTATGGACAGTAAAGTATTCCGCTGTCCCGACTGCGGTCTTGTGTACTACCACAATACCGCCGCCGCCACCGGCTGTATAATCAGCATACCGGAAAACACTGACGGCAAGGCTGCCGGCGATATTTCATCCGCCGAGCGGATTATGTTTCTGATTCGGGGCAAGGAACCGGCAAAAGGCAAGCTGGATCTGCCCGGCGGTTTTGTAGACCCCGGCGAAGGCGTTTTTGAGGGCCTGTACCGCGAATTGCGGGAGGAAATTGGCTGGACGCCGCCCATTCCCGACGGCGCGTCGCTTGCCGATGTTTTTACCCTGTTTGCCTCGTTCTCCAATGTATATCCCTACAAAAACTTTGCCTACAATACTTGTGACTTATATTTCCGCATCCGCGTACCGGGCCTGCGGGAGCAAGACCTGCGCCTTGAACAGACCGAGATCGCCGCCGTCCGTTTTCTCAAGCCGGAAGATATTGACTACAGCGAGATTGCTTTTGATTCAACCCGCCGCGCGGTACAGGCGTATTTGGGTTTGACAAAGACAGGTCGGTAAAACAACGCTTGACTATTTTTCTTTTTCTTATCATCGTAAAACTATGAATCATCGTTCTTCAACCGTAAACAACACTATCCCCGGTGAGTACCGAAAAGTAACGGAAAACCTGTTCCCGACAGGGTGGTTCTCATCGGAGAAAGGGCTGGATTTAGCGGCGGCAACCAGCTTTGCCGACGCGTTGGGAATTGGCGCTGAATATCGCCGACTCCTGGAAGTTAAAAAGAATACCGAACAGATACGTGAGTTTCTGGGGCATTTTCAAAATAATCTTGATTTATTGGTACAAAAGACATGGGTTGAGAAAGATGATGTGTCCCGCAAGGAAAAATTGCAGGATGAAATACCGCCTTTGATAACTTTAATAGTACAGGATAATCTTCAGCAGGCTCTAAAAGACTTTGGCTCAATTTTGGACGAGTTGGCCTATCTTTTTTTTGGCGCGCAAAGCGCCAGAGATGATTTTACCGAGTATACCTTCCGCATTGATGCCCAGATAGGGTTGTTCTGGTGGTACGGCTCCCAGCTTGGCAGCCTGAAAGGAATAGAAAAAAATAACGCGCTGAATAATGAATCCCTGTGGGCAGTTTTGCTTATCGGAATCTGTTATCTGACAAATTTCTAAAGGAGCGCCAATGACTATTGCGGATAATGACAAAACCGGCAGGGTAGAAAATACCGCCGGGAGCGATGCCGCGGATGACACTGCCGCCGGATCAGACTTTATCAGTGAATTTATAAAAGAGGATTTGGCGTCGGGCCGGGCCGCTTATGTGCATACCCGTTTTCCGCCGGAGCCAAACGGCTGGCTACACATCGGTCATTGCAAGGCATTCTATATTGACTTTAGCATGGCGGAGCGTTTTGGCGGAAAATGCAATCTCCGTTTTGACGACACCAACCCTGAGAAAGAAGATGTCTCTTATGTTGAAGCAATCAAGCGCGATATAAAATGGATGGGCTACGACTGGGAAGACCGTGAGTATTACGCATCGGATTATTATGAGTACCTTTACGACCTTGCGGTAAAAATTATCAAAAAAGGAAAGGCGTATGTTGACGATCTTTCTGATGATGAAATCAGCGAATACCGGGGGACGGCGGTCCCGGACAAGAACAACATAACCATAACGCCGCCGGGCCGGAACAGCCCCTACCGCGATCGTTCGGTCGAAGAAAATCTGGACCTCTTTGCCCGTATGCGCGCCGGCGAGTTTCCCGACGGGGCGAAAACCCTGCGCGCCAAAATTGACATGACCCATCCTAACCTGCTGCTGCGGGATCCGGTAATGTACCGCATACGCCGCGAAACCCATTACCGCACCGGCAATTCCTGGTGCATCTATCCCATGTACGATTTTCAGCATCCGTTGTCGGACGCAAAAGAAGGCATCACCTTTTCCTTATGTTCCCTGGAATACGAGATTCACCGGCCTTTGTATGACTGGTTCATCCGCGAAGCGGAAGTTTTTCCTTCACGGCAAATTGAGTTTGCGCGGCTTAACCTGAGCCACACGGTAATGAGCAAACGCTGGCTGCTCAAGCTGGTGCAGGACAAATACGTTTCCGGCTGGGATGATCCCCGCTTGCCCACCATTGCGGGTTTGCGCCGCCGGGGTTACACGCCGCAGGCAATCCGTACTTTTGTCTCCCGGATCGGCATTGCCAAAACCGACAGCATGGTAGACATTGCCTTTCTTGAATACTGCCTGCGTGAAGACTTGAACAAGCGGGCGCTGCGGGTAATGGCGGTTTTGAAACCGCTGAAACTGATTATCGAGAACTGGGACGCAAATAAAACCGAAGATCTTGAGGCGGTAAACAACCCCGAAGATGAAAGCGCCGGAAAACGAAATATAACCTTTTCCCGCGAACTGTGGATAGAACAGGATGATTTTGCGGAAGCGCCGCCGCCCAAATATTTCCGGCTATTTCCCGGCAATGCCGTCCGTCTGCGTTATGCGTATATCGTTACCTGTACCGGCTTTGACAAAGACGCCGCCGGGAACATTACCGCCGTGCGCTGCACCTATGATCCCGAAACCAAAGGCGGCAACGCCCCGGACAACCGCCGGGTAAAAGGCACAATTCACTGGGTTTCCGCGGCCCAGGCCGTGCCGCTTCAGGCGCGTCTGTACGATTACCTGTTCAGTATTGAAAAACCAATGGAAATTGCCCCCCGGCCCGATGGCAGTCCCGGCGAATTTACCGACAACCTTAACCCTCATTCGCTGGAAGTAATCGCCAATGCCTGGGGCGAACCCTGCCTGGCACAAGCCGCGCCGGAAGCGGTCTTTCAGTTTGAACGTCTTGGTTATTTTGCCCGCGACCCCGATGCCGGGGCGGACGGGCGGCCCGTCTTTAATAAAACCATCGGCCTGCGGGACACCTGGGCAAAAATAGCAAATAAAGGCTAGAAATTCTCCGTAAACCCTCCGCTCCGGGTATTGCTTGACATTAGTAACCCAATCCAATAAAATATGGTATAGCGATACCATAAAATATAGGAGCGCGAAAATGGATTATATATACAGGCTGTTGGAGAATACCCTAAAAAAAACAGTAAAGACAAGACCCCTGATATATTTGAACGGACCAAGACAATGCGGAAAATCAACTTTAGCTCAGAATATATCGGTCGGAAAAAAATTAAATTATATCACCTTTGATAATCCGGTTCATTTGGCTTTTGCCCGGAATGATCCCAAAGGGTTTCTGCAGCAGTTACCGGACAACAAACTTAATGTAATGGATGAAGTTCAGCTTGCCCCTGAATTGTTCCGCTGCCTCAAAATAGCTGTAGATGAGAAACGCCTTGCCGATAAAAACCGCGCCCTGTATGTGTTGACGGGTTCGGCGAATATATTTGCCCTGCCTAAATTGGCGGACGCGCTTGTTGGCAGGCTGTCGGTTTTAACCCTGTATCCATTCTCCGCGTCTGAAATAAAGGGAACAGGCGTAAATGTTATAGAAAAACTGTGGAATGATGATTTATATCCGCGGAAGTATCCCCGCGCCAATATAGCCGGCATAATTTCAAACGCGACTTTTCCGGAGATCGCCCTGGATAAGAAAAAAAATCGTTATAACTGGTTCAATGATTATATTACCACTTTGCTGCAAAGGGATGTTCGCACTCTTGCCGACATCAAAAATCCCGACAAGATTTATCAGCTGCTGGTGTCATTGTCGCAACGGGCGGGAGGGCTGCTGAACAACGCCAATGTGATGAAAGAAACGGGGCTGGACGCGAAAACTTATGAGAAGTACAAGGCCCTCTGCGATAATACTTTTCTTATTTTTGAACTGCCCTCATGGACCAAACCAAACAGACTCAATAAAAAATTTGTAAAGCAGAAAAAATTGTATTTTACCGATAGCAGCCTGCTCTGCCATATAATGCAAAGAGATATGGAGGATGTATACAAAAACGACAAGACGGTAATGGGACATATATTCGAGAACTTTATCGCCACCGAGATTATGAAGGCGGCAAAATCGCTTGATTCATTCAGCGTGTCGCATTTTAATCCGGTGCAGAATCAGGGCAGGGAAGTAGATTTTGTCGTTGAAAACCCCAACGGAAAAGCCATCGGGATAGAGGTAAAACTTGACGGCACCATCAATGAAAAAGACTGGACCAACATGAACACCCTCCAGGAAACAATAGGGAACAATTTTATTAAAGGAATCATTATCTACACCGGATCCGACCTTATGCAGGTCAGCCGGAAAATATGGGCCGTTCCGGTGCAGTATTTGTGGATGCAAGAGTAAGGCATCTGTTTTGGTATTACCCAAAAGGCCGGTACTTTATCCCCACATCGTACACATCGATTCCTTCGCGGTTTTTCAGCAGGCGCACTACCGCATAAGTGACCGGCAAGACCAGCGCTTCGATAAGGCATTTCAGGATATAGTTGGTCAGCGCCAGTGTAATAAACAGATGCCAGCCAAAAACCCCGGTCAGGCACGCTATTGACACAAAAATCAGGCTGTCCAGCAGTTCGCCCACCAGACTGGAAGTTACGGCCCTGAACCAGAGCAGCCGCCCCCGCATCATCACTTTAATTTTTGAAAGCAGTACGGAGTTAAAAAATTCCCCTATCAGGTATCCGGCCAGACTTGCCAGAACAATGCCGCCGGAACTCATGCCGCCAAGAACGGCGTCATAGGCGGCGGTTCCGGTTTCTTCTTCCCAGGAACTTTCCGCGGGCAGGACGCGCAGCACAAAAAATACCAGCGCGGAAAACGCCAGTATCGCAAAGCCGGTGTAAATGACCCGCCGGGACGCCTTAAAGCCGTAGACTTCGGTAAGTACATCGCCCAGGACATACGCCAGGGGGAAAAGCAAAGTGCCGCCGTCAAAAGCCAGACGAATTCCCAAAAGGGAAAAGCCGAGGTCAACGATTTTGGCCGAAGAAGCGATGTTACTCAGAACGAGAATGGCGGCAAAAAGCGCCATTAAAACATCAAAATACCTATAAGCGGATTTGGGTAATTGAGAGGAATGCATTGAAAGCTCCTTGTTTTGGTAAGGCAGGTGTTCTAGGATACTGCCGTATTCTTAAAGTAACACTGACTAATTCAATTAAGAGTTAATCAGTGTTACCTTAACTTTGTTCTTACGCCCATTTAATAAGGCCCGTGCGGTAGGGATGAATCAGCGCGTCATGTTTGGGCAGAATTCGCACGGTGTGGCCCTGGAAGCCGGTATCTTCACATTCCACCCGTACATGGTACAGGTTCAGATTGTCTTTGCTGCCGGTCCACTTCATCTCGGTTCTGCGGGCATTGGTTATTTCCCTGCTCTGGTTTGATACCGTGCCGTGGTACAATTCCACCTGCAAGTCATTAGGCGACATCTGCCCCAGATCGATATAGGCGGTGACATTCAGCGGATCGCCCCGCTGCATGACCGGTTTGATGTTGGCTTCAATCTTGACTATCTTGAGACTGTCCCAGGAATCCTGCAGTTTGGTAAAATACGCCGCAAGGGATTTTGCTTCGGCGTAATCATCCTTGATCAGCCTGCGATAATTTTTAAGCGCCGGGAAGTAGAAGTTGTTGGAATAATCCAGCAGCATACGGTGGCTGGACATTGAATGTCCAATCTGGCGCATACAGTCTTTCATCCTCTTTATCCATTCACGGGGAAGGCCGTCCCTGCCGCGCTGGTAAAACAGGGGAACAATATCCCTTTCAAGAAGATCGTAGAGAGCCTTGCTTTCTACATCGTCCTGAAGATGCTCGTCTACGTACTGCTCTCCGTGGCCGATGGCCCAGCCTACTTCGGGGTTATACGCCTCATCCCACCAGCCGTCCATAATGGAACAGTTGAGGACGCCGTTCATCGCGGCTTTCATGCCGCTGGTGCCGGATGCTTCCATTGGCCGCCGCGGTGTGTTCAGCCATATATCGCCGCCCGATGTAAGGTATTTGGCGACGGTCATGTCGTAATTTTCAACAAACACGATACGGCTGGTAACATCGTATTTTTCGGCAAAATGGATAAGTTCGCGGATAAGTTCCTTGCCGGGCATATCGTGGGGATGGGCCTTGCCCGCAAAAATAAGCTGAATGGGGTGATCATTGTTTTTGACCAGCCTCAACAGCCGTTCAGGATCGCGCAGTAACAGATTGCCCCGTTTGTAGGTGGCAAAGCGGCGGGCAAAACACAGGGTAAGGGCATAAGGTGACAGAACATCTTCCGCCTGACGAACACGGCGTTCTACCGCGCCGGTGCGTTTGTACTGTTGCCGGACACGTTCGCGGACAAAGGCAACCATCCGCTCGCGGCGGCGTTCATGGGTGCGCCATAACTCTTCATCGCTGATCCGGTCCATGCGGTCCCAAATTGCCAAATCGGTGGGCTTGTCCTCGAAATGGGGGCCAAAGTAGCGGTCAAGCAGTTCCAGCATACCGCTGGAAACCCAGGTGCGGGGATGTACGCCGTTGGTTACATGGCCAATCGGGACCTCATCTATCGGAAGTCCCGGCCAGAGGCCCTGCCACATTTGACGGGAAACTACCCCATGCAGTTTGGCAACGCCATTGGCATAAGCCGCCAGTTTGAGGGCCAGCACGGTAAGGCAGAAAGATTCTTTCTCATCGTAAACATTAATCCGCCCCAAACCGAGAAAATCTTTCCAGGATATACCCAGAATCTGCGGCCAGGAACGGAAATATTTTTCCATCATGTTAATTTCAAAACGTTCATTGCCCGCGGGAACCGGAGTATGGGTAGTGAAAATATTGGTAGGCCAGACCGCTTCTTTTGCCTCATCAAAGGAGAAATTCTTTTCGGTCATAATTTCGCGGATACGCTCAAGACCCAGGAAAGCCGCGTGGCCTTCGTTCATGTGGGTAGCGGCGGGGTTAATTCCCAAAGCGCGCAGGGCGCGAATACCGCCTATACCCAGCAGAATCTCCTGCTGCATCCGGGTTTCCTTGTCGCCGCCGTACAGCGCGGCGGTGATATTGCGGATATCCGGAGCATTTTCCTCGATATTGGTATCAAGCAGATACAGCGAGGAGCGGCCTACTTTTACTTCCCAAATTTGGGCAACTACCTGACGGCCCGCCAAATCCACGGAAATCTTGAGCGGTTTGCCGTCCTTGCCGGTTTTGCGCTCTACCGGCATATTGTACCAGTCGTTTTCCGGGTAACTTTCCTGCTGAAAACCATCCGCATTGAGCATCTGGGTAAAATATCCCTGCCGGTACAACAGTCCTATGCCGACCAGGGGAAGCCCCATATCGGAAGAGGTCTTCATATGGTCGCCTGAAAGGATTCCCAAGCCCCCTGAATAAATGGGGAGGGAAGTATCCATTCCGTATTCCATTGAAAAGTACGCAACAACATCTTTATGGCTGCCCCGATACCAGGTTTCGCCTTTTTTGTAGTTTTGGAAACGGGTGTACACTTCCTTGAGGGCAGCCAGATACGAATCATCGTTGGCCACCTGGGCAAGCCGTTCCTGGCTGACCATGCCCAAAGTCCGTACCGGACTCTGTTGGGACTGCATCCATGCGTCATAATCCAATCTGATATACAGTTGGATTGCGTCATAGTTCCATGAAAGCCAGAGATTGCGCGCAATCTCTTCCAGAGGCTTGAGGGAAGCCGGCAATTTCGGTTTTACCGTGTATGTGGATATGTTCATATAAAGAATCATATACCTTCTGGTAGTTTCTGTCAATGATATATGATGATGATAGCCTCTCATTGACCCATTTTCCGCTTTTTCGTATCATATGGTATGGCTGTTCGCAAAACCAGCGCTCAAAAAACGAGAAATTCCCGGAAAAAACCATCGGGGAAGGACGATCGCGCGCCGGTTTCGATGATTTTCTGGGTTCTTTTCTTCATTATTTTGGTTACCGCCTTTTTTATACTTTTGCCGAAAGTCAAAAAAGATGTGAATATCCCCTCAAAAACCGTTGCCACAGAGGAACCCGTACCGGAAAAACCGGCGGATCCCGGGCAACCCCCCCAGGCCGAAAAGCCCCCGGCTGCTAAACCGCCGGCGGAAAAACCGTCAAAAAAGCCCCCGGTTGATAAGCCTTCCGCCGCTCCGGTGAAAGAAACGCCCAAAGAGAAAGCTGTCCCGGAAAAACCGGCGGAACAAACACCTTCCCCGCCCAAGGCGCAGCAGCCGGCCAGCCAGCCGCCGGCGGCCCAGCCGGCGGAAAAACCCGCCGAAACCCGCGACCGGACTATCTATTTTATGCGGGATGGAGGCGCCGATATGCTGTTGACCAAAGTCAACCGGAAACTCAAAGTTTCGGACTCCCCCATGCTTGACTGCCTTAACGCGCTGCTTGCCGGACCCACCGCCGAGGAAAAAAAACGCGGGCTTGTCAGTTTTGTGCCATCCGGCACGCGGCTTATTTCCGCGCAGGTCAGGCAAAATACCGCTTACCTTAACTTTAACGAAGAATTTCGCTACAACACCCTGGGCAGGGAAGGCTGCGCCGCCCAGCTTAAACAAATAGTCTGGACAGCCACCGAATTCCCCACCGTACATGACGTGCAAATACTTATTGAAGGCCAAACTGTAGATTTTTTAATCGAAGGAATAATGATCCGGAATCCCATAGGCAGATAATAAGGAATTATGGTAATATTATTTCAATGATTCGAAATTTCGCCCATTATAATCAAAATTTTCAAAATGCAAGCTTAAAATTGCCGAAGGCAATTTTAAGCACTGATCCAGGCAACAGGCAACAGGCAACAGGCAACAGGCAACAGGCAACAGGCAACAGGCAACAGGCAACAGGCAACAGGCAACAGGCAACAGGCAACAGGCAATTATACACATCTTTTAAATAACCGAGTCAATAATCCAATAGCATATATCCCCTCTCTTTTTAGTATTTATTTTCAATCAGTATGTTTTTATTTTGGAAAAACGCCGTCTGTCAATTTCGACAGCGGCTTTTTTATAAATCAATTTATTGGAGGATATTTATGAAAAACGTATTAAAAGCGTTCGGAATTATCGCACTTGTTGCGGTAATTGGATTTTCAATGGCTGCTTGCGGTGGTGGTGGTGGTGATGACGGCACAGGTGGTGGTACTGGTGGTGGCACAGGCGGCGGTACTGGTGGTACAGGTGGAACTGGGGGCGGTACAGGCGGTGGTACTGGTGGCACGGGAGGCGGTAACATTAAAGTTGACTATACCGCTTCCAGCATTGCTGATATGAATACATGGTTGCAAACCAAAGACGGCAATACTGCCGCCACTGCATATACCATTAAACTGAACGTAAGCAGTCTGGGTGGTCAATCATCTGTTTCCACAAGCGCCGGAGGTGTACTTAAAAACAACAGTACCAGATATGTCAGCCTTGACCTTTCCGGTAGTACAATGACCAGCATTGAGTATGGCGCTTTTAACGGTTGTACCTACCTTACCAGCATAATAATACCCACCAGCGTTACAAGCATTGGAAATCTTGCTTTCAACAAATGCGACAGCCTTACCTCCATAACAATACCCTTTGTGGGAAATGCAAAGTTAGGAACTACAAATACCCATTTTGGATATATATTCGGAGCGCCGGCATACGACGGGCAATATTACACACAAGATTCTTACGTTCCGGCATCGTTGAAAACCGTCATTATAACAGGTGGAAGCAGCATTCAACAGCGTGCTTTTTACGGATGTGTCAAACTTACCAGCATAACCATACCCAACACCGTTACCAGCATTGCTTTTGACGCTTTTTACGCATGCCACGGTCTTACCAACATAACCATACCGAACAGCGTTACCAGCATTGCGGGTTCCGCTTTTAGAAGTTGCACCGGACTTACCAGCATAACTATTCCAGCCGGCGTTACCAGCATTAATGAAACTTCTTTTTCCGGTTGCACTAACCTTACTGCAATAAATGTTGCCGACAGTAACACTGCTTATAGCTCACAAGACGGCGTACTGTACAACAAAACTAAAACCGGGTTAGTCGCCTATCCGGTAGGCAAGACGGGAGCATTTACCATACCGAACAGCGTTACCAGCATTGGAAAATCCGCTTTTTCCGGTTGCACAAAACTTACCGGCATAACCATACCCAACAGCGTCACCAGCATTAGGGATTCTGCTTTTTATTGGTGCACCGGCCTTACCAGCATAACCATACCCGACAGCGTTACCAGCATGGGGGATATTTACGAGGGCAATATTTTTCAACAATGTACAAGTCTTACCAGCGTAACTCTTTCAAACAACATAACAATAATTAGGAGTTCTACTTTTGATAATTGTACCAGCCTAACCAGTATAACAATACCGAACAAAGTTACCAGCATTGAGGGGGAAGCTTTTAATAGTTGCAGCCTTACCAGCATAACAATACCCGCCAGTGTTACCAGCATTGGAGTGAGCGCTTTCTCTTGCAGTAAACTTACCAGCGTAACGTTCCAAGGAACGATCCCTTCGAGTGGATTTGATTCTTATGCGTTCTTAGGCGACTTGCGTACCAAGTACTTTGATACTATCAACGGAGGCATAGGAACATATACGAGAACAAACGCCAATGTGTCATGGTCGAAGCAACCGTAACAAATTGAAAGTGGGTAGCGGATAGAGTTTCTATTCACTACCCACTAATTTCTAACATTAACCAACTTTGTGTTCTTTGTACCTTAGTGATCTTGGTGTGAACTCTTCCGTATGTTTTAGCAGAAAATTTGTGCCTGGCACTGGCGGGGTATTTTATTCGAAAGATAAATTCTTGATTATACTTCTGGCTGTATCATCAGATATTAAAGGGTGTCTTGGAACCTGGTCTCTTTTCCCGGTTCTGGGTTGGCCGCGCGGAGTGCCAGGCACGCTTTTTGGTAGTACGCTGTAATATGTAAAAACTTCCTCCGTGAAACTCCGTGACCTCCGTGGTTATATTCTTAATAGCGCACCAGTGTCTTTGTGTGAATCTTCCGGGAGAAATTTGAAAAAGTATGTGTCAAAACAAATCGGAATGGCATTAATTTAAAGTAAAGCAACAGTGGCACACATAGCGGCGCACGTTGCTACGGTTTGATTTAACATGAGGCATTGCGGTAACTTGACAAAAGCGGTGGGCATTACTATATTCAAAGCATGACAACTGCCGCCCTATTATTGAAAGAGATTGAAACTATGCCGGAAGAAACAGCTGCCGAAGTGCTTGATTTTGCCATGTTTATAAAGGGCAGACATACTCCGGCGCAACCGGTAGGGACAGTCAAGTTGACCGTCCCCATGATAAAAGACGCTTACGGTATTTTCAGGGAACTAAAAGGCATGGATACTACCATTGAAAGGGATGAAGAAGACAGGATATGAATATTGTTGATTCTTCCTTGTGGGTTGAATATTTTTTGGAAAATGATATTGACCAATCTGTCATTGATATAATTAAAGATACCGACAATTTGTATATTCCTGTTATTAGTCTTTACGAAGTATATAAAAAATTTTTATCTATAGGCGATAGTGAAAAAGCGAATATTGCGGTTACTATTATGCAAAATGCCGATGTTATTGGCATAAATCCGCAATTGGCGGTACTTGCCGCACAATTAGGCAGACAGCATAATCTTCCTATGGCGGACAGTATCATTTACGCTACCGCTGTATTGTGGGATGCTGAACTGTATACCCAAGACAAACATTTTGAAAATCTGGAGCGTGTCCATTATTTCTCAAAATGAGGAAAAGATGATTTTCATATCTAAACTCCGTGAAACTCCGTGTCCTCCGTGGTTATATTCTTAGTATTAAATTCGCCTAACGGATACGGCTTTCCCCGATTCAGCGTCAATTTCCGCGATAACGCCCTGCACCTCAGCGCCGCTTTTACCATCGGTCTGGTTATTGGCCGCGGGCTCCATGCGGTACATAACCTGTTTGCGCGTCCGGTCAAGGCAGATTTTGGCGTCCATGCCAATAACGCTGTTGGTAATGCCGGTCATGCCCAAATCGGTAATGTAGGCGGTTCCCTGGGGCAGGATGCGCTCATCGGCGGTTTGGACATGGGTATGCGTACCGGCAAGCAGCGCGGCCCGTCCGTCAAGGTAATGGCCCAGGGCTTCTTTTTCACGGCTTGATTCAGCGTGAAAATCTATCATGATAATGGGGGACGTTTCGGGCGAGGCCAATTCGGCAATAATAGCGTCAAAACAGCGGAATGGACAATCAATGGGGGTCATAAATTCCCGGCCCTGCAGATTGATGACAATCCAGCGCGCGCCGGCTTTTTCCGCACAAAGCCAGCCCCGGCCCGGCGCGTTGCCGGAATAATTTGCCGGACGCAGTATTTTATTAACAGGGTCAATGGTTGGCCAGAATTCCCGCTTTTCCCAAACATGGTTCCCCGATGTCACCACATCAACGCCGCAG
>Ga0268262_10003101_pt1 | contig 18332 bp, 20 predicted proteins | sample TergutNc150P3_FD_190354 | JGI IMG/M metagenome (GOLD analysis project Ga0268262, IMG submission 190354) | Nasutitermes corniger P3 segment gut microbial community from laboratory colony in Florida, USA - Nc150 P3 (SPAdes) (version 2) | ecosystem: Host-associated > Arthropoda: Insects >...
CTTTTCAAACGAACCGCATATTTGTATTCTATATGCCCTGCCGAGAGTAGGGCTTCCATAAGTTGTACATCTTTTTCTTTTACCACCGGTATTATTGCTTTTGCCATTCTAAAAGTATATCATGTTTTTTTTATCGTGTCTGTATATTACAGTACACTAGCCTACACCAGTAATAAAAAGGAAATAGAAAAATATCAATTACATGAAGGCGATGTCTTGTTTAACCGGACAAATAGTCCTGAATTGGTTGGAAAAACAGCATTATATAATGGTTCTATTCCTTCAATATTTGCAGGTTATCTTATTCGTATAAACCAAATAAGTTATATAAATGCTAGTTATTTGACATATTATCTTAACAGTCCCCATGCGAGAAAATGTGGAAATATAGCCAAGACAGACGGCGTAAATCAGTCAAATATTAATGGTACAAAACTATCAACTTATCCCTTTCCCTTATGTTCCAAATCAGAACAACAAGCCATTGTCTCCGCCATCGAATCTCGCCTATCCGTATGCGACAAACTGGAGCAAACCATAGACCAAACCCTTGCGCTTTCTGCCTCATTACGTCAGAGTATTCTTAAAAAGGCGTTTGAAGGTCGGCTTGTTCCGCAAGACCCAAACGATGAACCTGCGGAAAAATTGCTGGAACGGATTAAAGCGGAAAAAGCGGCGGTACTGGCAAAACAAAAACAAACACGGAAACGAGGCAAAAAATGACAAAACAACGAATTAGTTTATTAGCAACGTTCCGCTTTCTGTGAATAAACAGTTTATTTAGGCTGTAACAAGATCAATATGTTTGATTTCTTCAGGAATATCGGTTCTTTGAGTTTTTTTGGAGTCTTCGGTAAGGCACATTTCATCATATTCCCGCATTCTTTCCCCGGAAATTGCCCCGATTTCAAAATTTGCGGTTGCATTTTCGTGGATCGTTTCTAAAATATCGCTTTTATATTTCATATTAAAATGGACAAAATAAAAAGGGCTGATGTCATAGCCTATGAATAGGCTACGGGACCAGCCAAACGAACAGGATAAATCCCGCCACTTAAAATATCGCACAGATTTGCCGAAAAGACAAGTAAATAATTGACAGTCGAGTAAATATGGGTATGATGGAAATACCAATTAGCCAGACACTGTCCGGCAAATTTATAATATTTTCCCTATTGACTTTTCTTTAAATAATGGATATACTTAGTATATCCTAGAAATTGGAGGACATTTTATGCAAACCACGATAGTTAAATGGGGAAACAGCCACGGAATAAGGATACCAAAAGCGTTTCTTCAAAATATAAAAATCAAAGAAAATGATCCCGTAGATGTAATACTGGAAAAAGAAAAAATTATTATTACCAAAAAGAATGTAAAGGAACATAAAACCACCAGAGAACGGCTCGTGGAATTTTATGGAGCGGATTTTGATAAAAAGCGTAAACCTCAAAAAGAAATTGACTGGGGCAGTCCTGCCGGAAAAGAAGTATGGTAAGACAGGGCGATATTATTTGGCTGGATTTTGATCCGCAGACAGGTCACGAACAAAAAGGCAGGCGACCTGCTCTGGTGATTAGTAATGGAACTTTTAACAGTTTTTCAAGTTTGGCTATTGTATGTCCCATAACAAATACAAACAAAAATCATCCTTTTCATGTAAAATTGGATAAAAGAACAAAAACAACAGGAGTTGTTTTGTCTGACCAATCAAGAACATTGGATATTAAAGCGCGTAACTATGAATTTATCGAAAAAATTCCCGATGATATTTTATTTGAAGTTATAGATATTATTAGCGGTTTTAGTGAAGGAGAATCCCATGCCCGATAATAACAGTTCAGCTATTACCCAAAAAGTTTGGAGTATGTGCGGTGTTCTCTACGATGACGGAGTCAGTTACGGCGATTATCTGGAACAGCTTACTTATTTGATTTTCTTGAAAATGGCTGATGAATATTCAAAACCGCCGTACAAAAGAAACCTCGGCATACCTGAAAAATTTAATTGGGAAAAACTTTATCCGCTTTCGGGAGCGGAATTGGAAAACCATTACAAAAAGACACTTGAAGCTCTGGCGAAACTCGGCGGAATTTTGGGCGAAATATTTACAGGAGCGCAGAACAAGTTGAGCGAAGCCGCCAAGTTAAAACGCATCGTCAATATGATAGGCGAGGTAAATTGGGTGTCCATGTCCGCCGATGTAAAGGGCGATATTTACGAGGGACTTCTGGAGAAAAACGCCGAGGACACAAAGAGCGGCGCAGGTCAGTATTTTACGCCTCGTCCGCTTATCAGGGCGATGGTCGCCTGTCTGAAACCTGAACCTGAAAAAACAATTGTAGACCCTGCCTGCGGAACAGGCGGTTTTTTTCTTGCCGCTTACGATTACTTGACCAACCCTGAAAATTACAAACTCGACAGAAAACAGCGTGAATATTTGAAGTATAAAACATTTCACGGATGGGAAATTGTCCAAAATACATACCGACTCTGTTTGATGAATTTGTTTTTGCACAACATCGGCGATCTGGACGGAAAAGTTCCCGTTATCCGCAATGACGCTCTCCTTTCCGCACCAAAGGAAACTTTTGATTATGTTTTGACCAATCCGCCCTTTGGCAAAAAAAGCAGTATGACTTTTACCAACGATGAGGGTGAACAGGAAAAAGAAGACCTTGTTTACAACCGTCAGGATTTTTGGGCTACCACTTCAAACAAGCAGCTCAACTTTGTTCAGCACATTCACAGTATCCTTAAATCCGACGGCAAAGCCGGGGTGGTAGTTCCCGACAACGTGCTGTTTGAAGGCGGCGCAGGGGAAATCGTCCGCAAAAAACTGCTTGAAACCACCGATTTACATACAATACTACGGCTTCCCACAGGCGTTTTTTACAAACAGGGCGTAAAGGCAAACGTGATTTTTTTTGACAACAAAAGCGCAAGTCCCGATCCTTGGACAAAAGAAGTATGGGTATACGATTTTCGCACCAATATACATTTCACCTTAAAGCAGAATCCCCTGCGTTTCGAGGATTTGCAGGAATTCATCAAGTGTTACAATCCCGATAACCGCCACAAACGCAAAGAAACATGGAGCGATAAAAAACCTGAAGGACGCTTCCGCCGTTTCACATACAAGGAAATTTTGGAAAGAGACAAGACCAGCCTTGATATTTTCTGGCTCAAAGACAAATCCTTGACCGATCTTGACAGCCTTCCCGATCCTGATGTTCTTGCCGCCGAAATCATGGAAAATCTGGAAACTGCGCTGGAAAATTTCAAAACGCTGATGACAAATTTGAATACTTGAAAATTGTCAACGAATAAAACCATTATTCTTCATTTCCCTATTCGTTGATCAATTCTTAAATGTTTTGTAATATACAGTATGGTAATTTCTTCAATAGACATACAAAACGGCAAAGTCGTCCAGCTAAAGCAGGGCGAGGAACTGGTGCTACAGCGTGAAAATTCTCTTGAACTGGCGGCGGAATTCGACCGTTACGGCGAAGTCGCAGTCATCGATCTTGACGCCGCGATGGGGAAGGGAAGCAACATTGAAATGATAAAACCGCTTTTGCGGAAAGCCGAGTGCAGAGTAGGCGGCGGCATAAGAACGCCCCAGCAGGCGCAGGAGTTGCTCAGCCTTGGGGCGAGAAAAATAATCGTCGGTTCAAGCGCTTTCCGTGACCCTGCAAAAAAAGGAGCAGGAGCCGCAGGCGGCGAGTTTGCGGTAAATATCCCCTTCCTTGAAAGCATGTCGAAAAAAATCGGGCGTGAGCGGCTGATAGTCGCCGTTGACGCGCGAGCCGAAGAAATTGTCGTGGACGGTTGGAAAACCCCCACAGGACTTAATCTTGTAGAAGCCGCAAAACAAGTCGAGCCGTTTGCCGGCGAACTGCTTTTTACCTGCGTCGAGCGTGAGGGCACAATGACAGGCATCGATTTAGAACCCGCTCGCAAATTGCGAGAAGCCGTCTCATGTCAAATAACAGTAGCAGGCGGCGTCTCCACGTTAGCTGAAGTTGAAGAAATCGCCGCCCTAGGCTGTGATGTGCAACTAGGCATGGCGTTGTATACCGGAAAAATAAATCTCGCGGACGCATTTGTTATTTCGCTTAACTGGAAAAAAGGAGAGACCCTACTCCCTACTCCCTACTCCCTACTCCCTATTATCGTTCAATCTATAGACGGACAAGTAATGATGACAGGCTTTACCGACAAACAAGCGTTAGCCGAAACTTTCAAGCGAGGTAATGTCTGCTTCCACAGTCGCACACGAAACAAACTTTGGATGAAAGGGGAAAATTCCGGCAATGTGTTAAAACTTGTCAAAATGAGAACCGACTGCGACAGAGACGCGTTGTTGGCGACAGCGCAACCCGCAGGTCCCGTCTGCCATACAGGCGCGTGGTCGTGTTTTGCAACTAACAGAGAATATACATTGCAATTTTTGCAGAATATAATAGAAGAGCGTTTTCGCAACCCTGTGCCCGGTTCGTATACAGCCACACTTGACGATGAACTTGTGCGTGAAAAAGTCATGGAAGAGGCGCAAGAGTTATGCGACGCAAAAACACATGATGAAATTATCTGGGAAGCGGCTGATCTTCTTTATTTTTCTACCGTGCTTATGACAAGAGCCGGAGTGAGTATTCAGGAAATTCTTGACGAGCTTGATCGGAGGCACAAAAAGTAATGAGCGAATATTGGAACAGCCGAATAAAAAAACTTTCTCCGTATACCCCCGGCGAACAACCTAAGGACAGGCAGATAATTAAACTTAATACCAACGAAAACCCCTATCCTCCTTCTCCCAAAGTTATAGAAGCGATTAAAAACGCCGCAGATGAGCGTCTTCGCCTGTATCCCGATCCCGAATGTACGGCGTTCCGTGAAGCCGCCGCCGCCCGTTACGGCGTAAGTCCGCAGGAAGTTTTTGCAGGTAACGGCTCCGATGAAATATTAGCGTTTGCTTTCGGCGCTTTTTTTGAAAGCGGTGAAGAAGCGGCGCAGATACTTTTTCCCGACATCACATACAGTTTTTATCCTGTTTACGCCAATCTTTGGGAAATCCCCTACCGTACAATCGCGCTAACACAAGATTTTTCTATTAACATAAAAGATTATAAAATCCCGTCAGGCGGCGTAATATTTCCCAATCCAAACGCGCCAACAGCAGTCGCCCTGCCGTTAGACGATATTCTGTCTCTCGCCGAATATCTTGAAAAACAGGGAAAGCTCCTTATTGTTGATGAAGCCTACATAGCGTTTTCAAATTCAAGTGGCGTGAAATCGGCGGTCGGCTCTATAAAAAATCACCCCAACCTGCTAACCGTGCATACAATGTCAAAATCAGCGTCTCTTGCCGGCTTGCGTTTTGGTTTCGCCATAGGTAATGAAAAACTAATCGAAGGTCTTTGCAGAATACGTGATTCGTTTAATTCATACACCGTCGATTTTCTTGCCCTTGCAGGAGCAACGGCGGCAGTCTCCGATGCGGCGTATTACGAAGAAATTAACCGCCGTGTTATTGCTACGAGAGAACGGACAGCGAAGTCATTACACGATCTTGGATTTACTGTTCTGCCGTCGTCGGCTAATTTCCTATTTGTAAAGCCGCCCAATATCGGCGGCGCGGAATTTTTCGCCGCATTAAGAAGCAGGGGTATTTTGGTACGGCATTTCAACAAAGACAGAATAGCCGATTTTTTGCGTATCAGTATCGGAACAGACGCCGACATGGATAAAGTTCTTGAAGCGGCTAAAGATATATTAAAAGGTGGAAAATGAAAATAATTGAAAGCGTAAATTTTGACTCCTATTGGAAGAACGAAACAAAACGCTGTGAAGATACAAAGACAGAGAAAGCTGTCAAAAATATAATAGCGGAAGTAAGAGCGAAAGGAGACGCCGCTGTCAGAAAATTCGCTTCCAAATTCGACAAATCTTCTCCGCAGAAACTTGAAGTTCCCCTCTCCGAAGCAAAACACGCTCTTGAACAGTTATGTGCAACAGACTCGTCTCTGGCACAGGCGCTTGAACTTGCGGCAAAACACATAAAACGCTTTTCGGAAAAACAGCGTGAACAATTCGCCGATTTTGAATTTGAAATGGAGCAGGGGCTTGTTACAGGTCAGCGTATACTTCCCGTTGAAAGAGCCGCTGTTTACGTTCCCGGCGGACGCTTCCCCCTGTTTTCATCAGTCCTTATGTGCATGATCCCCGCATTTTGCGCAGGCGTGGAAGAAGTGATACTTTCCTCGCCGCCGACGCAAGACGGGCTGCCCGACAAAAAAATTCTCGCCGCCGCTATGATTGCTTCTGAAATTGTGAATAACAACAACATTCGCATTTTCGCTATCGGCGGCGCACAAGCAATAGCCGCTCTTGCGCTCGGCACGGAAACCGTCCCTCGCGTTGACGTTATCGCCGGACCCGGCAACAAATTTGTCGCCGCCGCCAAGCGGATACTGTTCGGCGAAGTAGGGATCGATTTTATCGCCGGTCCCACCGATGTACTGGTTATCGCTGACGGCAACGACGGCAATATTGAAAAAACCGCCGATCTTATCGCCGCCGATATGCTCGGGCAAGCGGAACATGACCCTGACGCACGGGCGAGAGCTTTGGTTCCAAGCAAAGAGTTTGCCGAAAAAATTCTTGCGGCTATTGAGCGGCGTATAAAATCATTGCCGACAGAAAAAACCGCCCGAGCTTCCTTGAATGCAGGCGGACTTATCATCGTCTATAAAACACAGGAAGAGGCAATCGGAATTGCCAACACAATCGCCCCCGAACACCTTGAACTTCAAACCGCGTCTACAGATACTTGGATACCCAAACTTAAAAATTACGGTTCGCTTTTTATCGGCAGCCTTTGCGCCGAAGTTCTCGGCGATTATTCCGCCGGAATAAACCATACTCTGCCCACATCAACAAGCGCCCGTTTTACAGGCGGTTTGTCTGTCCGCCACTTCCTAAAAACAGTTACCACTCTGCGCTGCGCCCAAGGCGAAGGCTTTGAAAATGCGCGTAAAGCCGCTGAAATACTTGCGAGAGCGGAAGGACTGGAAGGTCACGCACAGAGCGCGGCGGCAAGGGAAATAAAATAGGAAATAAACGGAGATAATAGAAATAAACCGGTTATTGTATATTATCGAATGATTTTTATTTTTACGGGAATACCAAAAAATGATATTTGATCGGGTTTTTTTGAAATTCGCTGTCGCCGGTATAATAAATACAATTATTGGCGCGGCTATTATGTTTGTTATGTACAATATTTTCGGTTTTGGTTACTGGGTTTCATCAGCTGTAAACTATATCGGAGGCGGTATAGTAAGTTTTTTTATCAATAAACATTGGACATTCAGTGTACGCAAATGGTCACTATATATTGTAATTGCATTCATAGCGGTTAATGTCATTTCTTATTTATTTGCGTATAAAATAGCAATTACGGTAATATATTTAACACTGTCAAGTTATTCGGTTAAAGCGCAGGATAACATTGCAATGGCTGCGGGAATGTGTATCTTTTCAGGGTTGAATTATCTCGGGCAGAGATTTATTGTTTTTTCCAAAAACACGCCGTTCTCCAAAAAAGAAAAATTATCGGAATAATTCACGGGGATTGGGAATAACGGAAACGATAGAAGAAAACCGCCCTCGCCTCGCATTTGCTGATCTTGCTTTCCATGTACCGGATGTTGCGGATACACAGCGCTTCGGCATCCGGAAAACACGTAAAGCTGAAAAGCAAATGCAAGCGGCAGGAGGCGTTATAAAACCGTCCGTTTTATTTTCTTTGTTGTAGTCATCTCCATCGGTTTAGCAAGAATTTCAACCCTGTTGATTTTTTGGTAAGGCTGCAATCTCAGATTCACTTCGGAGATAATTTGGTCTATTCTTACTTTCATTGCTTCTTTTGACGGAATTTCTCCTTTTTCATTTTTGAATTCCGGATTTGGATGCACAAGCGCTTCGATGCCTTCGCTTTTCATTTTTGCGTCAATCATAAATCCGCGAATCAAAATTTGATCGATTTCATCATAAAGCTGGAATTCATTTTCAATTTCTTCCGGGTATACGTTCTTTCCGCCTTCAGTAACTATCATGTTTTTCGCGCGTCCTGTGAGGTACAGATAATCTTCGCTGTCCATATAACCCAAGTCGCCTGTTTTCAGGTAACCGTCGCTTGTAAAAGAAGCCGCTGTTTCATCAGGCATATTGTAGTATCCAAGCGTAACCATCGGGCCCTTTACAATTATTTCCCCAATGCCGCGCTCATCAGGATTAAGTATTTTCATATCGACCTGCGGGCATGTTCGTCCAACGCTGGTTTCCTTATACTGTTCAACCGGATTAATTGTTATAATCGGGGAAGTTTCTGTAAGGCCGTAACCCTGCACAAAGTCAATCCCAAGCTGGTTGTATTTTCTGAATACGCTCGGCGCGAGAGGACCGCCGCCGCAGATACAGATACGCACTGATGTAAGACTCGCCTTGTCCAGAACGAACTTGAACATTTTTTTGCCGGGGTTAACTTTAAAAATTTTCTTTATAATGCCTGAAATGATCATTAAGAATGAAATAATGCCGTAAACAACCGGTCCCTTCGCTTTAAGTCCGCGCAATATTCCCGCAAGCACCTTGTTAAAGAGAAGAGGGACTCCAAGAAGCATTGTGATCTGCGCTTCTTTTAAATCTTTTAAGATTTGAGTTGTTACCATTCTTTTTCCGAACACGACTTCGGCTCCGGTGGAAATTGTTTCTATAAATACGGCAAGCATTGTGTAGGAGTGATGAAGCGGAAGTATCGCGTAAAACACATCGGTATGCAGAACGATGAGGGGAGTTCCCTGCGCCAGATAACAGTCAGAGACAAGGTTTCTGTGCGTAAGCATAACGCCTTTCGGAGTTCCCGTTGTTCCCGACGTAAAAAGAATCGCCGCAATGTCGGTCTCTGCGGCTTGTTCAATTTCCGCCGCGGGCCCGTCAAGGCTGTAGATATACGTTCCGGTTCCGTTTTTCAGGGAAATTACCGCTTCCAGACCGGACGGTTTTTGCGTGTAATATTCGTGCTTGTCTTCATCTACAAAGAGGATTCGCGTTCCTGAAGTTTTAATCAATAAATCAACTTCTTCGTTTTTTAGCTGGCAGTCGATTGGAACGACAATGCCGCCCGCGAAAAGAATCGCAAGATAGGCAACAGTCCATTCCGGCGCGTTTTTTCCGGTAACGGCGACTTTGTCGCCTCTGCGGATACCTTTGCTGTGCAGCCAGCGCGACACGGCCTCGATTTTTTTAAGCGCTTCGGTATAGTTTAAACTGATTCTGTCCGGTTCATAAATTGTGAAGCAGGGACGCTGCGGAAAACGGGAAACTGTAATTTTGTACATTTCCGGCAATGTAGGCCATTGGCCTGTAAAAACTTTTCCCCTGTATTCCTCCAAAAAAGCCCACGGTTTTTCTGTGTACGGAACGCCCATAAAATCCTCCAATAATCATAATTTTCTAAAGAGTATACAACAACTCCTATGGTATTTTAACACTAAAATAAAGATATTGCCGCACAAAATGTAATCTTGTTTATTTAGCGTTATTTAAGTATATATGAAAAATCGTTTTTTATGGGCTGTTATTTTAATTTTTTCTCTGTTTTCCTGCGGCGGACGGATTAACGGTTCCGTGTCCGCGAACGGTTCAGCCGTTTTCTCCGTGGAAATGTCTCTTGGGCAGAGGATTAGTTCCGTTATCCGTTCCCTTAATTCCGCCGGAGGACAGGACGGCAGTCTGATACTGGACGGAAACGCAATAGCCAAATCGATGTCAATTGACGGCATGACGTCTGTGAATTTGAGAAATACCGCTCCTGCCGCAGTTGAAGGCGAGATTCGTGTTTCCGATATAAACCGTTTTTTATACGCCGGAGAAAAAAGCGGGTTTATTAAATTTGAGCCAAAAACCGGAGGCGGAAGCTGTACGATCAATATCAATATTGACAACGGCCCTTTGGTTCTTGAAAATCTTTCTCCCGAAATCGCCGATTTTCTGAGCGCGCTTATGGCTCCTATCGCGACTGGAGAAGTTTTAAATAAATCCGAATATCAACAGCTTGTCGCTTCATTTTATAATAAAGCCATTAGCGATGAAATTTCCGCTTCAAGGATACGCGCTTCCATTGAATTTCCCGGCGCAATAACCGGCGTTAAGGGAGGGACTTTTTCTGGCAGAAAGGCGGAGTTTGACATTCCGTTTCTTGATCTCCTTGTTCTGGAGACGCCTTTAATTTATGAGGTTAACTGGAGATAGTCAACAAGCAGTCTGTCATGCCTGCTTGAATAAAACCTTTAAGCCTATATTCCGCCATGGCTCTTTATTTGGGAAACTGCCTGAATGGGCGTTCATTGTCGTCTCCGTTTAAAGAAAAAAATATTGGTTTATCTCATTGTGTCATTTATTTGACATTTTTTCATTAATCCATATTCTGACATTTTCAACAGTTTTCTCAAGTGTTAAATTTGTCGTATCTATTAAATCAATTTCAGGCTTCTTCTCCTTCCCATAATTTTTTACCCAATTATTGAATTCTTTTTGTTTGTCAATAAATTCTTTATTTTGACAATTTCTCCATTGAGGGCGTTTGATTAATCTTTTTTCTAATTCATCATCTGAACAATAAATATTCAAATAATTTATATTAGAAAAATACCTTCTTTCTGTACATGGTTCTATATTTTCAGGAACGCCAAAACCTGCTCCGAATAACACTACAGGTCTGCCCGATTGTGATATATTTTTCGCTATTCTTAACCATGTTTCAAAGAATTTCCTATAATTATTTTCAGGCTTGTTAAATTCTTCCTGCCATATAATATCAGTTTCAAGTAAAATGACATTATCCATATTTCCGATTAATTCCTTTAATACGGTTGATTTTCCCGTTCCGCTTGCGCCGCCGACAATAAATAAAGGCATTGATAAAAACCTGTTTTTATAACCGCATAAGGGACATAAAGCGGTTTTATTTTCTATATCAACTTCTTTATCCGCACAATATTCGCCGCATTGAAAACATGTATTTACCATATAAACTCCTTTATTAATTCATAATAATGATATATGTGGGAATCCATATTTCCCTCAACATTACTTAGCATAATAATTAATTGTTTAGTATTTATATTTCTTGAAATCATTGTATTGAATCCTTTAGTAAGGCCTCCGTGACTAACTATTTCCTTATCAACAAACCAGCCAAATCCATAATTTCCCGCAGAACTTGGTGAGAACATTTCATTTATTTTTTCCTGACTTATCAATATTTCTGAATATAACGCAGAATCCCATTTAAGTAAATCCGATATTGAAGAAAATATATTATTGGCTCCCATTGATGTATTATATATTGCGGCATCCGTTTCCTGTTGAATAGGAGATATACATTTATACCCTACAGCTATGTTATCAAAGTGTATTGGAACCGGCAGATAGCCCGAACGAGTCATATTTAATACAGAAAAAATATTTTTTTGTAGAAAATCGGGATAACTCATTCCGGATACTTTTTCTATGATTATACTTAATAAAATATAGTTTGGATTACTATATGTCATTTTTTCTCCCGGAATATAATCAAGGCTCAAATGCATAATAAAATTATAAGTATAATAATTATCAAGCGCTTTGTTACCTGGAACTTCATGCCCTTTCCATTCAGGATGATTCAAGTATTCCGGTATTCCTGATGTCATATTTAGTAATTGCTTTATTGTGATATTACATCCACTTTTATAATCAGGAAAATAATTTCCCAAACATTCATCAATAGATAACAATCCCTTTTTTTCAAGAATCAAAATACACATTGCGGTAAACTGTTTAGTAATTGATCCCAATCTAAAAATAGTATTACAATTAAAAGGCGTCATTGAAGAATAATTTGCCCTGCCAAATCCTTGATTAAATAATTCATTATTATTTTCGGAAATATAAATATATCCATTAAAATTCCTCATTTTATCATTTGTCTTATAAAGGTCATTAATTTCTTTTTCTAAACTGCTTTTTTTCATTCTTTCTCCTTAATTCACCATAAATTTTACTTAAAAAAATAAAATACATCAATAAAGCTCCCTTTTAAATTAGCACGTGATAATGAAAAACATAATGAAAGCGGCGTATTTTTATATCATCTTTTAGGTTGATTTTGGGTTGATTTTAGGTTGATTTTAGGTTGATTTGAAAGTATATCCGTGAAACAAAGATAAGAGAGCGGCAATACTGGAAACACCTGTAGTTTTATAAATATGAATTAAATGAGTTTTTACCGTACTGACAGAAATATTGAGGGCCGTAGAAAGTTGTTTATGGCTGATTTTATACACTATTTTTATCAATTATTTCCGACTTTTATTTTTTTCCAATAATTCTTTTGTACATTCTTCTATTGTTTTGTTTGCTGTATCTATTATTATATGCTCCTCTTCCCAAGGCTCATAATAGATAAAATTATAATTTGGATCATGTTTTCTTTTTATTACTTCATTCCATAAAGGGGGATAATTTCTACTTTCAACTCTCTTCTTATGCTCTGTCTCATCTGAACATATAATTTCTATATTTATGTATTTACATTTATTATTTATTGCTAAATTGTTAAATTCATTACGAGTTAAATTTATTGGATTACATTGATCTGAAATAACATCATTGCCTATTTTTAAATTATCTTCAATAATTCTATATGCCAATCTATAACCTTCACTTTGAACCTTAAAATTACATAAATCCATAATTCCTTGTTCTATTGTATCAATTCTGATATAAACAATTTTAAATATTTTTGACAAATTTATTGCCAAAGTAGATTTACCACTGGCAGGTAATCCTGAAAATATATATAAAATAGGCTCCTTTTTTTTCATTCTATCCTCTAATAATATTTATTGCATCATCATCTGTTGATAAAATTATTATTTTACCTTTTGTTTTTATAAAATACATTAATTTAGTTCCTAACTTTTTCCCTCTATATTCAGAGTGTATTCCAAAATTTAACACTTCTATATTTTCAATATTATTTATGTTATTATAATCCATTTTTCCCCCAGTTATTACTTTATAATATTTTATTATTTTGTTCAATTATGTTTATGCAAGCTGGCGACTAACGTTCCGGCAAAAGCTGAGCCGCCGTAAGGTGGCGATGCAGTTACAGACCTGTTGAGGTTGCAGTATTTTTTGCCCTCACCTGCTAATAACCATGCGCCATGGACGGCGCAGGGCGTACAATAAATTTTTTAAACCATTTACCATGCGGGCGACTCCGGTTATAACGCAAACATCAAATGGGTTCACGGTCAAAAAACGGCGTTTTCGCGCTCACTGACAGCGGAATACCAATTACCATTTTGTATTCGCCAAGCAAACCGAGAGCGGCGGCGGCTTTGCCAACTGTGAACATTATGCGGTTGTCTATTCGCTCGTCCGCCGCTAGTGAAACCGCGCTGCCGAGAGCAATTCCCAAGTCCATTGCAGTAAAAACACACGCCGCGCCCGCTTTTGCGCTGTCCGCGCAGTCGGCGAAACCGCAAAGTTGACACATCGCGCCAAGTCCCCTCGGAAGATATTTCGCGCCGATCAGCACGACCGCTTGCGCCGAATCCACGTTGTCCGCATCGCGGGTGAAAAACTTGCCGTCTTCCGTTAGCGAACTGCCGATTTTGCGCATTTCTCCTGCAAGCGAGTCCTTGTCCGAGCCCGTCAAAATCGCGCAGTCCAGATGGTCAACCCTACACGCTTTGGGCGCGGTTCGAGCGGCAGCGCACATTGCGTTTGCCGTATCCAGCACAGCGGCAAGTTCCGCGTCTTTTGATTTGATCAACAACATAATCCTCCTAAATTCTGGTAAAACAAAAGTTACCATGCACTTTTAGCGTTACATTTCATTGTCTTATGATGCATAATTTATTATATTTTATCAATAGTAAAAAAGATTCAATCGCCATGAAGTGCGCCTGCAGCGAAATATTTGGGCATAAAATATTGCACATAACTTTTAGGCGAAGTAAAACTTATTTTTTATTTATTTTATCTACCATATTTTCTAGTATCTTTTGCTTAAATTTTTCTGCAAATACCTCTTCCTTTTTTAGTTCTCCTACTGTTTTAATTGTTACATTTCCAAATATCGCTTTTCCAATTATATATAATTCTGGCGATTCTTTTTCTTTATTGTTTATTTTATTTGGAGAAAATACCCCAGAAAATATTGGTACTATTTCGGTAATTACTTTTACATTGTTGGAAACAACTATCTCAGTTAATCCAAATATTGATTTTACATCAATTACTGTCCTTCCTTCAGGTAAATTATCCGCTATTATCCTATTTGCACCAAATAAACTTATATATTTCCCACCATTTCCATTAATTGGTTTAACATTTGATGTTCTCCATGAAAACATTGACAAAAGTTTTTCTTTATTTTTAGGTATTGTTATTTTATTCTTTTGTATTATTGTTAATTCTTTATCATTTGCACTATTTTCTTGAATTATTTTTTTTATAATACTTATTTCCTTTTTTGTCTCTATTTTATTTATATATTCTAATATTCGCTCATATTCCTCTATATTTATAATATCTTGTGAATATTGTTCGGATAAATTCTGCGTTAATTTTTCTTTTTCTACATCAAAATTAATGATTTAAGACTCCCACTTTAACAAATATAGTATTTTTAAAAAATCATGTCAACTATATTTTTAATGATAATTACCACGTAAATATATTAGACTTGTTTAATAACGCAAGTAAAAATATAATTCAAGAATGGGCAAGGGAAAAATAAATTATAACGATAAAACGCATACTTTTAAGCGGTTGTACGGGGTAAAACCCGCTACATTTAACAAAATGCTGTTAATTCTGCAAAAAGAATTCAACGTGATGCATGAAAATGGAGGAAAACCTCCAAAACTAACACCCGAAGACAAGTTGTACGTTACCTTAAAATACTTGAGGGAATACCGGACAATGGACAGCATTGCGGCGGAGTACGGCGTATGCAAAGGCACGGTCTGTCGCGCCATACAATAGGTGGAAGATACCCTAGTAAAAGACGGAGAATTTGCGTTACCAGGAAAGAAAGTACTCAAAAGAAAGTCAGCCGCAATTGAGTATATCGTGATTGATGTAACTGAAAGTCCCATCAACCGGCCAAAAAAGAACCAAAAGGACTATTATTCCGGCAAAAAAACGCCACACGTTAAAAACACAGATAATAATAGAGCTGAACAGCCAACAAATCATTGACGCGCAAGAAGCCAAAGGCAGCGAACATGATTTTTAGGTATACAAAGATACTATTGGGAAATCGGTTAGCAATTCCATTCCGCTTGACGCTGATCTTGGATACTTAGGAATAGAGGAGTATCATTCAAACAGCTTTATACTGGTAAAATCAAGTAAAAAGCATCAATTGACTAAAAAGGAAAAAGCGTATAACAAGCGGCTTGCAAGACGGCGCGTTGTCATTGAGCATATCAACGGCAGGATAAAAGTATTCAGATGTATGTTATACCCTTACCGTGGTCATTACTGCAATCGGCATTTGCTAAGGATGAATTTAATATTTGGTATTATAAATTATGATCGGATTGCTTAACCGGTTATTAAACATGTCTATTTAAATTTTATTTCGATTAACTACATTTATGTGCAGGTTTATCTTTTTTACACAATTTAATAAAATTTATATTTCCCATGTTTTTATATTCTTATATGGATTACATTCAGCAAGTCCAATTCTATTTGCTTCTATTTCTAGTACTTCAAAATATTCAATTAATGTTTTTATACCATCTACTAATTCATTTTTATTCAATTTTACAGCTAAGCTTATATGTGGAGTCCATTGATTTCCAACATAATATTTATCTAATAATATATTATCATTTTTGTCTATTATTTTACTTATAATTTTATTTGATTCAATTAAGTAATCATTCATAATTGGTGATAAAAATAAAACATTTGGATTAAATATTCCAATAGAGGCTATTCCGATTTTATTTTTATTAAATTTTGATATATTATTTTCAACAATATTTATTATTGTATCTATTTCTTCATTATATTTAAATAATGAAATTGTTATATGTGGAGGAATATTATTATCCACCATATATTTATTTCCAGTTTTATTGGCTATTTTAAATATTAATGAATTTATTTTATCTTCTGCTGTTTTATTAAAATATAATACTACTGCATATTCCATGATCTTTCTCCTTATATTTTATTTCTATTTTTATGTCAATATTCATGTAACCAATTTAGGCAAACTTGCACATAACTACCTTTAAACTACATTTGTCCATCCTTTATAATTCTATTTCCATTCCATCATATGCAAAATTTATATTTTCATATTCTTTTTCTAAATCTTTATATTCATCATAAGATTTTCCCCAATCTTCTTCTATGTGTGTTATTATTACATTTTTTATTTTATACTTTTCCTTTATTTCAATTATGTTTTCCATGCTATGTAATTCTTGTCGTAATGGGTGTTTCTCATGAATTATTGTATCATTTTTCAATACATTTCCAATAAAAGTATTTCCAATTATTAAAATATCCGCATTATACAGATTCTCATTTTCAGGAAATATTTTACAATCACAAGGAGAATAAATAAGTTTTTTATCATTTTGCTCAAACAAGAATATGTCCACATTTTTCTCTTTGGGAATTCGGATAAATGTTATATTTATATTATTCTTAAAACTAATTTTATTTTCTACATTTATTCTTTTTATTAATCCCATATATTCATAATAATCTAAAAATGATCCGTGTATATTACGAATGGCATTTACATCTTGCATTACCCCATTAGAAGCATATATTATTATTGGGTTACTTGGTCTTTTATTTTCATAAAAATCAAGCCATTCAAGCCGTAATTGTTCAATTATTCTCATACCGAGTGTATGATCCGGGTCCCAATGGCTATATAAAATATAATCCAAAGAATCAATTTTTGCATTATTTAATGCACTATTTATGTCTTCAGGCGTATCAATAAGTAAGGAAATGTCTTCTAAAAACAAACTGCAACTACAGCGCGAATAAGGAATACCTTTTTGCCTTGCTTCAACACATATTTTACACTTACACAATGCTCTAGGAATAGAAACACAACCCCCGGAACCTACAATAATAAATTTCATTTTTTCTCCTTGAGTGTCCATAAATCATACTGTTTTAAACAAATAAATACATAACATTTTTAATCATTTTCAGAAAAATTTTAATAAAAATCAAGTTTTTATGTCATGGACATTACTTTTTTAGTCAAGAAATCCATTCTTCTTTCAATAATCCTGTTATTATTTCATCTTTTAATTCACCATCAGCCATACAATAATATTTTTTTCTTCTTCTCCCTTCTATTATATATCCAAGCCTTTTTTGCATTGCTCTGGAAGATTCATTACCTGGTAAAAAGCCGTTTTCGAGCTTTCTCAATCCTAAATCTTCAAATGAAAACCTTATTTTTTCAGTAAATGCCTCTTTCACTCCTTTTAATATTTTTTTAATCAATGTATTACTAATTATTTGTTTTTAAGATCATATTGCAATTAAACTAAAGGCTTACCATACCAATCGACTTCTCTTCTTTTCCCGTTATAGCTAAAATTGTATTTTTCATAAAACGCCTTGCCTTGTGATTTTCTTCAAATACCCAAAGAAAAATATTTTTCTTTTATCTTAAAACAATCATTTAAATGAACTATTTGATGACGAGTTATAGGCATATTTATTAAACCCAGTATATTTTTCTTCCCCCAAAAATCCAATAACCATATTGATTTTTGGTTATCTATTACGCCTCCATTTTGCTTTATTTCTTCAAGTTGCCTTTTTTCCACCTTCCTTTTAATATCACTAAATTTTAACGTTTTTATTATTTTTTGCGTCGATTTCCCTACTTTAATCCTATATTCTTTTAATTCTTTTATTTTTATGCTTTTATTAAATGATTCTATTTCAGAATATGTCATTGCATTTCCGGTGTCTTTAATCTTTATATTCAATTTCGTTTGAATTTCTTTATTAAATATTGTCTCTTTATTTCCAATTACTATATTTGAAATAAGGTCTTCTATTCGAGTAATATGCCAGATTGAACTTAACCCCATCCAGTTTACATAAGAATAAGCACAAAATACAATGGCAAGGAGAGGAAAAATGGCAAAGAAAAACAAGGAAAGGCGGTCTTATACGAAGGAATTCAAGACCGAGGTTGTAGC
>Ga0268262_10003102_pt1 | contig 18332 bp, 17 predicted proteins | sample TergutNc150P3_FD_190354 | JGI IMG/M metagenome (GOLD analysis project Ga0268262, IMG submission 190354) | Nasutitermes corniger P3 segment gut microbial community from laboratory colony in Florida, USA - Nc150 P3 (SPAdes) (version 2) | ecosystem: Host-associated > Arthropoda: Insects >...
AAAGATATATTTCAGTATATAGAAGTTTATTATAATAGGTTTAGAAAACATTCTTTCAATGGATACTTGACACCAGAGGAAAAAGATTCTATATTTATGCAAAACAACAAATCTGTGGCTTAACTAACTATACACTTTTTTCTGGACAGTTCAAAACAATTATTCTATATTCATTCAATACTTGAATAGCGGAGTTTTATATGGGATTACTCAAAGCGGCGATGGGTTCGGCTGGTGGTGTTTTAGCAGACCAGTGGTTGGAGTTTTTTATTTGCGAAAGTTTGGATGCCAATGTGCTGGCTACCAAAGGGCAAAAAAAGATTAGCAAAAGGAGTAGCAATACAAGCGGAGAAAATAATATTATCTCCAATGGCTCTGGCATTGTGGTGAACAAGGGGCAGGCTGCTATAATAGTGGATAATGGGCGCATTGCAGAGTTTTGTGCAGAAGAAGGACATTATACCTACGACCATTCTTCGGAACCTAGTATTTTTCACGGAGGCTTGGGTCAAGGGCTTGTGGGTTCTATAAAAAGCATGGCGGAGCGTTTTAAATATGGTGGCAGCCCTGGCAAAGACCAGCGAGTATATTATTTTAACACAAAAGAGATACTCGGAAATAAATACGGCACACCAAATCCCATTCCTTATCTCGTAGTTGACCCTAATATCAATTTGCGCCTAACAATAAGTTTAAGAGCAAATGGCGAATATTCTTACCGCATGGTTAACCCTGCATTGTTCTATGCCAATGTATGTGGCAATGTGGATGAACAATATACCAGAGATAAAATAGATAGCCAGCTCAAATCCGAAATAATCACCGTTTTAGGGCCATCGCTTGGAAAGCTCGGCACGGGTTTGGAATATCACGAGATTTCCTTCCATACCGATAAACTCGCAGAAATTCTCAACGAGGCTCTTAGCGCAAAGTGGAGAGAAGGCAGAGGGTTGGAGATAGTAAATTTTGGGATTACTTGCACAGCTTCGCCAGAAGATGATAACCGAATAAAGCAACTACAAACAGCAGCCGTTATGCGAGACCCAACTATGGCTGCCGCTTCTTTGGTGGGTGCTCAAAGCGATGCCATGCGCGCAGCGGCAGAGAACAAAGCTGGGGCTATGACTGGTTTCCTAGGTATGGGAATGGCGGCTCAAGCTGGTGGGATGAATCCGCAGGCTCTCTTTCAAATGGGGCAGCAACAAGCAACTCAACAACCACCTCAGCAGCAAGCTACGGCGGCAGCGCCAGCAGCCGCTTCCACTTGGGTTTGCTCTTGTGGAGTTACAAACACGGGCAAGTTCTGTGCGGAATGTGGAAAACCCTCCCCTAATTCGCCTTGGACTTGTTCTTGCGGCAATGCTGGGAATACTGGTAAATTTTGCGCCGAGTGCGGTAAACCGAGACCTTAAAAAATGGATATAAAAGAATACAAATGTCCTAACTGCGGTGGAACGGTTAATTTTGACAGTTCCAGCCAAAAAATGAAATGTCCTTATTGTGACACAGAATTTGAAATTGCCGCTTTGGAAGAATATCAAAAAGAAATTGCAGCAGCAAAGGATAATTTTGGCTGGTCAAAAGAAGAAGCCGGACAAGAATGGGAACAAGGCGAACTTGAGGATTTGAGTTCTGGTTCCTGCCCTTCTTGCGGAGCGGAACTTTTGGGCGATGCCAATACCGTTGCAATGGTATGCCCGTGTTGCGGTAATGCTCAGATTGTTAGCAAAAGACTCTCTGGATTTTTAAAACCAGATTATGTTATTCCGTTCAAACTTGAAAAAGAAAACGCGGTGAAACAGTTGAAAAATTTTTGTAATGGGAAAAAACTCCTTCCAGATTTTTTTGTCAAAGAGAACCACGTGAACAATGTTCAAGGAGTTTATGTTCCCTTTTGGCTTTTTGATGCAGAAGCAAGCGGCCGCGTATGCTACAAGGCAACCAAGGCTAAAAGAACAACGGATTATATAAAAACCGAATATTATTCCGTGGTTAGAGAGGGAAATTTGGTATTTGAAAAAATACCAGTTGATGGCTCCGAAAAAATGGATGATAAATATATGGATGCCATAGAACCCTTTGATTATGAACAAATGAAAGATTTTGATACAACTTATTTGGCAGGCTATATGGCCGAAAAATACGATGTTGATGTGGAAAAGAGCAAGGAGAGAGTGGAGCGCAGAATAAAGGCTTCTGTGGAAATGGAATTTGAAAACTCGGTTGTTGGTTATGATTCAGTAAATATTGAACGTTCCTCGGTTAGTGTTAGGGAAGGCAAAGCTAGCTATGCGCTTTTTCCTGTGTGGATACTCAACACCAAATATAAAGAGGCAAATTACCTTTTTATTATGAATGGACAATCTGGCCGCCTTGTTGGGAAACTGCCCATTGATTCAAGAAAAATCTGGAAATACGGTTTTATATATTCAGGTATTTTAGGCCCCATTTTCACCGCTTTATCACTTGCCTTAGGATATGACGACCCGAATTTTGCTTGGTTTATTGCCATTGCTTGGATTTTGGCTTTAATAATGGGTTTTGCTTATGTATTCAGTTGGAAATCTCAAATGAACACAGCCCTCTTAAAAAATGAGGCAAACGCTTATATTGTTAAAGACAGCCTTGTTTTTAAAAAGAAGAATGATAACTTCCTCTACAGCAAGGTCAGCAAAATTCCGGGAAAAAAATAATGGAAGAATTGGTAGATAAGCTGGAGGCTCTTCAAATTCTAGAAAGAGAAGAGTTTAAGCAAATTCTGTTATGCAATGATGATTATCTTTTTGAACGGGCTAGATGCGTTTCGCAGAAAGTTTATGGCAAAAACATTTTTATGCGCGGGCTTATTGAATTTACCTCTTATTGCAAAAATAACTGCTATTATTGCGGACTTAGAGCAGAGAACAAAGAAGCAGAGAGATATAGGCTTTCAAAAGAGCAAATTTTGGACTGCTGCAAAACTGGCTACCCTTTAGGGTTCCGCACTTTTGTATTGCAAGGTGGAGAAGATACTCACTACACAGACGAAATTCTAGTTGCTCTTGTCCGTGAAATAAAAGCTACATATCCAGATTGTGCGGTTACGCTTTCAATTGGAGAACGCAGTTACGAAAGCTATGAGCTATTGTTCAAAGCTGGTACAGATAGATATTTGTTGCGCCACGAAACCGCAAATGATGAGCATTACAAAACCTTGCACCCAAATTCCATGTCACCAACAAATAGAAAAAAATGCCTCTATGATTTAAAAAAAATAGGTTATCAAGTGGGGTGCGGTTTTATGGTTGGTACGCCAAACCAAACACTGGAACATATTGTAGATGATTTGCTTTTTATTAAAGAACTTCAACCGCAAATGGTTGGCATTGGGCCTTTTATCCCCCACACCAACACGCCTTTTAATGGCAAAAATGCTGGAAATGTACACTTAACTCTGAATATTCTGGCCATTCTTCGCCTTATGCAACCAAACCTGCTTATTCCCGCTACAACAGCACTTGGAACGCTTAATGCTCGCGGAAGAGAACAAGGAATTCTAGCCGGAGCGAATGTGATTATGCCAAATCTCTCCCCTGTGGAAGTGCGCAAAAAATATATGCTCTACGACAATAAAATCTGCACCGGAGAAGAAGCGGCCGAATGTGTAAATTGTATGCGAAACCGCATTAAGCAAATTGGCTATGATATTGCGATTTCTAGGGGGGATTGTGTTGAATCGTTTTAATTTTTAATGCAGCGCACACTGAACATTCCAAATTTATCATAATTGCGCCAGCCAAAGCGCTCTTCATTATCAAATAGTTCACGAGCAATAGCAGCATCTGTATTGAAATCCGTGGAAGTCCACCAAAAACCGCTATGGTCAATATTGAAGTATTTGACATTTATAGTGTTACTGTCACTGCCAGCAGTGGGAATACCAACTCCGCTAAGCAAGGCGGCAAATCCAAATTTCTGCGCTGACTTTTTGTCTATCAAGTCTTCCCATTCGTTATTTGCTGGCAAATGCCAACCCTCAGGGCATATCTTTTTGGCTGTGTACCAATTATATAATCTGCCATATTTATAGCAGTTTTGGAATATGTTATCATAACATTTTGACCATCGTGTTTCGTAATTCAAATTCTCTGCCATCCAGGTTTTGTTGCCTATAATAACGGTTTTATATGTTTTACCGTAGATTGTTGCGTAACCATAAGTTTGCCCAAATATTGCATTTGTGATTTTTAGCGTTATTATTACCACAAGTACCACACCTATCAATGCAATATATCGTAAATTTTTCCCAGACTTAATCCATTTTTCAACTTCTTTGTCCAACTTTTCTAAATACTTTTGCATCATAAAAAAATCTTAGCCTCCTCTTGAAACAGCCATTTTTGCTGATGAATTATTTTCCGATATTATAAGCGGCCCATTTATTGGCGTTGTACTTGTGTATTTTGAATATGGAGAACATACCGAAACATCAGATTCCAAAATTCCTAGCAATTTTACCTTTGCGGTTTTGTTTCCAAAAACCATAGCTTCAAATTTTGCCACTCTGTTATCGTACATTTGCCGTCTTGTAATCAAGTCTTGTAGTTTAGTCATAGCTTGAGATAACTCCTTTTGTTCTGCTTCGTTTAGTGATTTTACCTTGCTCCAAATTAAATATTTTTCAAAAATTGTATTTACCTCTACTATAACCGAATTTGCAAGTTCCCTAGCTTTTTCTTGGCGATAGTGCGTTCGTATGTTCACAATGGTTTTCACTCCGGTCTCAGAACCAAGTTCTCCACATTCTATGCCTTTGAATGCGGTTGTAATTCCCCCTATTATAGAGCCGCCCAAACGCAATTCACCAAGGCAACTCACGTTTGAATGCAAAATATCTTTTGTTATAACAATATCGCCTTCTGCAACAATATTGGCAGCATTGACGAATGTTGCAGCTACAAAAGAACCTGCGACAATCTCGGCTTTGCCCTTGCCTTGAATGCCACCCGCGCATTTTACATATCCTTTTGCTCTTATTTTTGCCCCAGATATAAGCCCGTTTACCACAATGTTTTCTTCGGATATAACCTCAAAACCATCTGTTACATTGCCGTGTATAATAACTGTGCCCGGAAAATTCATATTTCCAGTTGATAAATCCACATCTCCCGCCAAAACATAGTTACGACGAACCATAACAACATCATCTTGAACACTTGGTGTTCCAGCTGCGGTGGCAATTATAAGACCTTCTTTTTCCTCTATTCCATCACCTAAAAAGTATCTCGCTTTTGAACCGACTTTTGCTTTTACGGAAGAACCTCTAACATCCATTCCATCTTCGCCTTCTGTTGGTGGAATCACTTCTGCAATAACATCACCTATGTTAACGAGAGTAATCTGCATGGAATTTTTATAATCCACAGCATTATCATCTTTTGGTATGAACTGCGGCTTTGCACTCATATCAACTTTGTATTTAAGGTAGCCATCTTTGCCATCTTCGGGTTTTATGCCCTTACCTATGACAATTTCAATTGGATTAGATACAAGCAATTGTGTTTCAATTAATCTTTCGTCTATATCTACTTTTATGTTTTCTCTATGGCAAGCATCAAGAACGTCTTCTAAAGTAGTTAATCCAGAATCAGAAATTTCTTTTAACGGATACATTAGAACTTCCATCTGGTCTTTGGAAATGGAAATTTTGAAACGATTAAACCCTCCGGATTCTTCTTCATAATCCTCAATAGGCTCGTCAGATGTATGTTCTTCGTCTATATTTTCTACTCCATAGTAACATACACCAATGTTTGATTCACCAATTGGCAAGCTATTTCACCAAAAGTGATTGGACCAAAAAATGTACCTAGATTTTTGCCTTCAAGATTACCATATAAAAAATTTAATATACAATTGCATGAAAATATCGAATTTTTCCCTTTGAAAGGAGCGAGCTTACTATTGAATTCATTTTCGTAATTTGCTATGTTATTTGCAATTCTGTATTTAATGTTTTTAAAGACTGGTGCATATAAATTTACAACTCCGTTTTCAATGGACTTAAAAGAAACATTAACTCCATTACCTGAATAATCCCCAACTAAAGGAAGCTTTGTATCTATTTTGTTTTGCTTTATGTAATCTGCAAATATGGTTTCTTTTCCGTTTATAAAACATTTTTTGATAGAAAAACCTTCTTCTGCAAAAGTGATTAGTGGCGAAGATTTGTCTTGAGAGAATATGTTTATTACACCCACATTTATATTTTTACCATCAGGAATTTTTAAATGAACTGCCACGGCTTTATCTGCATAAGCGGTCGCTGCCCTGCCTTCCACGGCTATAGGAGTTTGACCAGAAATTCCAAGCCTCATGCCAGAAATCCACCCGATAGTATTCTTCATAAATATGTCTTTATAACCAGATGCATTGCGAGCATAATCCTTATGCACAAGGCTATCGAAAGGTATAATAACTATGGAGAACCCATTGTCAAAAGCATCAATGGCAACATTTTCAATTTCTGCTGCACTATATGCCTTAATGGAAAAATCTTCACATGGAAGCTCCATAACAGACAATTTTTCGCTAGAAATTTCGCCACCAGTTTTTGCTATAAAATATTCAGTGGAACCACCTATCCAATTACCTTTTGGCAATTTTTTGAGCAAGGCTTCGGTGCCAGCAATGTGAAATACTTTGCCACTTTCTATGAGTTCGGAGGTTTCTTGAGGGGATATAAGCATATTGATTTTCTCCTTGATTATAGTTTTTGCAGAGTTGATATATCGGCACTCATATTAAATTTAAACTTTTCTAGATATGTGTTTATCTCTTGAGTATAGCGTTGTAAATTCTCGGGCGAACCGTCTTCTTCATAGAGCATCTTCATACGCATAATCATCATGGAAAAACTTAAAGATTCAAAAGTATAATCGCCTTTCAATAATTTCTCGGCTTGTTGGATAGTAATCATTTCATAAATATAGAAAAAGTATCATTATATTTCCTGATTTTTTAGCAATCTCTTATAATAAAACTCCGCTGTGTACAATGCCGCTGAGGGATTATGGCCCGTTACGCGGTCTTTGGTAATCAGTGTGGTGATAGGAGCTTCTGAATATTTGATGAACAAAGAATCGTGCCCTACACATAATCCTATTATTACATTCAAATCGGTTTTTTGTTTTGCCAAAATCTTTGCTTGCAATATTGGATTGCATATAGCCTCAAAGCAACCTTTTTGTACCTTTAAATCTTCTGGTATGCCAATTTCTGTTTTATCTATGGAACCAACTTTGCAAACAGCGCAATAACTTTTTAGCCCGTGGGCTTTCAAGATTTTTACAAATATTTTCGCTTCAAAAATTAAACCCACACAAGTGGCTATACCAATTTTCTTGGCTCCAATTCGTCTGGCAAAAGCTATTATTTCTTCTACTCTGGTGAGTTTCCCATAATAAGTACCCTCAATTTCCGCAGCGGCATTTGATAGTTTTGAAATCAGCGGGTCGGTTTTATACAGTTCCTTTATGCTATCAATTTCAGCTTTATCTATTTCTTTGCCTATGCACAAAGCAGGAAAATCCTTTTCTCCAAGATGACAGCTTTGCTTACCGCAATCTGAACAACAAAATTCATTGTTTTTTTCCATGTTTCATTCTCCTTGGTTATTTACATTTTAAATTGAGCAATGGTCTGTTTTAATTCTTCGGCTATATTTGCCAAATCACTGGAACTTTTATTCACATGGCTTGCTCCCTGCGCACTTTCTTTGGCTGCTTGGCTCATGCTAAGTGTGTTGCTACTAACTTTGCTTGCTCCTTTTGCCGCTTCACTCGCATTGTCGCTAACATTAGTCGCACTTCTAGCCACTTCACCTATTGCACTCGCCACTCGCTTCGCTCCTGTACTTACCTGAGTCACACTTTTTGCTATCTTATCAGCACCTCTGGCTACTTCGTCAATTGCAGAGGCCACTCGCTTTGCTCCTACATTTGTCTGTGTAACATTGTTTGCTATTTCATTGCTTGCCTTGGTTTGTTGCTCAACATGCCCAGATATAGATTCAATGCTTTGGTTTATTTTGGCTATTATTCCAGATACATCGTTTATCACCTCAACCGCCTCACTTGTGCCTTCTTGAATGCTTTCTATGCGTTTGGTTATATCATCGGCACTTTTTGCGCTCTGATTAGCTAATTCCTTGATTTCACTAGCTACAACCGCAAAACCCTTACCAGACTCTCCCGCACTTGCCGCCTCTATTGTAGCATTCAACGCGAGCAAATTCGTTTTGTCTGCGATTTTCTTGATTACATTTGTAACTTGCCCTATTTCCTTTGCTGCCGAACCTAGTTTGCTCATAACATTCGTGGCATCTGTAGCTTTACCTGTTGCATCTGCTGTAATTTTACGAACTTCAATGGTGTTGTTTGCAATCTGGTTTATACTTGCGCTCATTTCTTCAACAGCAGATGCTATTGTACTCATATTTGAACTCATTTGCCCTGCTGCACCAGCTACTTCATTTGCGTTAACACTCGCCTGCTCGGCACCACTTGCCATAGCGTTGATACTGGCAGCCATTTCTTCTGTTGTGCTGGCTACTTCGGTTGTGTTCACGCTCGCCTGCTCGGCATCGCTTGCCATTGCATTTATATTAACAGCCATTTGTTCCGTTGTGCTGGCTACTTCAGTTGATTTTGCCACCGTATCGTTTGCCGAATTTGCGAGTTTCGCAGCCACAGAAGATAAATCTTTTGAATTTCCATATAAAATTTGCGCCTTTTCGCCTATAGCCATAATAATGCGTTTTATGCTTTTTTGAGTTTTATCTATCATGCGCATCATTTGAGCTAGTTCGTCTCTGCCATTAACAGTGATATTCTGAGTTAAATCACCTTTAGCAAAGGTCTCTAGCATTGAAAAAGTTCTGCGTATGGGTTTCACAATCCAACTTGAAATAGCAATCAACACTATAACAATAATCACAAGCATCGCCAGAATAACAGCAAGAACTGTAATAAAATTGTTGGCTTGCAAAGCATCTACTTTGGCATATTTTTCCAAATCGGGAATTAACACCGCAAGTCCAATACCAGACTCGTGGGCATAAGCAGTTAGGGAATAATTGTTTCCATCAAGTTCAATATTTTTGTTAACTATTTGCCCGGGTTTTATTCCCTCTAGCCCCTTAAGCCAGCTTCCTTCTGGGTAAGGTACAATATCATATTTTTCGCTTCCGCTAATGGCAAATGTGGCATTGTTGATTGTGGAAAAACCCACAATTTGCGTAGAAGGAGTGGGCAGAGGAAATGATGAAACCATTTTTTGCAAAGTAGAGAGAGATACATCTACAGTTGCTACACCAACTATGAGTTTTTCTAGACTGTAAATTGGAATACATACGGAAACCATCAAGGCATTTACCGAGGCATCCACATAAAGCTCGCTCCAATGATAGCGTTTTTCACGAGGACTTGCACGATTCCAACCTTTTGGCAAAGCCGCCAGATACCAACCCTCTTGATATGTGTCCACATCCCATGCCCATTCACCGCCAACCCAGCGCACATTGTTCTCCGAAGGGATGCCTGCGGTGGTAAGTTCCTTGCTAACAAAATAATGAAAATCGTGAACATCTCGGTAAAAAGCATTTGGTTCGTAAAAAGCTCCGCCTCCAAGGAGGTTTGTTTCACGGGCAAAGGCCTTATGATACTCATTTTCCATAGTTTTTGCCAATTCCTCTCTGCTCAAGGAGTCTTTAAGCATATAAAAGGTTTCAGCAAGATTTTGAGAAATACCAGAACTTGCCTGTATGGCATTTAAAAAGTCGTCAAACTTGGAAAAATAGTTGCTAGTCAAGGCATCCCCATATTGTCCAGCTATATCGTGAGATATTTGTTGCATACGATGACCGTTAAAAACCAACATGCCTATACCAGCAAGTGAAACCAAAGATAGCAGCAACACAAGAAAAATCACTTTGAATTTGATGCTGATAATTTTAGGTCTTGCGAAGTTTTCTGAAGTTTGCATAAATTTCTCCATAATTTAGTATTATTTTTGACATACATGAATATAGAAAAATAAAAATACCAATTTTTTTGTTTAAGATGGAGAAAAACAGCTAAATATCTGTTGTGACATATAAGGCATATCTATTGCATTTATCGGCTTTCCATGTTAAAATTCCAATGGATACCTCGCCCATAAAGCGCAAATGAAAAATCCCAAATTCCACTCTTGGCATAATATCACCCATAAAATCCTTGCTGAAATATTCTGCACTAGATGAAAGTAAAGCACCCACAGAAATCCTAAAAGCATCACTTATTTGAAAATAAGGGAAATAAGCATAAGATATTTTAACATGTCTATCTTCACCAGCCGAGCTGCCAAAGCCAAAACGCCCTTCGTGAATAAAAGAAACCTTTTTTGTGTAACCATCCCATTGTGAAATAGAAAGTACTCCTCCCCAGTCTCTTTCTGAGTTTAGAGTAAACGGAACATCGGCTTGTAAGGCTAAATTTCGTGAAATTGCGAATTTTGCACCAATATCAATCAAAGAAGAATTTAAATACCATTTTTTAAACTCCCCTATTATTTTTGCCCCTATTTCAAATCTATCTGTTAAACCTATTTGTAAATTGCTCATCAAAGATAAATCATTTTTATAACGTGTCCAAGCACCACCACCAACCAAAAAAGCATCTGGAACCACAATTTCTGGTCCAAGAGTGTAACGATGATCGTACATAGCATCTAGGGCATGAGAGAAGTTAAATGCTAATACAAGTATAATAATAATTTTTTTCATAAGAATATCCTCACTTTTTCTTTAAACTCTTTTGGTATAACATTGTTCACAGTTTCTAATATATGGCTTTTGGAATATTTCATTGAAAAATGCGTTAAAATTATGCTTTGGCAAGGCATGGAACTGCCAATTTTGCATAGAACCTGAACAATATCGTCTATATGAGTGTGCCCTTTTCTGCTTGCCATTTCCATTTCACCCTTGTCTAAAAATGTACATTCGCAAACCACTGCGGGAGAATTCCAAATATGCCGCTCTTCCCACAGAGACTCGCCAATACAATCTCCCATAAAAGATACAAAAGGCTCGCGTATATCATTTGTAATTTCAACCCCTGAGTTTTTCAAGGATATAATTTCTTCTCTTGCGCATTTTGCATATTCTTTTTTCAGTTTTTTTTTCTTGCAAAAAATGGTATAGCCAAGAGAGGGAATGGAATGCTTTACATAAAAGGGAAATACCTCCAAGTCCTTACGGTAAGCTAGGTCAAACCACTGCCCTGCTTTAACACATTCCAAGCGAGGCAAATCAAAGCGCTCTTCGGCAACACCCTCAAACAGAGTTTCGGCTTTTATCATTTCTATAGCTAGTTCATAAACAGCATCTGGAATATAATACACCGCTTGAACTGGGTTTTGCATCATGCGCCTAAGGCTGTTGTGCCGCATAAGGCAACGGCTGTGGTCCCCATGAGAATGTGTCAAAAGAATATGGTTTAAGCTAAGCGCGCTAACAGGACATTCGCCCATATCCACGCATAAATCAAGTTCGGGAATTTGAAAATAAGTTGAAAGCCCAGAAATTGAAAAACCGTGCAAACCCCACCGCTTTTGTTCATACGATATTTGCCTTAGAGCGTTATGTGCGTAAATGCTATCAGGCTCGGTAGCTTTTTTCATAACACTCGCGAAATTTATTCACCGTTACAGGAACTTCATCCCTATTTTTAGAAAACACATCAAAGGGAATTGGATTTGAAATTTCCCAAGCTCCATCTAAAATCTCTCTCTCCAATTGCCCAACTGCCCAGCCGCTGTAGCCAAAAAAAATACGAGCTGTTTTATTTTGCGGCGATATTAGCCTAGATACAGGAAGCTCCATTTCCAAGGGTATCTTTGATATAAAAACCCCTTTTGAAATTTCATAAGCTCCGTTAAAAACAGAAACATCGGTTTCTAAAATGCAAACAGAAAGTCTTTGAAAAGGGTCTGTGTTCTGAACAGGACCACCAAAAAAGAATGTATGCAATTCCCGAGATGCCCCCATTATTTCCCAGGGAAGCAGTTTATGCGAGACTCCCGGATTCTTTCTAAAAACCTCGTCTAGAGGAATATGAGCCAAATGATTTATTACCAAACCCCAAGAACCCGCCTCTGGAGAACATTCCACTAAAAAAATCACGCAATCTTGAAAATAGCTTCCACCCAGAGCTGGTGTAGCCAGCAAAAAATCACCGGGATGAACTATTCTAGTTTGCATAATCATTTTAACCCTTTCTCAATTTATAATACTTATCTCTATTCTCCGATTTCTAGCACGACCTTCTGAGGTTTTATTGTCTGCTCTGGGGCGCGAGTAGCCATAACCCACGGCTGTTATTCTTTTTTCTGCAATGCCTTTTCTTATGAGATAGTTACGAACCGCCTCTGCACGTGCTTGTGATAATTTATCATTATATTCCAAGCCTCCAACATTATCTGTATGGCCAGAAATCTCAACATTAACCGAATCAAATTTTTGCAAACCTTTCACAGTTGCTTCCAAAATTTTGGTTGAATTCGGCAAAATATCGGCTTTTCCTGTTTCAAAATTCACACCTTTCAACTCAAAACGGTCATCGTCATAATAAATTTCCCAAGTTCCAGAGCCAGAACCAACAGGAACATGGAGGGTATTACCAAAACCGCAATCAAATTCGCCAGTTATACCATCACACCAAAACGAATAGGTATCGCCTTCGGAAATTTGAACCTTAGCTATACCATTGCCATTCGTGGTTGTTTCAAAATGTGTCCCTCTTGAGCCTTTTAATACTATGGTTTTATAACGTTGGGCATATTGCTGGTTATAATCCGTGGCTCTGATGGTCAAATCTGCCGAAAATGCGGCAGATATGCAAATAGCAAGAGAAAAAAGGAGTTTGTTCATAACTGTAAATATAGTAAACGCTAATAAAGTCGCTAGGCTAGTAGCTACTTTTCCCACCAATCGTCGTCATCAGCAGTAGCCTTTCTCCTAGAGACAGCCTTCTTCCTTCCCTGACTTTTTTTCGCTTTTTCCGCCTTTGCAAGCTCTTCGGCTGCCCGTTTTCTCTCTGCGACTTCAATAGAATCTGCAACTCGTTTCTTTTCTGTGGCAATGGAATCGGCAGAGCGCTTTTTCCCTATGGCAATGGAATCGGCAACCCATTTTTTTCTTGTTTCAACAGAATCGGCAGCCCGTTTCTTAGCTAGAGTAACGGAATCTGTAGCTCGTTTTTTCTCTCTGGAGGTGGAATCTGCCACCCATTTCTTCTCTCTGTCAGTGGAATCCGCAATTCGTTTTTTCTCTCTGGATGTAGAATCCGCAATTCGTTTCTTCTCCCTAGAGGTAGAATCTGCCACTCGTTTTTTCTCTCTGTCTGTGGAATCTGCCACGCGCTTCTTCTCTCTGGCTGTGGAATCTGCCACCCATTTCTTCTCTCTGTTAGCTAAAACCGCAGCTCGTCTTTTCTCTAGGGCAATTGAATCTGCCACTCGTTTTTTCTCTGTGGCTATGGAATCTGCAATTCGCTTTTTTTCTGTGGCAATGGAGTCTGCCACTCGCTTTTTCTCTGTGGCTATGGAATCTGCAATTCGCTTTTTTTCGGCTTCTTGCTCTTTTTGAATATCTATTTTATCTATTGCGATTGCTTGTGCTTTAGTTATTTTGTCTGAATATTTTGGCGTATTGAATACCTTGCCCTGCTCAAAATTCCATGTTTTAGCCTGATTAAGCACTGAGGAACCTGCTTCGGCCTTGCCTTTCAAGGTAATTTTCATATTTGAGACTTTAATAGGGTCATCGTCTAAATATACCATAAAATCAAAAAGACCAGCTTGATAAGGAGTTCCATCTGGAGCTTTGCCTTGAGCATCGTAATAAGCCAAAATAACAACTATATTATCTGAAAGATAGTCCAAATCATCGGTGTTATGCCCCGCGCTTGCAACTCCACTAAGTTCAAAAAACCAAGGTTTATATTCCACAAGCATAGTGAAAGGGCGGTTATTGCCCGAAACATTTCCAAATTTCATAAAACTACCCGTGAAACCCATAAAAGATGGGTCTTTGGTTGAAAGTTTTGGGGCGGTTTGAGCAAGTACCGCACCAGCAAACAAAAGAACCAAAGGCAATAAAAATTTCTTCATAATGGAAAAATTTAGAATTTTTTAAAAAAAATTTAAGATTTTTGTAAATTATGCCGATTATAGGATTAGGGTAATGCTATGAACGTGTCCGAAATCACAACTCGCATAGCGGATTTAATAAGAAATCCGGACTCGCCGATGCCGAGCGAGCATGAGCGTAGCATTCAAAAAAAGAAAACTCAAGCTCCCACGCCGCCACCAGAAGCAAGCAAGCCAGATACCACTCCTACCCCAACAAAAACAGAGAACAATCCAGCTAAAACAAGCGAATATAACCTTGTTCTTTCTCCTTTGGCACAAAAAATCTTGGAAGATGCAGATTCTCATAAAAGCGAATGGGAAAAGAAGAGAAGCGAAAATGTCCAACGCATTCAGCAACTAGTGCACGAAAAGCAATACCATCTTGCCCCAGAAGTTGTTGACGGAATAGCACGAAAAATCGTGGATATGTTGCATTAATCAGGCATTTTCTTAGCCTTTTCCCAAAATTTGTCCAATTCTTCTAATGTAAAATTTTGAGGTTTACCCCCTGCCATTATCTCTACCTGCCGGAAGCGTTTTTCAAATTTGGCATTTGCCCTTGAAAGGGCGGTTTCGGCATTTATGCCTTTATGCCTAGCTAAGTTCACCAAGGCAAAAAGAATATCGCCAAATTCCTCTTCGGCATTTAAAGAACCTGCTTCTTCTGCCTCAAACTCCCCTATTTCTTCCTTTACCTTTTCCAAAACTGGACCCGGATTATCCCAGTCAAAACCAACCTTTGCTGCCCGCCTTGAAAGCTCTTGGGCACGGGAAAGAGCCACCATTGAACGAGGTACCTTATCCATAGCAGAAGCGGGTTTTTCCTTCTTTTCCTCACTCTTTATCTCTTCCCATTTTTTAAGAACTTCTTTGGAAGTTCCTAAATTTTCCGTTCCAAAAACATGAGGATGCCGCCTAATCATTTTTTCGCAAACTCCTTTTATAACATCATCTATTGTGAATTTGCCCTCTTCCTTGGCTATTTGGGAATGAAACACCACCTGTAAAAGTACATCACCCAGTTCTTCTACCATATTTTTTGTGTTTTCGCTTTGAACAGCATCTATATATTCATAAGATTCTTCTAAGAGATAAGGCAACAAACTGTTGAAATTCTGCTCCCTGTCCCAAGGGCAGCCATCCGCGGAGCGGAGGCGTTGCATTATTTCCAGCAATTTATCCATTAAGTTTTATTTTGGCCAGAACTTCTCTATCAGTTTGCTGGGAATACCCGTTTCTTCGGACTTAAAGCAATCTGCGAGGATTTTCCAACCTAGATCCAAAGCCGCTTCCAAAGGAATATTAACAGACAAATCCATCATCTCTTTTTCAAAACGAACACCGTATTTCAAGAGCTTTGCATCCCAGTTGCTCATACGGAAACCCATAGACTGCTTTTCTAGGGTTTCTTTATAGCTGGAATAAAGCTGAATCATTGTGTTCATTATTGTGCGATGGTCCTGGCGAGTATCGCCGTTCACTTGCTGCTTTAAACGGCTAAGAGAACCAAATGGTTCTATTCTGCCTTTGCGCAAATAGAACTGACCTTCGGTTATGTAGCCGGTATTATCGGGAACTGGATGGGTTACATCATCGCCCGGCATTGTGGTCACTGCAAGGATGGTTATTGAACCAGAACCTTCAAAATCCACCGCTTTTTCGTAGCGGCTGGCAAGCTGGGAATATAAATCGCCAGGATAGCCACGGTTGGAGGGTACTTGTTCCATTGTAATTGCAATTTCTTTCATGGCATCGGCAAAGTTTGTCATATCGGTTAAAAGCACCAACACTTTTTTGCCTTGAGTTGCGAATTGTTCTGCAACCGCCAAAGCTGCATCTGGAACAAGCAAACATTCCACAATGGGGTCAGAGGCCGTGTGCATAAAAGAAACCGTGCGGCTAAGAGCACCGTGTTCTTCCAAGAAATCCCTGAAAAACAGATAATCATCATATTTTAGTCCCATGCCGCCGAGAATGATAACATCCACTTCTGCTTGCAAGGCTATGCGAGCCAGAAGTTCGTTATATGGTTCGCCAGCTATTGAGAAAATAGGGAGCTTTTGGCTAACGACCAAGGTGTTAAACACATCTATCATCGGAATTCCAGTGCGCACCATATTCTTAGGGATAATTCTCCTTGAAGGATTAACAGAAGGACCACCTATCTCAATCAAATTCTCATTTATAACAGGACCTTTATCCCTAGGCTCGCCCGCTCCAGAAAACACGCGCCCAAGCAAAGAATCACTAAAGGGAACTTGCATGGGCCTGCCCAAAAAGCGTACCTGCGAATCTGTGGAAATGCCGCGGCTTCCAGCAAAAACCTGCAAATCAACCATGCCGCTATCCAAGCGAATTACCTGAGCCAAAGAGGTTCCTCTTGGGCTTTGCACTTGTGCCAATTCGTGATAGCTAACGCCGTCTGCGGCAACTGTAATAACATTGCCTGCAATTCTTTCAATTTTATGATAAACCTTATGCATCTAATGTTACCTCCGCTACGGCTTTTAGAATGTTGGCTTCCAATTCCTCAAATTCTTTTGATTTGAATTCCACTCGGTTCCAGTCTTTTGCTGTTTGAGTTAGCTTTAAGAAAAAGGAACGTGCTGTATCTTTTTCCTTGAAAGTAACCGGTGTTTTCAAGATTTGGTAAATTTTATTGAACAAATATTCTTGCCTATCTCCAGGGCAAGCCTCATCTATTTTATGGTAAGCATCTTGCTGCAAATAAACAGCATCCAAAAACTCGCCTTTTAGGTAAAGAACAAAATCATCCATTGAGGTGCCTTCTTCGCCCACAACTTTCATCATTTGCCCCACATCATTACCTCTACTAAGAATTTTGTGTACCTCAGATGTTTTTGCATTATCTATTAAACCGCGATATTTAGACCAGCTATCGAGCGGATGAATTGCTGGGAAACGGCGCTGGTCGGAACGTTCTCTTGAAAGACCGTGGAATGCGCCAACCACTTTCAAAGTTGCCTGAGTAACAGGCTCTTCAAAATTTCCACCTGCAGGCGAAACATTTCCGCCAATGGTCACAGAACCCGTTTGTCCGTTTTTGAGGCGAACTATGCCACCTCTTTCATAAAAGCTCGCTATAACAGATTCCAAATATGCAGGGAAAGCTTCTTCGCCAGGGATTTCTTCTAAGCGGCCGCTCATCTCTCTAAGAGCCTGTGCCCAGCGGCTTGTTGAATCTGCAAGCAACAACACATTGAGTCCCATTTGACGGTAATATTCGGCAAGGGTCACACCTGTGTAAACAGATGCTTCACGAGCGGCAACGGGCATGGAACTTGTGTTGCATATAATTAATGTGCGTTCCATCAAGCTGCGCCCTGTGCGAGGGTCAATTTGCTCTGGAAATTCTTTTAATGTTTCCACAACTTCGCCAGCACGTTCGCCGCAAGCGGCTATAATCACAATATCCACTTCTGCGTGACGAGCGGTTAATTGCTGCAACACTGTTTTGCCTGCACCAAAAGGTCCAGGAACACAAAAAACTCCACCTCTGTTCACAGGGAAAAAGGTGTCAACAATTCTCTGCTTTGTTATTAAAGGCTCTGTTGGGCGAAGCCTCTCTGAATAGCATTTTATGGGCAGCTTAACAGGCCAAGTTTGCATAAGCTGAATCTCATAGCTCTTGCCGCTTGAATCTTTTATTTTTGCAATGGTATCTGTAACCGTATATTCGCCCGTAGGTGAAATGCTTTCCACAGAAAAAATTCCCTGAAGTCCAAAAGGAACCATTATCAAATGTTTGAAAATTCCCTCTGGCACAGAACCAAGCGCATCACCAGCAGAAACCTGAGTACCGATTGTGACACTTGGGGTGAAAGCCCATTTTTTATCCCTAGGCAAAGCTTCTAGATATTTACCTCTTTGCAAAAAGAAGCCGCACTGCTCGGCTAATTGGGGCAATGGATTTTGCAAACCATCAAACACCTGAGTTAATAAACCAGGCCCCAGTTCCACAGAAAGGAGCGCACCTGTGAACTCAATGATGTCGCCTTCTTTTAAACCCGTTGTGTCTTCAAACACTTGCAACTCGGCAACCGAGCCTCTAATGCGAATCACCTCGCTTTTTAGGCGGGTGCCATTTTCAAGTACTG
>Ga0268262_10003103_pt1 | contig 18331 bp, 21 predicted proteins | sample TergutNc150P3_FD_190354 | JGI IMG/M metagenome (GOLD analysis project Ga0268262, IMG submission 190354) | Nasutitermes corniger P3 segment gut microbial community from laboratory colony in Florida, USA - Nc150 P3 (SPAdes) (version 2) | ecosystem: Host-associated > Arthropoda: Insects >...
AAGCCGGCGGCCTTGCCGCCTTAGACGACGAGGGCTTAAAAGAAATTCGCGGCCTTACCGATTTCTACCTCGGCAACGCGAAGCTGATACGCGAAGCCCTGAAAAGTTTAGGCATTGAATCTGTCGGCGGGGACAATTCCCCGTATATATGGGCTTATTTCCCCGGCAAAGACAGTTGGGAAGTTTTTTCACAGATACTCGAAAAATGCCAGGTAGTTACGACGCCGGGCGCCGGGTTTGGCCCCGCTGGGAACGGCTACATCCGCTTCTCCGCCTTCGGCCACCGCGCCGACGTGGAAGAGTCGTGCGCGAGACTGAAAAAGTTATGAGTAATGCAATGTCAACAAGTTAAGGAAGAGGAAGAATATTTACCACGGAGGGTAAGAGGAGGGCACGGAGGACACGGAGGGGGAAGAGGGGATGAAAAACACTTTTTTTCTTACTTTCTTCCTCTTCCTCCGTGTAACTCTGTGTCCTCCGTGGTTAAATTCTTCTATTCGAAATTCTTTACTTGTTGATATTGGGGAGCAATGAATAACTTATGCTGCGTATAGGAGTCGCCGGGATTGGCAAGATCAGCTGTGTTTATCTGGATAACCTTACCGGGATGTTCGGCAAGCGGGTGAAACTTACCGCGTTATGCGATGTTATTTTTGAACGCGCGGAAAAAGCCGCGGCTGAATATCACGTGAAGGCTTGCAGAACTCTTGACGAAATGCTTGGCGCCGATGTTGATATAGTGCTTAACTTGAGCCAGCCTAAATTTCATTTTGATATTGCCTTCGCGTCAATAAAGGCCGGCAAGCACGTCTATAATGAAAAGCCCCTGTGTACCAAACGCGAAGACGCGGACGTACTGCTAAAAGCCGCGGCAGAGAAGAAGCTTAGACTCGGCGGCGCGCCGGACACTTTCCTTGGCGCGGGTCTACAAACTTGCCGCAAACTGATTGACGACGGCCGGATAGGCAATCCTGTAGCGGCAACCGCCTTTATGATGAACCACGGCCCTGAACACTGGCATCCATCCCCGGAATTTTTCTACAAACAGGGCGGCGGCCCTATGTTTGATGTGGGACCGTATTACCTTACCGCTCTGGTGCATCTTTTGGGGACAGTTGTGCGCGTTTCAGGCAGCGCCAAAATCAGCAGTCCGACACGAACCATCACCAGCGAACCTCTTAACGGCGCCATAATCAATGTGGAAGTTCCTACCCATGTCGCCGGAGTCCTTGAGTTTGCGGGCGGCGCGATAGGGACAATCATCACCAGTTTCGACGTTTATTCCCACACCTTACCCTGTATGGAAATTTACGGAACAGAAGGCACCCTGCGCGTTCCCGATCCAAACACTTTCGGCGGCCCTGTCTACGTTAGGCGATTCCGTGAGGAAAAATGGTCGCAGATACCCTTGATTAACACTTATACGGAAGATTGCCGTGGGTTAGGCGTCACCGAGATGGCCGAAGCGATAGAGCAAGGCCGTCCGCACCGCGCCTCAGCGGAACTCGCTTACCATGTGCTGGACGTTATGCACGGCATACATGAAGCGGCGGGGGAGGGGAAGTACTATAAGACAGTGAGCAAGGAGCAGTGAGCAAGTAGCAATGAAAGGAGACCTCTCGCAAAGGCGCGGAGGAACGCAAAGGACGCAGAGAGAAAGAGGGGGGAATGATTCTTTATTGCTAAATATATATATCTTTTCTCATGCTGATAGTTTTACGATTTTTGTTGTAAAGTTCATTATTTCTTAAGAAGCCATTTTTTTCATAAAAGACAATAATATGTCCGTCATGTTCCAGATCGGCATCTACCGTAAGAAAACGGCAAGCGCAATAGTCTGTGTTACAAGCCCATGCAAGCCGTTCCGCGCTGTCAATCATAAAAGACTCTATGCCTTTGAACTTTCCTGAAAAAGATTGATCAACCGCTAGTTTGGCGATTTTCATGGCAGGTATGGTACGGAAGGGGTAATTGAGATGATGGAGTTCCTTTTCGGTAAACGACAATTTTATTGCATCCATAACAAGGGACATATACGCCGCTATTCTGCCGGTGGCACGTTCTGTAAGGAGCCATGTAAGGGCGATATGGTCATTCATGGAACGTAGCGCGTCATTTACAAGGTAATCGTTGTATTCGGATATTCCACATTTAAAATTATCACAAACCGTTGATGATAGGAGTGATTGGAAATAAAAATAGTCATTTGCATTTTTGGGGATTATCTCAATTTTATGGCTCATTTCTGGAACATCTTATCAATATATTCGGCGTTTTTTCTGAGCCGTTCGTATACCGAAGCCGGAATAGGTTTTCGGATTTGCTCAATGACTTCACGGGCTATTTTTTTGTCCTTTATCTCCGTCGGTTGGACAGGTTTTACTTTTGCTCCCATAAATACTCCTTTAGGTATCCGTATATTAAATATAACCATTTACCTGACTTTTGACAAGAAAAAGCTATAGAAATTCTTAATAATTTCTACCACGAACCAACACGAACCACACGAACCACACGAACACTAACACGAAAAAGTTCGTGTTGGTTAGTGAGGTTCGTGGTAAATTCAATGTATTAAACTGTATCCCACTTTTTTGCTTTTGTTCCAGTCTCTATATCTTATCAAACTAGTACAATATTTGGTACAAAGTATTGACTAATATTGAAAATCGTGATATAGTATAATAAATAGTCTTTAGGAGGATAATGATGATAAATTTGGTTCAAGACTTAAAGCCCATTTCTTATGTTAAAGCCCATACCACGGAAATTGTAAAATATGTAGGGGATTCAAAGACTCCTGTTGTAATAACTCAAAATGGGGAGGCAAAAGCCGTAATAATTGATATAGAAAGTTACCAAAAGACATTAAACGCGATAACTTTAGCCAAACTATTAAGTTTTGGCGAGAAAGATATAAAAAACGGGAATATAATAACACATGAAAACGCAAAAAAAGTATTTGAAAAAACACTGGGCAGGAAAAAACATTGAGAAAAATTGAATGGACACCCGACGGAGTTGATTCATTGAATGAAATACTTGATTATTATAGGACTCGGGCCGGTGAAAGTATTTCAAATACGATTTACGATAAAATAATAAAAGAAATAGAACTATTGGAATCGGAAAAAATAAATACAAAACGGACACAAGAATTAATGGACATTGGTATTTTTGATGTGTATGAATTAGTGATAAAACCCTGGAAAGTCTATTACAAGATAAGCGGTGATAATAAAAAGATATATGTTTTATTTGTATTGGATGGAAGAAGAAATCTGGAAGAAATACTAATGTCTAAAGTAATAGACAGTAAAATATAGTCCCTGTTCCCTCCCCGATAAATTAGGGTTTATTTTCTTAATAATACCTACCACGAACAATATTTCTGAAAACAAGTTCGTGTGGTTAGTGTTGGTTCGTGGTAAAAGTTTAATAAATAGCTTGACATGCTCATACAAACATTGTATATTCCAAATAAGGAGCATAATATGGCGGTTTCCACGGTAAATATATCTTTTCAGGAAGATTTATTGGGTCAAATTGACAGAATTGCCAAAAATGAGGCAAGAACCCGATCTGAATTAATCAGAGAGGCGGCGAGAATGTATATAGAAAGAAAAAAGAAATGGGAAAGTATTTTTGCCTATGGGGAAAGCTTGTCTTCAAAATATAAATTTACAGAAGATGATGTTAATAAGGAAATACAAAAATATAGAAAAGAAAAAAAATGAAAATAGTCCTGGACGCCAATATATTTGTATCTTCCTTTTTCTGGGGAGGTAATCCGCGGTCAGTCCTGAAAAGGGTTATAGCGGGAATAGATGAATTATTCATAACAAAAGAAATACTGGATGAAATTGAAACTGTAATGGGAAGGCCTAAGTTTCACGCGGATAAAGAAAAAATAGTTTATTTTATTAATTCAATTGAAGAAATTGGAACTAAAATTGTACCAAAAAAACAGATTAAAAATGGCAGCAGGGATAAAGCGGATAATAAATATTTAGAATGTGGAATAACGGCTGATGTTGATTATATTATATCCGGGGATATACATTTGCTGGAATTAAAGGAATATGAAAATATAAAGATAGTAACAGTAAAAAATTATTTAGAAATAACGCAATAGTGTAAACGGTATATTTCCTCCCCGAACCCCATCTTACTTCTCCGTCAAGTTATGCACCCCGTCCCAGTCATCAGCCGGCGGCCTGGCTCTGAATTTTTCGCAGCGTTCAAGGTATACGGCGGAGGGGCCGCCGTCAGGGTTCAGCGCGAGCTTTGTCTCTATCTCAAGGGCATCCCTGAAGCCTTCGGCGGCTTTTTTCCATTGGCGCGTCTCGTAGCATTCCAGAGCCTGGTTGAAGATTTCGACTAACGTTTTTTCTTCCTGTCCGGCGTTTTCCACGGTGTTTATAAGCTCGTAAAGGCGTACCGGCTCGTTGATGCCTACTACGCGGACGCGGTCAAGCATGCGGACAAGAATCTTTCCCTCGGTTTCCCGTATTGTGTCATCAGAAGCCAGTATCCATGTTCCGTACTGCTTGTTAACCCCCTCAAGACGGGCGGCAAGGTTAACGGCGTTTCCCATGATTGTGTAGTTCATCTTGTTTCCCGTGCCCATGTTTCCGGCTACCATGCTCCCCGTGTTAATGCCGATCCTGGTTAAAAGCGGGGCTGGGGAAATATTTTCCTCAATTATTTTTTTGTTAAGTTCTTTTTCAATGTTTTTCATCGCTATGGCCGAAAGACAGGCGCGCAGCGCGTGATCGGGAAGCTCGATCGGGGCGCCGAAGAAAGCGATGATGGCGTCTCCCTCGAATTTGTCGATGGTGCCCTTTTCCCCAAGTACCACGTCGCTCATGGCGGAAAGGTAGAGATTAAGAAGCGTAACGAGTTTTTCAGGGTCGAGCTTTTCAGAAATTGTGGAAAAACCTTTAATATCGGTAAAAATCGCCGTCATATGGCGCTTGGTACCTCCAAGCTGGAGACGGGAAGGGTCGGCGATTATGTCCTTAACCACGTCGTCGGAAACATAGGTGGAAAAAGCCTTTTTGATAAATTGTTTTTCACGTTCCGATTCGGCGTATGAGAGAATCTCACTGAGAATGATGCATGAGACCATGGAAAAAACCACCGCGAGGGGGCTGAAGAACAACCCGGTAAACCGGAACAGTAAAACCGTCAGGCCGATTATAATGACGATTAAAATTAAACCGGATGACGCCCTTGACGCCGGTGAAAGGCGCGAGCCGCCCAAAAGAAACAAGGCGGCGAAGACAAGCGCGAAAAACGTCTGCCAGTATATTCCGATATGGGTGATGAAAGAACCGGAAAGGACCATGTCGAGTATTACCCCGTGTGTTCCTACATTGACATATTCGCTGTAGAACGGATTTGAGCCTATATCCGTTGTCCCCGTATCAACGCGGCCAAGAATGCAGAATTTATCATTAATCAATTTTTCAATTTTTTCACTGATGCTTTCGTATCTGTCAAGGTTTATGCGGATGTACTCCGCCAGGGTCGATATGTACGCGGCCTCATCGCGGATTACGTCAGCGTTATTCGGATACTGTTCCGTAAGTTCGGGGATAAGGGCCTTCACTTTAACATCAGGGTTTATGTTCAGGATTTCACGCATAAGACCGCGGCTTATTTTGCGGCAATCCACATAGGTTTTAAATGATTCATCGGAACAATTTTTCAGAGCCTCGGCCCTTGCCGGATGAATTACGTCAAAAAGTTTTTCAAGATCCATAATGATTAAGGGTATCCTCGCGAGGGAAGGCTCAAACTCTGAGAAAAAAGGAATATCCGTATCGCCCAGAGTCAGCGTATACTGTTCGAGTTCAAGCTCAAGTTCTTCCATCAGGGAAAAATCATAAAAGGAAATATGGTTATAGCTGTCAAAATAATCTGTTTTTGGCCAGTCAAGCAGCATCTTTCCCTTGCCGTCCAGGGGGATTTTAACGTCTTTTGTTAAACCGTTCGGCATCTTCGCGTTTCTCAGGCGCATCCCGCGGTTATCCAGCTCTATGGAAGGATTCCCAAGATAATCAATCATGGGGGAAAACGCAAGCTGCAGATACCAGTGGTCCTGAACGTTCTGTGCAAGGTCTATACGCCGCCTTATGCCGTCCTTGTCCACTTCCACGTTGGTAAAACCGGCTCCCGCCGCGGAAAGGGCAAAACCGGGCAGCGGGGGCAGGATGTCCGTATATTTTCCCCTGATGGCGTTAGGCGATTCCGTTACAGGATGGGAGAATCTTTTTTCCGCCATTGCGCGCCGTTCAGCCTGTTCTCCCGTCAACGGTAGCGTGCGGAGGTTCAGGGTGACCCAGCTTTTGCCGAACAGCTGCGACGCCTGTATAAGGTACTGGTCATTGTCCCTGGCTATATTTTTGGCCCTGAGAAGCAGGTTGTTCTGTTCGCCGCTGATAATGCCGGACAATGTCTGGGCATATTTGTTAATGTCATTCCGGTTTATCCTGTTGGCCTGGATGGCGTCCAGTAATTCCCGCGTCCTTGCGTTGATTTCCGTAAAACTCCGGTTGAAGTCCGCCGGCAGGCCCTGATTCAGGTAAACGGGATCTACCCCCTGGGGTCCCTTGTCGATAAACTCAATATCGAATATGGCCGCCCTTGCCCCGTACTCTTTAAGCCGCAACAGGCCGTCGGCTATTACGGATCTGGGCCAGGGGAAAACGCCGTTATACGCAATAGCATCATCATCCGCGTCGAGAAAAGTCACATTTTGCGCGGGTTTGCGGTTCTGGCGGAAACGGAGGAACAGGTCGTAAACCTGATTTTCCAGTCCGTCAAATACGCCGTAAACGCACAGGAGGGAGAATAATACCGCCGGAGCCAATCCTAAAAGGATTTTTTTTATTTTCATGGAAACCAATATGTCGTTGTTACGGTGAGATTCGCCTCAGACTGATCCCATGTTCTGTTAACAGCGCTGTATGTTAAGTCTGAACCAACCGGAACGCGCGGCCGCAGTCCCGAATTCATTATGACAACAGGATTGTATACTTTATCGCTGTTGTCCAGTTGTCCGCGTTTACCCGCGTTTACCCGCGTTAAGCCGCCGCGATTGCCCCTGAAAGCCACGGCGCCTCTTTCCACATATATGTTCCGCGTGTCAAAATCAAATCTGGTCCCGCGCACGGAAGCGGTGGCGATGGGGCTGGAGACGGACATGGTGGCTTTGGTTCCCGCCGGAGGGGTCAATTCAACCCGCACCCTCCCTGATCTCAGATTCATGTTGAGGTTTTCGCCGCTTTCGGAAGTCTTGATCTCTTTCAGAGTCAGGCTGGTCAGGGGCCGCACCGTTATTATCGCGCTTCCCACCTCAATCAGGGCGCTGCTTTTGAATCCCGTGGAGATAACCGTGTCCGGGCTTATCCGGTCTCCGACTTTTGCCGGAACAAAATCCTGGGTTCCGGGTAACTTGAGTTCCACCGTGCCGCTCAATTCCTTCATTACGCCGCTTTGGGCAAAGACCCCCAATACCGGCAGTGTTAAAAAAACTGTCAAAAAAAATACAGTGATTCTCTGAGTCATGATCATGGTCATTGCTTCCCCCTTTATACCTTTAATACAGGGCCAGAATCAAATTAAGCTCTACCCGCCAAAGCGGAGCGGACTTTGGAGACACGTCTCCAAGAGCGGGAAGGAATACCCCTCCGCCCAGGTTTATCTGTACATCGGAAACCGGACTCCAGATAAGCCGTCCGAAAAATTCATCCCCCAGCCAATAACCTTCACCTCCGAAATTTGAGTAAGTCGCAAGATCGCCGCGTATAAATGCAGACAATGAAACGCCCGCGGAAAAACTCTTGTGAAGCCTGGCAAGATAATCAAGGGAAAGCATTGAAAGCCCTGAGAGTTTTGCCTTTAGCACATCCCCCTGGCTGGCGGTTGTTATTGGCAAAAACGCGCTGATAACGCCGTCCTCTGTTGTCCCGCTGGAAAAACGTCCGGTAAATGAAAGCCGGTCTTCAATCCGGCCCGGCGGATACCAGCTAACGCCGATTTTCCCTGCCATGCCAAGCCCGGTTTCTCTTCCGTCCTCGATCAGTTCCAGACATCCGCCAAGATCAAAAACAAAGGCCCTGACAGGTATGGTAAAATTTACCGCCAGGTACTGGCTGTGCAGGCCGCCGCCCAGGTCGGACTGGCTGATCAAAGCGGTTTTCGCCATGACAATTTCCCACAGACCCGGATGTTCCCAGCCAAGCGATACAATAAGGCGGCGCGGGGCAAAGTAGGTATCCGCAAAATTTGAATAGTCTGTTTCAGTATAGAAGGATTCAAATTCCTCCCTTGTCATGGTAATTTTGATCCTGTTTTTGCTGAGAAGGCCCGTATACAAAGCCCCCAGGCTGAATGACCCAAACTCCGGGGTATCAAGCGATACAAGCGCTCCGTCGAAAATTCCGTCCGCAATAAATCCCAGGGGATCAGCGTACTGCGTCCGTCCAAGTTTGAGTTCCAGGTCGTTCAAGCGCATCGAAAATTCCGTCCGCAGGAGCTCTGGTATAACGGACCAGGATTCGTTCTGGTAATCAGCTTTAACCCCGGCGGAAATAAATATTTCCCCTGTATCTCCAATCGGGACTGAAAACCTGGGGATAATGATTCCGGAGAAGTCAAAGTCGCCGCCCGCGCCGTAATCTCCGGCTCCAGGAGTCAAATCCAGTATTAACCCGAAGTCCGCGGCCCGAAGATCCGTTATGCGCATTACGCAGAGGAGGCAAAGGAAATATAACAATAATTTTCGCTTCATCGTTCCTCCGCGTGGGACAGAACCCTGTTTATAATGAAGAGCAGCAGATCGCCGGAAACAGTCATCCGTGGATCCGATCTGCCCTGGATAATGTCCTGATAAACCATTTCCCTGTACGCGTAGTGCGGGTTTTTCATGAGTGAATAGAAAAGCCCGCCCTTGATTCCGAAAGATCGCATAACAAGGAGCGAGATCCCTTCCAGACTCGCTTTGTCCCGCGGAGCGGCATTTTTTGGCAGCCAGCCCTGTTGGGCCGCGAATTTGAACGCCCCATCAGGCGCGGAACCCTCAAATGAACCCGATAAATCCGCGGCTTCCAGCACGAGCCATGCCGCCTGCTCATAGCTGACCGCTTCCGTTTCCAGCAGTTTTTCAATCTCAGCCGCTGTCTGAGCGAAGGCCGGCGCGGCGAGAAGGAAACAAATAGTAAAAATCCATTTATTTTTTTTCATTTTCTCAATTCACCGCCCCGGGCGCTCCTGAGGTTCTCTTGTTACCGTAGAAGTCCGTTGTTGGGAAATCTATGAGATCTTTCGGAACTATGGAATTCAGGGCGGGTACCGGCTTGAAGTTCTTATCAATCAACTGAATGCCTGTTGCGAATGATTTATCCCCTAGTCCCGGCTTCCAGCCGCTTTTATTCTCATCGATTCCCAATTCCACATCAACCGCATTGTAATAGCAGGAAGAGACGCCGCCGCCCGCAACCGCGCTATTTTCTATTACCGGCCAGTATTTGGCTTTATTATTAGAGAACAGATTCCCGGTCAGTTTCTCTATTACCCCATTCTCATTATAGATAGTCCCGCCGCTGTCATCGGCACTGTTACCATAGAAAGTACAGCCTTTCACGGATAGGATTCCTTCACGAATGTTTTGAATAGCCCCACCGTTAGGCGAATTATTATTGCTGAAAATACAGGATTCCAGGTTTAGAGTCACCCAGTTCTCTATCGCTCCGCCTTCACTGTCCTTGAAATGAACGCGGCGTATTGTCACTTCGGCGTCATTCTTTTGACCGCTCCATATATTCATTAGCCTTTTGTAATCCACGCTATCATCCCACTCATCGCTTTTGGACAGGATTATTCCATTGCCTTCTATGGTAATATTAGTATTGGCATTAAAATACAGATTGCTTTTCAGTTTAATTTCGCTGCCCCGCGGCAGTATTACCATAATGGTGATATTTCCCTCATCCAAAGGTATATCCTTCAAGGCATAGCGCAGGCTTCCCGGTATGGGAGCATCAGGCATATTTGTTAAATCGGAGTAGTAGTCAAGGTTATTGGTGACAAAAATGAGATTGTCCTTGATTAGCGGTTTCATATCTATTTTAACCTGGTTGTTTTTCCCCGCCTTAATCTCCGCGCCGTTTTCGCCCTGGGCGTACAATGTAGTGTTCAGCAAGGCCCGTACCGAGATATGCCAGTATCCGGGCATTACCGTAACGCTGAAGGGTTTGTCGCTTTTTACCGTATGAGACTGCCGGCCTGTAGGGCCATCAAGCTCAATAATATGTACCAGATATGAAAGGATCTCATCATCGGAAGCTATTGTCCGCTGTCCGCCGCCGTCCGTATTGCCAAGAAGCAGGGTAATGGTCGCCTCGTCCCCTTTCCATGAACTGAAACAGCCGGGGAAGGCCAATGAGGCAAGAACGAATAACAGGAAAAATTTACCTGTTTTTCTTTTCATGTTTTTTCCTATAAACCAACAATTTTTCATAATATATACAATAGTATCACATTTTTCGCCCTATGGGGTAAAACAGTACGTTTTTGATTCAGAAAATAATACATTTGAGGAGAAGAAAGTACAAATATGGACAGACGCTAAGACTTAATGCCCAGTGCCTTCAATTGTTTTAATTTTGCCCCTGGCGTCGTATTCAAGCTCGGTAACTTTCAGGCTCCGCAGCCATGTTTTGCCGCCCGAAGGAACGCTGTCGTGGTGGAACAGATACCATTTGTTCTTGAACTCGACAATGGCATGGTGGGTCGTCCACCCCACTACCGGCGTCAGAATCACCCCCTGGTAGGTAAAAGGCCCGTAGGGATTGTCGCCGATCGCATAACACAGCAGATGGGTATCGCCGGTAGAATAGGAAAAATAGTACTTGCCGTTATATTTATGCATCCATGACGCTTCAAAAAAGCGGCGTTTGTCGTCGCCGGCTGTAAGCGGTTTGCCGTTTTCATCGAGTATTACCAAATCGCGGGGCTCTTCTGCAAATTCGAGCATATCATCGCTGAGTCTGGCGACTTTTGCGCAAAGCGCCGGATCATTGCCCTGCGGAAGAACGCCCGATTCCTGAGCTTTATTGTTACGGTAACGCTGTAACTGCCCGCCCCATAAGCCGCCGAAGTACATATAGTATTTGCCGTTGCCGTCGTCAAGAACGGCGGGGTCTATGCTGTAACTCCCCTTCATGGGGTTGTCCAGGGGTTTGAAAGGCCCCTCAGGCTTGTCGCTGATTGCCACGCCTATCCTGAAGATGTCATTTCTATCTTTCAGCGGGAAATACATATAGTATTTGCCGTTTTTACAGGCTACATCGGAGTCCCACAACTGACGGCCCGCCCAGGGGATGTTTTTTACCTCGAGGACAATGCCGTGATCGGTAACAGCGCCTTCAATGTCATCCATTGAAAACACATGGTAATCTTTCATGTTGAAATGATCGCCGTTGTCATTTTCGGCTACGTCGCTTTCCCAATCGTGTGAGGGATAAATGTACAATTTTCCGTTAAAAACGTGCGCGGCGGGGTCGGCCATATAATCGTTGGGGACTAGGTATCTCATACTTCTTTATATACTCATGCGGCGGATTTGTCAAGAGTCTTTTTTTATGCTATATTCAAGCTATGTTTACCACGATTATATCGCCTCGTTTTGGGGATATTGACGCTTTGGGGCATGTCAACAATATGGTTCCATGCGGCTGGTTTGAGCTCGCGAGGAACAACATTATAAAATTGTTTAATCCCGCAATGGAAATAAAACGCGAAGCTTTTCCGCTGATTTTGGCACATTCTGATTACGATTTTATGGGCCAGCTTTATTTTAGCCATGATGTTGAAGTCCGGACATGGGTAACTAAAATCGGCACAAAGTCATTTACCGTTTACCACGAAGCGTGGCAGCAGGACAGGCTTTGCGTTAAAGGAAACGCGGTGGTTGTTCATTACGACTTTACCCTTGAGAAATCCGTTCCCATACCGGAAGACAAAAAACAACTGCTTGAGGAACACCTGTACAAACCGGGGACAGGGGAGAATAAATGACAAATCATAAATTTCTGCGGCAGACTTGGCTGGAACTGATATTAATGCTGGCCGCGGTAGCGCTTGCGGTTATCGGCCTTTCAATAATTTCTTACCTGTCCCATCTGCATGAAATGAATTATGGCATTATAGCGCTTTGGCTGCTGGCGTTTTTTCTTGTCAGCTTTTCGATAGCGTTGGTATCTGTTCTCGCCGGGATCGGCGGCAGCATTTTATTTACTCCGGTAATGATGGCCTTCACCCCGGTGAACAGCCTGGTTATCCGCGCTACCGGGCTTATTGTCGCGATGTTCAGCGGGCTTATATCAACCGGGGTCTTTATGAAAAAAGGTCTTGGGAATTTAAAAATGTGCGTAATTCTTGTGGTGAGTCAGGGACTCGGGGCGCTTATCGGCGCGCAGTGCGCCATTGTAGTTGCCGATATGTCGGGGGATTCCGGGGAAGGTTTGATACGTATTGCCCTGGGAAGTATTCTTGTTGTGATTGCGGCAAATTTTCTGACGGCTGACAAAAAATATGATTGGCCGGATATACAGAAAGTTGACGCCCTTACCAAATGGATGGGCCTTGAGCACTCATATTATGAGGAGTCGGAACACAAAGTACATTCATATAAAATTACCCGAATCCTGCTGGGTCTGGCGCTTGTGTTCTGCGCCGGATTCGTGGGCGGTTTTTTCGGGATAGGCGCGGGCTGGGCAATTACACCCATACAAAACCTCGCCCTTGGCGTTCCGCTTAAAGTGGCGGCGGCCAATAGCAACATAATTATGGGAATGGTAAATTGTGTCGCCGTGTGGCCATATATGCTGGCAGGCGGTATTATTCCCCTGTTTGTACTGCCCTGGCTTTCGGGTAAGGTGGTTGGCGGTTATCTGGGAGCTTTGGTGTTTGTTAAGGTCAAGGTTACAGTGATACGTTTTATCCTGATCGGGATTATGATTTATACCAGTTTTCAGCTTATAACCGACGGGCTTGCGAGATTTTATGTTATCCCCAAAATGCAGAGCCGGATTTCTCTGGCCATATTCCTGATCATTATGGTGATTGACGCTCTTTTAATATTCAATGCGCAAAGAAAAAAAGCGGGGAGAAAATAATCATGGACGGAAAGATGCCTGATATTGATAAAAGCCAGCTGTATTACGGAAAAGCAGTCCAATGGATCACCGTTGTATCCTGTCTTATCTCATTAATAACCCCTGTTTTTATTTTACTGTTTCCTGACAAAAACCATGTGAACGAAGCTCTGCTTTTTGACGCTATCTTTAGCGGCAAGAGACCCGCCATGATATGGGAGGCCGCCGGCGTTCATTTCAAATCCGGCGATTTCTGGAAGCTGTTTATAAAAAACATCTTTACCCCTGACGGACTTGCCGCCTTCGGGGTAGCGCTTGGATGCAGCGTTACCTTATGGGCGCTGATACCGGCGGTTTGGCAGTTCATCAAAAAGAAAGAATATTTCTATGTTTGTGTTTCGGTGTTTATCATGGCCTTGATAACTCTTGCCATGTCGGGTGTTGTTAATATGGCAGGGTAAATTAGGGTTTACAGGCCGAGTATTATCCCCGCGATTGCGCCTAACGCAACATATACTACAGGGTGGCTTTTGAATTTTATGATAAGCAGAAAAATAAACAAACAGACAAGGCTCTCGCGCCAGCGTATAATCTCATGCCACGCTTGATTCCCGTTAGCTGTAATGCCGCTATACAGGGAAAGCCGCCATACGCCAAGGCCGGCGGCGGTTAGCAGTCCTGTGGCGGCGGGACGGAGGCCGGAAAAAACGGCAACTGAGATTTTATTGTTTTTAATGGACTGTAAGGCCCTGGCGATAACGGAAATAATAATAATGGCGGGACTTATCAGGCCAAATACGGCGATAATGCCCCCTGATATGCCGCCGTACAGAAAACCAGTCTGAGCGCAGACATTCACGCCGACAGCGCCGGGTGAGCACTGGGCTATGGCAAGGAAGTTGCCCACCTGTTCAGTGCTTAGCCAGCCTGTCTTACGGATAAACGCGAAACGGTCATTGGCCATAAGAAATAAAAACGGCAGAGTCGCCAGTCCCCCGCCCACGGCAAATAATCCTATCTTGAAAAATTCAATATAAAGAAGGAGAAGTTCCATCACTCGTCCTTCCCTTTGTTAAAATTAAATTTGCCCTTTGGTGAAAAAAGCAGAAAGCCGGCAAGGCCGGCGGCAAGGATGATATATACAGGCGACACGCTGAAAACCGCTGAAAGAGCAAAAGCGATGATACTGATAATCATCGCTTTATAATTCTTCCAAAAGCCTTTGAACAGTTTAATCGTCGTGTCCAGGATGAGGGCGCAGACGGCAAGGCGGATACCGCTAAAAGCATGCTGCACTACAGGGTATTCGGCGAAACGTTGAATGAACAACGATATTAACAGCATCAGGAACACGCCGGGTAACACCAGGCCGACGGTGGCGATAATGCCGCCGGGTATGCCTTTCCGTTTACATCCGACGAAGGTTGCTATATTAACCAGGATGATGCCGGGCGTTATCTGGGCGATAGTGTAAAAATCCAGCACTTCGTCCATTGTAAGCCAGCCGCGCTTCTTTATCATTTCACGTTCAAGCAGAGGTACCGCCGCGTAGCCGCCGCCGAACGCGGTCGCGCCGACTACGATAAAAGCCCAAAATAGCTCAAGATATCCCAACACAAAAACCTTTATTTCTTTTCGGCGTTATCTTTTTTGATCGTTATGCGAAGTTCGTCAAGCTGTTTTTGGTCAACCTCGCCGGGGCTGTCATCCATGGGGCTTTGGGCAAATGAGTTTTTCGGGAAGGCGAGAACTTCTTTTATTGAGGTCTGCCCGGCCATGAGCATAACCAGCCTGTCCAGCCCGGGGGCGATACCGCCGTGCGGGGGAGCGCCGTATTTGAACGCGCCTGTTAAAAATCCGAACCGCTTTTCCGCTTCCGCGGGATCAAAACCGGCTATGCTGAAAATCCTCTGCTGTAACACCGGATCATGGATACGAATGGAGCCGGAGGCGAGCTCATAGCCGTTGAGAACAAGGTCGTACAGGTCGCCCTTTACGGAACCAGGGTCGCTTTCAAGGGTCGCGTGGTACTTTTCCTGGGGCCAGCTGAAAAGGTGGTGGGCCGCCTCCCATTTGTTCTCTTCCTCATTGAATTCAAACAGGGGGAAGTCAACGATCCATACAAATTTAAAAACCTTCGGGTCGCACAGATTCAGATCCTTTCCAAGCCTTGAACGCACCGCGCCAAGGGCAGTGTTGGCAATACGCCGCTTGGTGTCCGCGACAATGAGGATAAGGTCGTTCTCAGCCGCGCCAAGCCCGCTGATTATTTGAGCTGCGTTCTCGGTAAAGAATTTACTCACCCCACCTTCTAAGGTGGGGCCGCCGCCCTCAAGGGTGTTGTTAGCTGAAACTTTCATCCAAGCCATGCCTTTGGCTTTGTATATTTTCGCGTGGGCTTCCAGTTCCTCGATCTGCTTGCGGGAATAACCGGCCTGGCCCTTTACCACCAGCGCCTTTACAGCGCCCGTGTTTTGGGAAAGCGCGTCCTTGAACGCCTGGAAACCGCCCGCCGCGACATAGGGGGAAAAATCCAGCAGGGGCATTTCAAAACGCAGGTCGGGTTTGTCCGTGCCGTATTGGGTCATAGCGTCCTCGTAACTCAGGCGGGGAAATTGCGCGGGCAGATCAATGCCAAGGGTTTTTTTGAAAACGTGGACAAGCATTCCCTCGGTCACCTCAAGAATATCATCGCGGCCCACAAACGACATCTCAATGTCGATCTGTGTGAACTCAGGCTGACGGTCGCCCCTGGCGTCCTCGTCGCGGTAACAGCGGGCGATCTGGAAATACTTGTCGAAGCCTGACACCATCAAAAGCTGTTTGTAAAGCTGGGGCGACTGGGGCAGGGCGTAGAATTTTCCCGGATACAGGCGCGATGGCACCAGGTAATCGCGGGCGCCTTCCGGCGTCGATCGGATAAAGGTAGGAGTCTCAATTTCATAAAAGCCGTTAGCTGTCATCCACTCACGCACGGCGAAGGCAACCTCGCTGCGAAGGCGCAGCCGGTTCTGCATGGCCGTTGAGCGCAGGTCCAGGTAGCGGTATTTAAGCCGGAGATCCTCGCCGGCGTTGCTTTCATCGTCAATCTGGAAAGGCAATACCTCGCAGCGGCTAAGGATAACGATATTCGAGGCAAGCACCTCAATTTCACCTGTAGCCATGGAAGGGTTTACCATGTCGTCAGGACGGGCCCGTACGGTTCCCTCGACGGCGACGCAGAATTCATTGCGAAGCTCGGAGCAGACAGCGGCCATGCCGGCGGCCAGACCAGCCTGGGCGCCGGTTGTATCGACAGTGACCTGGGTAACGCCGTAGCGGTCGCGCAGATTGATGAAGAAGATGCCGCCGTGGTCGCGTTTGCGGTGAACCCAGCCGTTTAAGGTAACGGTCTTGCCCGCGTCGGCTTTCCGCAGCGCCCCGCAGTTAACAGTACGTTTAAGTGTTTCCATATTTAAATACTATGCGTTTTTCGCGTTTTTGCCTATAATGAATCCATGCAATTTGAGCTTAGTTCCGCCTTAATCGACGAGATTCTCTTTTTTATGGAAGATCAGGAAGGCGAATTCCTTGTGGATACACAGGAAGGGCTCGTTATCAGCGCCGATGATTCAGAATTCGACGACAACGCGGATGAGGGCCGGTATATTTCTCTGCCCGAATGGGATTCCTCCGAGGGCTTCAGGATGATGGAACATTTTACCGCCACCCTTCGCAACGCCCTGGTAAGGGAGGAACTTTCCGCCTCGCTGGACAGGGGCCGGGGAGTATTCCGCGCTTTCAAGAACACGCTGTCCAGATACCCGGAAGTCGAAAAGCTCTGGTTCGCTTATAAAGAACGCGAGATGAAGCGCGTGGTTATTGCCTGGTACAACTGTCTGCGGGAATCCTGGGGCCTTGAGCTGATAGGCGAAGAACCTGAAGACATAGAGGCTCTCGCGCTGGAAGATTTTAGTTTCCGCGAAGGCCAGGCTGAGGATAAGCCTCACGCGGAAAAGCTGCACAAAAGCTGTATTGACGAATATGACAGCGCGGATGTTTTAAGGGACTTGGGCGAGTGGTTTTTCCCCGGCGATATAAGTTTTGCAGCTCTTACCGCGGGAGGGGAATTCGCCGGATACATAAGCGCGCGCAAAATGTCAGACGCGCTTCTGCGGGTCTGCGCCCTGGAAACGGAACAGGAATACAGGGGCCTGGGTCTTGGCAAAGCGCTGATCGCCCGTCTGCTTGAACAGGCGGACAGGCTGAACATCCCCAATGTGATTATCGATCTTCCGGCGGGACAGGAGTTTTTCTCAAGGGCGCTTCTGCGGGAAGCGTTTAAACCATGCGTTACGCGCTACCATAGAGGAAAATTAGGAATGAGGAATAAAGAGAAACAGGAACCCTATTCCTAATTCCTAATTCCTAACTCCTAATTAACATCGTAGCCTTCCTCAATTATCGCGGCTTTGATCTTATCCAGCGGCGCTTTGGCGGGGTCGTGGCTGAAAGATACTTTTCCGTCTTTCAGGCTGACGGTAATATCCTTAACGCCGGCAATAGCCGAGAGGGCGTTGTTTACCGCTTTGACGCAATGTTCGCAGGACATCCCGCTTACTTTCAAAGTTATATTATCCATTCTATATCTCCTCCTAACGCATTCAGATCATAAGGGGTTTCCTGGTAAACATAGTTTAGCCAGTTGTCAAAAAACAGATTCGCGTGGGCCCGCCAGCGGACTATCGGCGCTTTTGATGGGTCGTTATCAGGATAGTAATTCTTCGGCGGTTCTATGGAAAGCCCTTTGGCAAGATCGCGGCGGTATTCGGCGTCCAGGGTAAGGGGATCGTATTCCAGGTGGCCTGTCACATAAATTTCGCGGGCGTCGCGGGCGGTTGCGATGAAGACCCCTGTTTCATCTGATTCGGACTGAATCGTAAGACGCTGCTCCGCGGCGATTGCGTCACGGTCGCTGGTTGTGTGCCTTGACTGCGGGGCAAGGAATTCATCGTCAAAGCCGCGGAACAAAGCGTGGTACTGTTCATTTACCGCGTGGGGAAAAATACCGAACAATTTTTTATCAAGCTGTTTTTTTGGAATTTTATAGCGGCGGTACAGTCCCGCCTGCGCTCCCCAGCAAATATGCAAAGTAGAAAAAACTTTTTTTTCCGAATAGTCGATTA
>Ga0268262_10003104_pt1 | contig 18325 bp, 18 predicted proteins | sample TergutNc150P3_FD_190354 | JGI IMG/M metagenome (GOLD analysis project Ga0268262, IMG submission 190354) | Nasutitermes corniger P3 segment gut microbial community from laboratory colony in Florida, USA - Nc150 P3 (SPAdes) (version 2) | ecosystem: Host-associated > Arthropoda: Insects >...
AAATTCAAACTCGCTTTCAGGCGCTCCGGACGGAACATGGGCGTGAGAACCGATAATAAGGTAAATTTTATTTTTTTCTTTCACCCTGCGCTAATCATCCTGAAAAATAATAATGAAGCGGCGGTAAGAACAAGGGACAGCAGTCCCATAGCGATAATAACTAACGGCTTTCCTCTTAAAAAAACCGGAACCGCTTCCAATTCCGCTCTTCTGCGAACTTCCCCGACAATAAGATTAACAACAAAAATCCCGAAGGTAAAACCAAAAGAAAGCATTATAGCTTCCTGTAAATTGTTCGCAAGATTTATGCAAATGAATACAGACACGGCTATAATACCGTCCGGGAAATTTACAAATGTTTCCGTTTCTTTTTTATATATGTAAGTAAAAATAAAATATTCCAGTCCGTTATATAAAATAGCGCTTAAGGGAAATAAAAGCACATATACAAAAATACCGGAAAACAAGGAAAAAACAACTGAAGAAAAAAACAGCCATACAAGAATTATTGACGAGAAAATAACGCCTAATCTGATAAACGACGATACGTTAAAAATAGATTTTGAATCAACTATTCCTTTAATTCCAAGACCGCATTGCAATACAATGTTTATGGTAAACCCTGAATAAATAAATAATAATAAATATTGAATATTAACCATTACCCATTTTTCCTTTCCAATACTGATAAAAACAGAGTAAATAACCCAATAACAGGAGCGACCCCGCGGAAGCGGAGAATATGCCTATCGGGAAAAATGCGCCTGATTTAAAATACATAATCGTTACCATTCCCTGGAAAGTCCCCGGGAACGACAACATACAATAGGATAACGGTTCTCTTATTATGGAAAACGCTATTATCAAGGTTGCCAAAGAAGCCGCTTGAGAAATTGCGTCTGACACATTCTCAAAAACATCGGAATATTTGTGTTCGGAAGTAGACTGCATTTGCTGAACAATGCCGGAATTCGCGCAGAATAACGGAACAAGCAGCATGAGCAAAAATACTTCCAGCGCCGCAAACGGGCATAACAGCCAAAACAGCAAAATATACACGCTGCTGAAAAATACGGCTAAACAGGTAAAAAGCGTAACCAAACCTTTTACAGGCAATACTTTTTTTACTTTATCCAACGATAAAGAAGCGAACGCAAACGATGTAAGACCGTACACCCAAAACAAACAACCGGCGACGGTAATCGCCCAGGAAAGACGCCCGCAAGCCATAATCAAAAGACCCGCGCCCGTTAATCCGCCAAGCGGCGAAAGCGATCCCCAAAATGAATGCTGCTGTTTTAAATTCATTTTGCGTCTCCCTTTTGCCCGTCAAAACTTACATACGCCGCGTCTTCTATTCTGTCAACATACATTTGCAAAACGCTTTTAGGCATAGCGTCAAATATTTGCGCGGCATGAGCGCTTAACGGCATTATTTCGCTCACAGCGCCGTTAGACGAAACTACAGCGCCGAGCGGAACAAGTATACCGTCCCTAAAGGTTGTAAACACAAACAATTTATTCGTGGAATTATAAATTGTATACCAATATCCGAAAATTTCCGCTTTCCCCGATTTTGTCTGCAAATAAGAGGATACTCTTCGCGGATCGTTGTTATTAATTAACACATTGTTTACGGTACGCATAAGATTAAACGTAAGCGCCGGCTGAACAAAAAACCAAATAACAGAGATAAGTAAAAGCAGTCCCGCAATCCAGCCAAGTAAAATCAGTTTATCTTTCATAGGGTATTCTCCCTGAAACTGTTGCGGTTAATACGGAACAGAATAATCTTATCTTCTATAAGCCTGACAATCGGCGTTATGCAATTTGTTAAAGCAAGGGCGATAAAGCAGCCGTAATATTCCATGCACTTGTACCTGAAAAACCATGAAAGGAACGCGCTTAATACAACCGTAAATATTATACCGGGTTTTAATTTAGCGCTGCTCGCAGGTTCAGCCGCAAGAATAAAAGCCGCCGCAATTATGCCGCCTGAAAATATGCCGTATAACATATCCCCGTTCCAATACATTCCCGATAAATCGCCGGCAAAACGGACAAGAAAACCGTAAACCGCAAGAAAGACCAGCGGAACCCAGCCGCGGTTAATTCCTACAGCGGTAATAATTACAGTGCCGACCAAAAGGAAAAATAAACCTCTGTCCGTTATTAAACCGACGTCATTATTAAAAAGAAGATTGATATATCCCGACGGAAGCTGTACGCCGGCTACGGAAAATATCGAGTTATTAAAAAATTCCGTAACGGGATTGTCCAGCGTACTTACATCGGTCGATGTTACCATTTCCGAAACCGAAGGCGTTGAACCGCCGAACGCGTCTTTAAAAGCCAATGCCCATGAAAACCGAATAAACAGCCAGCCGCCGAGAGCGGGGTTAAGCCAGTTTGAACCAAGTCCGCCGAAACTGTACTTTACCACAATAATCGCGAAAGCGACGCCCAAAAAAACAAGAACTGGCGGTATTTGATTCGGTAAAAGCATAGAGAGTATCATCGCCGTGGCGGCTGCGCTTCCGTCTTTTATTTTAGCGGCTCCGCATTTTTTGTAAGTAAATAACAATTCAATTATAAGCGCGGAGAAAAACGCCGTAAAAGCGATAATAAGCGAGTTTCCTCCGTCGCTGAAAGCCGATTGAAGAACGCAAAAAAACGCGCAAGCGCAAACAAGCCACATTCTTAAGGCGCTCGGACAGGAAATATTTATCTGCGGTTTATTTAAGAAAATTATCTTGTTATCAGGCACTTGCGTCCTCCTGATCATTTTCCAGGAAAGTTTCCAATAACGGCAAAGAAGAAGGACAGACTACCTTACAACAGCCGCAGCCGTGACAGCCTATATGACCGGGACTTTCAATCTCGCGCAATTTAAGCCGCTTGTAAATACTTTGAGGATCAAGCCCCATAGGACAGACTACTCTGCACTCGCCGCAGTTGATACAATTCCGCTGAGAGTGAACAGCAGCCTGCGATTTTGACATGGCGACTATGGCGTAACATGATTTCCCCACGGGTTCGTCAAGGTACATTACTTCCCTGCCGGAAAGCGGCGAGCCTGTTAAAATTCTTTCAGGCGGTTCGGAAAAACCGCCGCATTGTTCAATAACTTCGCCTATTCTTGTTCCGATTCTGACTTTCATTATCTGCGGCTTGGCAACGGCCGAACCGCCTACGGCGACATATCTATCCAGAATAGGTCTTTTATGCACCACAGCGTCGGAAACAGCCGCAAGAACGGAAGGACCAAGTATTAAAAGCGATCCTAAATCGGCGTTTTCTTTTTTTTCATAAATACGAAGCGCAAGTTTAAGCTCCCTGTTGTTCCTTTGCGGATAACGGGAACCTGTTAAAACAAGCGACGACGGAATATTTAAAGAGCCTGCGGTTAATAAAAGCTGTTCTCCCAGTTCTTGTTCGTGATGCGAAACCGCAAAAACTATTTGAGTTACTTTTAAACACGCTTTTGCAACAATAGCCGCGCCTTCTATTACGGCGTTTATCCTGTCGCGGCAAAGAGCGTAATCGGCGACAAGCCAAGGGTCGTCAAAAACACAGCGGACAACAAGAGACAGTTTGTCTTTTTTTCTTGCGGCGGAAATTATATCGGAAAGCGGTTTTTCATCGTTATCCATTTCGACAATTCCGTAATCGGAAATTATTTTTTGTAAATCGTAACAATTTAAACCTGTCCATATTAAGATTTCTTCTTTTCTGCCCAATCTTTCAAACGCGCCTTCCATTTTAATTACAAGGGCGTCATTATTTATGTTGTTTTTGTCTACCCACGAAACTTTTTTAATAACTCTGCCGGGAACAGTAGCGTGCACATTTGCCGTGCCCACTCCGGAGGCTCTGCCAATCAGCATGCCTTCGCGTACAGCTTCTCCTATGCTCACAACGGGATAAACAGGCTTTGCCTTGTTACCAAGCGAGATAACGGAAAGCGCCGGCAGAAAAGCATTCGAGGCTGATGATTTTATCGGGGAAGTGGGATCCTCATAGAGGAACCCTCCCCTTGGAAATGAATATATCTTCATAATTTATGCGTCCTTACGACTGCGTAAAAGGCTCCTACTATTATACAATAATTTTTTATTCCAGTTAATACCCGTCAGCCTTAATTTTCCCAAATATGTTTTTATCCCTTCCAAAGCGCCGCCTTGCAAATTTTCGCTGTTTTTCCCGAAAAGCAGGCTTGGAAACAAGAACAATAATAATACCAGTAATGATAAATTTTCCTTAATTCCGCCCGTATTTTTACCGGATTTTACAAGATTACTGTTATTAACATTATTAAAAAAATCCATTAAATGCTTTAATGGGAAACTCGGATAATCGCTCATTTTTATGGACTGGCTTACGCTCGTTTTATTCATGGAAACAAGCCCGTCCGTATCGTAAAAAAAGGCTGGAAAAGCCGCGGAAGACGTGCTTAATTGACGCGTCGAAAACGATGCCTGATATGTCATATGTTGGTAATAATCCTGTTCGTTCAGTTTAATATCGAATTTTCTGCCGGGATTATAACTTCCCGACATATACGGCAAAAAAATCATAATAATAAACGCGCCCGCTACAAACGGCAAAATATACATTGGGAACACAAATTCGGGAAAACGTTTTCTTTTTATCAATAACGGATTAAACCTTTTATGTTCTACGCCGGCAAACGATACTATTTTTAACGAGTAGAAAAAAACGGCGAAAGAAGCGGCTGTAACGGCGATTAAGAAAATTAATTTTAACGGCGAAAAAATAATTAAGACCAAAAAAGCGGCGGCAAACACAGGAAGAAATAACCAGTAAAATTTATAAGGGACGATTATTTCTTTATAAATCGACGTAAGTTTATCACCTTTTCCCATTGAAGGCGGAGGATTGACAAGCTCGTTAAGCGGTTCTTTTAACAAAATAAAAAGTCCGAAAAGCAAAGCGGCGGTTCCAATTCCGGCGGAACCAAAAAAGCCAAGCGAAGAAAGCACAGGAACCATCGGTATAATATTAACAATACTGCGATGTATTTTTCTTTTCTTATAACACAAATAAAGAAGAATGATCGATGCCGCCGCGTAAACGCCGAAGAAAAGAAGCAACGGCCGCCCGATTCCGTAAAAATCAACGGAGTAAGGAATATCTCCCATTAACTCATTAAATTTTTTATGTAAAAATTTTGTTTTCCAACTGCCCGGGAAAAGCGGCACATAAACAAAACGTTTGCCGTTTTTTAAAAATACTTCTCTTAATTTTTCGGCATAACCGTCATTGCGGGGATCAAACGAAAAAACCCTGGATGAATATTGATCCAGCGGCACTTTTTTTACCGAATCAAATTCATCGAGTAAAACCCATTGCGAAGATTCGGAAATGGGAGAGCCGCCGAAAAACAATTCCCCTCCTTCCAAATGAGAACGGATAACTTTGTCGTCGATTGAATCGTCAGTAGTTAATACGGCGTACCCGCTGCGGAATTCTTCGTAACCCATCGCGGAGCCTAGAAAAAGAAGACATATAGCCGCTAACAGTGAAACAAGGCTTGCAAGTAAGACGGAACGGAAAAAAGACATATCACATGCCTAAAAAAGCCAGAAACAAAATGTGATCGCAATGCCCAAGCATGACCCGACCAATACTTCCAACGGAGTATGTCCGTGAATTTCTTTTACAGAGCGAAATTCCAAACCTGTAAATTTTGCGGATTGTTTTCCAAGATTATTTAACGCCTTTGCCTGTAAACCCGCAGTCCTTCTTACTCCCAGGGAATCACGAAGAACTACCATGGCAAAGACAAGACAAAAAACAAAAAAATTAGACTCTATGCCCTCGTAAATCCCTGCCGATGTGGCAAGGGCGCATACAGCAGCGGAATGGCTGGAGGGCATTCCGCCCGTACGCCAAATTATAGTTTCTATCATCTCCAATTTTTTTCTGCTTTTACTGGTAAATAAATAAAAAACCAGCTTTAAAACTTGAGCTATACACAAACTGGAAACAGTCGATAAAAATATCTTATTCGCCAATAAAGCCTTTATGTGCTCTGCCGCTGTCATTTTTCCATGATCCAATAATACGCTGAATTTGTCAATAGGATAGGAACTTTCGGGGAATTTACAAGTGAAATATTGATAAAAATACGGTATAAATGAATATATGGAACTTGTTACGGGAGAAAACGACAGCGGCCGCAGACTGGACAGAATTTTACGCAAGGCGCTTGCGGACTATCCTCTGCCGCTGATTCATCGCCTACTGCGTCAGAAAAAAGTGCTTGTAAACGGCAAACCCGGCAAGGCGCAAGACCGCATTGACAGCGGCGTAAAAATTTCCATAGCTTCTTTGGAAAACATACAAATACACAAACCTTCAGTCCGCGAATTCCCTCCCCCTGAAATTCTATGGCAAGGCTCCGGACTGATAGCGGTTAACAAACCCGCTGGTCTTGCCGTTCACGGGTCTAACAGTCTTGACAATATGGTTCGCTCATTTCTCGCGGAAAAACTGCCTCCTTCGCTGTCGTTTAAACCAGGTCCCCTGCACAGACTGGACAAACCGTCAAGCGGCATTGTTGTTTTTTCTACAAGCATAGAGGGAGCCCGTCTTTTTACTTCTCTCATGCGGGAACATAAGGTACATAAAACATACCTTGCTATTGTAGAGGGGACTGTAAAGAGCGAAGAAACATGGCAGGACAATCTTATCCGTGATAAAGAATTAAAAAAAACCTTTGTCTCGCAGTCCGATAACGGCGGCGGTAAAAACGCTGTTACTAAAGTGACGCCCCTTGCGGCGGACGGCAATTATACGTTAATCAAAGCGGAAATTGCCACAGGAAGGACGCATCAAATACGGGCGCAAGCGGCATTTCACGGGTATCCGCTGGCGGGCGACAAAAAATACGGCGGGAAAAAATTCGGCAAGGAAAGCGGCTTTTTTCTTCACGCGTGGAAACTTGAGTTTTTAGACTACACAATAACCGCACCGCATGGCGGAATTTATTCGCCGGAGAGCATATCCTCGAATTTGCAAAGAACATTAAACGCGCTCTGCGGATCTTTTTGAGACTGAAGCTCCGCTTGAAACTTGGGGAGTTCTATAAGCTGGGCAAGATGTTTTAACAGTAAAAGATGTTCTTGCGTATCATTAAGGGGAAAAATAAACATAAAAAGAAGATGAACGGGCTCTCCGTCCAAAGAATCGTACTGTACGCCTTTTTCGGAAATACCAAGTACGCCGCAAAGTTTTTTTACCGCATCAGTCTGGCAGTGAGGAACGGCAATACCCTTATGAATTCCCGTAGACATTTTTTCTTCACGCTTTACTATAGCGTCAAGAATTTTACTGAATAAAGGTAAATCAGCTACTTTACAATAATGAGCCGCCAATTCCTTAAACGCCTCGTTTTTATCTTCCGCTTTTAAATTTACCTTGATAAATTCCGGTGATAAAAAATTCTTAAGGTTCATTTGAAGGTTCGTTTAATTGAGACGGATTTATAGCTTCTTCAACCCAGTTGTTTCCCTCTTCCTGAGTAATAATCTTCTTTACTTCTTCCTCTATGCCTGTTCCCGCGGGAGTACGGCTGAGTAACGCCAACCCCAAGCTGATAACGAGGAACAAAGCCCCCAAAACAGTGGTAGCGCGGGTAAGGAAATTGCCCGAACGGGAACCAAAAGCCGTATTTGAACCGCCGGCAAATATGCCGCCAAGCCCGTCCCCTTCCTCAGTCTGAAGCAAGACCAATAATACAAGTAAAACCGCGTTAATAACGAAAAAAACCAATAAAACTACTGTCAAAATACCCATGTTCTTCTACTCCGAATAAAGATATATTTGAGTTTACCGAAAACGGAAACTTTATGCAAGTAAGCAAACATTGCCAATCTGCGCTTTTTATCGTTTTTCCTTGCCGATAGCTTTGTTTTGTATTACCTTTCGTATAATAGGAATATTCTAAAATTCCTTGAAAATTGAGTCAACGGGGAAAATTTATGAGAAAACGATCTTTTTTTACGGGTTTTGTATTTGTTATTTTTATCGGATTATTCTTGACAGGATGCGCAAGCGGTAATTATATTTTTGACAAATCTATACCGAAGGAAAATTTATCCGTATTAAAATTGCCGCTTGCATTATCAGTAGTTAAATTTGATGATAAAGATGTTAAGTGGCAACCTGGTTTTGGGTATTATACAGATAGCACGACAACTGCAGCAACTGTAAAAATACCTTCAGGTGAACATACTTTAATTGTAAATTATTATATTCAAAAAAGAAATGGTCAATTCACAGAAACAACAACAGCAAAAGGAATTGAAGTAAAATATGATTTTCAACCGGGAATTACATACAAACTTTCTTCTCATATGGTTGGTTATAATAAAATTGCGGTAATTGTAGAAAAATATTAAAGATATACTTTAGAGAGTAATTAGTATTACTTATAAATCTTACTTCCCGGCGGCACAGACTGCGTTATCCACACACTGCCGCCGATTACGCTTCCGCTGCCGATTACAGTCTCTCCGCCCAGAATCGTCGCGTTGGCGTAGATTGTTACGTCGTCTTCTATAGTTGGGTGGCGTTTATGATCGCTTTCTTCTTTTTTTACGGAAAGAGCGCCTAGGGTTACGCCCTGATAAATTTTTACGTTTTTCCCTATTACCGTGGTTTCTCCGATTACAACGCCGGTTCCGTGATCAATAAAAAACGACTCGCCTATTTGCGCACCCGGGTGAATGTCGATACCTGTCCAGCCGTGAACAAGTTCGCTCATCATTCGCGGAATTATGGGAACCTGCCGTGTCCAGAAAAAATGCGCTATCCTGTGAACTGTAATCGCTTGAAAACCGGGATAGGAAAGAATTACTTCATTAGCGCTCTTTGCGGCAGGATCTCCCCTCACGGCGGCGTCTAAATCTTTTCCTAAAATAACTCTGATCTTCGGCAGTTCTTCAAAAAAATCTTCAACAACAAGAGCCGCCGCCGCTCTGCAGCTTTCATGTTTGCAATGTAACGCTTCATGCCGCATGGAAAACACAATGCTTTTTTCTACTTCGCGCCTTAAAGCCAAATAAATTTTTTTTATTTTTTTTGCCGTGTTTTTTCGCAGAGGTTCTCTGTCGGTGTGTACGTTTTCCAAAAAACCGGGAAAAAGCAATTCTTCAATATCGCGCACTATGCTGTCAACGCTTTCCCTTCCGGGAAGATTCATTATGCCCGAATGATTAATCATGCCGTAAGCTTCGTAATTTTCAAGCAGAGAATCTACGCTTTTTTCCAGCCTTGTCACGCGGACTCTCCCTTTTCGGCTTTGTCAACTAACGTTGAAAGATCATTGCCGCCCTTGAAGCGCAATACGTTAACCATAAAAATATTTAACTTGTTGACAATATTCGGCGGCAGAAGGTTGCCGTCCACTTCTACGGAAAGTATCGGGTAGTTGCGTTCCCTTGCCCACGGAGTGAACAGCCCTTCGATAACACGCCCGATAAGACAGGCAAACGGACTTATGTTCACAATGCCTGAGTATCCTTCGTCCATCGCCGCCGCCGCAGAACCGGAAGAAACGGCGATTTCCGAATTGAGTTCAAGGTTGACAAAATGCTCCTGCGTATACTTCATAATATGTCGCATATCGTGCGGAGTTTCGGGAATTAAACCTGTCGGCTCCAAAATGGCAAGAACTTTTTTCTCGATATGATGTTTCCACCATTCTTCAATCTGAAGTTTCTTAAGGTCTTTAGACGGTTTGGAGAAAAGCCTTGTGCCGGGTTTTTGCAGTTTAATAAGTTTTTTAAGAGCGTACTCGCGGACAAAATCAAGGTAATGTATCCATTCGCTTATGCCGGCGACTTTTACAACAATGCCCCTCTCGCTCATAAGCTCGATTAATTCGCCGACAGCAAAATCGTCTCGGCGCACATAAATCTCGCCTACAATTAATACGCGTGGGCAATCCGTTATTTTTCGTTTTAACGGTATCTTTTTTACGTCTGTTGCGACGTGCTTTAACTCTTTCCATAACGCTTTGGGGTTGTGTTCTACAGCGTGCATAACTTTGCGCCATGAATGTTCAAAATCTTTTTCCGCTTTTACAGGATCAACCGCAGCCGCCAAGAGAGAACATTGAATGTCTTTTAAGTAGTCGGATAACACCAAGCCTTTCCACATCTCTTTTGCGAAACTCGGTCCAAGCTCCGTGTATGAATTGTCGGCGGAGAGGATAAAGACTACTACATTTTCAAGGCGTAAATCACGGAAAAGATTATCGTAGTAGACATAATACTGCCCCGTACGGCAGGGACCTGTCGTTATCGGTACAAAGAGGAGATACAACTCGTCTTTGCGGTATTTGTCGCTGAAGAAAAATTCCAACGCGCTGCCTAAAACCAAATGACTTGGGACGCATTCCTTACCCGAAGCGTGCGCGCGGGCGGCTTGAATTGTTTTTGCCGTCGCCACAGGCATCGCCTCGGCGTTAATGCCTAAACTGCGGATTGCCGCTCCCATGTACTCGGTTGAAATATTTCCCATGTTGGACAGGAGCACTTTTACCCTCTTGTTGTCCACAACGGGGATTCTCTCTCCTGTTTTTATATTGTCTATGCGTAAATCAAATTCTCCCGAATACAATTTTTCGCAGACAAACCTCATGTTGTTATCGTAACGTTCATCTTCAAACTGATTTTTCTTCGCGCGGTAACCGTCGATGATGTCGAGGAACGCCTCAACACGGGTATCGACGCCTGCGTCGGCTGAATGGGAATCCAGCTCAAGCACGAGGAAGGGTTTTTGCCCCATCATCCATTTCACATAATGAAGAATAAATGAGTCCGGCGCGCACGAAAAGTTTGAAACAAATGTAAGATAGATGTTGTCTTCTTTTTTAAGAAGCTTCGCCGCTTTTAAATCCTGCTGACCGTAGAACCAGTACATATTCGGGAAAATAATTTCGTCACGGAACGGCAGAATGTCAAACGGAACGATTGAATAGCCGCGTGTTGTAAACTTGCGCGGAATACCCATGTTCGCTTCGGGCGTGAATGCGTTGTACGGTCTGCCCAACACGGCGATAACAGGTCTATCCGCTTTGCGCGCGTCTTCAATCGCTTGAATACCCATTTTTTCCGCCGCTTCAAAATAACTTCTCTGTTTAGCCCACGCGGTATCAAACGCCGCTTTTGTTTCCGCTTCGCTTATGCCTAAAAGTTTTGTCATCTCGCAGAACAATTCAAGCGCTTTTCCTTCGCCGAACTTAAAACTTACAACTAACGGAAGCCATTTCTTTTTATCGATGTCCGGGAAAGCTTTGCCCATGTAATAAGGAAGAGCTTGAGTAATCGGACAAAAGTTAGCGTGTACTTTTTCTTCGTAGCTTGGCATATCACGGAAATGCGGCAGAAGCACATAGTCGGCTTTTTTGTCCAAACAATCCTGAATCGCTCCGTGCGCTATTTCCGCAGGGAAGCAGTAGGTTGATTCGGCTCTCGCGACACCTGCGTGCGCGACTTCCGTAGAAAGGAAGGTTTTTATTCCCAATTCATGGAAGAACCAACTGTAAAGCGGATAAAGCGTATGCACGGAAAACGCCCGCGGGATACCGACGATAAAATCGCGTTTGTATGTCTGCTCGTTTACAGGAGCGGCAAATTCTTCAAATAACATTTTTTGCCGCTTCTCGACATAATCAAACACAGGAACGTCTTTTACCTGCTTGCGCATATTTGTATATTTATTACAGCGTCCGCCGAACATATATTTGTGATTATTTACGTTTAACACCTGTATCGGACAGAGATTTTCGCAGGACTGGCAGTTGAAGACACGCTCATAGCCGATCTCACGGTTAATGATGTCGTCAAGAACGATTGTCTGCTCCGCAAGAAGCCCGTCGTCTCTTTTTCGCTTTGCAAGTAACGCAACGCCGAAACAGCCCATAAGCTCAGGAGCCGGCGGAACAAGGATTTCCTTGTTCAAGAGCATAGCAAAAGCGAGAGGAACAGCCGGGTTTTTCGCGACGCCGCCCTGCAAGAATATTTTGCCGCCGATGGTGCGGTTTCCCACAACACGGTTAAGATAATTCGATACTATAGAACATACTATTCCGGCGGTAATATTTTCCCTGCCCGCTCCCTGCTGAACCGCCTTGCGGATATCGCTGTTAATAAACGCCGAGCAGTGCTCGCCGAATTTACACGGCGAAGGAGCGCCTAACGCTATCGGACCAATATCTTTCGCGCTGTGAATTGACAAGTCTCCCGCGGCGGATTCTTCCAAGAAGGAACCTGTTCCCGCCGAGCAGGCTTCGTTCATAGCGTAGTCGATAGGCACGCCGTTTTTAAGAAGAACATATTTTGCGTCCTGTCCGCCGATTTCAAAAATCGTTTCTACTTCTTTATCAAAGAATGTCGTGCCGACAGAATGCGCTATAATTTCATTGTATACGCCCGGCGTTTCCAAAAACACGCCGAGTATTTCGCGGCTTGAGCCTGTTGTTGAAACAAGGGAAATATCGATTTTTTTATCGCCTGTGTCCGCGACTATTTTATCCTGAATAATGGAAAGACATTCTTTAAGCGCCTTAACAGGATCGCCGTGAGTGCGTCCGTAGTGGCTTGCGGTAATTTCAAATGTTTCCATATCAACAAGACAGGCTTTTGTTGTGGTGGAACCGCCGTCAACGCCAAGAATATATTTGCGTCCGGCTTGCACCTTGCCGTCGGTTTTTTCAAAAACTTTTACTTTGTCTTTCCAATCACGTAACGCTTCCAATGAGCCGAAGCGGACATCGTTCGCTCTAAGCAAATTGTCGGCGGAAGGCAGTTTGCTTCCCGATTGCAGCGCCATAACCGCAGCTCCCAACGCCTCAAAAACGGGGGCGGTATCGGGAATTATAAATTCGATATTCGGCGCTTTCTCCCGGATAAAACGGATAATGTGACGGTTAAGGGTGATGCCGCCCGTGAGCGCTACTCTGCCCGACGTTACCTTGGCGCGTTTTAAAAAGTCGATAACTTTAACCGCCATTACGTCGGAAAGCGACAGTACGATATCGTCCTTTGTCGCCTCACGCTTATTCAGCCTGTGGGTACAATCGCTTTTCATAAAAACGGAACAGCGAGTTGAAAGGGCGTACACTTTGGCTGAGTCGGGAACTTTATCGATATCATCCAGAGTCATATCCATACGTGCAAGCTGCTGCTTTAGAAATTCGCCAGTCCCGCTTGCGCATTTATTACCGGAAAAACTGTTGATTATTTTGCCGTCAGAATCCAAAGAATAGACAATAAGGTCTTCTCCGCCCATGCTGACCACGGCGTCGGCTTTAATTCCAAGACTTCGCAGCGCCGCCTCAACGCATAACGGCTCTAAAGTGCCGCTGACATCGAACATAAATCGACCTTCGTTTCCCGTAACGAGAGCCGGAATGCCTTCAGGGACTTTTCCCTCCGCCAAAAGCTTATGCACAGCCGCGCTAAAATCCCCCTCATGGGGCGTAAAAGCCGTCCATACAGGTTTATTGTCTTCTAATAAAGCCATTTTCAGGCTGGTTGAACCGATGTTTATACCAAGTGACTTCATTTTACTATTCTAGCAAAGTTGCCGTATTGATTCAACAAGGGTAATAGTCATATAATTTACATAATTCATAATATAAGGAGAGAAATATGAAAAAATGGGTTTGTTCAGTTTGCGGTTATGTACACACAGGCGATCAGCCTCCCGCGCAATGTCCTCAGTGCAAGGTTCCTGCCGAGAAATTTAAGGAACAGGTTTCGGGCGGCGGTTATGCCGCGGAGCATGTTGTCGGAGTGGCAAAAGGCGTCGATGCCGACATAGTAAAAGACCTGCAGGCGCACTTTAACGGCGAATGCTGCGAAGTTGGAATGTATTTGGCTATGAGCCGTGTCGCGGAACGCGAAGGTTATCCTGAAATCGCCGACGCGTATAAACGCTACGCTTTTGAAGAAGCGGAGCACGCCGCCAAGTTTGGCGAGCTTTTGGGCGAAGTCGTTACCGACAGCACAAAGAAAAACCTGGAATTGCGTATTGAAGCGGAATTCGGCGCTTGCGCCGGTAAGACAGATATCGCGAAAAGAGCCAAAGAGAAAGGGCTGGACGCGATACACGACACTGTCCACGAAATGGCTCGCGACGAAGCTCGGCATTGCGCGGGCTTTAAAGGGCTTTTGAAAAGGTACTTTTAGTCCGAAAATTAAGATATGAGGCTCCAAAAAGCAATTTTTCTTCTCTTTGCGCTTGCGCTGTTTTCGACATGTAAAACAGCCAAGGCAAAGGTTGAAATTGTTGAGGAGCCCGAACTTCCTCAGCAAGGACATGCCGGTCCCGTTTTCTCCGTGGCGTTCAGCCCCGACGGGAACCGATTTGTTTCCGGATCAGGCGATACCACAATTAAGCTCTGGGACACAAAAACAGGCAGGGAAATTAAAACTTTTAAGGGGCATACTTCGTGGGTTAATTCAGTGGCGTTCAGCCCCGACGGGAAACAAATAGTTTCTTCCGGTTCTTACGAAAATAAAGTCAAACTTTGGGACATAGAAACAGGCGAATTGATAAGGACTTATTCCTTAACTTTTGCGCTGTTACCCGGCATGGTTACTTCCGTAACATTCAGCCCCGACGGCAAACAAATTCTCGCAAGCTACTCGGATAATACCGTCAGAATTTGGGACGCGTTATCGGGAAGGGAACTGCGAATGTTTAACGGGCAGTTAGGAATGATTACTTCCGCGGCATTCAACCCCAACGGCAAGCAGATTATTTTTTTGGATCAATCCGATAACTTGGGTAAATTCGCGGCTACCATAAAATACATAGACGCGGCGACAGGCAAAGAATTAAAAACCTTTCCAAGATACCGGGAAAGCCTTTATTCAATAAGCTTTAGTCCCGACGGCGATTCTATTCTTTTCGGCTCAGGCGACGGCAACATAAAAATCTGCGACGTTGTTTCCGGCAAAGAAATTAAAACATTGTCGGGACACACAGGCTGGATTAATTCAGTTTGTTTCAGTCACGACGGCTCTCAAATTGTTTCCGGTTCAGGTTCCAACGACAACACAATTAAACTGTGGGACACGGCAACAGGCAGGGAGATAAGAACTTTTGCCGGACATACTTCGTGGGTAATTTCCGTAGCGTTCAGTCCCGACAGCAAACAAATTCTTTCAGGCTCCCGCGATACAAGTATCAAACAGTGGGACGCGAAGACAGGCGAATTAATCAGGACGATTGGGACGCAGAAGTAAATATAGCCTTTTTTTCGAATTTATGTAAAAATACTGCAATGGGGATATTCTTTAAATTATTTATGCCGCTTGTTTTACTTTTTTGCGTTCAGGCTGTTTATGGCATAGATTTAACCAAAAAAGAAGTTGAAACCCGCCTGTCGGGCGAATATAATCGCAACGCTGACTATAATATCGGTATATCCGCGGTCGGCGGAATTGAACTAAATGAAATATGCAATTTCAGAAGCGGCGTTTTATACGGAAAAAGCGCGGATAGTTCAGATATAAATTCATTCTTTGGCGGCAAATATTCCCCTTTTTCCAAAATACCTATCGGTTTTTCTCTTTTGTATATCTATAACGGTCTGCCCGAATATAAAACCAATTCACATTCTATTTTGCCGTTTATTTCGTATAACACAAAACACGCCGGAATATCATTAGGACAAAATTTCAAATTTACATCTTTCTTTGACGAGATTGCGATATTTGAACCTATTATCTCATTTTTAATCTACTTTAATTTTATCAATAACGAAGCGTTTCGCATTGGAATAAGCGCCGGTAATTTCAGCGAATTTTACGCTAAAAACGTAGGAGCGTATTCTATGTGCGTAAATGCCGGAATACGCCTTAACGATAATTTGTTTTTAATTAATGAATTGGAATTTTTGCAGAGCGGCACAGACGGTTTAGTCTCGGTTTTTTTTGGATTTGCCTTGCGCGGAGGCGTAAAATTCACATGGTAAAACGTCCGGTAAAGATTACTTTATATATTCTTCTTTTAAACTTATTTTGTTTATCAGGGTGCGACGATGATTTTTTGAACTTCCTTACATCAACCGATCTTGACAAACGTCTTGCCGAAAAAGACAATTTTAAATATCTTGGCTCAAGAGGCGGGACAACGCTCTCTTTGAAAAATGAAAATGATTATTCATTTATTGTGCTTACTGACACTCATATAGAAGACGGCGACGCGTTTGGACTGGAAAAAATTGCGGATGTTATACAAAATAACAGTCAAATTGAATTTGCCGTTGTTTTAGGCGATATTTCCAATTACGGAGCCACGAAGGATATTAAAAAATTTATAGAAATTTCAGATCTTTTTAAAGTTCCTTGTTATCCTGTTATAGGAAATCACGATATTTTACTTAATAACTGGAAGAATTGGAAAGATTTAATAGGTTCCACAAATTATCATATCGCCGGAAACGGAATTAATCTGCTTATTTTAGATTCCGCTAATTCATTCTTTGGCAAACAACAACTGAACTGGCTTGAGAGCAAAATAAAGAACTCTAAAGGAAATACTTTTGTTTTTACCCATTGTAATTTTTTTGTTAATACCATTGACATACAGCAATCTTCGGATCCCAAAGAAAGAGCCCGTATAATTTCCATATTACAAAATAAGTGCGATATAGCGTTTTCGGGACACGCGCATGAGCGTTATATAAACTCAGCCGGGAATGTTCAATATATAACCATTGAAGATTACAAAAGTAAAAAAGTTTATTGTATTGTAACGGTAAAAGACTCCGTTGTTACTTACAAGTTTGAAAAATTGTAATCTATCCTACGTCAGTTGTTTGCGCGCTCAACACCATCCGGTATAGATAAACATTTAAGCGTTTTAATCATTACGGGAATTACAACGACAAGACTCGCAATCTCGGATACAGGTCTTGAAAGCTGAATGCCGTTAAGACCCAGAAGAGGCGCTAAAATAAAAAGACTTGGTATTAAAAATATTCCCTGGCGCGATAAGGCGACAACGCTTGCGTCTAACGCTCTCCCCATTGTCTGTGTCATCATGTTTACCATTACCATTCCCGCTGTAAAAGGCAGACTTATGCATTGAAACCTAAGACCTAACGCACCTATCGCTATTACTTCTAAATCGTCTTTTCGGAACAACGCTATTATCTGCGGCGCGAATATCGCCAAAATGATCGAGATTACCAGTAAAATGCCAAAGGAAAATTTTACGCAGAACCAGAACGCTTTTTTTACTCTGCTGTACAATTTCGCGCCGTAATTGAAACCGCACACGGGCTGAAACCCCTGACCAAAGCCAAGAACAACCGACATGGCAAACATGGCTATTCTGTTGGAAATAGAAATCGCGGCGATTGCCGCGTCTCCGTAAGATTTCGCAAAATGATTAATGATAATCGAGACAATACTCATAAGACTCTGCCTGATAAGCGCCGGCACTCCGCTCTTAAACATTTCAGAGTAACGCTTTAAAGAAGGAGAAAAATGCGAAATTTTTATCGGGATATTTCCCTTGCGCGTTGAACAATAAAAAAAGAGAATGCAAAAACTTGTTATCTGGCTTATCAACGTGGCGATTGCCGCGCCTTTTACTCCCCATTTAAAAACAAAAATAAAAAGCGGATCAAGAAAAATATTTAAAATAGCGCCCGATAACATTCCAAACATCGCTATCGCCGCGCTTCCCTGAAAACGCAGCTGCTGATTCAAAACTGTAGCGGATACTATCCAGGGGGAAGCGAGTAAAATAAAGAAAATATATTCCTTCGCGTGCGGTTTTATTGTGGGTGTCGCGCCAAGCCAGTCTGACAAATGCCCAAGCAGAACAAGTCCTGTAAGGGCTATTACCGCCATAGTAATAAAACTGCTGACAAGCCCCGTTACCGCCATGCGGGAAGCGTCTTCATTCTTCTGCGCGCCCAAAGCTCTCGACATATAATTTCCCGATCCCTGTCCGAAGAAAAAGCCCATTGCCTGAATAATCGCCATAAGAGGGAACGCTATACCGACAGCCCCCACATGGCTTGTCCCCAAAGAACTGACAAAAAAAGTGTCGGTTATATTGTAAATAGCGGAAATCAACATGATTAAAATACTGGGTCCCGCGAGTTCAAGAACATTCCTCTCCACAGGGGAAGTGGTCATTTTAATAAACTTTTCACTTTTAACGGGCATAGCATCGTCTGACATATTGATAGTATACGCAAATAAATTAATGTATACTATCCCGATACACTTGCTCGTTTTTGAAGATTAAAATATAGTATTAATAT
>Ga0268262_10003105_pt1 | contig 18324 bp, 14 predicted proteins | sample TergutNc150P3_FD_190354 | JGI IMG/M metagenome (GOLD analysis project Ga0268262, IMG submission 190354) | Nasutitermes corniger P3 segment gut microbial community from laboratory colony in Florida, USA - Nc150 P3 (SPAdes) (version 2) | ecosystem: Host-associated > Arthropoda: Insects >...
GACTAATTTTTGTTTGTTGTATCTTCCGTATCCGTAATTTTGCGGACTCGCAAAAAACGCGGAGTTATAAGCCGAAAAAACATCGCCGTTCTCGTCGTAAATCGGAGTGAGCGTTCCGAAAATTATCGGCGCACGGTATTCTTCAAGCCAGTTTTCCACAATATTCTGGACGGCGGGACGTCTGTCGAAATAAGTAAAAATTCCACTTTCGGGAAGGATATAAATTCCTTTGTTCATATCGGCAGATAAATTAAATAAACTGTCCAAAACGTCCATCGACGCAATAAGCGAAGCGTTTCCGTGCCAATTCGCTTGGTCGGCGTTTGGCTGCAAAATCAGGGCTTTTTGTTCGTAAAATTCAACGGGTTTTATTCGCAAAAATCCGAACAGACAAATGATGACGACTACGGTAATTATTATTTCTATGGCGACGATTTTTCTGTTTTCAAAAATTATTTCGTATAAAATTATCGCCGAAACTATCGCCAAAAACGACAAGCCCCAAATTCCCGTGACGCTTACGATTTGCGACAAATAAAAGTATTGCGACAACAAATATCCGTCGAACATCCACGGAAACGACAATTCGCCGAACAAAAGCGAATATTCCAAAACCACCCACAGCGCGGGGATAAACAAAAACGATAGATTTTTATTTTTTTGCACGATAAAAGACGAAATTATTCCCAAAACAAGATATTTTAAGGCGAAAGACGCGGCGAGCAAAAAAGTTCCCGAAACTATAAAAATTCTCAATCCGCTTATATCGACAAAAGCCATCCACCAAATCGTACCGAAATACGAAAAAAACCCCCACAAATACATTTTCAATTTGTCAGGTTTTTCTTCGTAAATTACCGCGATAAACGGAATTATGCAAAGAACGGCGACTATGGGGACGAAAAATAAAGCCGGATGCAAATTGTGGCTTAAAGGCGGCGATAGAAACCCGTGCAAAAAACCGGAAATTATGATTATTATGGTTTTTGTAATGTTTTTTTTCATATTTACGAGAACGTTTTTTTGAAAATTTCAGTAAAAACGTCGGTCAAATCGTCGTTGACGGCGGGCGAATTGTAAAATCCCGAAACGACTCTGGTTTTTACTTCCGAAAGATTTTTTGCTTTTATGTCATCAGACGCTTCGATTTGTCCTACGCGTTTCGATGAAACGTAAGAATCGTCGTGTCCGAAAGCGTTTTTCTTTACCGAAATCACGCCGTTGCCGCTCTTTTCTTCTTTTTGTTTGCCGAAAGCGGAATTTGCGAAATAATTCGCCGTAGCGATGTTTTCGATTAGCATATAAACCACCTACTCCATTAGGTCTTACGATTGTCGGCACATCCATATACCGAACCCTACAAACATATCGGCAGAAAACACAAAAAACTTTAGAATTATTTTATTTTTTATTTTTTTTCAAAAAAAATGTTTTTTTTCGCATTTTGATAATTGAAAATAATATATTTAGCGTTACGCTCGGAATTTTTCCGAAGCGGTCGATTTTTCAGGGGACGTTGTTTGAAAGTTGCGAATTGTTTGTTTTACGATAGATTAGATAGGGCTTTGGCGGTAATTTTGTCGGCGGCGGTTGTTCTTTGCGCGGACGTTATAGCGGTTCCGGCATCGTCGAAACAATTAGAAACGGCGATTTCTCGCTGTCAACGCGGCGATACGCTCGTTTTGGAAAACGGAAGATACAGAGGCGATTTTCGTATTCCTGCCGGAGTCGCGGTTGTCGCGAAAGAAACGGGAAAGGCGCATATTAACGGCACGGGAAAGGGAAACGTGGTCAGTTTGTCCAACGGATGCACTGTTGACGGGCTTAAAATAACGGGCGGACGAGTCGGCGTTTATTCGGAAGGAATCGACAACGCGGTACTTTCTTGTATGATTTCGCACAATAGGCAGTCGGGAATTTTGGCGGTAGTGTATTTTGTGAGAATTGAGGACAATTTGATTTTTAGAAACGCGGGGTCGGGAATTTTGTTCTGGGATATCGAATCGTCTTCGGGCGAAATTCTGAACAATACGATAGTATATAACGAAAATCACGGAATTTCGCTTGGAGGCGCTTGCAAAGTGGGTTTGGTGAATAATATTGTGGCGTATAACGGCAAGTTTGCGGTGGATATTAGCAACAATTCCGAAATTTTTCAGGAATTTAACGTATATTTGTCGTATATTCAAGTAAATATGGTACTGCCGGAAGAAAATTTTTCTTTCGACCCGGAGTTTCGGGCGGTAGAATTTAACGATTTTCGACTGAAAGAAACGTCGCGGTGTTTTAATAACGGAAGAAACGGAGAGAATATTGGTTCGAGAATATACACAGCTTTATGAAGAATGGAGTTAAATAGTATGAAGCAATCGTTTTTCAGGACAATGGCGGCTGCATTTGCGGCGCTTGTTTGCTCGGCAACGGCGGAGATTGTGATGGTTCCCTCGTCGGGAATAAGAACCATTTCACAAGCAATCGTCAAGGCGAGAGCGGGGGACACCGTGATAGTATCCGACGGGGTGTACAAGGAGCGGGTATTTATCAAGGGCGGAGTTTATTTGAAGGCGCAGTATCTTCACGGCGCGATAATCGACGGCGGGGGAAGAGAAACGGTGGTGACTTTGGGCGCCGGCGCGGGAATTGAGGGATTTGAAATCCGTAACGGAACAATCGGAATTTTCAGTAAAGACCCCGACGTGGTTATCCGACAAAACCGCATTGTGCGGAATTGGATGTCGGGAATTACTGCTGTGCGGCATCTCCCGCAGATTGAAGACAACATTATCGGCTTCAACGGCGCGTCGGGAATTATCGGATGGAACTTGCGTGCGGCAAAGGGTTCAATCGAACACAACACAATCGCCTACAACGGCGGATTTGGGTTTTTCATCGGTGGGACGAGCAACGTACAGTTTCAATACAATACGGTTGCGTTTAATCAGAAATACGGGTTGAAAATGACGAAAGAATCTTCGGAGTCGGTCGTCAAATACAACAATTTCTGGGAAAATTTGAAGCAGTTTTATGATAATCCGGCGGACAATTACGTGTTCGACCCTGCGTTTACTTCGCCGAGAGTAAAATATAATTTCGTTTCCGAGCCGACTTTATGTTGCAGCGTAAAAGACGCAAACGGACAAAACCTCGGCGCTCGTCTGAAAAAGTAAGGGGAGAAAGGTGTGGATAATATGCAGTTTAAGAAAATCAAAAAAAGTTTAACGAAAGCCGCGGTCGCGCTGCTTATCGCGTTGTCGGCGGCAAACGTTTTTGCCGACGGGCTTCCGGGAGAATATTATGTAACGCAAAGATGGAGGGACTTGTTCGCTCCCTACTCGCCGGCGACGAACCCTGCGCTGTTGACGGAGGAAAATCACGTCGCTATTCGCGGAGTGTGGTCTCCGAGTTTAGGGAACGCGTTTTTCCTTTATGAAGGCGGTGTGGTAATACCTATCGGGCTTTATCAATCGTTTGGATTCAGCGTTTTGGGTGTTACGTCAGGTGAGCCGATTAAGGTTGTACAATGGGAAAACGACCAAATTACAGAAACAGGAGAGGAATTTCGCGATAACCATATGTTGTATATGTTGTCTTACGCTATTAACCCGTTCAATAAATTGAGCATCGGTGCGAATGTCAACTGGTTTAGAACGCCTAATTTCGGCGAACCGATTATGGGTTTGGGGCTTGACGTAGGTTTGACTTACCGTATTACGAACCATCCGGTTTTGGGTGAACATATAGTAGGTATTAACTTCCAGAACGCGCTTTCTCCGAATATTATTAGACCGGCGGACGAGGATTTTAAGATACAGACGCAGTCGATTAACGCTAAAATAAATTGGCTTGCGTTTTTGTTTGACAGGCAGATTACGACGGGTATTGATTTTGACATTAAGGACTTTGCGGCGGCTAAATCGGCTTTTGCAAACGCAATCCCCACCGACCTTGATGACGGTAGCACTGGTGTTATGAAACAACTCGATGGAGTAAAGAAAATCGAGTTTGATTTCAGCGGGCGTTTCGGCGTTTGGCTTTTGAGAATGATAATGCTTAACGCGCATTTCGGGACGGGACACTGGGGCGTTTCGGGCGGGATGAACGTTCCTTCGATTTTCGGCGGGCGCGACTTCCAAGCGGCGTATCAATACACGAATATTACCGACGACAAAGCGTCTATGACTCATACGATTTATTTCAGAGGGCAGTTCGGTCCGCACAGAGAGCAGATTTACGCTCGTAAAATGGCGCGTCAGGTTCAGTTGGGACCCGGAAAGTTGTATAACCAGATGCTTGCGGAACACTTTGCCGGCAATTATTGGAATTCGTATTTTATCGGCGGAAGAATCCTTACGGAATTTCCCGACTTTTTCAGAAACGATTACGTCACTTACTATATGAGTATGAATCAGGAAGCGATGGAAATGCGCGAGGCGGCAAACGAGGGCTACAACGATTTGCAGAACAATTTTCCGCGTTCGACGGTTGTGCCTTTTGCCAAATTGGGATTGTTGCGTATTGCCTACCGCGAAGGCGATTATTCGGGCGTTCGCGATTTGTACGACCAAATCAATTTTGCGGCATCGCCCGACAGCGTGAAACAGGCGGCTGCGTATTATTACGGCGAGGCGCTTCTGAATCAAAACAAAGTTATGGACGCGATTCAGCAGTTTAATATGGTTCCCGCCGGACATTACGATTATGTGTTTGCACAGCATTCTATGGGTGTCGCTTACGCAATAAGCGGCGACTATAACAAGGCGCTCGAGCATCTTGATAACGTTGTTCAGGCATCGGTGAAAGGCGCAGACCAAAAGGCGATAATCGACCGTTCTTACTTGTTGATGGCGTTTTTGTATTACGAAGGCAAAGTTATGGAAGGTCAGTCGCTTGCAAGGGCATCGGCATCGCTTCGTGCGATTCCGGCGGCGAGTCCGTATCGAACCGAGGCGTTGTTAGGGCAGGCGTGGGTCGCTTTGAAAGCGGCTAACTGGAACGACTGCGTGGCGGCGGCTAACGCGCTTAATACGGCGACAAAAGACGATATTCTCAAAAGCGAAGCGGATTTGTTGCTTGCTTACAAGAGCGTTATAGATAAGCAGTATGCGGCGGCGGTAACGCGTCTTGAAGGAGCGCAAAAGCGGCTTAACGAATACAAAGCGCCGACGCAGAGCGATTTGAAAGCGGCTGAAGCGAAATATTTTGACGACAGGGCGAAGTACTCAGAAACAGCGCAGAAAGCGCACGAATTGGCTATGACGAATCAGTCGTCTTACGTGCTTTCGGAAATTGAAGCGCTTTCGGGTTCTCAAAAACGCGGCGAGGCGGAAGTGAGGTCGTTTGGCAAATTTAGAGACAATCACGAAGAAACGCTGTTCTTTGGACGCGGACGCGACAGAGTGCTTGACGACGTGTCGTATGCGCTTGCCAAGGCGAGAGAACTTATGGGAACAACGAGCGCATCGAAATCGCTTGAAAAAATTCAGTCGGCAGATGAAGAAATGCGTCGTCTCCAAGAGCAACTCAGATTGCTTGGGCAGTAGTGCGGATTTTGTAACAGTTTGATTTTTTGGGTCATACGGATATTACTTTTCGTATGACCTTTTTTGTAGAAAGGGGTTTTTATGAAAACTATTGTTGTATTGATTTTATTTGCGGTTTGCGCGTTTTCGGAACTAATTCACGTTTCGCCGTCGGGCGGTTCGCCGATAAGTAAAGCGATGTTGCGCGCCAAATCGGGAGATACTATTGTGCTTGCGGACGGTAAGTACAACGAAGACGTTATCGTGCAGGCGGGGGTAGTTTTGTATTCGCCGAACAAATTCGGCGCGAAAATAATAGGAAACGGGCGGGAATCGGTTGTTCGGCTTGGAAGCGGCTCAAAGATAATCGGTTTGTCTATTTCTGGCGGAAGAAACGGAGTCGTTTCTTCAAACTCCGGCGCGTTTATCGAAGATTGTCATATTTTTTCAAATCAGGCATCTGGAATTTTGGCGATAAATCGTTTGCCCGGAATAAAAAATTCAATAATCTCGAATAATTTGAACACCGGAATTTTGGGAACGCAAATTGGTTCGACCGAAGGGGAATTGTCGCATCTGACGATTGCTGGAAACCGCCAAAACGGAATAGAAATTGAAGGCGACCAAATGATTTATATTCGCGATTGCCTATTTTACAAAAATGGAAACAAGGCGATAAAAGTTAGCGATAACAATTTGCTTCAAATGAACAACATACTTATTTATCCGGAACAAAGAGAATTTGCGAACAAAGACGATTTGGTCGCACGTCCGTTTTTCTCGGATAAATTTTATCAACTCAAAAGCAATTCGACGGGGAAAAACAGAGCAAGCGACGGCAAAGATATTGGTTTTGTGAAATAAAACAGCAGTTTTGTTTTGCAGAATATTATTTTACGTGTGGATTTTTGGGAGCGTCTTGTGAAAGCAGTAAAATTTTTAACGTTAATTTTTGTCGCATTTCCTGTTTTTGCGACATCGGTTGTTAATTTTTCGGTTGAGCCGATGAAAGCGTTGAAAAAAAGTTATATAAACGAAAAAGACGTAAAATGGCAATGGCTGATTAGCGGCGAATACGGTTGGATGTTGAGCGACCATGTGGTCTGGGGAGCAAGCGTAAGTTTTGCGCGCCACCTTGAAAAAAACAGAAACCCGGAAAAAACATATTGGATATACAGCAAAGAACGAGTCGTTATGTTTCCTGTTTCTATGTTTGTGCTTATCGACCCGATTCCGCAGTATGTCGTTCATCCGGCTATGCACATATCTTTGGGATATAATTCCGTTGTCATATCAAGCGTAAATTATGAAAAAGGTCTGATTGAAACTGCGAAAGTAGGAGAAAACGACGGATATTACAACGGGTTTTACACAAAATTCGGTATGGATTGTATGTTTGACATCGGGAAAAAAACCTCGCTTTTTGTCGGTCCGCAATGGCAAATTTCAACGACGGAACGCAGAGGGAAAAAAGAAATTGAAAATGGAGTTTATGAACATAAATTCAATGGGTTCGGGTTAAGATTAGGAGTGAGTATTTTATTATGAAAAGGTACGGAATAGTCCTTAACGGAGATTCGTTATCGCTGGATAACGTAGCGACGATTGCCGCCACCGACGCGAAATTAAGTTTGAGCGAGGAGGCGTTGACGGTCTGCGCAAAAAGCAGAAAAATGCTTGAAGATGCGGTAAATTCCCGTAAAATCGTTTACGGAGTAAATACGTCTTACGGTCCGATGTGCAACAAAATTGTTCGCGACAGCGAACTTGAAAAGTTGCAGGTAAATTTGTTGCACTCGCATTCGGCGGGAATGGGCGCGATTTTGCCTTTCGGTGTCGCAAGAGCGGTTTTTGCGGTTCGCCTGAATTGTTTGGCGAAAGGATTTTCAGGAGTGCGCATCGAACTCTTGCATTTTATGGAAGAGGTATTTAACGCGGGAATTGCGCCCGTTATTTACGAGCAGGGAAGTGTCGGTGCCAGCGGCGATTTGGTTCATTTGGCGCATTTGGGACTCGGACTTATCGGCGAGGGCGATTTGTATCTTGAAGGTGAAATTCTGCCCGCCAAAATTGCTTTGAAAAAAATGGGATTAGAGCCGATTAAATTGTCTTACAAAGAGGCGCTTTCGATTATGAACGGCACGTCTGTTATGAGCGCTATCGCTTGTCTTGCGCTTAGCAAAGCGAAGAAGGTAATGAATATTCAACTGCTTTCGCTTGCGTTCGCCATAGAGATTTTCGGCGGATTGGACGACGCTTTTGATTCGGATTTGCACGCTACGAAAAAGCACGAAGGGCAGTTGGGAATTGCGCAAACGATAGAGGATTTTCTCGCCGGCTCAAAAAACGTAAAGAAAAGAATGCACTTGCACGAAAAAATTCGTTCACAGGAAAAAAGCGGAACGGTTTTTGAAACTAACGAGGTCGTTCAGGACGTTTATTCTTTGCGTTGTGCGCCTCAGGTTTTGGCGGTCGTTTACGACGCGATAAAATACGCGCAAAAAATTTTAATCGCCGAAATAAATTCTTCGAACGACAATCCGATAATTATTCCCGATTCGAACAAAATTCTTTCCGGCGGAAATTTTCACGGACAATCGGTCGCCTTTGCGATGGATAATTTGCGAATAGCGATTTCTACGCTTTGCAACATAAGCGAGCGCAGAACCAACAAACTTTTGGATAGAAATCTTAACGGCGGGCTTCCAGAAAACTTGGCTGCCGGAGACATCGGCTTGGAATTTGGCTTTATGGGAGCGCAGTATTTATCGACTTCCGCGACGGCGGAAAACAGACAACTTGCCGCCCCGATGAGTGTAAATTCTATATCCTGCAACGAAAGCAATCAGGATGTCGTTTCTATGGGGACGATTTCCGCACGGCTTGCTTTGCGCTCCGCCGAAAACGCGGAATTGGTGCAAACGATGGAAATTTTGGCGGATTTGCAGGCGTTATCGTTTAGAAACAGCGAAGATTTAGGCGTAAAAACGAAAGAATTATACGAAGAATTGGCGCAAAGTTTCGACCAATACAACAGCGGCAGAGTTATTAGAGACGATTTGGTAAAATTCCGCAAAATTTTATTTGAGGATTTGCAGGCGAATTGGGCTGTAAATAAATGCTTCCCGTAATAATCGGAGCGACGGCGATTGGAAAAAGCGCCGTCGCAATGGAATTGGCAAAGCGGATAAACGGCGAAATTATTTCGTGCGATTCGCGCCAAATTTACAAATATATGGACATAGCGACCGCAAAGCCGAGCGTGTCGGAGCAAAAAGAAGTCGCGCATCATCTTATAGACATTATCGAGCCGAACGAAGAATATTCTGCGGCGCGCTGGGTGGAAGATTGCGGCAAGTCGATTGAAATTGTGCGCAAAAACGGCAAAATCCCGATTATCTGCGGCGGTACGTTTTTTTATTTGGACGCTTTGAGATTCGGATTTGACGTTTCTTCGCCGCAAAACGCGGAACTTCGCGAAGATTTTTTGAAAATCCGCGACACTTACGGAAGCGCGCGATTATATAAAATTCTTCTTGAAAAAAATCCGAAACGGGCGTTAAATTTACATCCCAACGACGAATACAGAATTGTCAGAGCGTTGCAAATCGCAAGCGGCGAGCCGGAAGTTTTACAAAAATCCGAAGAAAAATTCGCGGTGTTCGTTTTGTCGTGCAGGCGGGAAATTTTGTATAAAACGATAAACGAAAGAGTCGATTTAATGTTGGAAAAAGGACTTTTTGAGGAATATAAATTCATTTGCCGAAAATATCCCGACAAAAACGTTTCGGGAAGAAACTGCGTGGGTTATCGCGAATTTGACGATTTTTGCGACGGAAAAAAAACTTTTGAAGAGTGCGTAGAAAAAATAAAACAGCACTCGCGTAATTTTGCCAAACGCCAAACGACATGGATAAAAAACAGAGAATCGCAAAATTTTTTCATCGACGTTGAAAAATATGCTTGGGACGTACAAAAAATCGCGGATGCGATAGGCAAATTGTATTTTAGTGAAAAATAAGGAGGTTAGTTAGGAAAATGTTTTCCTGACTAAGAGAAAATGATGATTAAATTTACGAAATATTGGTTTTTTGCTTTTATTTTTATTATATTAATATTTACCGCTTGCGTCCCGAGACCGAGCGAAAAGAGAATTCGTGGTATGCTTGAAGTGATATTGAAGGACGATTTGACGGTTATAGTAGAAGGAATCGATTCAAACGCAGTTTTACAGCCGCCTTATTACGAGTACAAGGAATTTAACAAGTATAAAGAGGGGCAGTATCAGTATCTTGCGGTGGTCGATTTTTATTTTTTGAAGGACGTAAAACGAAAAATTGTTCGCAAGTATCGTTTTGACAAATGGTATTCAAGATGGGAACGTTATTACAATGAGTATGAATCGTATTGAAAAGATAAAAAGAGCGTTTTTGCCGGCTCTGCTTTTGACAGTGACGTGCGTTTCGTTTTTGTTTGCAAATTCGCCAGACCCCAGAATCGTTCAAGAGACGAATAATTGCATCGATTTGGTTTTTGCCGAAAAATTTGCGGACGCGCATCTTGCCGCAACCGATGTAATAAGACGCTATCCGGATAGCCCTGCGGGATATTTTTTAAGAGGGGCGATTTATCATTACCAAATGCTTTATTTGCGTAAAAATACTTTTGAACAACAACTTTATGAAACATGCAATAGGGGAGTACAAATCGGCGAGCGCAATAAAGGAAAAGACAAGTGGAACGATTTTTTTCTCGCGGCGACAATCGGCGTACAGGGAAGTTTTGAAAGGGTAAACGGACGTTTGGTTTCGTCGCTGAAACTTGCCACCCGTGCTATAGAAATTTTTAGAACGCTTAACGAGGACGAAGTAAAAGACGTTTTGTACGGAGTAGGCGTTTATGATTATTGGATAGGAGCGAACGTGCGTCTTCTTTGGTGGATGCCGGGGGCAAGAGATAATCGTCCGGCGGCGCTTATCAATCTTGAAAGGATGAGAACGGAAGGATTTTTTACACGAATCGTTGTTAATTACGACCTTATGGAAATGTATTTGAACGAGAAAAAATACCAGAAAGTCGTTGAAATTGCAAGCGGTGTCTTGGAAAAATATCCTACAAATTCAATTGCTTTGTGGGCGCTCTATGAAGCGTATAATGCGCTAAAAAGAGAGGACGAAAGAAACGCTGTCGCTATGAGAATTTCCGTAAGAATTTCAAACGAAAAGGATAATTCGGAGCAAATGAAATATTACGAAAAGAAGATGCGAAGAAATTCTTGATGAAAATTTTAACAGTTTTAATAATTTTAATTTTTTGCAATACGATTTGGTCTCAAAACTACAAAATAAGCGACGATGTTTATTCGTCCGCAATCAAAGTAAATGATTTTTTGATTAATTGCCAATTTGACAGCGCTTATAAATTTTGCGACAAATTGTTGAAAAAAGACCCCGACGAACCGCTTTTTTATTACCTCTATCTTGCTTCAATCGGGCTGAAAACACTTGATTTCGACGAAGTTTTAGACAAAGAAAAATTTAACAAAATTTACATAAAAGGACTTGAAAAAGTTAATTTTATGCTTGAATCCGAGCCGGACAACTGCGATTTATTGCTGGTGAAGGGCTTTTTAATTTCGGCTAACGCGTCGTTTTTGCTTGTCGGCGGAAAATACGCTTCCGGCATCGGGGCGGGAAGCAAGGCGCTTGATATTTTGAAAGCCGCGTTTGTCTGCTACGATAAAAATTACGACGCGCTGTATTATCTTGGCTTTTACAATTATGCGCGGGCGGAACTGCGAAAGCGGCTCGGCGTGCTTTTTTGGCTGCCTAAAAATTCCGACGATGGAATAATAGCCCTGCAAAAGTGCGTAGAAAACGCAAAATTTATGAACAGAGCCGCTGAAATGGTTTTGGCGGACGTTTTTGTGCGTGAAAATAAATTGGAAAAAACAAAAGAAATTTTGCCGAAACTTTTAGAAAAATATCCTGAAAGCAGGTTTTTGCTTTGGACGAAAATGCGTTATGAATTTGCGAAAAAAGATAATTCTGCGGCGATAAATACCGCGATTTTCGTTTCTAAATCGTATTTTCGAGATGGCGCGTTCCACAACGGAATTACTATTTTGGATGAGGCAAGAAAAATGGCGGAATTAAGGAAATTTCCCAAAGAAGTTCGCGAAAAAATCGCACAACTTGAAAGCAAAATCGACAAGGATAGAGTTTCAAATTCAGATATGAAAAAGTTCGCTTCGCTGATAAAGGAATGATTAAACGAAGCGTTTTTTGGCTTCAATGTTTAAGCAAAATATACGAGAGTTTTCACCAAAAGATGGATGATTGTTTTTGGTATAATGTATATCGATGCCGCTAAATAATACTTTTGTGAAAACGAAAATGCCGCTGAAAATTTGGCTAAGGAACTATATAAAGAATTTGGAAAAATTTCATATCCATCTTGATAAATAAGTTAAACAATACTATTTTTACTTAACTTATTTATCAAAACAATAAAAAAAACGGCGGTTTTTGCCGCCGTTTCTAAAATCTAAAAATTGTTATCTCAACTTCCATTTTCGGTTCCACATCACAAGTATCGCGCAGGCAATATAAAGCGACGAGAAAGTTCCCGCGATAAACCCGACCGTGAGCGTCGCGGCGAAGTTTTCAAGTACGCTGCCCGACCCGAGAAACACGAACAGTATCGCCAAAACGACAAAAAGCGTCGATGCGGTGGTTACTATGTTTCTTGTAAGCGTTTCGTTTATACTTTTGTTTGTCAGGTCTTCAAAACTTAATTTTTCCAGCGCCTTATTTGCGAGGTTTTCGCGAACTCTGTCGAAAATTACTATGGTAGAGTTTATCGAATACGCTATAACCGTGAGAACCGCCGCAAGAACGGGTATCGAAAATTCCCATCCGCTTATCGCAAACAAGCCCACGCAGATAATCGCGTCGTGCGACAATGCCACAATGGAGGCGATTCCGTAAGGATATTTGAAACGAAACGCCAGATATACCAGAATCACGGCTATCGAAAGCAAAACCGCCTGCAACGCGCCCGCCTGCAACTCCCTGCCGACTTTCGGACCGACGCTTTCCACCCGCAAAACCGCAAAATTCTTCCCCTGCAAATTCTGATTAAGCGCGGCGGTAACTTTATCTTTCACGTCTGCGCCTTCGCCCTGCGCCTTTACGGTTATCTGCATTTCCGTTCCAGCCGACTCCGCTGTTCTCACTAATTTAACTTCGGGATTTCCAAATCCTAACGAAGAAACGACCTGTCTAATTTTTCCGATTTCCGAATGTACGTCGTTGTCAAAACGGATTTGCAATTCCGTTCCGCCGACAAAATCCACCGAGAAGTTTAAGCCACGCACCAATATCGCTATAAAAGATATGAAAATGAGCGCCGCGGCGATAATAAACGCGGTTTTTGCGTTCCCGATGAAGTTCACATTCGGAACTTTTACGTGCGCTGCCGCCGTCGATTCCGTTTTCGCCTGATTTTCTTTGTTCATTATATTCTCCGTTTCCTAAATGCTCAATCGTTTAACTTTTCCGCTCGCCGTCGCAACGCGAAACACCGTTTTTGTGAATGTAAGCGCCGTGTAAAGCGACACCAATATACCAATCGTCATCGTAAGCGCAAAACCGCGCACCGGTCCCGAGCCGATATTGTATAAAATCAGCGCGACGAATACCGTGGTGATGTTTGCGTCGAAAATCGCTCGGAACGCCCGCGAATATCCCGCCTCTACCGCGGTTATCGGCGCTTTTCCGTTGGATAATTCCTCGCGCACCCTTTCAAATATAAGCACGTTTGCGTCCACCGCCATACCTATCAGCAAAATTATACCCGCAATACCCGGAAGAGTAAGCGTCGCCGCAAGTCCCGCCATAATTCCAAGCACGAAAAGGATATTCAAAACGACGCCGACGATGGCGACTACGCCCGATGCCTTGTATCGCAAAATCATAAAAGCCGAAATCAAAATCATTCCTATAAGCGTAGCCCACGATGCCTTTTCAATCGAGTCGTAACCAAGCGACGGACCGATAACTCTCTCCTCGACTATCTCCACCGGAGCCGGCAGTGCGCCCGCTTGAAGAACGACCGCCAGCGCTTTCGCCTCTTCCAGCGTAAAAGAACCGCTAATCTGCGCACGTCCCATACTTATTCTTTCGTTTATCGTGGGCGCGGAATACACAAAGTCGTCCAGAACAATCGCTAAACGTTCGCCGACGTTGCGCGCCGTTACTTTTTCAAATTCCCGCGCGCCCTTGTTGTTAAAAACTAAACTTACCACCGGCGAACTCGCTCGCATCTGGTCGCTTGACATCTCTTCTCGCGCCGATTCGATGTTCTCGCCGCTCATAGCCGCCTCGCTTTTTACGAGATACAAACTATAATAGCGGACTTTCGAACCCTTATCTGTCGTCGCTTTGGGTTCCCACAAGAATTTTGAACTCGAAAAACCTCCGGCTTTAAGCGCCGCGATTACGTCCGGGCGTTCAAGTATGGCGGCGACCGCTGGTTTGTCCTTTTCGCGCACGGCTACGTCGCCCCGATACGAAACGAGATAGTCCGAAAACTTCTCTACTCCGCTTTCCGTCTCGCCCTGCTCGGCGCTTGCGCTGTCCGAAGGAGTTTGCGCGTCCGAACCGCTAAACAATTTTTGCGCCAACTTCTGCTCTTGCGTCTGCGAACTGTCTTCGTCGGCTTGCGTGTCCGAAGAAACGCTGTCGATTTTTGCAACAAATTCGTTTTTCAACGCTTTGTCTATCACGCGCACCGCTCCTTCCAACTCTGCTGACGTTCTAAGAACGTGAAACTTCAACTGCGCCGTCGAACCCAAAACTTCTTTGGCTATCTTTTCGTCGGTAAGTCCGGGCAGTTCGACTATTAAGCGGTCGCGCCCTTGTTTCTGGATGTTCGGCTCTGTAAGTCCCAAGCCGTTGATTCGGTTTTCGACGATGGTATAAGCCCTATCGAGCAAATCGTCGTCGTTTTGGTTGTCTTTGTTTCTCTGGACTTCGAGAACGAGGCGCATCCCGCCCTGCAAATCAAGTCCGAGATTGATAATCCTCTTGCGGTACTGCGGGTCTTCGTTGATTATTCTGCGCTGTTCGTCCGCGTTTTTCATATAAAGAGAAAAAGTCGGAAGAAGCGTATAAATCGAAGCACCGACAAAAAAAACCGTGAGCAAAATAGCCCAAATGCTGCTTTTACGCATAACAAAACCTTTCGATTTTTTGTAAAATTTATAGTTTCGACGATAAAATTACATAATTTGCGCGGATAAAAGCAATAGTAAAGGCAAGTTTGTTTAATTTTGTGAATCGCTGAAAAAAAAGCGGGACGAATTTCTCGCCCCGCCTGCTAAAAATATCCGTTAAACGCTTATTTTCTCACACCGAATTTCGTGTAATACTGATAAACTCCGTTTGCGCCCTGACATTCGACCACAGCCAAATAAGTTCCTGCGGCTACCGCACGTCCGGCGTTGTTGCGCAAATTCCACTTCATTTTATCGTCGCTTAACGTAAGCCGACGTTCGTCCGAAGCCATAACATTGCCCAAATTGTCGTAAATCGTCAGTTTGGCGACCGTCCAACTTTCAGGAGTTTTTACGACAAATTCCGCAGAACCGCCGCTGACAACAGGATTTTTAACCGCGACGATTCCGTGTTTGCCGTTGAAGCCCTTCTCTCCCTTTATTGCGTTCTGTCCGCCGTTGTCTCCGCCGTTGTCTCCGCCGTTATCGCCGCCATTGTCGCCACCGTCGTCAACGGAACGCCATTCGGCAAAAAGCCGCAAGTCGCTGCGTAAAATTGTCCCGTTCTCCCACCTGTAATCGCTGTCGCCGGGTCTTGTAAGCCAGCCGCCAAAAGTGTATCCGTCTTTCGTCGAGGTCGCGTTGGTAGTAAATGGCTTCGGACCAGGTCCCGTCGATATAAATTCTGCCGATACGCTGCTGCCGCCGTCCGTGTTATATCTAACCACCCAATACGCCGGCAGTTTGTTGTCTTCGTTATCTACCCAGCCCGCATAAAGGTTCAGATTGACGCTGCCTCCGTCATACGGGACATCAGGGTCGGGATGAATGGTACCGTTAATCCACGGGTTGGTACATTGCGGGTCTCTATACCAGCCGTCAAAAATGTACCCGTCTTTTCTCGGGTCCGCCCTTTTTACGGTATATGGCAGACCGGGGGTACCGGATTCCGTAGAAGGCTGGTCGGTAATACCGCCGAAAGTAACGGTAAAGGTCGCAGGAAACGGTTGAAAAACCCATTTCGCATAAAGCGTCATATTGCCGCTTACCGCCGTGCCGTTTACCCATTTGTTAGTCAAACCGACTTCTTTATACCATCCCTCAAAATAATGCGGTCTTGCGTACTGCTCGCCGGCTGGTTTAATGTTTAGCGGGTTTGGCGTCGGAATAGGCGCGGTATATGGCTTTCCCCCCTGAACTGTCACGGGGGCTATCGCATCGCCGCCGTTAGTGATGAACGTAACGGTGTAATCGGTAGTCGGCTCGTTAGTAGCCGCAACCGTCCCGACGACTATCCAGTTGCCGCCGTTTACGTTGGGATGTTTGCTTACCACTTTCAAGTCCGAGACGTTGTTATTGCCTTTGGCGAGTTCGACGATTGCGGTTCTGTTCGTATGCCCCAACCCTCCGCGCATAGGATATACAATCTCGTTGTTTATCTTAAAATCCTTCTCGGCGACGATGTTTATGTTGTTGCCGGATACCGTCGCAATTCCGATTTTGCCGTCAAAGTTCATTCCGAAAACCACTTTCGCCGCGACCCTCATGTTGTTATTCGAAGCGGAAGTAAATTCCGTAACTTTAAGCGCGACGGGAAATTTGCCGCCCGTATTCGGCAGAATGTTCGCCACCATCTCCGCTTCACCTTCGTAACCCTTGATAACCGCAGAGGCGTACCAGTATTGCGCCGCTCCCGAGTTGCATGAAGATTGAGCGTAACCCAAATTTATGTGAAACTGCTTGGATTCGGAATCGTATCCGTCGATGATAAAGCTGTGTCCGCTTCCGGCGTATATTACCGGCGCTTTGTTTTCTATATTCCCGATTACAAAGTCGTTCCAATCCTGTTCGGAAAGTTCGACGCAGCCCGTCGCTTTCGCGCCGGGTTTTTTGAAGAATGCTGCGATAGCGGGGTCGTAATCGAAATAATCTCTCATCGCTGGTCCCGCATTGTAATTAAACGTAGAGCTTTCACCCTCGGTGTACTTCATATAAACGGACTGTCCGCAATTAGCCATAAGTTTTCCCGCTTCGATTTGCTGCGCCGTCGTAGCGTTTCTTAAACAGCCGGGCATATTAGCGTAATTGTATGTCACTGTGCTATGGTCTTTGGCGGGAATCGCGGTCGCCCACGCCGGAGTAACGGCGGGCTTGTATGACGGCAGAGTTCCTTTGCCTTTTGTCGGGTATCCGTAATAACGTATAACCTGCGCCATAGAGGTTGCTACGCAGCCGACATTACTGGGTCTCTTTTGAGCGTCGTTCTGGTCTGGCGGAGTTTGACCGCCGTGTTCCCATTGCGCCCATTGAATATCGCCCTGCGCAGTTTTTGGCGTCGCCAGCAAATACGTCTTCGCTCTAATATCGCCTCTTGCCTGATTGAAAGGTTTTGAGTACGTTTCCCAAAGCGCTTTGGTTTCGCCGTCCTGCGTCGCTTTGTTTTTTACCGCGTCGTTAATGTAATTTCCATAATTTTGCATAAGATACGCCTGTGCCGGATTCAAACCGTTTTCGTCAAAATCCCCGTCGTTCGCGTCTAAGAAAATCGGCGCCGCGACGTCGTTTGCCGAAACGATAACATAACCTTTACCCGCGCCTTTGCTGAAAACGAAAAACGGCGAATCGACCTTTTTCTGCTTGACCAAAGTCAAGTTGGCGCTTTGCCCGTTTCGCTGCAAATAATTGCCCGCTACTTTTTGCGCGGTCTCCAAACTTACCGGCGCGCCGAACGCGCAGGCGAAACACAAAACAAACCCAAATAAAAACGCTCTTTTAAGCATACGACCCTCCTTAACGGTGTTCGACAGGCAAATCGCCCGTCGGTTAAAAATTATTATCTGTTAAGAAATATAGTAAGTTTTTTAGAAAACCGCTTAAAAAAATTAAGAACGCGCTATTATTTTCTATTGTCCACGAAACGAACCGCTTTTCTGGCGTCGCCTCGTAGAGCGGAAATGGTGCTTTTATTGCTCAAAAATACCGAAATCTTTACCCGCGCCGCCGCCTGAACCGCCTGCATAACCTTGTTCAATTCTTTTTTGTCCGCGACTATATGAATAATTATTTCCGTTTTTTCGTCGTCGTTTTTATGTCCTTTCAACTCGACTATGTAGTCGTCGCAGCAGCCCAAAGAATCCACGACGTTCGTTATCGTCATCGGATAAATAGTCGTGCCTTTTAATTTTATCAACTGCGATTTTCTATAAACGATAGGTCCTATTCTCACGGAATTTCGCCCGCAGGAACATTTTCCTTTTATTTTGAAAGTCATATCGCCGGTTCTGTATCGAAGCAGGGGCATTCCTTCCATTCCGAAAGTGCTTACAACCAATTCTCCCACCTCGCCGTCGCCGACCGGATTTCCGCTTTCACCTATGATTTCGGTATAAATAAGTTCGGGATGCGAGTGTCCGCCCGTCCTTTCGCCGCAATCGCAATACGAAGAGCAAATTTCCGTTGAAGCGTAAGTGCTATAAACTTTGGCGTTGTACAAAACCTCTATTTTTTTGGCGGTTACGTTCCACGACA
>Ga0268262_10003106_pt1 | contig 18322 bp, 17 predicted proteins | sample TergutNc150P3_FD_190354 | JGI IMG/M metagenome (GOLD analysis project Ga0268262, IMG submission 190354) | Nasutitermes corniger P3 segment gut microbial community from laboratory colony in Florida, USA - Nc150 P3 (SPAdes) (version 2) | ecosystem: Host-associated > Arthropoda: Insects >...
ACAGCCAGCGGTAAAGCGGCTGAAATAAAGAAAATGTTCAAGATTGATTTTTTCCATTCCGAATGGCTGCTACCGGAACACATAGAAGACAACCCAATAATTTGGATGGTGCAGGTAAACGGATTTATCGTTGATATCCGTCATATGCCTCTGGAAATACAAGAGCAAGCGTTTGCAAAGGGGATCATTCCATATATACCAGGTGAAAAAGAAGGGCAAGAGGAATAAAAATTAATTCGCACATATCATGAATGGAAATCCAAAAAAGCAGACTATTTAAGGTCTATCTTCTTCCCGTTTATATGTTCCGCTAAAAATCATATTGATAAGCCATGACTTGAATGATGGGTTATCGGCGTACTGCTTATAGAGTTCCATACTATCGGTCATAAAAGATTGCATGGCACGCTCAGTAGCATATTTGCCTTCATCTTTTGCAGCTTCGCGATCAGCGTTTTTCATGGCATTTTGATATTTTTCGTCCTTTGAAACTGTTATTTGAACCTGTTTGATAGTTGCTTTTACATTATCCTCGTCCTGCCAGTTAAGGTCGCCCCATTGCTTATGGAAATCATCAAGAATGTTTGATAAGTAATCTTTTTTTGATTCACTGGTATAGCCTTGAGCAATTGGGCTTATGGGGGAAACTGCATAATCTTTATCATCAAGGGAAATATCAAGAGTTTCCTTTTTTTGCGCACGATAACTTTCGAGTTCGATATACTTGAGCATTTCTTTTGTATCGTCATCTTCTTTTGGGGCAGGTAGTTTTGGTAACAGGAGAGTCAGGAAAATAGATAGTTTTTCCCAATTAGGCATACCATAGGAAAGTATAGCGCCAAGAAAATTATAAATGCGGACAAAATCTTTTGAGCAAGCTTTAAATTCAACCTGATCATTCTCTTCAATAACCTTATATTTGGAAGCGCAAGCATCAAGGATTGGATCAATTTTTGTGCGTACATCAGTTTTAAGAAAATACTCGACAACATTATATATATCTTCTTGTGTATAAACCTCGTGTTTTTCCATATTGGCGATTAGTTCATACAATTTGTTTGGATCAGTTTCGTCTGACAGGAGAGTAGTTTTGTAATAACGAGAGAAGGCTTCTTTTATGTCATTGGCTTTATTTGCAAAATCAAGAACAAATGTATCGTCTTTATTTTTATAAGAGCGGTTCAGACGGGAAAGAGTCTGGACCGCTTTTATATCGGTAAGAATCTTATCGACATACATGGTATGCAGGAGAGGTTCATCATAGCCAGTCTGAAACTTGTCTGCGCATATTAGAAAGCGGTAAGGTTCAGTCTTAAACATTTTTTCTATTATATTACTTGGAAAGCCATTAAGTCTTGCCTCTGTTACCATGCTTTTCTCTTTTGTTGTTTCATCTGTGTGTTCAGCATCGCCGGTAAACGCGATTATAGCTTTATACGGACTTTTACGTTTTGTTAGTTTATTTGAAATAGCATCGAAATATTCAACGGCTTTTTTTATACTGCCGGTTACAATCATTGCACGAGCTTTATTATCTATGCGGTAGCGAACATTTTCATGGAAATGTTCCACAATTATCTCCGCTTTCCTTGAAATAGCTTCCGGGCTTACTTCTACATACTTACGAAGCCGTTTTTGTGCCTTGTCTTTGTCGAATAACGGGTCTGCCTCAATGGTTTTTAGCAAACGATAATAGCTTTGATAGGGTGTGTAGTTTTTAAGAACATCAAGGATAAAACCTTCTTGTATAGCTTGTTTCATGGAATAATTATGAAAAGGTCGATGTTTTATTTTCCCATCTTCCTTATAGGGAGTACCGAATAATTCAAGTGTCTTGTTTTTCGGGGTTGCTGTAAAGGCAAAATAACTGGCATTGGGGAGGAGTTTGCGGCTTTCTACGAGTTTATTCACGATGTCTTCGCTGTCGTCATCATCAGAAAAGACAATATCAGACAGAACAGCATTCATCTTGGCGGACATATTGCCACTTTGACTGGAATGAGCCTCGTCTATAATGATAGCAAAACGGCGGCCTTTATGAGCGGTTCCAATATCATCAAAGATAAAAGGAAATTTCTGAATTGTTGTAATGATTATTTTTTTACCGGTTTTTATGGCATCCTGTAAGTCCCTGGAATGTTCAGCAGGAGCGACAGTATTTGAAACAGATGTAAATGATTTGATAGTATCACGAATTTGGCGATCAAGATTGCAGCGATCGGTAACAACCAGAATGGAATCGACAGCCGACTTGTTATCTCTTTCCATATCCACCAGTTGATGAGCGAGCCAGGCAATTGAGTTGGATTTACCGCTTCCGGCGCTATGCTGAATAAGGTAGCGTTGTCCAACGCCATTTTTTTTCATATCCGCAAGGAGTGACTTAACAACAGACCATTGATGATAACGGGGGAATATTTGTATTTCTTTAATCTTGCCTGTTTCTGGATCTTTTTCTTTTATAATCTGGGCATAGTTTTCTATGATATTGGCGAGTTCATTCTTTTTGAGTATCTCTTTCCAAAAATAATCTGTGGCAAGTCCATCTGGATTTGGAGGATTTCCCGCCCCATCTTTGTAGCCTTTATTGAAAGGCAGAAACCATGAATCTTTGCCCCCAAGTCCGGTACAAAACTCTATTTCCTCATCATCTATGGCAAAATGTGCGGCACAGCGTTTAAATTGGAAAATTAGTTCCTTGGGATTACGGTCAACCTTGTATTGTTTAACAGCATCTTCGACATTTTGTTTTGTCCAGCGATTTTTTAGTTCAGCGGTAAAAACAGGCAGACCATTAATAAAAATTACTAAATCAAGAGCGCGGCGAGTTTCGTCTTTTGAATATTTAAGTTGTCGGGTAACGCTCCAAATATTGTTATTAAAATCGTTCTTTGCCTGCTCGTTACGCTCAGAAGGGGTAGGATAAAAAAGTATTAAGCTGGAAGGATAAAAATTTATACCATTACGGAGAATGTCAACGATACCCTTTTTGGCAATTTCATCCCGAAGATATTCAAGGAATTTTTGCTTTTTAAGACTGTATGTTTCTCCTGAACCTCCAGGGGGAAGGCCGATGTTTGACATCTCGGTCTCCTGGGTATTTGCAAGAAAGCGGAAAAGACGGGCTTCGTCTATAACATAATTACGGTTAAAATCTTCGTTAATGCCTTGTTCATAACCATTTTCATGTACCAGAGAGTTTACAATGAGTTCTTCAAGGCCGGATTCTTTGGTGTTAGTGGGCATCATAAACTCCTTTAGATTTATTTTATCAACTGGGACAAATTTCTCTTTTTATAGATAATTCTGTGAATTTCTATAGTCTTTTCATGGGTAATATAAAAAACCAAGTAGTTTTTTACTGTCAATACACGATATTCTACCGTAATGGGCTTAATAGGCCGATACAATCGATGAGCAAGTGGAAACATTTTTAAGTCATTGATGGATTTTTCCAGTTCATCCAGCAGATTTGAGGCAGCTTGAGGTGCTTCCAGGGTATAGGTGATATAGTCTATTATAGCATCAAGATCCTGTTGAAATGAAGGAAGATATACTATATCAAGCATTTCTTGGAGAACTCTCGTAATTGGCAATCTTTAGGCGAAGCGGGCCAAAGACTTCATCATGAGAAAGGCGTTTAGGATTTGATCGCGCTTCTGCCTGGGCCTCTGTGAGTTTTTGGTAAATCTCATTTTCAAAATTCATTTCTTCCCAAGCTTCCATGCTCATGATTACAATGTCGCCATAACCGTTATTTGTTAAAAAGACAGGTTCGGCAGTTTCATGTACGGCATTAGTGATCTCGGATAAGTTTGTTTCCAAGTCTGATATTGGACGTATCATTGGCATTTCATTTCCTCCTGTAATTGGTTTATATAATAAAGTCCTACAAAAACTCTCGTATCATCCTTAAGCATATTATACATTATCAATTCAAGAAAAAGATTCACTTTTATCATTTATAACCTCCTTTCTTTTTCTTTTTTTGTTCTAACAAGGAAAGAATAGGTATATCATCTGTACCTTCAGGTAAAATAGGTTCGTCATCATCATTTATTGCTACTTGATTCTGATCATTTATGCCGATTTGCCATGCATTTTTGATTGTTATTTTGGTTTTTTTTATACCATATTTCAAATGCTCAAGAAGTAATGATTTTGTCGATGATGGGAATAATGTGTATTCATTATTATAACTAAATGTTTGTTCAAACATATATAGATTATTACCGTTATCAGGATTCATTTCACTAAATCTTGATTTAAGTATATAATATCTTTTTTTGTTAGATATTATCTTCTCTTGATTCGTTGTAATAACTACCCTATACCAGAAAGGATTGTGTTTATTAACACCTTTGATTATAGTGATATCAATTAATTCGTCTTTGTCTATATTACCAATTAATTTCTTCCAATCTTCAAATATCTTCTTTCCCACATCAAAATTCTCAAAAACTAACGTAAGACCTAGTATCTCTGGGGAAGCGACGATTCCAGTTGCTCTCCAAGTAGCTTTTTCCCAAAGATTATCATCTATTATTGTATGAACTTCAAATTTATTATGAGGTATGTCTTCTATAGTTTTTTTATCAGAATGTGAATCTCGTAGTATCTTATCTCCATTTTCATGAAAAATTATAGGTGACGCTCTTTTATTAATATACTCTCCACTTTTCCAATCGTCTAAAAATATTTTCGGATTGTTTCCCATGATATCAGTAGAAAATTGTGTATGGTTAATTATAAATGATAAACGTTCGTTTAGGCATTCATTGCGAAAAATATTATCAAGGTATTTAATTACATTTTCAGTATAAAAGCAATTTACAAGGATGAAGGAAAATAATTCATAAAAAGATTTCACCCTTAAATCATGATTACCTGAAATAATATTATTAATATTGACTTTTAATAATATTTTATTTGTTTTATCATCCTTTAATAGATAAAAATAATCTATATTTTTATCTTCCATAACATTAATAAAGACTTTTTCGATTCTTGGAAATATTTTCCCTACAGAAGTTGCCATTATGTTTTCAATCAATACAAGGAGCATTTCTACAAGGAAAACCATATTCTTTTCCTTTTTAAATTCAAAAATAATATTACATCCTATAATAATACTTTTTAGTATAAGAATATCAGAATTTTGAAATTCTGTTTGAAAAAAAATTTGATCAGCTAATGGTTGAGAATAAGCTTTTTGGAAAAATGCTTCAAGTTCAATGCTGTTATTTATACCAGCACTTTTATAGTGTTCTATTATTTCATCAACATATCCTAATAAAAATAAGACAGCATCACTGGATATTGGCAATCCCAGATTTTTAAGAATGTTTGGTAAATATATTAGGTTATTTTCATTTTGATCAATGTGTAATAACCTTACAGCTAAACAACCATCAATTAAAATATCATCAGGAATATCTTCATCTTTTTCCCCATATTGTTGATACAAAATTGAAAATAGTCCATACCAGAAAAAGATATTTGGAAGCCGCCCTAACAAAATTTCTGTTGATAGTATTGATTTAATTATAGACAAGAATCGTTCTGTAATTATTTTTTCTTCATACCATTTCTTTACATCTAATGATGCCGCTGTAATTAAGCAATTGTATGATGCCCATGGTAAAGCTAATTCTTTATAACTTTCCGATAATGCAATTAATGACAATACCAATTTATCGGATGTTTCTTCTTTTGCTAGTCTATAAATTGATTTCCCTAAATAAATAATACTTTCATTAAATTTATTAGCATTGAATTTCTGTATTCCGTGATTTAAAAAAACAATACCTGAACTGATTTCTGATTCTCGTGAACTTAAAACATCTGCTAAGTTATCAATTAGTGTATCATATTCTAAATTATCTGCGAATGCTATCCCCATCTCTGTAATCATTTGGTAAAATGACTCGAATGGATATTCTATATATTTTTTACTTTCTAGAAGTATATCAGACAAATTTTGTAAAGGAATAGAAAGATCTTCATTTAAAATTCTTAATCTTATTAATTCAATAAAGGAAAGATATGTTTTTGCAATCAATGCAGAACATGGCATTTCGTTATTTTGAGAACGTAAAGATAAAATATTAATAACGTATTTTTCAAAATCATGATAAAATACATCCCCGTTTGGAATATTATCCAATTTAGCATTATGAATAGGTCGATATAGATTAAGGATATTAAATAGCCATTCTATCTCAATATTTGACGAGTTTTCATTAATTATTTCTTTTAATTTAATTACTTCATTTATGAAACCGGAATAATCATCATAATAATTTATATATGTCCAAGCTTTTTGATATATTATTTTCGGCATTAAGCTTTTTTTGTTGTATTTATTGCAAAGTCGTTCCGCTCTTATAAATTTGGCTTCGATTTCGTCCCGTGGAAATTCAAGCATTCTTGACAAAATTGCAGAACGAATTGCATCATGAAGCAATTGAAAATCACCATCTAAATAAAAATTTGTATTATTAATTCTTTTTTCGATTTCTTTTAATTCGGTCAATCGTTCCGAATCATTTTTACCCAAACGTTTTTCTTGAATCCTATAAACATCAGACATATTTAAAGTTTCAGCAGCAAGTTCAATAAAATTTTTTTCATAAATATTATCAATAATCCATATTGCATCAAAAATAATGACATCAATTCCATATTTTTTAATTAATGTATCTTGCTCATCTTTCTTTTTTTTACTTGGAATAGTTTGATTACTAATAAAAAAGAATTTCGTATAACCTCTGTTAGTATTAAATACTTTTTCTATATCTAATTCTATCTTTGTTTTCCAGTCTTTTTTGGCGCTAAATGCAAATGCCCATTTTTCATCGTTTTTCCAGCCATCTTGTGGAACAAACCACCTTTCGGATATGATTTCTGATACAGGGTATGTTTCTGTATCTGTTTTCCCATCTCCACCACCAGTAGGACCGACTTGCGGTATTAGATTTGGGCAAATTAATCTTTCGGCTAATCTTCTGCATAGGGTCTCAAATAAATCTTGTTTTTGGTTAGTACTAATCTTTTCAATCTCATATGCAAGCACTTCTCTTGGCAAATTAATATTTGTAATATTTTCTGAATCAGAGAAAAATTCCGGTCGTCTTTGTCTATAAAACTCAGATGGAGAAAAGAAATGTATTTCATTATCCGTGTTGTTACCTATCATTATACATCCTCTTCAGAATAACAGTAAGCTTGCCATTCGGCATTCACAAAATCCGGCACTTTAATATTCTGTACATTTACCTTCCCTGTAACGACATCAGAAATAAGGCAGATACGATATTCTTGTAGTAAATTAATAGTTTTTTCAATATAATTTATATTATTTCCAATTTCCAAAATTATATCTTTGCAATAATTTGCTATTCTCTGTTGTTCGGCTTGTGGTGGTATCAACAATAATAATTTTCTTATTTCTTTATAACCTATACTTTGTCTAACACCGCCACCCATTCCATAGAACACTTTACGTATATCAAAAGAATGTAATAATAAATAAAGATACTCAGGTAAAATTATATCTTTGCAAAACAAGCAGACATAAGCACTTGTTATTATCCCTGTTTGAGTCGCAAGTCCAACTCTTAAACTTTTCCAATCATTTTGAAGGTCTGTCAATCTCAAAATAACATTACCAGGATTAACAATTTGATAAGTATCAAATGAAGCAGGCAAAAGTCCTTCTGTTGTGTTTATATCTTTATTTACTATATTTCCATAACTTAATGATAGAAGGTTTTGATTGTGAACTTCCTTATTCGAAATATATTGTTCTTCAGCCACTTGGGATAAATATAGAATATTCCAATGTGCTGGTATCTTCCCCAACCATTCAATACCGCTATCTTTTATTGGGACATTCATGTTTAATCCTTTGGTAACAGCCTGATTGATTATAGTTTGTTTGCGTTCCTTCAATAGTTCAATCTGATTCTTCTTAGCATTGATATATTTATTAAACATTGAAACTTTCCAGTCAAGATAACGAACTATCTGGTCTTGTTCAGGACGGGGAGGAATAGGTAATACAATAGATTTCATTTCACTAAATCGTGTCGTCCATAAATCAGCGACAATACCCCTTCCATTTCTATAATACTCTTCAATCCAATAATAACTTCTTAATAAATAATGATAATATTTGCCATTACCTTCTCTAGGGGTTAAGACAATGTTAATTAGCGAAACAGAGCCATCAAGAGAAGATAAACCGCTTGATCCCTTCCTGTCTGAACGGCTATTTATCACATAATCGCCGGATTTAACTAATTTTCGGTTATCACTGTCATTTGATTTTGCTACTGTACTTAATTGTGGTACTACCCCCATTTTACCAACGGTCAAAGGAGCATATTTTTTATCAGATACTTTTACTTTGCGTTCTTCAAATAATTCTCCAATTTTAACGGATACCCAATTTTTTGGAATTGAATGAAGCCAAGAGGTGTTTATATCTTTATATTCTCCATACCCTTCCAACATATTTTTTCTTTAATCCTCAATAATTTTTTCCAACAACCCCTTTGTCTCTGCTTCAAGGGCTTTAATGTCTGCGGTAATTTCTTCAAGAGACCGCAATTCTATAGGCTTGTAGAAATATTTGGTAAAACTGATCTCATAGCCGATTTTGGTCTGTTTCTGGTCAACCCACGCATCTTTTGTATAAGGTTTTACCTCTTTTTCGAAAAACGCTTCAATACCGCCTTCGTAGGTAAAAGGTATCTGTTCGGTGTCGGTCAATTCGGAATCGGCTAAAGGCTGCTTCTTTTTGTCTTTCAGAATATTTCCTTTTTTATCATACTTGGGTTGGCAGACGGTTATTTTCCAATAGGCAAATTCATTCAGGTTGAATATACGGCTGTATTCGTTTTCCTCAAACTTCAAATACAATTCGAGTATCTTTTTTCTATCATTATTCGAAAATTCACAATTCTTGTCGCCCAAATTTTTACGAAGCGGCGTTTTAATGGATGTGGCATCTATAAGTTGTATTTTACCCTTGCGTTTCCTTTCTTTTTTGTTTGAAAGAACCCATATAAAAGTGGCAATGCCGGTATTGTAAAACATCTTTTCCGGCAGAGCGATGATGGCTTCCACAAGGTCTTTTTCTATCATGTAACGGCGGGCATTGCTTTCGCCCTGTCCTGCGTCACCGGTGAAAAGAGAGGAACCGTTGTGGACTTCGGTAATTCGGCTGCCTATAGGAGTTTCCCTTTTCATTTTTGAAACGTTGTTTAACAGAAATAGGAGCTGCCCATCAGAAGAACGGGGTATCATGTTGAATTCCCCGTCCCCTTCATAAGGGATAATAAAGCGGCTGTCCATGATGCCTTTTTTGCCGCCCATCTTGTCGGCATCTACCTTCCACGATTTGCCGTATGGTGGATTGGAAAGCATAAAGTCGAATTCACGGGCGGAATTATTATCGTTGGATAAAGTGGAACCAAAAGATATGTTGTCTGCCTGTGCTCCATCTCCTTTTAACAACAGGTCGGCTTTGGCTATAGCATAAGTTTCACCCTGTATTTCCTGACCATAAAGGTGAATGGAAACTTTCTTTTTCTTTTTTGCCGCTAGTTCTACAAGGCGCTTTTCAGCAACCGTCAACATTCCGCCGGAACCGCAGGCTCCGTCATAACAGGAATAGGTACTGTCAAGAATTTTATCGGCTATTGGGGTAAAGACAAGATCCGCCATAAGTTCGACAACATCACGAGGAGTAAAGTGTTCTCCGGCTTCCTCATTGTTTTCTTCGTCGAACATCCTGATTAGTTCTTCAAAAATTGTCCCCATAGAATGATTGTCGAGGCCGGGTAAGACTTCTTTACCTCTTTCATCAAGAACGGGATTAGGACTCAGATTTATTTTTGAGGAAACAAATTTTTCGACTACTGCACCTAATATATCAGCATCCAGCATAGTAGGGATTTCGTCCCGAAATTTAAATTTAAGAAGTATTTCCTTAACATTGGGAGAAAAGCCTTCGAGGTAGGCGTTAAAATCGGTTTTGAGTTTAGCCTTACTGGAACGGGCTGTAAGATCGCGGAGATTAAAAGGAGAAGCATTACAGAAAGCCTGACCTGCCGCAGAGCAGAGACCAGCAGTTTGGTTGGAGATTTTATTTCTGTCGAGGTTCTTTTTCATTTCAAGAACCTTTTCTTTGGTAGGTTCAAGGACTGCGTCAAGACGGCGGATTACCGTCATTGGAAGTATGACATTGCGATACTTTCCCCTAACGTACACATCCCGAAGGCAGTCATCGGCTATTCCCCAGATGAAGTTTACAATTTGGTTATGAACAGCAGTGTCCATAAGCGGATTATACCATAGATTTACCTATAAAGTCATATCCACATACCGATTCTTTCTGCTATCATTAACCCAATGCTCTTAACCATGGTAACGCTTATGTTTTCTACCCTGAAATATCGGACGAAATGACAACCGCGGCCCTTCTTCTGGACATCGACCCCATAGACCTTGCCCGGAGTAAAGCGGAGTCAGCGGGGGAGGGTTGTTTGATTATGTAAATGATCGGCCCTATGTTTCGTCTTCTTTTTTAAGCACGGCGATTTCCAAAGTTTTTGGCACAGCCATGTCAGGCCGAGCGGACGAACATCAATCGCTATCCGATTCCGCGTTGGACCTGACGGCTGCCATCACCATGCTGCCGTGCAGGGGCGATACAGATATGTTGAACAAAGTTTTTGAACCACTGGGATACGAAGTAAGCTATCAAATTTTTAATGTGGATGAAAATTTTCCCGCGTGGGATAAAATCAAATATGTGAATTAACCATCAAAGGCAATGTACGTTTGCGCGATCTGCTCAGGCAAATCTATGTCCTTGTTCCTGTATTTGACAGGCAAAAGCACTACTGGTTCAGTAAAGAAGAAGTTGAAAAGTTAATTCAACACGCGGAAGAATGGCTGCCGAATCACACTGAAAAGAAATTCATTACAAGCCGCTATTTAAAATATATGCGCCCACTGGTTAATATGGCTTTCGTCCGGCTTGTTTCCGAAGATGCCCCGGATGCTATTTCGGATGATGAGCTGCCTGAAGAACCAATTGAAAAGAAATTAAACCTAAACACCAAGCGCCTTGGCAGCGTGGTTGCGGCGCTTAAAAGCTGCGGGGCAAAGAGCGTAATTGACATAGGCTGCGGAGAGGGGAATTTTTTGTCTTTACTGATAAAAGAGAAACAATTTGAGCGGATCGCTGGCGCGGATGTCTCGCATTACGCGCTAAAACATGCCGCCGGGAAAAATGGTTGCTCGGTACGATTCTCAGAAATCGGCGATTCTGACGAAGCACTCGGCGTGCCGACACAGATGGGTGTGTTTACCCTATGCGAATAGAGATTCCGGAAACCTCCGTTGTTGCGCTGATTGGAGTTTCAGGCAGCGGCAAATCAACTTTTGCAAAAACTCACTTTAAGCCTACCGAAGTGCTTTCCTCCGATTACTTTCGCGGTTTAATCTCGGACGATGAAAATAACCAGCAGGTTTCCGCGCAGGCTTTTGAAACGCTTTTTTATGTCGCCAACAAACGGCTTGACCTGGGGCTTCTGACCGTCATTGACGCCACAAACGTAAATAAGGAAGGACGGGAGCCTGTATTAAAACTTGCCAGAGAGCAAAACTGCATTGCCGTTGCAATTGTTTTAAATATTCCTGAAAGGATCTGCAGAAGCCTCAATGAGAAGAGCCCCGACAGAAACTTTGGCGCCCATGTCATTACACGCCAGGGCGAGCAGCTTAGGAGATCCATAAGGCATCTGCAAAAAGAGGGCTTCCGTTATGTCTATATTCTGGAAAGCGAAGAAGAAGACGCAAACACCGAGATAATCCGCACTCCGTTATGGAACAACAAAAAAACGAGAAAGGGCCGTTTGACATCATTGGAGATATACATGGTTGTTACGATGAGTTATGCGAATTATTGCCAAAGCTCGGTTATAAAGTAGACGCTGAGAATTGTACCGCAAAGCATCAGGAAAACCGCAAAGCTGTTTTTCTTGGCGATCTCTGCGACAGAGGTCCCAAAAATGTTTCAGTTATCCATCTTGTAATGAATATGGTAGAAATGGGCGATGCGTGGTGCGTAGCCGGCAATCATGACGTTAAGCTGCATAGGAAACTTAAAGGCGCGGATGTCCAGCTTTCACACGGGCTTGATAAAACTATGAAAGAACTGGAAACGCAGGACGAAGAGTTTGTCGCGAAGGTAAAGGGCTTTCTCGATGGCTTAATCAGCCATTTTGTATTTGATAACGGGAAGCTTGTTGTCGCCCATGCCGGGCTAAAGGAAAAGTACCAGGGGCGTGGTTCGGGCCGTGTTCGGGAATTTTGCCTTTATGGCGATACCACAGGTGAAATAGATGAGTACGGCTTGCCGGTGCGGCTGCCATGGGCAAATGAGTACCGAGGCAGAGCTTTGGTTGTATACGGACACATTCCCACTCCGGAAGTACAGTTGCTTAACAATACCGCATGCATCGATACAGGCTGTGCCGTTCCATTAAAATTGACACTGAAAATTCCACTGCCGCCCTGGAGCTCATGAGCCGCTTTGCCGTAGATCCTCACTGGCTGATATATCTTCCGCCTACCATGTCTCCCTGCGAGACAAGCAAGTCCCCCGACTACCTTGAATACCCAACCCAGGCGTTTGATTATTATAAGGTGCGTGGCGTTGGCAAAGTAGTTTTCGAGCAGAAACACATGGGTTCACGCGCAGTCATTGTGCTTTGCAAGACGGCTTCAAGTTTAGTCTTGTTTATTCGTATAAACTAAAATTTTTTTGTCTGTTTTGATACAAACCTGTTTCCCTTGATAAAAAACCGCAGCTCAAGCTCTCCGCCTGCTGACAAGCCAATCCGCTTACTGGTTCCGATTTCAGGTTTTTCACGGCTATTGTGTATCTGCAATTTTCCTGTGAATAGGCTTTGGTTGTTGTGCTCTTTGGTGATGCCGAAGGCCTGGGTTAGCTTACCGGGCCCGTTGCAGAGGTTTTCTATTTTGTTTGTGTTTCGCCTTTTCATCATGATCTCTATTCCCTGAATGGGTTCCAGGGCGCGGATCAAAACCGCTTCGCCTTCACCGGTTTTACCGCTGACAATGTTAAGGCAATAGTACATCCCGTAAATAAAGTAAACGTAGGTATAACCGGCTGGGCCGAACATGGGGGCGTTACGGGGGGTAAGACCCCTGCTTGCGTGGCAGCCGGGGTCATTGTGGAAAAGGTAAGCTTCGGTTTCCACAATCTTACCCCGCAAATCTCCCAATACCAGCTGCTTACCCAAAAGCGCCATGGCCAGGTCTACGGTTGGCTGATTGAAAAATTTTTGTCCCAGTAACATTATGCGTATTATAACGTATGGAGAGCCCATGATCACATTGTATAAACTGGCTCAGCTTCCACGCTCACAAAGGTTGCGAAAAGCGGCGAACCTCGTAAGAAATGCAGAAAGGCGTTTTGTTTTTTTTGGGCATCTTGAGGCAGGCGAAGCTGAATACTTTGAAAAGCTGGTGAAATTACTTGCTGAAGATGAAGCATTTCCCGCTGCTGCTGAGGCAGCGCTAAAAGCAGCTCGCAAAAATTTTGCGGATTACAAAACTGACGAGAAGGAAATGCGCCGCACCCTTAACACTGTCCATCAGATCCTGCTTGCCGAAACCGGACTATACCAAGCCGACTGGGATTTTTTTGAACCCGCCGGCGCGTTGGATCCCCTAAAGCGCCATGTTTTCCCCGGAATGCAGGTGTACCTTGAAGACATACGCTCGCCTTTCAATGTCGGTTCCATGTTCAGGGCTGCCGATTCTTTTGGCGCGGAAAAGATCTGGCTTTCGCCACTCTGCGCCAGCCCTCTGCATAAGAGGGCTCTGCGTACCGCAATGGGTTGTGTGGAGGTTATTCCCTGGGAGTTTCTTCCCAATGATCCATTTACTATTGACCCTTTAGATGATCATTTCGCTTTGCCATTTTTCCAGGGACCATTCTTTGCCCTGGAAACCGGGGGCACTCCCCTGGCGGATTTTTGCTTTCCATCACGGGGTGTTTTAATCGTTGGCTCTGAAGAACTTGGTGTGAGCCCCAAGGCGCTTGTAGCGACGGATGCCTCCCTCGGAAGGGTCAGCATCCCTACCTGGGGTGCAAAAGGCTCGCTGAACGTGTCCGGCGCTTTCGCAATCGTCATGCACGCCTGGGCGGCAACAAACCATAATATGTCGTTGAGTTTATCATACAAATAAACCAAAAAAATCGTTGAAGGTGCGGGCGAGCGCCGCAGCCAAAACACATGTTGAACCCGGCTACGAAGCCGTCTGACCACTCGGTATTTTGGACAATGAATAAATTATCTAAATAAAACCGAGTGGTCAGATATTTACTCCACTTTATAGGCAAGCCTCTATTCCCTCGTCTTCTCCGCCGGAGAACTCCACATTGTTTTGTCTGCGTCGCTCGCCCGCACCTTCCTGCGTTTATTCGGTTAAAACATGTTAAAAAACATCGCTAATTATGGTTTCCACAGGAAAGAATAATCTACCTTCGGTTCTGTAGGCATCTCACCGAACATAGTGGTTTAGCATCCTGCATTAGCAAGGTGAAATGCAAAACATTACAGAATGTAAAAACCTTAATTATTCGAATAACTCTCGGCTTGTCTGAAGCCGCCGTGCGAAACCCTGCCAAGGGCGCACGGCGTGAGATCATAAAGGCCAGGCCAAAGCCTGCGTCCAATAAGGCCACGACCGTCTAGCCCGCGGCAGGGCTTTGCACGGCAGCTTCGAGCTTAGTTAGGTTTATTCGTATAAATTTTGGTTTATTTCCACAATTCCCCGCGTTTATAGGAGCAATACGCCTCCAGCATCACCGTGAAAAGCGAGGGGTTTACGTTGCGCCAGGAAGAGGCAAAGAGCTGTTCGTAGCGGCTGGAAATTTCCTTTATTGTCCATTCCTGCAAATCGCCGTTTCCTTCAATTACCATTAAAAAACCGGTAAGGGCGTTAAGGGTTTCGGCGAAGCCGACGGAACTGGTAATGCCTGTCATGACGCCCAATTGATTCGCGGCGAAGCCGATAAAGCCAACCCTGTAAACCAGGCTTTCCTCAAGCCTGTTAAAAACTTTTTCGCTCATATAGGGCTTTATATCTTCAAGGGAGGTATAGCGTTTTTCATTGATTCCCAGTTTGGCAAAAGCGCTGTAAAAATCGCCTGCCGCGCTGCCAAGCAGGGTCTGGGAGAAAAGCGGAAGAGTTCCAGGCAAAAACAGAAGCAGGGACAACAGCCCTGCCCTAAATTTCGTTTTTACTATCATTAATGCTTGCTACTGGCTTGCTTCTTTTTTAAAGCCGCTTAAGAATTTATCCAGCAGGCTTTCCACCTGCTTTTTGGTTGTGATGCCGAAATTCTCAAGTACAGAAGGCTCAAGCTGGTCGAAAGTAACCCCGCCGGTTTCAAGCTCGCAGAACATATTTGCAAGGTATACCGTATCCACCAAATCCCTGTATTCCTTAGGAGCCGAAGACGGATCGTGGTGATAGCGGATACTGACAACCAGGACTTCGGGGAAATTCCATTTATCGGCAATGAGGGCGCCGATTTCCGCATGGTTCATGCCGGCGGAAAGATCCTCAAAAGTAGAAGCAGGCAGGTGCCTTTCGGAACAGAAGCTGTTTATCTTTCTTAACAAATCAGGATGAACGTTGGAGAAAATAATTTTCCCCATGTCATGGAGTATCCCTCCGACATAGGCATCGTCCAATAAATTACGATCCCTGCGGAAATTCTTGACCAGGTTAAAGGCAAAAAACGCGGTTTTATAGCAATGTTCCCAAAGGTTCTTTTTGTCCGATGTGTCATCGCCAAGAATCTTCTGAGTGCCGTAGGAGTAAAGCAGGTTTTTGATACCCCGGATCCCGACCATCTTGACCGCGTCGGCGATGCTATCCACCTTTTTGGAAAGCATATATTGGGCAGAATTGACAATCTTCAATAGATCCGCCGTAAGGGCGGGATCCATAGAGATCTGCCGCGCAATATCGGCCATCTCCGATTTGGGATCGCTGATAAGCTTTTGTACCATAAGGATATTTTCCGGAAACTGCGGCAGGCTTGTAATGCTATCTACAATGGTGGCGGAAAGCGCCGTAAAGTTTTCAATGCGGGTCTGATCCAGGGGGATAACCAGGCGGGCGATGGTTTCCTTGTCGGTTCCCAGAATGTCGAAGCAGTCTTCATCAAGGCCCATTTTTTTTAGCATCAGTACAAGAATCACAAGCCCAAGCCCGGCGCCCTCAGAATCGTCCAAAACCTGGGACATGGCGTCTTCAAGGTTATTGTACTGCCTGGAACGCGCAAGTTTGTCATGGATGCGGATAAGCTCGGTTTTTGTTACCGACACGTTGTTTCTGATTTCCACATAAATTATATTGTTTTTTATCTGGAGGATGAGTTTGATGTATAGCCCTTTTTCTTTCTGAAGCTGAAGGTAATGGGCGATATTGCTCAGGGTGTTTTCCTTAAACCCTGACATTCCCTCTTTATAGTCATTAGGATTGGCCAGATCCAACCCGCGTTCCATAAAGTACACCCGTTTTGTATTTGCCTTTTTGGCGTTTACTGCCAATTCCTGGACGCAGTATACGATATAGTCCCTGAGTTTCTCCTGTTCCAGCTGTTTTAAAAAAACAGATATAATTTGCTCAATGTAGACTTCAATTTCATGGGGAAGCGTAAAAGTAGTTATTGTGAGCGGGATCCCTGACTGAACAGCCTTCTTTACCTTGGCCTCATCAACAACCAATTCCTGAGCAGAGGGCATTTTTGCTATCCATAGCTCCTTTTTATCATTCAATAGTAGTATACCGGATAATTTCGCCCTAAGCAATATGAAACGCTTCTTTATAACAGGACTTGACCATTTTTTTTTGTCTTCCTATAATAAATGCCTTGTTATGCACTTATGACCTGGCCATGATGTCGGGCCAATATATATAGGAGATGACCGATGAAAAGGACTTATCAGCCCAGCAAGGTCAAACGCAACCGGAAATTTGGCTTCCGCGCGCGGATGAAGACCTTAGGCGGGAGACTGGTTTTGAAGCGACGCCGTGCAAAAGGCCGGCTAAAGCTTACGGTTTCTGACGAGAAAAAGCCTTACTAGGCGGACTCTTGTCCGGTGGAAACTGGGTTTCTCTTCCCGCGGAGGGAAAGGCTAAAGGGAAGAGACAACATACGGGAAGTTTTTAAAAAGAAAAAGGTTTTTTCCTGTCCTGGCGCCAGGCTATTAATGAGCGGTAACGGGCTAAATTACAACAGGGTTGCCTTTTCTTTTCCCCGTAAATACGGAAACGCGGTGGAGCGTAACCATTCCCGGCGCTTAAGCAGGGAAGCTTACCGCCTTTTGCGGAGCGAACTTCACCAGGGATACGATCTGGTACTGCTGGTGTATTCAAGCAAGGATAATTTTTCTGCAAGAATGGAACAGTTGCGGGCGTTGTTCTTAAAAGCGGGTTTGCTCAATAAAACTCCGGACAGTCAGAAATAAACATTCCGGGAATGTAATAAAATGATACATATGCGAAAACTGGCAATTTTATTTGTTTCCAAATCGATCCGTTTCTATCAATACGCGATCTCGCCCTATATCCCGCGATGCTGCAGATACGAGCCAACCTGTTCCAATTACGCCTACGAGGCAGTGCAAAAATATGGGGTATGCCGCGGGCTTTTTATGGCAGTAAAGCGTATAGGTCGTTGTCACCCCTTTCACCCGGGCGGATACGATCCGCTTACGTAAGAAGGATTATAAAGGACATTAAAAGGTTAATAGCATGGAAAAACGAACGCTACTTGCGATAGTGCTTTCCCTGGGGGTTATGATTGGGTTTTTATGGCTGCAATCCGTACTTTACCCTCCCCCTGAACCCAAGCCGCCTTCCGAACAGGCATACCAAAGCCCGCCTCCAGGCGCTGAAAGCGCAATCCCCGTCACTCCCCAGGAAAAGATTGAAGAGTCCCAGGCACCACAGGTTTCCGCTTTCCCTGAGGTTGCCGTGGAAGAAATTAGAGAGGAAACTGTCGTTGTGGAGACTGACCTGGTAAGAGTGGTACTTAGCAACGCAGGAGGGGATATAGTTTCTTTCAGGCTGAAAAACCACCTTGATCACGGGGAGCCGGTGGAAATGATCTTCGCCGGAAACTCCGGAAGTCAGGCTTTCTCGGTAGCTCTTGGGAACATGGAAGACGTTATAGCGAAGAGGGTAATGCCCATTA
>Ga0268262_10003107_pt1 | contig 18321 bp, 18 predicted proteins | sample TergutNc150P3_FD_190354 | JGI IMG/M metagenome (GOLD analysis project Ga0268262, IMG submission 190354) | Nasutitermes corniger P3 segment gut microbial community from laboratory colony in Florida, USA - Nc150 P3 (SPAdes) (version 2) | ecosystem: Host-associated > Arthropoda: Insects >...
TGAAAAACGGCGAGACCCTTTTGCAGAATATCTATGACACTCATTTTGAGGGCTATGAGGAAGCGGCGGCCATGCTTGAAAAGTGGAAGGGCCTGAAAGCTTCGCTTGAAGAAGAAGTGTACCAATCGGTGCTTTCCCGCTTTGAGCGACAGCTTGTCAACGCGCGCGAGTGGCGGGATCAGATCAACACTTACTTTTGGCGTAAGACCGGCATAGCGGACAAACGTGGACGAAAGATTTACGAATAATTTTTTCGTCTTGAATGACATTCATGCGTTTGTCGTGCTCTATTCCCGATTCCCAACTCCCTAAAAAAATGTTACAATATGCCATGCGTTACTACAGCACCAGAAACAGGAACAACTCTGTCAACTTCGCGCAGGCGGCGCTTTCGGGACTTGCTCCGGACGGCGGCCTCTTTGTGCCGCAGGAGATACCCCGCTACCCGCCGACGGCGTTTTTTTCGCTGGGAGCAATGAGCTACCCTGACATCGCCTTTGAAACAATCAAGCCCTATGTGCGGGACGAGATTCCCGACTCAACGCTGCAAGACATAGTCCGTTCAGCCTACACTTTTGACGCGCCGCTTGTGGGCATCGGGGACAGATTCATATTGGAACTTTTTCACGGCCCGACAGCGGCCTTTAAGGATTTTGGGGCGCGGTTCATGGCGCGTGCTTTCGCTTACCTCAGGCGGGGCGAGGACAAGCCTCTGCGGATTCTTGTCGCCACATCGGGCGATACGGGCGGTGCGGTCGCCGACGGCTTTTTTAAAGTGCCGGGCATTTTCGTCACCGTACTCTATCCCAAGGGCAGGATTACGCCCTTGCAGGAAAGGCAGATTGCGGGCCTTGGCGCCAATATTTCCGCCCTTGCCGTTGAGGGGAGTTTTGACGACTGCCAGCGTCTGGTAAAAGCCGCTCTTGCCGACGAGGGCCTTAAAAAGAAAATGGAGCTTTCCTCGGCGAATTCAATTAATATCAGCCGGTTGATTCCCCAGGCGGCCTATTACACTGCGGCCGCCATCCGCTCCGCCGCCGACAATACCGGCGTTGGCATAACGCTCTGCGTCCCTTCCGGCAACTTCGGCAACCTTACCGCCGGGTTATACGCCATGAAGATGGGCGCGCCGATAAAGGCGTTCATCGCCGCAACCAACATAAACAAAACATTTCCCGATTATCTTTCGACAGGCGAATACCAGACCCGTATCTCACAGGCTACCATTTCCAACGCGATGGACGTGGGCGCGCCCAGCAACTTTGAGCGGATGGCGGCGCATTTCTCGTTAGACGAAATGCGGCGGCTCATACTGGGCGTTTCCGTATCTGACGAGGAAACCAGGGAAACCATCGTGAAAGTGCACGGCGAAACAGGCTATTTCCTGGACCCGCACAGCGCCGTCGGCTGGAAAGGTGTAGACAAACTGCTCGCGAAAGACAACCCAAACAGCAGGCTCTTGTCCGAAGGTCCGGTGGGGGTGCTTTCCACAGCCCACCCCGCAAAGTTTAGTGAAACCGTCGAGCCGCTGATCGGCCCCGCGCCGTTACCTGAGTCTCTCGCTCGTGCGATGAAGCGTACCGTGCAATCCCAAACCATTCCCGCGGAAGTTTCCGCGGTAATTGAAATTCTAAACAAGGAGGACGCATGAAACCCTGCCCCTGCGGCTCAGGCCGCCAATATTCTGATTGCTGCGAACAGTACATCAGCGGCAAAGCGAACCCTCCAACCGCCGAAGCCTTGATGCGAAGCCGCTACTCCGCTTATGTCGAGCATGAAATTGATTACATTATTAACACCTGCGTCCACAAGGGCAAAGACGATATAGACTACAAATCTACCAGGGACTGGAGCGAGCAGTCAAATTGGCTGGGCCTGAAAATCATCTCGGCGGAAAAAGGCGGCGTCAACGACACAGAGGGAATGGTAGAATTCGAGGCTTCATATATACGCGACGGGCTGAAGGACGTACACCACGAAAGGGCGAAATTCAAAAAGGACAAGGCCGAAGGCGAAGGCGCCAAAGGCGAAGGTGCCGAAGGCGCCAAATGGCTTTACGATGAAGGGCATATTACACCGCGCACCGTAGTCCGCACAACACCCAAAACTGGCCGCAATGACCCCTGCCCCTGCGGTTCGGGCAAAAAATACAAGCACTGCTGTCTTAACAAATGAACGTGTTTTCAGGAGGGTAAAGGATATCTACCGGGAAGATTGTATACCGCGTATTTTTTTTCTAAACATTCTGATCATCCATTCCGGTATTGATTTGACAATGAAAATAAACAACCTGTTGATAAAACCGCCGGGAATATATTCCTTTTTGCGTTTAAACATTTTATTCAAAACCAGTACCGCAAGGCGTTGCGGGGGCATAATTATACCCAGGCGCACGCCCAACGCAATATAACGCGGTGAAAGGTTGTACAACCCTGTCGCAACGGCTCCCGGACAGATCGTTGTTATACTTACGCCGTGTTCAATGGTCTCCCGGCTCATGGAGCGGGAAAAACAATACAAGAAGCTCTTGGTCGAATTGTACAGCGTAATGCCCGGCATCATCATCCACGCGGCGATTGAGGACATATTCAATATATAGCCCTTTATGTTTTCGCGGATCATCTGTTCCGTAAAAAGCCGGCAAAGAAGGGCGGGGGTAAGAACCTGCAGATTGATCATTGTTTCAATGCGGGAAGGCGGGGTATCGGCAATATCCTTAAAAAAGAACATGCCCGCGTTGTTAACGAGTATTTCTATTTTAATGCGGTTTTCGGCGCAGTAATCAAAGACCTTTTGCGCCGAATCGGCTAACGCCAAATCCATGAAAAACGGCACGGCTTTTATTTTGTATTCGGTTTGGATTTCCCCGGCGAGCCGGGCAAGTTTTTCTTCTTCATTGCTGACCATGAGAATATGATGCCCGCGCCGGGCAAGCTCTCTGCTAATCGCCAGCCCTATGCCAGAACTTGCCCCCGTCACCAGCGCAAAATTATCGTTATCGTCCATTCTCTCTTCTTTTTTATTTCGCTATGTCGTTAACGCTGATTTCCGGGTGATGATACCGGGCCGTATCCGATTTCAAACGTCCAAAATGAATCGCCTTTTGCGGGCACCAGTTAAGGCAGCCGTTGCAATGCTCGCATTTTCCGGGAAACCGCGGACGATTGTTAACCATTGTAATGCCCGATACAGGGCATACTTTCATACAGACCCCGCAGCCGTTACACCCGTCAACAACTTTGTATGTTTTATAAAAAATCTTTGCGCCCAGAGAGAACAGCGATGAAATAAGAGCCGATAGGGGGCGGATTGTATTAATTTTATTTGTACGCCGTTCAATAACGGCGCGGGCCGCCTGATCTGTCGCCTCACGCTGCATGGCCAGCCGCTTCTGCGCGGTCTTCTCTTTTGGAGGGCCAAAGATAGCAATGTAATTTTCTACGGCGGGAATGCGTCCAAAAAAAATGCCGCCTTTGTATTTCCGTTTCAGAATTCTGCACGCCGCGGCAAGCGTCCCTCCGGGACTGCTTCCATAAGTGACAAAAGCAGCGATATAAGGCGTATTAAAAACGGCGTTTTTAATAAAACGGCTGACAATCATCGGCAAGCCGTAGGCGTACGAAGGGAAAACCAGTATAACCGCGTCCGCTTCAATCGTTATTTTGTCCTTCTGCGTTTCGGCGCCTATATTAACAAACCCGCATTCCCCCGCGATAATTTCCGCAATTTTTTTTGCTGACCACAGGGAATTGCCGGTACCGCTGAAATAACATATCTTCGTCATTATTCGCCCTTCATGCGAACAAGATCTTTTACCTTACCGTCAAGTACATCCATCGACAGCCGGATTGATTCGCCGATAGCTGAAGTGATGTCGTCATCTTCAACTCCCAGAGGAACACAGCCCTGGGATTTATCTATAAAACATTCCGCGGATTGTATGTCGGCGAATTTAGGCATATACATGCCGCCTTCGGTATCGGGGTTGCGTAATTTTTTCTCCATGAATTTCATTCCCAAAGTAAGCACCCAGTTGGGAATAGTAATGATTTTTCTGTCCGGCATACCCATGTTCGTATGTACAATGGCAAGAAACTCTGTCCAGGGCATATTGTACCAGCCGATTGGCCAACACTGCCCCCCTTTGGTTTTTTCCAGCGCTCCGGCCAGAGCCTGACCAACCTGTTTCCTTGTCACCATAGTCGTGCCGCCTTTTGGATACATCGTCGCGTTTTTCATGCTCCGCAGGGCTTTCACGATTATCGTCCAGACCGGCTCGCGTCCCGGCTGTGTGCCAAAGATGTAGGGTAGCTGCAGAATCGCCACGCTGAATTGATCATCGGCAAAGGCCAGGGCCATTTTTTCCTGGGCCAGGCGGGTGCGTATATAAGGATGCCAGCGGGCCAATTCCATTTTGGGCCAGATTTTATCAAAATACGAAAAGTAAGAGCCGCAAATAGACGCATGCTTTACCCCGCATTCCTTGGCGATCCGCAGCATCCGTTCAAGAGGAGCAAGATTGTATTTGTTATAGAAGTCGCAGATGGGAGAAGGCCCGTCAATGCGCTCATCTACGCCGGAGGCAAATATAAAGCCTTCGCAGCCGGCGAAGTACGCCCGTACTTCCTCATCGGTAAGCTGCAGGTAATTTTTAAATTCCAGTTCCATTTCCGGGGGCAGTTTTGCCCCTTCAGGATTGGGCGCTAAAGCGATTGCGCGAACCTTGTGCCCCTTCCGTATAAGCTCCTCCGCAGCCGCGCTGCCCAAAAGACCGTTTCCGCCAACAAGAAATACTTTCATAATCACTCCCTTTATTTGAGACATTATAACATATATTGTTCAGAATGTATACGAAATAATATATTTTGTCCAGAATGTATATGAGATATGTCACACTGTATAGTAAAGGCGAGCTTTTACAGCCTCGGATCCACCGGCTCGCTTTCCAAAGCCAGTACTCCAAAAACACACTCATGGACGCGGTAGAGCGGTTCTTTTTTGGTGAATCGTTCCAGCGATTCCATTCCAAGGGCAAATTCACAAAGCGCAAGGTCCCGCTTTTTCCTGAGCGAGCGTTTTTTAAGCCTTTCAAGATTAGAACCTACAACGTATTCAGGCCCGTAGATGATGCGCAGATACTCACGCCCCCTGCATTTGACCGCCGGCTGCAAAAGCTCCTTGCCTTTCATGGCTATGAAATCAAAGGGCTTGACTACCATGCCCTCGCCGCCCGATTCGGTCAGAGTTTTCCACCATGCGACTCCGGCCCCTATGCTGTTCTCGTCCAGCAGGTCAACCAAAAGATGATTCGTCGCCATAAAAACAGGATCGGAGCCGCACATGTATTTTGCGATGGATTCTATATGCAACAGATGGTTTTCGGTATTCCATGTTTTTCCCTCGGTGGCGAGAATGTGGAATGGGGCGATACGGTAGTCGTCAATGTTTTTCACGTCCCAGCAGTAACGGCGGTAAGCTTCGGTATAACGCATAACGGAGTCATGGCGTTCCGTATATTTCTCAAGCAGTTTTTCCAAATCAACGCTCTGATCGGATGATGCCGCGTCAGGCCTGTTCCCCTTGAATATACCGGCGGCTTTTTTGATCGCGTCCATTGCCGCCGCAAGCCCGTTGCGTCCGGCGCAGCCTACAGGGGCATACTGTGTCTCAAGGAGTTCCTTCGCTTTTGCGGACCAGGGCATAAGCTCGGCGTCAATGCAGACCCAGCCGGTGTTAAAATCATCCCAGAAACGCGATCCGGAAAGCGCCTTTTGAAACCGCGTCAGAAGGGCGTTTTCGGTTTCGGCGTCATCGAAGAAGCGCCTCCCCGTGCGGGTGTAGATGATGCCGAAGCTGTTATCCGTAACGCCAAAACGCTTTGCCGCCGTTTCGGCATCTTTGCAAAGGACGATTACTGCCCGCGAGCCCATGTACTTTTGCTCGCAGACCACCTTGCCAACCCCGCGCTCTTTATAGTAATCAAAGGTCTCGGACGGATATTCCAGATAGCCGGGGAGTTTGCTTGTTTCACAGGGCGACATTGTTGGCGGCAGATATATAAGCCAGTGGGGATCTGCGGCGAAACGGCTCATAAGCTCCAGAGCCGCGGCGGAATTTTCAGCTTCTATTTTTATGGAACGGCGCAGCCTGGTATTCAAATATTGCCCGCCCAGAACGTCTTCGATGTTCAGCATATCGTCGTTATTTCCGGTTTGTTTGTCTAAGAACGGTTTTACTGGCGGGTAATATTCCTGCCTTGCGTTTACCTGCACGATTTCCCTTTCGGGGTAACGGTACGCGGTCAGCTTGCCGCCGAATACGCAGCCTGTGTCAATACAAATGGTTTTATTAATCATCTGCGCTTCAGGAACGGGGGTATGCCCGTATACCACCAGGGCTTTGCCCCGGTACTCGTTTGCCCAGGGCAGCCGTACCGGAAAACCGTATTCGTCTACTTCGCCGGTGGTATCGCCGTAAAGACAAAATTCCCGCACGCGGCCCGATCCCCGCCCCTGATACTTTTCTTTGAGTCCCGCGTGGGCGACGACCAGTCTGCCGTCGTCAAAAACATAATGGCTTATTAACCCGTCAATGAAATTTTTTACTTCGATAATAAATTCTTCATTCTGCATTTCGATTTGGCTTACCGTCTTGTCAAGCCCGTGTGTAAGCTGCACATCCGATCCTTTCAATTTTTTTAACAGTTTAGCGTCATGGTTGCCGGCCACGCACCAGGCATCCCCTGAGCGCACCATGCCCATCACAAGGCGGAGAACTTCGATGTTTCTCGGCCCCCTGTCGCAAAGGTCGCCGAGGAACACCGCTTTACGGCCCTGCGGAGTGTTGGCTGTACAGTTTTTGGCATCCACTTCATAGCCGAGTTTTATCAGGATTTCGCATAACTCGTCGTAACAGCCGTGGATGTCGCCGATAATATCAAAAGGCCCTGTTTCATGTTTTTTGTTGTTCCATAACGGGGTGCGGATTATTTCGACATTCGCGGCTTCTTCTTCGTCCGATATGACATAGACATACCGGAAACCTTCTTTTTGCAGAAGTTTTATTGAACGTCTGAGATTCTCTGCCTGGCGCGTAACAACATTGGCAGCCATGTCCTTCCTGTCAGGGCGCTTTCCGTTGCGCTCCCTGCATATTCTTTCAGGAATGTCCAGAACAATGGCGACGGCAAGACAGTTCTGCTCTTTGGCAAGACGCAGTACGGAGGCTCGCGCTTCTCTTTGTACGTTTGTGGCGTCAATGACGGTCAGGAGTCCCAATTCCAGGCGCTTGTTGGCAATGTAATAGAGAACGTCAAAGGCCTGCGGCGTTACCTGCTGGTTATTTTCATCATCAGATACAAGACCCCGGAAATAATCGGAGGAAAGAACTTCGGTAGGTTTGAAATGGGTTTTCGCAAAGGTTGATTTTCCGCTGCCCGATACGCCTACCATCGCGACAACGGCCATTTCGGGGATCTCTATCCGCATATCGTAAACACCCCCATCTGAGTCGGCGCGCCAAAGGCTTCGTCAGAATCCCCGATTCCGGAGATTCGAACCACGTAACCGTAACTTTTGGCCGTCTTCTCCGCCCATTCGCGGAACTGGGCCCGGGTCCATTCAAAGCGATGGTCGCCGTGCCGCAAATCAGTCGCGTTGCTTTGCAACGCGCCGTTGCTTTGCAACGCGCCATTAAGATTTTCGTATTTTACATTGTATTCTCGATTCGGCGTGGTCAAAACCACGACGGGCGCTTTGGAGTATTCAAACAATACCCGTTCAAAAGCGGCAAGACGGGGCAGGTCCAGATGTTCAATGACTTCTATGACGCAGACGGCATCGTAACCCTTAAAGCGGGAATCTTTATACATGAGCGAACTTTGAAACAGCGTTATACGTTTCAGCGTACTGTCGCCGGCTTTATCGAGTTTCAATTTATCGCTTGCACGTTCAAGCGCAACATGGGAAACGTCCATACCCGCTATCCGTACAAACTGCCCATCCCTGAGGAGCAAGGATAAAAGATTCCCCTCCCCGCATCCCATGTCAATCACGCTGTTTGCCCCGCAGCTTTTAAGCGCCGTGATAACGCCTCCAAGCCTCTGAGCGTTAAGGGTAATTTTCTTTTCGGGAACATCTTTCGACGCTTCATCATCAGGGGCGGAATCAGCATCCGCAGATGCAGCTACGTCCGCAGAAACAAGCCGGGCGAAGGCCATGTTGACCAGGGGCCGCAGGTGTTTCAGATAACGGCTGGTAATATATCCTTTTTCCGGATGATTCGGCAGCCAGTCTTCCCCGTGCTGTAACAGTTTGTCTACTTCATCCTCGCCGACCCAGTAATGCTTTTGCCTGTCGAATACCGGGACAAGGACATAGATATGCCTGAGCAGGTCGCGCAGGCGAACTTTGCCTTTAATGCACAGGTTCACATATTTAATTTTTGCCCAAGCGGGAAAAAGCTCGTCATTGACAAAGGTTTCATATTTTACCTCGTATCCCAGGGGTTCAAAAACCCTGTTCAGCATGTCCGTATCGCCCCTGCACGGCAGCATGGCGATGTTAGCCGTCAGTTCCAAGGATGTTTCGGACAGCGTTTGATGCTCGTCCGCCCGGCCCGTCATCGCGGTTCCAAAGACATTTGAAATCGCCGTGCTCAAAAAAGATGACGAGACATAGGGACGGTCGTTTACATAGTCAAACAGCCCGTTTCTGTTCGCGTCCGATTTGCCCCGTGCGAGGTCTATAGGGTCTATATCCAGAAGAAGCGCGGCGGTTGTCCTCTCGTTTGATACCTCAGGATAAAAAACATACGCATTGCCGTGGTTAAGTTCAAACTTTTGCGGGCGGTACGGATTTTTGAAAAGCAGATACCCGAGTTCGGAGGTGTTTTGCCCAGTATAGGTTATGGTTAAGAGCATTACTGTATAGTATAACAAATATCCAAGAAAAGGGAGTGGGAACTGTTACAGCCCCAGGGCTTGCGCGAGTATTTCTCTTCCATTTCCTTTTTTTGAAATTGATTTTGCCGCAGCAATGAATTCAGGCAGGCTCTTGCCCGATCTGGCGAACAGGTTAGCGATATAGGAATCTTCGGTGTAATACAGACGGTACAATTCAAGGTAGGCGTTGTTTACAGGCAGATCCAAAAAGCCCCGGTAGCCTTCGCCGGAAAAGAGATTTTCATACTCAGCGGCAAAACGTTCCTTTGACGCGCCGATAATCTTTTCTTTTTCGCTTAACTTTTCTTCGATGTTTCTTTCGCTTTCATACATATCGTTAAGCTCCCTGATTAGCCCCTGTATAAATGTCACATAACGTTTGTAATTCGCTTCGTTTGCGAGCATGTTCCCGTATTCGGGGGAGTCCGTGCCGTAACGGGACACCATGTACAGCCTTGCGCCTTCACTGCCCACAAACTCCGCAAGCTCCTCGTTAAACTGCGCCTGCCCCTTTAAAAACACCGTCGCGTGAAGCGATTCATGGATGATCAGATCGGCAAGCCTGTCAGGGGGATAGTCCCGCATATAGGAATACAGGGGGTCCCTGAACCAGCCCAGCGTGCTGAAAGCGTCAACTCCCCGTATCCAGACATCGAGTCCCTTTTTTTCAAGTTTTTCCCGTTCCTTTCGCGCATCCTCAATTTTGAAAAAACCCTTGTATGGCAGCGAGCCCACAACCGGGTATTTCCATTCATGCCGTGTAAACGAATCCGCGGCGCAGGCCGATACCACCGCCGCCAGGTAATCGCGGTCAATCTTTACATAGCGGGTATAATTCTTGCCCAGGTTAAGTCCAAGTTCTTCTGTCGCATAACGGCGTATATCCTGAATCCGCTCCACAAAGCGGCGGTTCTTTTCCGCTTCGGAATCTTCGGCATTACCAGTTTTGTTTTCAAGCAACGACTCAAGCGGCACAGCGCGGCTGAGGTAGCCCAGCATGGTTGTTCCCTGTTTGAGGGTGTAACAGCCGGAGAGCAGGGAACAGGTAGCAATGAGCAATAGGAAGGGGACTAGGGATCGGGGACTGGGGGTCGTTGTCCGTAAACATAGCGTGGAACTTTCACGATTAGTTTGCGAACTAAAACATTGCTCACTGCTCATTGCTCATTGCTCCCTAGTCCCAGTTTCATTTCTAATTGTATTTATCAACTCGTTTTTGTCTATGCCCCAGTTGCGTCCGAAGCGGGCTAAAAGAGAATCGGAGAGCAGAAGGAAGCGATCAAAAACCGGGGACGGGCCTATGTCCAAAAGCCCCCGGTTGACGATCAATTCCCAAAAACGGGCGAAATTTTTTATCTGGTTCAGGCTGGATGCGGGAATGTCGGCGGTTTCAATGAGTTCATAGGGCGGCTGCGGGGTAAAGCTCATGCCAAAGGGTTCTATATGCCGCGCAATCGGAGCGCCGGGCAGCAGTTTTAAAATGCCCAGTTGTATTTCAATACGATTGTTGTTTCTGCCAGGCGCAAGCGCGGCCCACAACGCGTCAAAGCCTTTGCCAAAGGACTCCATTCTCTCTCCCGGCAGTCCGGCGATAAGGTCGGCGTGAATAATGGCATGGGTTTTTTCAGTTAGGAGTTTGAGTGTTTCCAGTTCTTGTTCCGGTTTCGACGGCCTGCCTATGCGAGCTGATACCTCAGGGTTAAGCGTCTGTATGCCGATTTCCAGCCTGAGGGTGTTCGGGGGGAAGCGGACAAGAGTATCAATCAACTCAGGCGGAAAGCGGGAAGGAACCATTTCAAAGTGAACGACAAGGGGCTTTTTGTTTTGCTTAATTTGTTCATTAATATTGTATAAAAAGAATTCCATAATTTTCTTGCTTCTTTCAATATTCAGGTTAAAAGACCTGTCAAGGAATTTGAATGTCTTCGCGCCCCGGTGGATTAGGTCTTCCATTTCAGAAAAGAACGGTTCAAGCGGGAATTCCCGCACACTATCCACAGACGCAGCGGCACTCAGACAGAATTCACAGCCAAAGGGACAGCCCCTGCTTGATTCAACATATACGAGTTTTCTGCTTAAATCCTCGTCAGTGTACAAGCGGTAGCCGCTATTAATTTCCGTAACGTTTACCGTATGAAATTCATTGTTAATAAAAATATCATCCTTATTCAAAATTTTCCCGCACAATTCACGAAACGCGATTTCCCCTTCACTGCGGATACAATAATCCGCATATTGGAATATTTCAGCTTCCAGCGGAAGATACGACACTTCAGGCCCGCCGAGGATGACTACGGGTCGTTGGAAACGACCTTGCCGCTGGGAATGGCTTTGCTTTTGAACAGCGTCCCATGTTTCATGCAATTTTTTCAGAAGCTCCAGGGTGGCGATGTGATTCCAAATTGATACAGAGAGTCCGAGTATCCGGGGACTGGCCGCGAGAATGGGCTCTGTTTTTTCGCATAAGGGCTGGCGCAGGGCAAATTCGATTATTTCACATCTGCTTTCCAGCGGGCCGAGATTGGCTTTAAGAAGCCGAAGGGCCAGCGACGGGTGTATCCACTTGGCGTTGATTGCGGCAAGAAGGATGTCCTTCATGTCCGGCTTAATCTTCCGAAGCAGGCTGTGAGCGCCGCGACGCTTTTTTGCGGCTCTGCAACTGCTTTACATGGAGCCTTTGCTCGCGGGCCGCTTTTGAGGGTTTTGTAGGACGGCGGTGTTTGGGCAGACGGGCCGCCGGGCTTATAAGCGCCTCAACGCGGAAATAAGCCCTTTCCAAATTGGTACGCTGCGAGCGCTCCTCGTCAGAACTGATAACAATCTCGTCCCCGCCGCTGATGCGGTTTGCCAGAACTTCCCTCACCCTCTCCAGTTCGGCATCCGAGAGGCCGTCAATAAAGGACAGACGCAGACGCAGCGTCACTTTTGTATTAAGCTTGTTTACATTCTGCCCGCCGGGACCGCCGGATCGGGAGAAGCTGATTTCAGAGGCGTTGCGTATAGACTGACGCAGGAGAACTGTGTTCACACATTAATTATACAAGAGAAAAAAGGAAAATGAAAAGAGAAGAAAATAATAAAAAACTACATATTCCCTGACCCCAATCTCACCATATATGGACACTTTCAGACTTTTGATTTATAATAATTTTATGACAGTAACTATAGAAGTAATGAATCATGGAACACTTAACCTGTTACGAGAGATGGAAGGTTTGGGCCTTATTCATGTAAATTCTCCCATCCCTCCGCAGACTGCCGAAAAAACGGAGCAAGGGGAAGAGCCTTCCTGGCATCGGCTAATGGGGATCCATAAAAACATTCCTGGCGCCTCAGTAGAGAATTTTTTTGCGCGTTGCCGCGCTGACAAGGAACACGAGCTTGAGATAGAAAAACGCCAGGAAGAGGAACGTGAGGGTGCCGGAATACATACTTGACGCTTGCGCTTTGATCGCCTTCTTTGACGGTGAAGAAGGAGCTATAATTGTCAGAAATCTTCTCGATCGTGCAAGTAACAATGAAATAACCATTACCATGAACGCCGCAAATCTTATTGAGGTATATTATGATCGTATAAGGGTAGTCGGTACAGAACAGGCTGACGCTGTTATTCGGGAGATATACGATACTTTTCCTATCTCCATCATAGAAACCCTTAACCCCACTATAGTTCATGAAGCCGCACATATAAAAGCTTTGGGTAAAATGTCCTTTGCCGATACTATTCTTGTAGCAACCGCCCGTTACAGCGGCGCGACTATAGTAACCTGTGATCACATTGAACTTGAGCCGATTGAACGGCAAGGATATATTCCCTTCCTCTGGATACGTCCGCACTTTTAATTTCTTCACTGCTCAGTCCCCAGTGATAAATTACGGGGTTACGTTTCTCGGTGACAGACACCACGGTTTAACTCGTCCACCAAATCTCACCACGTATCATTTCTTGTTAACTCTCTTACGCTCTCAAGCGCCGCATTTGCTATAGGTTCAAACTCTTTATAATAGTCATCATTGTAAACTTCAATTAATTTTTGAGTGATATTTTTTCGATTATTCTTTTTTAGATATTCTGTTAACGCGCTAAGGAATAAAGCGCTTCTTGAGATACCTGAATTATGGGCGGTTTCTTCCGCTTCAAAAAAGACCGCATCAGGTAAAGAAATTGCAGTTTTCATATTATACAGTATAACAAAAGTATAAAAGGTTGTTAATAGGCTAGATGATAAATTATACACGCTTCAGTATCAGTCACCTTGTTAAAGATAAACCGTAATTTATAGGGAACAGGGACTGGGGAACAGGGCCTTGGTATGGAAGCGTTGAATGGTACTATCAAACTACGCTTACGAACAAAGACCCAGTCCCTGATCCCATGTCCCTACATTATATAGAGTCTGTCTATAATGTGGACACATTATAGACAGACTACCTTAAAAATCGCATTTTCGCAGCCTTTAGGCGAGAAAATGCAAAGTCTGTCCGCAAAGTTACCGACTTTGTGGACAGACACTATATAGGGCGCAAATGTGCGTTTTGCTTGCACAGAATGAGAAAAAAAATAAAAAGTACTATTTCGAATGAAATCAAGGTGTTAATTTCATTGGTCTCGCAGTTTATCTATGATTCCCCATGGTGGTATGATTAATTGTCTAATCCTTTTTCTTTTTTCACGCCAGAGAGTTTCCCTCGGTTCATTATTTTTTTTTATTGATTTTATACCGAAGTAATGTGCAATAGAGGTATTGAGCCAGCAATTCTCATCAGACGATATATCAATGTCATCTAACCCATATAACGCGACATGTTTATCTATGGGTTCAAATACAATAGGATTTACCTCAATTTCCAAATTATCTTTCTCTTTTTCTGTGAGGATATATTCTATGCGATCATACCATCTTATATATATACCTATAATTTGCCTGCTTGTATTAAGAAATGGTACAGATAGATATATTATCACAACAGCGGTAATAAAGATGATGTATCTTTTGATAATGTCAGGTATTGATATTTCCATTTGCCTTAATATGTTTCCCAATGCAATAATTGAAAATACAATTACAATTAAAAAAGCGCGATTAGGAAAAATGGGAGAAAAAAGCATGGAATATACACTTACCAAAACTGCCAGTGTATAAAAATATGTAAATATCTGTAATTTTTGTTTTTTGTGATATAAGAGATCAATACCAAGAAGAAATGAAATTAATATAAGCAGAAAGCCTTGATTCCTTATAAACATTAGCGTAATAGAAACAAATCTCTTAATGAACATTAACAATAAAGGAGTATTGCCGTCCTCTCCATATTGCCTGATAGATTCTGCACGCGCATAGTTTCCAGGTGCGGCAATTAAAAAAGAAAAACCTATTAAAAACCCTATCATACCAAAAACTTCAAAGAGGGTAAATTTATTTTTTCTGATAATTTTGATTACAAAATATGCAATCAATAAAAAAAGTACTGCAGTTCCCGAATTTTCGTTACTCCAACCGGCTAGAATACCCACAAAAAAAAAGGAAATTGAAAATGGTATATTCCATCTATAATCGGGATCATCTTGTCTTTTTCTGAATGGCACAAGAAAAAACAAAATTATTGTTGTTGTCCAAAGATAATTACAACTGCCTGTAAGCCATAAAAAATTCTGCCCCCATACAGGTACAAAAAACCAGAAAAAGATATTTAATATCAAAAATAACGCTGGATTTTGTTTTACGTGTTTTCCGGTTATATGAAATTGTACTAAGAAAATAAAAACACAATACACAATCGTATTTGCTATATTAAAAAATTGTTTTCCAACAAACAACCAGAATTGAACAAAAAAATGCGCGACATTTCTTCCACCCCAAGTAAAAAAATGGTTATATTGCGAAATAAATATATCACTAACAGAATGTATTCCATCAGAATATGAATAGTCATCTGCGATTAATGGTGTATAAATATTCAATATTAAAAACAATACTATAACAAAAATAGCAACAATAATAAGAAATCTTTCCTGGATTTGCGTTGTCTTCATTTCGACTCCTTTTCTCGTTTATTAGTAAATACAATTAGCCTTTGTCTTAAATATTTTATTCATGTAAACAAACGCATTCCAATAGAATGACATTCACAGTGCCTCCCGGATAATAAATTGCGGACGTTGCTTAACTTCGGTATATATTTTTGCCATGTACTGTCCCAAAACACCTATTGTGAAAAGTTGGATTCCCGAACAGAAAAGGATTATACAGATTGTTGAAGCCCATCCGCTCACAGGATCGTCCCATACGATTCTGCGAATGACTATAAAAATGATAAAAGAAAGCGCGATAATGAATAAAAAGATTCCCAATACAGAAGCAATTGCAAGCGGTTTTGACGAAAAAGCAATTATTCCGTCAAGGGAATACAAAAACAGTTTCCAGAAAGACCATTTTGTTTTACCTGCCGCCCGTTCAATATTTTCATACTCAAACCATTTTGTTTTAAAACCGACCCATGGAAAAATGCCCTTTGAAAACCTGTTCCGTTCAGGTAATTCCAGAATCGCATCTAAATACTTTCTGTTAATCAAGCGAAAATCACGCGCACCGGAAATGATTTCAATATCGGATATTCTTTTCATAAGCACGTAAAAACAGCGCGAAAAAAAGGAACGTACCGGCAGTTCTCCGGTACGGTTTACCCGCCTTGTTGCGGCGCAATCGTATTCTCCCGAAACAACGGCTTCCAGCATTTGGGGAATAAGTGGCAGTGGGTCTTGTCCGTCAGTGTCAACGGTTGTAACATATTCGCCTTGCGCCGCCTGCAAGCCCGCAAGCATGGCGGCTTCTTTGCCAAAGTTACGCGAAAACGAAATGTAATGTACTCGCTTGTCCTGATTTGTAAGACTGCGTAAAATGTTTAAGGTATTATCTCTTGAACCATCGTCTACAAAAATTATCTCAAACTGTTCATTGATCTGCGTACATATTTTGACAGCTTTATTAAAAAACAACGGAAGGGACGCTTCTTCATTAAAACAAGGGACAACAAGGGATAAATATGCAGTTTCTGATGACAAGGACTTTATAATCAAAATATGCCCCCAATAGTTAAGAAAAAGACTTTTAACCTTTGAATAAAGTGGAAAAGACCGCTGTTTTTAGCTAAAAACGCGCCTTTTATTCAGTTATTCATTGTGGTTTGTCTAATGTTTTTATTAATACAACCTAATAAGGTATAATTATACACCTAAATAGGTATTTTGTCAACATAAAAAGGTGTAGATAATCACATAATATTGTTGATAGTGGCTTTAGTGACAATATGGCAAACAGGGCGGAAATAACAGCCCAGATAAGACACATAGCGGAACGTTTAAGAGAGGAGCGCGAAAAGTTAAGGATTTCCCAGATGGATTTATCTTTCAAAGCGGGGTTATCCCAGAATCAGGTCAATTACATAGAAACAGGAAAAAGAACGCCCAATTTATATACGATTTTAAGTATTTGTAACGCCTTGCAAATCAGCCCGGCAGTACTTTTTGAACATCATGACTCTGACGCGGAGCGAAAAGAAGCAAGAGAAACGGTTATTAATCTGGTATCACGGTTTATGTAAAACTATATACTCCCCGGAATTTAACCTCCTCGAATTCGAGGGGGTTAGAAAATAAGCTGCTTGAACGCTTCTGTTTTGTCGCTTCAGAAGTGTAAATTTTCCGTACCTTTCCCATTAAATTGGATTTTTTATTTATTACTTCTTAACTGTTATCTGTATTAAAGCCTATCTTTTTTGTTTTTGGCGGATGTTCAATAAGGTTGTTCAGGGTGATTATTATTTCGTTAATTACTGCCGCTTGTTTGGCAAAATTGTGATTTGTGTCGTCTATGTGCAACATAAGGACTTTTTCTAAATTTTCTAATTTGTTGCGTATCGGTTTTGCTATATAAAGCCGCATCTCTATGAAAGCCTTGACAATGGCAATATTTATTTGAGTGGCGATTCTACTTTTCAAAACGGAAGATAGCATAATAACGCCATGTTCCGTAAAGACAAATGGAAGTTTACGTTTTCCTCCCCAACTTGAAGTCGCAAATTGCGACTTCAAGTTAACATATTCAGTCTGGGTCAACTGAAACATGAATTCGGGCGGAAAACGGCCTATATTACGTTTGACCGCCTCGTTTAGGCGTTTTGTTTCCACCTGATAAATGTTAGCCAAGTCCGCGTCCAACATAACATGTTGTCCGCGAATTTCGTAAATCATATTTTGTATTTGTACAAGTTTGCTTGCCATGGAATTTATCCTCCTTCCCCAATCCCTACCCTATATAGGGCGCAAATGTGCGTTTTGCTTGCACAAAACGAGAGAAAAAATAAAAAAGTAAAGAGAAAAAAGTAAGATTACGAATGAAATCAAGGTATCTCGTTTTATTTCCGCAATTTCCTCGCCGCTTCCAGACATTCGCGTTTAAATACCACAACCGAAAGGCCCCTGTATTCCATTTCTTTTTTAAGCCTGCCTGAGTTTTCATCGACAAGATGCTTTCTCGCTTCCAGCTCCAGCAGATGTTCCTGCTTTACCCCGCAGCCGAGGAGCAGACTGCGGAGCTCTTCTGAGGGAACCATGGTCGGCTGGCAGCCTGTCATTGCCACGATGGAATTGTCGAGTATGATAAGGGTCATAGGGGTGTTAGACGCAACTGTGTCGATAAGGGCGGTTATGCCGGAATGAATGAATGTTGAGTCTCCGATTACCGCGATACTGTAGACTAGCCCGGCATCAGCCGCGCCTTTTGCCATGCCGACCGACGCGCCCATGCAGACTATGCTTTCGGGAACCTGGTACGGCGGCGCGGCTCCCAGCGAATAACATCCAATGTCCGAGTTTATACCCACGTCGGGATGGCCGGGACGGGGATCCAGCGCTTCCACCGCTTTCTTAATAGCCTCATAACTGTCCGCGTGGGGGCATCCCTTACAGAGCTGCGGCGGACGCGCCGGAAGCGAAGCGGGCTCAAAGCCGGTTACGACGGCTGAGGGGCGCGGAGGCAGGCCCAGCGCGGCTCTCACATTGTCGGGGTCGAGCTCGCCTGTACGGGGGATATTATTCCCTTCGGAAATTGGGCTGCCCAGCCTTCCGATTATTTCTATTGGCTGTGGCAGGATGCCCCGGAGTTTTTCCTCAATAAAAGGCTGGCCTTCCTCAATAACCATGACTTTTTCAGAAGCGGCGCAAAGCTCCTGAATCAATTTTTCCGGCAGGGGGTACGCGCCTATATGCAGCCTCCTCGTCTTTCCGTTTCGCATAACGGTAAAGTCGGCGAGGTTTTCCTCGTAGTAGTTCCCGCCAAGCCCCGCGGTGATTACAGCCAAATCGGAATTACCTTGTTGTT
>Ga0268262_10003108_pt1 | contig 18319 bp, 12 predicted proteins | sample TergutNc150P3_FD_190354 | JGI IMG/M metagenome (GOLD analysis project Ga0268262, IMG submission 190354) | Nasutitermes corniger P3 segment gut microbial community from laboratory colony in Florida, USA - Nc150 P3 (SPAdes) (version 2) | ecosystem: Host-associated > Arthropoda: Insects >...
TATGATCTTTTGGAACGGGAAATAATCCCCCTCTTTTATCAGAGGGGAAGGGACGGCCTCCCTCGGGAATGGATCAAAATGATGAAAAACTGCATGAGGGAAATCGGCCAGTCCATGTCGAGCCACCGGATGTTGATGGATTATTCCAATATGTTCTATTTCCCGGCCCTGAAAAACTATCGCCGGATAATCAAGGACGATTTCAAGGAATCCAAAGCGTTGGCTGCCTACCTCTCAAAATTGCGCCAAGCCTGGGACAGCATAACAATAAGCAAAATCGAATCCAATTCAAAGCCGGTTATGCAGAGGGGAGATTTCCTGACTGTAACCGCCAAAATTGAACTTGGCCCCCTTTCCCCTGATGAAGTGCAGGTAGAACTTTACCACGGTTCCGTATCAAATCAGACTGCCGACATCAGAAGTGCCCGACGTTCAGAAATGAAAGCTATCGGAAAAGATGGAAATGCCTATCGTTATCAGGTCAGGATCGAATGCAATGACACAGGTTTCCAGGGACACACCATCAGGATTCTTCCCAAGCACATGGCTCTGGTTCATCCATACAGGACAGGTTTTATTAAGTGGGCTTAAACTATCGCTGACAAAGAAGAAGGAAATGCCCAGCCCTTAGGGCTGGGCATCCCACAATATCGTTATTTTGACATATTGATGGCCATTTTTGTGGCAATTCTCGTTACCAGTAATGTCGCTTCTTCGGCAAAAATCGTGGATTTGGGGATTACCCTCTTTGGTTTTTGGGGGATACCCTCTGTCCCTCTGGCTTTTGACGGCGGAACCCTCCTTTTTCCCATCGTTTATGTTTTAGGGGATGTTTTTACCGAAGTTTACGGTTTTCGTTTTGCCCGCCGGGTCATCTGGACAGGTTTTATTGCTCTGTCCCTCTGTTCTCTGCTTTTTTTTGCTCTAGCCCGCCTGCCTGCCGATGCAGTGTGGGAAGATTATGCGGGAACCGCCGCATTTGACGCTATTCTCGGCGGGATGAGCAGCGGAGGTATCGCCCTTGCAAGCCTGGCTGGCTATTTGGTTGGCGAATTTTCCAATTCTGTGGTTTTATCCCACCTCAAAGTTTCTATGAAAGGCCGCGCACTTTGGGTGAGGGCAATCGTTAGCAGTCTGGTGGGCGAATTGCTGGATAGCCTGGCGTTTGTGTTTTTTGCAAGCCTTACGGGTGTGTTCGGCTGGGAACTATTTCTCTCCCTTGTCCTGACTAATTACATTTTTAAGATGTCAGTTGAAGTATTGGTATTCCCATTAACGTTTTTAACGGTAAAAAAGCTTAAAAAGGCCGAAGGGAAAGACGCATACGATGTTGGCGTCAAGTTAAATCCCTTTAGTTTGGGAGGCAGAAATGGATAATGCACTTGTGCTTTTCCAGACCGATCCAGCCTTTCGTTCTGAGCTTGAAACTATTTTAGGCGGTTTTAGGGTTGTTTTTAATGAAAGCGCGGACACTTCTTCTATTGATGCTGAAACCGCAAAGAATACGGTTGTTATTTTTGGCAATCCAAAAACCGATTTTTTAATGCTCTGTCCCCGTCTCAAATGGCTTCAGCTTCAAACCGCAGGCGCAAACGGCTATGTAAACGGAGAAGTTGCTGAGAGTATAATGCTTTCATGTATGACAGGAGCTTTTGGGCATGCCGTTTCGGAACATATGCTGGCTCTAACCTTCGAACTCTTAAAGAAACTACATCTTTATCGTGATGAACAGGCTGCGGGCCGCTGGAAGGAACGTGGAAAGGTTAAAAGCATCAAGGGCGCGGTAGTTGTTGTCATCGGCCTTGGGGACATAGGCTCTGCCTATGCCAGGTGTATGAAAGCTCTTGGGGCTTATGTGATTGGTATCCGCCGCATTACCCATACCAAACCTGATTATGTGGATGAGCTTCTGCTTCCGTCCCAGCTGGAAGAAGCCTTGCCGCGTGCCGATGTGATCGCTATGGCAGTGCCTGGCACCAAGGAGACGGTTGGCCTTATAGGCCGCAGCCAGCTGGCTAAAATGAAAAAAGGCGCTGTGATAATAAACATTGGGCGGGGTTTCAGCATTGATACGGAAGCCCTTTGCGATGCCCTTGAATCGGGCAGCCTGGGGGGAGCCGGCCTTGACGTAACGGATCCAGAGCCCTTACCCGCTGGTCACCGGCTTTGGAAACTGGAAAACGCCGTAATTACCCCGCATGTATCGGGTTTCCGCTTTATGAAAGAAACCGGCGAGTACATCATGCAAATCGACCTTGAAAACGCCCGGCGTTTTGTCCAAGGTGAGCCTCTGAAAAGCCTTGTGGATTATAAAACAGGCTACAGAATGCTCAAGGAATGACTTTCAGAGGGACAGACCCTTTTTAAATCCCTATTTAGATCGCTCCCTGTATTCCTTTTTATCCAAAGGATAGAACTGGATAACCAGGATCGCCGCGATAAGAACCACCGCAGGGATGGGGCCTATAATTACCCTGATGGCGCCGAATACCGAAGGCGGTTGAACCACTGTCCCTCCGCCGGCCTGGGAAATGTAGCCGCCCAGCTCAAGAATATGGCCGGAGATAAAAAGGGCCAGGGCGGTACCAAGTTTTGAGATGAAAGTCCACATTCCGTAATAAGCCCCCTCGTTCCGGATTCCGGTTTTGGCCGCTTCGTATTCAATTACGTCGGGAACCATGGCGAAGGGAGCCACATAGCTAAAGCCAACCCCGATACCCGCGTATACCATCACGCAGTAGAAAAACTCAACCGGCATCCTGTGGCCAAGGAAAAAAATGGTTCCGCAGGCGCTGGCAATTATCACAAAACAGATCTGATAGGTTATCTTTTTCCCAATCTTTTTGGAAACCAAAACTGAAACCGGGATAAAGAGCATGGCGGTAACCAAAAGAAGGACAAGAACTATAGTGGTTATATCCGGCCGGTTTAAGATGTTTTCGGTGTAATAAGCCAGGATGGTCGTAAGGAAGGAGATTCCCGTCATATGAAGGGCATAGGTCAAAAGAAGCAGTACGTATGGCTTGTTTTTAAACACTACTTTAAATGTAGCAAAGAAACCCTCGGTGGGCAGATCTTCCTTGCGGTATTGTTTCTCTTTTGTTCCAAGGAAAGTGAGTAGGGTTACGATCATCATAATCGCCCCAAGTATAAACCCCATCATCGAAAAGCCCCGCTGATCCAGAAGGGGATCTACCGCGCCTGGTCTGGCAAAGGTCTGCACCAAAGGCTGAACCGCCCCCGCGCCGGCAATAGTGCCGAATACCGCGCAGCCAAAGCGGTAACCGTTCAAGGTAGACTGTTCATGGTAATCGGTAGTGAGTTCCGGCGTCAGGGAAGAGTAGGGCACATTGATTATGGTTGAAGCTGTATTGAGCAGCATCAAGGCGAGGATTGCCCAGAAGATATGCATAGACTGTGGAAGGTAGGCCGGAGCTGTAAAAAAGAAAACCATGGTAAGGCACATGGGGACAGCCCCGAAAAGAAGGTACACGCGGCGGCGGCCCCAACGGGACAAAGTTCGGTCGGAAATAAAACCCATCATCGGGTCGGTTACGGCATCCCAGGCCTTGCCAATCATCACAGCGGAACCGGCCCAAACCGCCGCTATGCCCACTGTGTCCGTAAGGTACTTCAGAGCCCAGAAGGACATGAGCGTGAAAAGCATATTTCCGCCAAGGTCGAAAATTCCAAACCCAAGTTTTTGCCTGACCGTTAATTTTCCATCTGCCATATGTAATCCTCTAAAAATTAGTGTATTCATGTTTGCTCTCTTAAACAAGTTGGCGTTATACAAGCTATGCGCATCAAAAATACGCTCTGTACTCTTCACAACTAGGGGATAATCTGATATACTTTTGTTTTAGATGGCAGGAGCCTCGTACTGAATATCATTTTTTTTGTAATTGTTTGTGTAGCTTTGGCAATGTCTCTTTTTGCGGGGATTATTACCCTCTTTCAGAGCCCTAGCTATAAAAAGAATTATTTTCTGCTTATGCAGTACATGGTTATTGTTTCTCTCTTCGGGTATCTGCTGGAACTTACTAGCACCAATGCCGAAGAAGCCTTTGGAGCCGTAAAAGTTCTTTACGCGGGCGCGTCATTTGTAGGAACCTTTGCCTTCTTTTTTGCTGCTGATTTCTGCAATGTCAAAATTCATGCGGTTTTTGTGAAAGCCCTCATGATAGTTATTTCATTGGCTATAACCGCTCTTATATGGACCAATAAATTCCATAATTGGATATTCCTTGACTACAGTTTCAAAACGGAATTTTTTCATAGCTTTATTTTTACCCCTGGTCCCGGTTATTCTATAACCCGTTCGTATACGACTGTGTGTATGATCATGGCCACAGCGTTGCTTTTTTTTCAGATAAAAAAATGGAAAGGCAAATTCAGGAAGCAGCTCTTCGCCATACTTGTATGCTTGGTTGTTCCGGCAGTGACCGATGTTGGTTTTTACTTAAGCATTATAACAGGTATAAACAAGTCCCAGCTTTATTTTACCTTATTCTCGCTGGCGATCATGAATTTCATTCTTTATCGCGAGGTTATGCAATTTAACGTTTTTGAGATAATTTCCATGGCTACTGAAACAGCCATGGAATATATCAAAGAGGGGTTTATCCTGGTAGACATGAACAACAATTTTTTGTCGGCCAATCCTGCCGCGACTGAAATACTACCGGGGATCTATATACTTATGAGTGGGGAGTCCATATTCTCCACCTTAGGCTGGCCGGTCGAGCTAAAGGATTTGGAAAAAGATACGGTAGAATTTTCTATCGTTGGCGAAAATACCAGATATTTCAGGGCGAGTATCAGCCCCGTGTACGCGAAAAATAAAGCCAAGGTAGCCAGGGTTATTCTTTTGTCAGAGATTACCGACAGCGTAAGGTTAATGAAAGAATTGGAGAATGCGGCCTATATAGACGGCCTTACGGGCATATACAACCGGAAGCATTTCTCCGAACTTGCGAACGCGGACGTAGAAAGGGCGCAAAGGCTCGATCAAACGGTTTATACCGCCATGTTGGATATTGATTTTTTTAAGAGCGTTAACGATACCCATGGGCATACCGCAGGGGACATAGTATTAAAGACCACAGCGGGTGTTATCCGGCAGACAATCAGGGCTTATGATCTTTTGTGCCGTTACGGAGGCGAGGAGTTTGCCCTTTTGGTTTTAGACATGAACCCTTCGGAAGCGTTCGCCCTGATGGAAAGAATTAGGGAGAATATGGAATCGACAATAACCAATTACGAAGGTACTGAGATAAAGATAACATGCAGCATCGGGCTTGCGGAATTCCTGCGAACCGATACCCTGGAATCATCAATAAAAAAATCCGACGAAGCCCTTTATTCCGCTAAAAATTCCGGCCGTAACCAGGTAAAGTTTTTTAAATCGGGAGCTTAACTAATCGCTGTGCCGCGTAGCAGTTCCCTTGGTTTGGATCCTTGTGCCGGCCCTACAACCCCGTGGCGTTCCATTACCTCGACCAGGCGCGCAGCCCTGTTGTAGCCGATTTTAAGCCGCCGCTGGATATAACTGGCGCTGGCCCTTCCCTGCTGCATGACAATTTCCAGGGCTTTTTCATAAAGCGGATCTTCGCCTTCGGAAAAAAGGGATGGATCGGCGTTTTCTTCTTCCTCATCGTAAAATATTTCATCGTCGATGTAATCCGGTTCGCCAAGGCTCTTAACGTAATCGACAGCCCTCTCGACTTCTTCTTCCGAGACAAATGCGCCCTGCATACGGACGGGGAATGGATCTACCGCGCCCGCGTAAAGCATGTCTCCCTTTCCCAGGAGTTTTTCCGCTCCCACCATGTCGATGATGATCCGGCTGTCCATTTTGCTGGCCACCATAAAAGCGATGCGGCTGGGTATGTTTGCCTTTATGAGCCCTGTGATTATATCAATGGAAGGACGCTGGGTGGCCAGTACCAGGTGAATGCCCACCGCGCGGCTCATCGCCGCAAGCCGCGCCACGGTACTTTCCAGCTCTTTTCCGGTGGTTGCCATAAGATCCGCAAACTCGTCAATTACCACCACGATATAGGGCATATATTCCGCAGCGATTTCCCTCTCCCTTATGCGCTTGTTATAGCTCCTTATGTCCCTGACCCCCATTGAGTCCAGGCAGCTATAGCGCCTTTCCATTTCGTAAATGCAGTACTGCAGGGCCTGGAAAGCCTTTTTTGGCTCGGTAATCACCGGCGTTAAAAGATGCGGAATGCCATTGTAAAGTTTTAATTCTACGATCTTGGGATCAATCAAAATCAGCCTGCATTCCGCTGGGGGCTTTTGATACAGGAGCGTCAGGATCATGGAATTAACGCAAACTGATTTTCCAGAACCTGTGGCTCCCGCAATCAAGAGATGCGGCATCTGTACAAGGTCTACCGTAACCGCCTCTCCCGTTATGTCCTTTCCCAGTACAATGGGAACCTCCGGCTTTTTCCCATCCCGGTTTATTTCGCCTTCGATAATCTCCCTGAAGGAAACGATGTTTCGTTTGGCGTTCGGAACCTCAATTCCCACAGCGTGCTTACCAGGGATTGGGGCGACGATGCGCACGGATTGGGCTGCCAGGCGCAAGGCGATATTGTCCGCCAGGCTTTCTATCTTGGCCAGCCTTATGCCAGGCGCGGGGAGTATCTCGAACATGGTAATTACAGGCCCTTTGCGAATACCGGTAACTTCAACATGTATGTTGAATTCCTTGAATGTTTCTTTAAGTGTAACTGCCGCGCTGCGGGTTTCCTCATCTATGATCCAGTATTCTCCGTCGGGGTATTGCTTTAGTATACCTTCGACCGGAACAAAGTAGGGGAGGCTTTTCCTTTTCCACACCGGCCTGCCGGCTTTTTTAGTTCCTTGCCGCGCCGCTTCCTCCTCGGCACGGGCATCAGCCAATGCCTCAGCCTGCGCCTCCGCCTCGGCAAGGGCTTTCTCAACATCTTCGTCCGCTTCCGCTTTGACAAACCTTGTCTCTATGGGATTTTCGTCTTCAGCAAAGGGCTCCGGAATTACCGGCTCAGTTTGCAATGACTCAGCCAACGGCGGCTCAGGCGGCAACGGCTCAGGAATTATTGGTTTCGGCTTGATTGCCATAAAAACGCCGGAAGCAGAGAGAAGTTCCGTAGGGCTCTGATGCATCGAATTGCCTGTCGCAGGATTTATGCTCAGTTCCGCCTGTTTATTCTTTTTTCTTTTAAACAGCAGATAACGAAGAAAGATAATGGCGCCAATTTCAATGCCGACAATGGAAAAAACGGATATACCTATTCCCAATTTTCCGAGATTTTCAATTGATGGTGAATTTTCTTTTAAGGCTTCATATTCGCGGATCCATAAAATACCCAGTGAAAGGGTAAAAAACGGAAGGGCAAGGCTGCAAAGAAGGAATATCTGTTCCGGTCTATATATAGGATCCGCCAAAAGGTAAGCGGCAAACAAAATCCATGTCGGAATTAAAAAGGCCAAAAAACCATATGAACGGATAAAGAAAGAACCGGGCCGTGATAAAGCGCCTCCAAATTCAAAAAAGGCCGCGATTATCGAAAAGCAGAGAAACACCCCAAAAATGCCTAGTGCAAGAGAAGAAAGCACGGAATAGAGGCGATATTTGGACACACTACTGCGTTTTGATTTATATAAAAGCACTAAATATGACCTCAAATCTATTATCGGCAAAAAATAAGTATGGAATTTGACTTTTTATACTAACTGAAGTAAATTAAAAAGAATACACCAAGGAGCCTTTGTGACCAGACGAGATTTCCCCAAAATTCACTTTTATGACCAGGATTTTGTCGATATTTACGACAAAACCTGGGCATGGATACAGGATTTTTGGAATACAGGCAGCGAGAAAAGCGTTATTGAAGGGAAATTCTTTTCTTATCCGGGGAGTCCTGTAATTCAGCAGGCGGACGCAATTTTTTCTTCCTTTTTTCTGGTTTATTCAAACCGGATTTTCCAAGCCAGCCCAACCCTGGATCTCTTTTATCAGCGCCAGGAACCTAACGGAGCCATACGCTCGGCTTATAATATCGAGACCGGCCTTCCCGTAGTTGAAGATGACAACCCCGAAGGCCTTGGCCTGCCGTTGTTTGCCTGGGCGGAATTCAACCTCTACCATAAATCCGGAAACAAAAAACGCGTGAAGGATGTTATTCCCATTTTGCACAAATACAACGAATGGATTGATGCGGTCTTTAAGCAGTCTAACGGCCTTTACAGGGTGCCGTTGAGCGCAACGGGCATGCCGAACGCACCCAGGGAAAAAGCCGCCTATCCTCTCGATTTTAACACCATTATGGCGATAAACGTCCTTTACCTCTCGGCAATGACCGATATCCTTAACGAAAAGGAATCCAGTTTCCAATATAAAAAACAGTACTTCGCCTTGAAGACCAGGATTAACTCCCTTATGTGGGACAATGAAGACGGCTTTTACCATGACATTGACAAGCACGAAAAACGCCTTACGGTAAAAACTTTGGCGGGCTATTGGCCTTTGCTTGCGGAAATTCCCAACGACGACAAGGCCGAGAGGATCATAAGCAGGCTTTCGGATCCGAAATATTTCGGCGCTCCCCATCCCTTTCCCTGCGTGGCGATAAGCGAAAAGGCTTTTGACGAGAACGGCTATGGGTACAGGGGCTCTGTTTTTCCGCACCTTACTTTTATGGTGATAAAAGGCCTTGAAAGGTACCAGCGCTGGGATCTCTCAAGGGACAGCGCCATACGGCACCTTTATTTTGTACTTGACTCCATGAGTCCCGACGGAAACCACCATAAGGACAGGCTCTGGGAGGCCTACCTTCCCTTAAAAGAAGGGCCTGCCCAATGGCCGGGGAGAGATGATTTTCCCCGGCCCCAATACCTTACCTACGCCGCTCTTTCTACCATTTGCCTTACCATAGAAAATATTATCGGGCTTTTAATCTCCCTGCCGCGAAAAACCGTTGACTGGATCATCCCGAATCTGGAAATAATGGGGATAGAAAATCTTTCGCTCAAGAAAAACATGATCACGATTCTGTCCAACAAAAGCGGGCGGGGTTGGGAAATTCATATGGAAAGCGAAAAGCTGTACTATTTTACAATTAATATTTTGGGGAAAAAGAAAAAAACTTTGCCAATTCCATCCGGCAAATGTTCGATGCTGATAGACAAGTTATAAAAAAAATGGAAACAAAAAATCGTCTGGTCGCGGTGCTGGAAATAGGCTCCACGGGGATCAGGTTATTCGTAGCTGAAATTTTTCCCGATGGCCGCTGGCAGGAAGTAGACAGGGCAAGCAAGCCTGTTGCTTTGGGCCGGGACGTGTTTACAACAGGGCAGGTCTCGCGGGAATCATTTCTGGAATGTATTACGATGCTGAAAAATTTCCGAGAGTTCCTGCGCAGCTGGCTGATTGATGATGCTGATATTCACGCAATTGCCACAAGCGCCCTGAGGGTTGCGCGTAACCGTGATGTCTTTGTGGACAGGGTAAAGCAGGAAACCGGCCTTATGCTCACCATAGTAGACGGTATTGAAGAAAACCGCCTTATGTACCTGGCGGTGCGTTTTGCCCTTAAAAACGATTGGCCGCTTTTTTGGCGGGCCAATTCGATGATCCTTGAGGTTGGCGGAGGCTCGACCGAGATCATGCTTTTAAGGCGGGGGCAGATGGTAGCGGCCCACAGCCTCAGGCTGGGAACCATACTTATCGATCAAGCCGCAAGGATTGGGACTCCCCAGGGGCAGGAACGCTACATAAGCGAACACATCAGAAACACGACGGGCTTTCTTTCTTCCGAGCTTGACCTTGCCCATGTCCGTACTTTTGTAATTGTCGGATCCGATGCCGGCATTGCTGCTGCCAATGTGGGAAGGACGCTCAACGAGAATTGCTGGATCATCGCAAGGGATGCTTTTAATGAATTTGTAAAGAAGGTTCAGAATTTTACAGTCGAAGAATGTACCGAACAGCTCCAGATGCCGTTTTGGGAGGCAAAAACTTTTATTCCCGGCATAACGATAAATAAACTTCTTTTGGATCGGACCGGTTCTGCCCAGGTGGTAGTTCCGAGAATTTCCATCAGGGAGGGCCTTTTAATCGATCTTGCCCAGGGTGTTGATCCGGCCCTGCAGGAAGATTTCTTTTCGCAGATCTTCGCTTCAGCCGTAAACCTTGGCAGAAAATACCATATTGATGAATCTCATTGCCGTCATGTGGCCTCGCTGTGCATGTCTCTGTTTGACGCCTTAATTCTGGAACACGGTATGAACAGGCGGGAAAGGATGCTGCTTGAAGTGGCGGCAATGGTTCACGATATAGGAATGTATATCAAGGCGTCAGCCCATAATTTGCATGGCCAGTACATCATTGACAATTCCGAGATCTTCGGCCTCAAGCGACAGGAGCTGGACATAATCGGCAACGTTATTCGCTATCACCGGGGGCCGTCTCCGTCTCCGACAGACATCGATTACATCGCCTTGCAGAGGGAAGAACGCATCCTTGTGCTGAAAATGGTTTCCATACTAAGGGTTGCGGACGCGCTGGACAAGGGGCATTCCCAGCGGGTAAAGATAAAAGCAGTGGAAAAAAAGGGCGAACTTTTAGTGCTTAACACTGATTCAACTATTGATCTTTCTCTGGAACTTATTGGCCTGGAAGAAAAAAGCGGTTTGTTTCAGGATGTATTTGGCTATAAAATAGTGATAAATTGATGTTAAAATGATGGACGGTAAATCGATAAACAACGGCGAATCTGAAAATATTCCTTCCCCTGTTTTTTTTAACCGTGAACTTTCCTGGATAGATTTTAACGAGCGCGTACTGGGCGAAGGACTTAGAAAAGAATTGCCGCCGCTTGAGCGTTTAAGGTACCTTTCCATAGTCTCGTCCAATTTCGATGAGTTTTTTATGGTCAGGGTCGCGGCAATAAAACGCTCAGGAGAAAACGCTGACAGCCAGGCCCTTCGCCCGCCTGAGCTGCTTGACAGGATAAGCCAGAAAGTCCGTTCAATTGTAAGCCGCCAGTACGACGCGCTTATAAACGAAGTTTTTCCCGCCCTTGCAAAAGGCGGCTTAACCCTCAGGCGTCCAAAAGAATGGACAGCTTCGCAGCGGAATTATCTGGAATCTTTTTTTGCCCGGGAAGTTTTTCCGCTTTTGACACCCATGCGGGTTGAAGAAACCGAAGAGCTGCCTTCCATTGACGGCTATTCCATTTACGCCGGTTTTCTCATGAGGGCGGAACCTGCCGGCGATGAAGAGCGGACGGAGGATTTCATTTCCATAATTCGCATTCCACAGGCGACAGAACGGATAATTTTCCTTCCCAGAGAAAGGGAAGCGCATGAAGATGATGAGATGGGGCAGACTTATTGGGCATTGCTTGAAGACCTGGTAGAAACCTGGGGAAGTTACCTTTACCCAGGCTACAAGGTAATTGAAAGCCTGATTTTTAAAGTCAATCGCGACGCGGATTTTTCTGTTGACGAACAGAGGGACGAAGATTTTATTGAAGCGATGGTGGAAGTACTCGAAGGCCGTGGGCGCTCAATGGCTGTGCGATTGGTTTATTCGCCGGGGAGCATTAAGATACGGGACTGCCTGGCTCAAAGGCTTTCCCTGACAGAAAGAGATCTCTTTGAGCTTAAAGGCCCACTCTTCCTAAAGAGGATTTACGATTACATCCGGGGCTACGATCATTTAAGGGAAAAGCCCTGGAAGATATATTCCCATCCGTCTTTTACCGAGGATCAAAGCCTTTGGGACCGCATAAGCCAGGGGGATGTGCTTCTGCACCTGCCTTACCAATCGTTTGATCCGGTGGTGCGTTTTTTCCAGGATGCCGCCGCGGATCCGGCGGTAGCGGCTATCAAGACAACCCTCTACAGAACTTCAGGTGATTCTCCCATTGTCAAAGCCTTGGAGCAGGCAAGCCTTGCGGGCAAGCATGTTACGGCGGTTGTGGAACTAAAGGCAAGGTTTGACGAAGGAAGAAATATTTCCTGGGCCAACAGGCTGGAAAAAGCCGGTGTCATCGTGGTGTACGGCCTGGCGCGGCTCAAGATTCACGCGAAAATTACTCTGGTAATGCGCCGGGAATACAACCGGATAAAGCGTTATGTGCATCTTTCTACGGGGAATTACAACGACAAGACCGCAAAACTCTACGAGGACATTTCCATCTTTACCGCAAGGGAAGACATCGCTTTTGACGCAGGGCTCCTCTTCAACATGATCACAGGCTATTCGGCGGTGCAGGCAATGGGCAGGCTGGTTATCGCTCCCACTGCCTTAAAGCGTAAGCTCCTGGAACTTATAAGCCGCGAGATGAGCCGTTCCAGCGAGGAAGCGCCCGGCAGGATTATGGCCAAAATGAACGCGTTGGCGGATCCTGAAATTATAAGCGCCCTTTACAGGGCATCCCAGGCCGGTGTAAAGATTTTTCTAAGTGTAAGGGGAATCTGCACGCTAGTTCCTGGCGTCAAAGGTTTGTCGGAAAATATTCGGGTAGTCAGTATCATTGACCATTATCTTGAGCATTCCAGAATTTATTATTTTTCTAACGGGGGGACGGAAGAGTTATACCTTGCCTCAGCTGATCTTATGACACGCAACCTTGAACGCAGGGTAGAACTTATGTTCCCGATATTACAAGAGGATCTGCGAAGGTCAATAATCGAAGGCCTTTCTTTTTACTTTAAGGATAATACCCAGGCCTGGCTTTTGGATTCTTCCGGCGCCTGGACGCGTCTTGAGCCTGGCGGAGAAAAACCTTTTCGCATCCAGGCTTACTTTCACTCCATGGCTTCAAAGGCCCACGCGGGTGAACTCCCCGGCTCCGCCAGCGGTGAATTCATAGTACGCCGTAGCCTTCCAAGTAAAGATTGAGAAGATCATCACGCAGAGCTCGCAGAGATGTTGTTTGTAATATTTTTGTATTTTTTTCGAGATTCTTATTTTGAATATGATATATCTTAAATTGCGAAAATCTTTCGAATAGAAACTCTGCGCCTTTGCGTGAACCAATCATGGAGTAAATTTCTAACGGCGGGTTTGCCTTACCTGGCTGTCTTCAAAACCGTTTATTGACTTGATTAAGGAAAGCCAGTAATTGGCTTCGTTTTGGGAAGTATATGGGCCGACCCTCACCCTGAACACTGTCCTGCCTTCAACCTCGCGGTTTTCAATAATTGATGTGATTCCCTTGGATGAAAGGGTGTTTTTAACCACTTCGGCCCTGGTAATGGTAGAGAACGCGCCGGTTTGAACCCAGTAATCGTTGTAAACTTTGGTCTGCGTTGGCGCGGGCTTTGCCTGTGTTTGTGCGGCTACGGCAGCAGGGGCGGCTTGAGCAGAAGCAGAAGCGGCAGGTTTGGGAGCGGCTTGCTGCACAGTGGCCGAAGCAGCGGGCTTGGGAGCGCTCTGCACAGGGGAGGAAGCAGTAGATCTGGGAGCGGTTTGCGCAGAGGCGGAAGAGGCCGGTTTGGAAGCGCTCTGCACAGGGGAGGAAGCGGTAGATCTGGGAGCGGTTTGCGCAGAGGCGGAAGAGACCGACTTGGAAGCGCTCTGCTGCGCAGGGGTGGACGCGGCCCTTCCGGCCGGGGCGGCGTCAGGGACTGCCGCAGTGCTGGGTTTTGGCACGCTGATTATAGTTTCCGTACTTCTACCAGACCCTCCGCCGCCTCCGCTGATTTGAAACCCATCTCCCTGGCGGCTTGCCCCTTGCGGAGCCTGCTGGAGGCCGGGAACCTCTCTTGGCTGCCTTACCAGATCAACAGGATCCAGCGAAGAAGGCTGTGGGCTTGAATTCTGCCTCGTTGTGGAACCGGAAGCTGCGGAAGATGGCGAAGGCACGTTAATGCCGTTGTCAACCGGTTGGACAGGCTTGCCATAGGCCATGGAAGAGGTGGGAACGTCTTTTGGGGCAAAGAACAAAATGGCTGCCCCGATGGTTAATGCAAGAAATACCCCCACGGATATTGCTACCAAAAGTAACTTTTTCTTTTCCATGTTTACACCCGGATTATTCCTGTATGGTTATCCCTATAGAAAAAAGAATTTCATTAACGCGCTTGTTCAGCTTTTTTTCTGCGGTATCCTTGTTAAAATTGAAGCAAGCGGAGTTCTCCACTCTGTATATATCGGCTATTTCCTTAAAAAATTGAGCTTTGAAATTTCTTTGGCTTTTGAACCTCTTAAACAAGGCTGTCCACGGCAGGCGATCCCGCTTTTTGGCCCTTAGCAGCCTGACGAAAAAAGGGGCTTTAACGATAATAACTGCGTCAAGCATTTCAAAAGCCGACGAGCGGTGAAGCAAAGCCGCGTTTATAACGCAGGAAGTTTCCTGCCGGGCATTAATCCAGGCAATTGTTTCCCGGTTTACCGCCGGATGGATAATTTCTTCCAGGGCTTCCAGTTCCTTTTGCCTGCCAAAAACCTTATTTCCCAGCCGCTTGCGATCAATGAGCCCGTCCGAACCCAGGATACCTTCGCCAAAACGTATCAAAAGCCGTTCTTTTTCAGTTTCAATGGCCTGGTGTCCCAGTTTGTCAACGTCAAGGACCGGAATATGGCACTGTTCCAGAAGTAAAGCCACATGGTTTTTTCCCGCACAGTACTTTCCGGTAAGGCCTATCACTTTTCTGTTATTCATTTTTATTTCCTGCCATTGTTAATTTCCTATTGATAACCGCAGCTAATCCGTTGATAATAAAGCATGGTTCCGGAGACAGATTTATATTCGATTTTAATAGCATATGCAAACAAAAACAATTCTCCGTATATTGAAATAGACGCTTTTCTTGAGCATTTGGAAAAATCAGCAAAAAAATTCTCCAAAGATAGCCCTGACTGGAATAAATGGACCAAGGACAAGTCGGTGAAATTCTGGTCCGAAATGACAACTCTTGTAGACGATGGAAAATGTGAACTCCTGTCTGACTCTGTAACCGGTAAGGTTTATCTATCCTGTTATTACCCTGAAAAAATCCGGGAGGCTTACGCGTTAGCCGACGAAGATGCGAATCTGCCGCTTCCAAGCGAGGAGTCCCTCTGGATCGCTGTCCCGAAAAATCAGGTTAAGCACCTTAATTCTGATTACGACATCCTTTCAGTTTTGGTGGAACCCAGGAATATTGATGTCCCGATTTTAAAAATTGGCTTTCCCGATGACTTCGGTTTCGCTCTTGTGCTGCCAGGCATGGTTCCGCAGCAGCTAACGGAAATCGCCCTTTTAAAAATACGTAATTACCTGCGACGGCAGGGGAATAAAGAATACGTTTACCACAAGATTGCCTCGCAACTGCAGGGCAAAGAAGCGTTTTTGAAGGATCAGATCGAGCAATTATCAATCAAAACTTTTGATCAGTATAGGGCAATAGCGGATGGCGGAGAGCTTACTTCTGCTTTCTGGGCGCATTTTTGCGGCTTCATAAAGAATGACATAAGAAAGAAAAACGAAAAGCTTTCTATGGATATTTCGGTATTCCAGGCGGCCCATATTCTTGAGGTTGTTAGCGGGCATTTTAGGTCTTTGGCAATGAAACGGCTGGAAGTAGAAACGGCTTTTAAAAATTTGGAAAGCCAGCTGGCCAAACCGCCTTACCTGTATACCATGGATCAGATCCTGAAGTTTTCAGGGCCGGGCGGGGGGCCTCTTTTGGGTCAGTATACGTCCGAGGAGCTCTCGGAATGGATAAAAAAACAAATAACCGGGGATAAAAATAATGAACTTCCTGCCCTGCTTGTTGTTAAAATAAAAACCAGAGACGACCAGTACTTTTTGCTTAAAGAAAAAACGATACTTCTCTGCGCCAGGCTTATTAATGACGGACAAATTTTGATTAAAAGGGCAATTACCAAACAATGGAGCAGGTTGATTTTGGACTTTAAGGCCGAGCCTGCAATGTCGGATGACGATGTATTTGAGAAGTTCCTGGCGGGTACCGCGGAAAAGCTCTGTCCTGAACTCATGTCCATCCTGGCGGATCCGAAATTTATTGTGGTGTACCAGGAGATGGAGCGTAAAGAGAACGGAATTCCGTCTAACATGAGAATTCTTTATAATGGGAGACTACTTCCGTATTCTTCCCTTTTTAATATCCGGCGAAAGGAAATATTACAGGAAGCAAAATTTACCCTTCCTTTTTGGTATTCCCTGCCCATCATCCCCGCTTTGATTGGTTTTTTTAAGGAACTGTTTAGGACGAAGAAGAAAGAGGCAAAACAGACCGCAAGCGGCAGTGAACAGGTAAATTTGGAAGAAGCCGATCATTCTGAAGGAATCAGGATGGCGGCGGAAGAAATAGAATTTGATATTGTTCCGTCAGGGTTTACCATTGACAGCTACCTTGATGAACTCGCGATCCGCTGGAGCCGCCTTATTGACAGGCAGGCAAGAGAAAACCTTATAGAGGATGTAAAGTTTCTGGTCCGGGATCAGCTGCGCCGCCGTCTAAAGGTAGACAGGCAATTCAAGCCAAATAGGGAAGAGTTAAAGCAAATGGCTTATAACATGATTATCCACAATCCGACTCTTTCCTCCATGGGCTCAAGGGATTCCCTGATTCTATTTATCGAACTTTTCATGGTTAAACTGTTTTTAAATAACAGGTAGCAAGCCTTTTACTTCTCCCGCATTTTCTTAAAGGCTTCGGCAAAGGGGCTGTACATCGAACCGTCATCGTCTTTTCTTGCTTTCGGAGGAAACGACTTTTTTGCGGCAGGGGCTTTTGGAGCCATCTTTCCGGCGGCTTTAGGCTCCGAAGGGGAGGGCCGCCCCGCAGGCCCGGTTGCTGCCGCGTTCCCGCTTTTGCGGCTAAGGCTGATGCGACGCCTTTCCTGGTCAAGACCGATGATGCGGAATTCCAGGACATCTCCCACCTTTATTATATCCATGGGATTTTTTACATATTGATCGCTCAATTCTGAAATGTGAACCAGTGCGCTTTCTTTTATTCCAAGGTCAACAAATGCGCCAAAATCAACCACGTTTTTTATCTTGCCGGTAACGGTCATTCCCTCTTTCAGGTCTTCGAACGTGATGACACCCTTTTGCATAATTGGCTTTGGATAGCCGTCCCTGGGATCGCGGTTGGGTTTTTTTAGCTCTTCAATAATATCGTTGATGGTTGTGTCCCCGATCTGGTACTGCTTTTTGATCTTGTCTGCGGCCTCTGAGGTAAGGCTTCCGGTAACCGTAATGGTCTGTATGTCCCTTGCCAGCCTGTAATTTTCGGGGTGTACCCAGGTGTTGTCCAGGGCCTCTGCGCTTTCGGGAATTTTCAGGAAGCCCGCGGCTTGCTCAAAACTTTTGGGGCCCATGCCCGGGACGGAAAGAAGCTCATCTCTGCTTCCGATTTTCCCTTTTCCCTCGCGGTACTGTACGATCTTTTTTGCCAGGGAACTGTTGATTCCCGAAACGTATCTTAAAAGTGAAGTGCTGGCTGTGTTGAGGTTTACTCCCACGTTGTTCACCACGGATGAAACCACCTCGTCCAGGGTGTCTGAAAGTTTCTTTTGGTTTACGTCATGCTGGTAAAGGCCGACGCCAATGGACTTTGGATCGATTTTAACAAGTTCCGCCAGCGGATCCTGAAGTCGGCGGCCGATGGAAATTGCCCCTCGGATTGTAAGGTCAAGCTCGGGGAATTCCTCCCTCGCGATGTCGCTAGCCGAGTACACCGACGCCCCGTCTTCGTCCACCACTGTGTAGAGGACTTCCAGGCTGTTTTCTGCAATCACCGCAGACACGATTTCCTGTACTTCCCGGCTTCCGGTTCCGTTTCCAACCGCGATAAGCTGAATGTCGAATTTTTTTACCCCTTCAAGGATTAGCTTTTTTGCTTCTTCCACCCTGTGGTTGTATATTACAACGCTACCGAGGTATTTCCCCGTGTCGTTCAAAAAAGCGCATTTGGTTCCGGTTCGTATGCCGGGATCTATGCCCATTACCCTGGTTCCCTTGATGGGCTGCTGCATAAGCAGGTTTTTCAGGTTCTGGCTGAAAACTGAAATGCCGTGGTCGTCCGCGGTGTCACTCTGGTTTCCCCGGAGCTCCCGGATTACCGCTGGGGAGAGAAGCCTTTTTAATCCGTCCTCAATGGCTGTCCTGTGATAATCGTTGTGAATAAGGTACTTTTTGCAGAGCATTTCAACTGCGGTGTTTTCGTCAACGTCAAAAGTAATAGAAAGCACTTCTTCCCTCTCGCCGCGGTTAATTGCAAAGATGCGGTGCGGTTTTATTTGCGATAAAGGCTCCGTGTAGTCCCAGTACATCTGATAGGTAGAAGTTTTTTT
>Ga0268262_10003109_pt1 | contig 18315 bp, 17 predicted proteins | sample TergutNc150P3_FD_190354 | JGI IMG/M metagenome (GOLD analysis project Ga0268262, IMG submission 190354) | Nasutitermes corniger P3 segment gut microbial community from laboratory colony in Florida, USA - Nc150 P3 (SPAdes) (version 2) | ecosystem: Host-associated > Arthropoda: Insects >...
GCAGCGCGGAAGCGGAAAAAGACTGGGATTCCGAACTCAATAAAAACTATAAGGCATTGATGGCAAAATTAGGCAAACCCGAACAGGAAAAACTTAAACTAGCACAGCGAAAATGGATTGAATACCGCGATTTGGCGTTTGGCTTTACGGCAGATTATTACGAAAGAAACGGCGGCACAATGCATTTAATTTCTATTAGCATTAATCGTATGGATGTTGTCAGGGAACGTGTTTTGGCGCTCAAAGCATATTTAGATGCCGATAAATGCGATTGCGGCGAGAAAACGGAAAAAGACTGGGATTCCGAACTCAATAAAAACTATAATACATTGATGACTGAATTGGACAAGCCCGAACAGGAAAAACTTAAATTAGCACAGCGAAAATGGATTGAATACCGCGATTTGGAATTTAACTTTATGACAAACTCAACCTCTGTGGATTGCCTTCGTATATGCTTTGTGCGCAATCGTGCTTTGATGCTCAAAAGGAATTACGAGGAATTCCATCCCGAAGAACATTAGGAGAAATCCTAAATTTTCTATATTATCCAAAATGTTTAGAGAATATTCTTTTCAATTAATCCCGTAGCCCTAAACCGAACCGAACAAAAAGGTGTTTATATGGAGAAAAAAGATCTAACAGCAGCAGACGTCTGGGCAATGTTCGCCGAGACCGACCGAAAAATGGCGGAGAATAACCGTTTTTTAACCGAAAATCTCGCCGAAACCAGACTAGCAATGAAAGAGAACCATCGTATTCTCGACGAAAAGCTTGCCGAGAATGACCGTATTCTCACCGAGAAATTCGAAGCACTTGGGATTAAGGTCAAAGACATAAATTCCAATGTAGTTGGCATTGGCCACAGCAATGGCGAATATGCGGAAGAGTATTTTTACAATTCCCTTGAAAAGAAAATGGAATTTGCCGGAGTACATTTTGACGATATTAGCACAGATTTCAAACTTTTGAGAAAAACCCCTGATGGCAAAAGAGTTGAAGACCAGTTTGATATAGTTATGCTCAACGGCGAAGCGGCGGCTTTAATAGAGATTAAATACAAAGCGAGAAAAGATGACCCTAAGCAGATTGTAAGCCAGAAAGTTTCCAATTTCAGGTTTTTGTTCCCCGACTACGCTAAACTCAAAATTTATTTGGGCTTGGCAGCTTTTACTTTTGAAGAAAGCGTGGAACAAGAAGCCAAGGAACTAGGCATAGGGTTGCTTAAACAAGTAGGCGAAACTGTTGAATACGAAACCAAATGGGTAAAGGCGTATTAGCCACCAAATCCTATGAAAACAAGAACAAGAAGACTACGCATTAACGATACCTTGCGGCGCATGGCAAGAGAAACAAGGCTTTCCAGCGACTCTCTAATTTACCCGCTTTTCATAAGGGCGGGCAATGGCATTGAAGAAGAATTGCAATCCCTTCCAGGGCAAACACGCTACGGCCCAGACACAGTTGCAAAAGGCATAGATGCGGCTTTACGTACTGGTGTACATTCATTCCTGCTTTTTGGCATACCAGAGACAAAAGATGATAATGGTAGCGGCGCTTATGCAGAAAACGGCGTGATTCAGCAGGCACTCAGGAATATTAAGAAAATTTATGGAGACGAGATTTGCCTTATCACAGATGTATGCTTGTGCGAATATACAAAACACGGACATTGCGGGGTGATTAACGGAAACGGAATTGACAACGATGCAACTCTGCCGCTTCTTTCGCAAACTGCTCTTTCACACGCCCGTGCTGGTAGCGATATTGTTGCCCCTTCCGCGATGATGGATGGAACAGTTGCCGCCATAAGAGATGCCCTTGATGCGGAAGGCTTCAAAGAGACTCCCATAATGAGTTATGCTGCTAAATATGCTTCTGCGCTTTATGGTCCTTTCCGCGATGCGGCAGGTTCTGCACCACAATTTGGGGATAGAAAAAGCTATCAAATGGATTATCACAACGGGAAGGAGGCTTTAAAGCGTATAGATATTGACATTGCAGAAGGAGCGGATATGATAATTGTAAAGCCAGCTCTGACAAGCCTTGACATAATTTCTATGGCATCGCAGCAGATAAAACTGCCCATAGCGGGCTACAGCGTTAGCGGTGAATATGCTATGATTAAAGCGGCTGCGGCTTCTGGTTTTATTGACGAATACAAAACGATGTGCGAAAGCGCGGTTGCTGTTTTCCGTGCCGGAGCGGATATATTGATTACATATTTTGCAAAAGAACTATCCGCGGCAATTGAAAAGAGAGATATAGGATAATTGTCTGAACCCCGATTCCCCCGATTCACAGGATTTTCAGGATAATATTATGAAAATAGAGACCTCAAAAAAACTATTTGAAAGAGCAACGCAAATTATGCCCGGCGGTGTAAATAGCCCCGTACGTGCATTCAAAGCAGTAGGTGGGAATCCTCTGTTTATAGATAGAGCCGAGGGTTCAAAAATTTATGATGCAGACGGAAACGAATATATAGACTATGTCTGTTCGTGGGGGCCTATTATCTTGGGGCATAACAATGCGGCAATCCGCGAAGCGGCAATGAGAGCCGCTCAAAAGGGGATGAGTTTTGGTGCGCCAACTGAAGCGGAGGTAAAACTAGCGGAGAAAATAATCTCTTATGTGCCTGGCGTTGAAATGGTGCGGATGGTGAACTCCGGTACGGAAGCGGTGATGAGTGCTCTGCGGCTTGCCCGTGCTTATACGGGGCGGCAAAAGGTAATCAAGTTTGAGGGTTGCTATCACGGACATGCAGACAGTATGCTCGTTAAGGCTGGCTCCGGTGCGCTAACTTTATGCGAACCGGATAGTGCTGGCGTGCCGGAAAACATCGCGGCAGATACATTAGTCGCTTCATATAATGATTTGGTAAGGGTTGAGGAATTATTGAAGAAAAAAAATATAGCTTGCGTAATTGTGGAGCCGGTCGCTGCGAATATGGGCGTGGTTTTGCCAAAGGAAGGATTTTTAAGCGGGTTAAAAGAATTATGCAGAGCGTATGGCACGCTACTCATATTTGATGAAGTGATTACCGGTTTTCGCCTTTGCAAGGGTGGTGCCCAAGAATACTACGGCGTTTTGGCAGATATAGTAACCTACGGCAAAATCATCGGCGGTGGAATGCCCTTAGGGGCCTACGGCGGCAAAAAAGAAATTATGGAGCTTGTAGCACCGAGCGGCCCCGTCTATCAAGCCGGAACTCTTTCGGGCAATCCCATTGCTATGGCGGCGGGGCTTGCACAGTTAGAGGCCCTTGAAAACCGAGATGTTTACGCTCATATTGACAAATTATGCGAAAAATTAGCCAAGGGATTTTCGGAAATAGCACAAAATCACGGGATAAAGTCTTGTGTGAATAGAATGGGTTCCCTTTGCTGTCTGTTTTTTGGAATTGAAAACGCCTGTGATTACAAATCGGTAAAAAAAGCAGACACGGAGCTTTATGCCAAATACTTTAGAGGAATGTTAAACGAAAATATTTACTTAGCACCTTCGCAATTTGAAGCGATGTTTATCTCTTACGCCCATACGGAGAAGGATATTGAAAAAACTCTGGATAAATTTTCTATATTACTCTCAAATGGATAGTTGCCTATTTTGTAAAATTGCAAATCACGAAATCCCCTCGGATATTCTTTATGAGGATGATTCTATTGTGGCTTTTAGGGATATTTCACCGCAAGCACCAGTTCATTTTCTCGTTATACCAAAAAAACACATAGATAATATAATGGAAATTGAAGAGAGCGATAAAGAATTACTTGGGAATATGCTTTTTCATGCTCAAAAAATTGCAAAAACCGAGGGTTGCGAAGAAAAGGGTGCAAGATTTGTTTTAAATTGCAAAACAGATGGCGGTCAAACCGTTAATCATCTGCATTTGCACATATTAGGAAAAAGAATGCTATACTGGCCCCCAGGATAATATGCGTACCCAAATAATAGTTCTTCACCGCTACGCTTATGGCGACAGTTCTTGGATAGTCAAGGCACTCAGTCCCGACCTTGGCGTTCTTTCGCTTTTGGTGAAGGGGGCAAAATCCAAAAATTCCAGATTTAAAGCCAGTATAGACCCCCTTGTGCATAGCGAAATAGAAATTCGATATAACCGATTCAAGGGAAATTCATCTTTGATAATTCCAAAAGAGGCATTTTTGCAAAATTATTTTCAAAAAATGCGCACAAATTTGCAAAGTTTAGCCGCCGCTCAACTTATGGCAGAAATATTGCTAAAGCTGGGAAACAATTTCTCTTATGCGGCAGAAGAATTTAAATGGTTACTTAACAATTTGGAATACTTAGAGTTAAATGAGGCAAATGAAAGTTCTCTCTCTCTTTGGTTGCATAAATTGTGTGATATTTTAGGTTATGCACCAATGCTTTTAAACTGTGGGCTATGTGGGCAAAAAATTTTGCAAGCTCCGGCAGATTTGTGGCATTCAGCGGGCGGAGCAGTGTGTGAGAACTGCCTTGGAGAGAGAAAACCCAGTTATGATCCAATTTTTTTGCAGGAACTTGGAAATTTTGCAAACGGAAAGCACAATTCCATGCAAAATTCTAGCCAGCGCATAGAGAATTTTTTCTTGGGGCATTTAAAAGTACATGCAGGCGCACTGGATAACTTAAAGTCTTATGAATGGCTAATTGAAACACGAAGATTGGTAAGTGGCTGAAATGCTTAGAGAAAACGATTTTTATTCCATGAAAAAAAACGGGCAAGCCATTTCTATGGTCACCGTTTATGATGCGGCATTTGCTAGAATGGCGGAGGCAGCAAAGATAGATATGCTTTTGGTTGGGGACTCTGCTGCCAATGTGATGCTTGGAATGGATAGAACCGCAAATATTTCAATGGAAGCGATGTGCATATTCACAAGCGCTGTAAAACGTGGAGCGCCAAATAGTTACATCGTTAGTGATATGCCTTATGGTTCGGATGCAGAACCGAAACTCGCGTTGCAAAATGCAACAAAATTATTAGAAGCAGGAGCAGATGCAGTTAAAATAGAAGGACTACCAATAAAATCTCTTGAGTTGCTCAGAGAAAAAAAAATAGAGATAGTGGGACATTTGGGTTTGCTCCCTCAAACTGCAAAAAATTTTAAGCAAGTTGGCAAAACTGAAGAGGAAGCAGAAAAAATTTTTGAGCAAGCGAGAATTTTAGACAGCCTTAATCCTTGCGCGATAGTTTTGGAACATATTCCAGAACAGCTTGGAGAAAAAATCTCGCGGGCTATAAATGCGCCTACAATCGGCATTGGCGCAGGATGGCAAACAGATGGGCAGGTACTTGTTATGCACGATATTTTGCTTATGCATCCATTTAAGCTCCCGCCTTTCGCAAAAAGTTTTGCAAACTTTTGGGAAGCAGGAGTGAATGCTTTTTGCGATTATAAAAACTGGATTTGCAAAAAATAATTTTCTTTATTCAAAAAAAAATAAAAAAAAGTAATTTTTATCTTGCCAACTTGAAAAAAAAATTCTATATTTATTCTTGACATTCACAAACAAAAGGAGTATTCCTCATGGCTACAAAAACCGTTATTAAAAAACCAGCAGCACCAAAAAAAGCAGCTGCTAAAAAAGCAGCACCTAAAAAAGCTGCTCCTAAAAAAGCTGCTCCTAAAAAAGCTGCTCCTAAGAAAGCTGCTCATAAAAAAGCTGCTCATAAATAACGCACTTTGTGTTGGGTCTCCAACCTTCGGGTTGGAGACTTTTTTTATTTAAGATGAAGATTTTTTAATTATTATAGCAACAAGAACCATAATTAACGAAAAAACAAATAAAACAAGTTCAATATAATCACCAATTGCAGAATAAAGCGTATAACGAGTTTCCAAAGGAATGTTTTGAACTATTATCCTCTGTTCAAACAGTTCAGTTTTCTCCAAAATTTTCCCATTTGGCAATATAAAAGCGCTAATTCCCGTATTTGCCGCTCTAACAACCCCTATTCCGTTCTCCACGGCATGGGAACGCACCAAATTAAAATGCTGGTATGGTGCTATGCTCTTGTAAAACCAACCGTCATTAGTGATGTTTGCAATGAAATTTGCGCCTTTTCGCTTTGCATCCCTCAAAATATTGCCATAAATGACTTCGTAACATATAAGTGGGCTAAAATTCCCCGGTTGCCATATTAAAAGGCTATCCCCTGGCGAAAAAACACCACCACCCAAGTCCACGTAATTGACTAATGGAAAAATATTGTCAAATGGAACCTTTTCGCTAAAGGGTACAAGATGCATTTTCCTGTATTCTGGCATTGATTCATCAAAACCGAACAAAAAAGCCGAATTATATAGATAGTATTTCTTCTTTTTATTCTTTGCTTCTGGGTTCCAAATTTTATTCAATGCTCCAATAACAATGGTAGAGTTATTTTCTTGAGCATAGTTCTCCAAAAATTCGGTTTCTCTATATCTCGCATTTATATAGTCTGGGATTGCTGTTTCGGGAAATAAAATGAGGTCAACACTATCTGGTTCCAAAGTTTCAAACAAATCCCAAGTTTGTGTCATAACAGAATCAAAGTATTCCCTGCTCCATTTTTTTGTTTGGTGAATGCTAGGTTGCACAACTGCAACTTTCAAAGTGTCGGTATCTGTGGTTTTTTCATTTGCTAAAATTCCATAACCTCCAATATAAAGTATTATGGTTAGAGCTAGCGGTGCAAGCCCTAGCTTTTTTTTCTTTTTCAAGATAGCCGTAGAGAGGCACATGTTTGAAGCGATGATTATCGCAGAGCAACCAAACACTCCAAAAAGTGTATAAGACTGCATAAGCTCTAAATGATTTCCAAACACAAGCCCAAGTGAGAGCCACGGAAAGCTCATATCACCTTTTGCTCGCAAAACTTCAATGCCTGCCCAAAAAAACGGAAAAATAAAAATGTATGGAAGTTTAATAAAAACATAAGCACACAAAAGGGCAAATAAACTTAAAAAGGCAATGCTCAAAAAAAGCCCAGAAAAAATTAGAGCCGGTGGTGCAACATCGCCAACATGATAAAGCCAATATATGCTAATGCTATTAAATAAAAAAGCACCGAGGTAGCTTGAGGTCAAGGCTACCTTTCTGCTTGCTGTTTTTAAAACACAAAACCACGGAGCCAAAAATACCAAAGCACATGGGCCAAGCGGGAAGGGCGGAAAGCAAAACGCTAAAAGAACCCAAGAGGTGAGCGAAAGTAAAATGGCTTTTTTTGTGTTCATGTTTAAGTTTCCGAAAGTTGCCAGTCTGAATTATTCTTTATTTTGTCCGTAGCTGCTTGTATGATTTTTTCTGAAGCAAGAGAGTCTCCACCCAAGGCTAGTTCCAAATTAGTTTTGAATGAATATAATTCTTCTGGAATTTTGTGAGCATTACCATCATTCAAAAACTTTTCCAAAACGTTATTACATGTGTCTAAAGCCTTATCGAAAAAATTTTGCAGAATAAGACAATTCACATAAGTTTTCCAAGTTATGAAATAATAAGGACCTTGCATTGCAACCTCGTATATTTTACAAGCCTTGGCATATTCACCTTTACGTGCATATAACTCAGCCATAAGAGAATCTATTCTAGCACAATGCTTGGGATTGTCCTTTTCTTTTTCTTTTATGGTTTCGTAAAGTTTCAAAGCCTTTGTAAAATAGCTAATGCCTCGCCTAGCAGGTCCTGTTGCAGATTTTTGTTTATCTGCAAGAGAGGCATAGCAAAGAGCCACATTTCGCCAAGTTGAAAAGAAGTAATCCGCTTCCCAATTTATTTCATTGTAAACATCAAGGGCTTTTGCATAATCTTGCTTGAGCCTGTATATGAAGGCTATGGATTTTTTTGCAGAGATGGCATAAGAATTATCTTTTTCCATTTCTGTTATTTTTTTGTAATAAACCAAAGATTCGTCGAGCCTCCTCATCTGGCATATACAATCTGCAAGACCTTCGTAAACTTCCCTATTATAGTTCTTAGTACATTTTTTGTAATAACTTTCTGCATTGCTGAATTTTTTATGAAAGCGTAAAATATTTGCCATAGTTAAGTTTAGCGAAAATGAAAGCGGATTTTTGTTCAAGTAAGATTTTGTGAAACTAACCGCTTGTTTCAAATTTCCAGCCTTGCTATAGTTAGTGGCTATAGATATTATTGCGCGTTCATTTTCTGGTTCTTTTGCAAGCAGCTGCACAAAGCATTCGTGCGCTTTTACAAAATCTCCTTTCTCTTGCCAAACTCTTCCCATAGATATAAGAGAGTAAGAATCTCTGGGTTCTTTTTCGAGCAGCTCTGTTAAGCACTGAGCAGAATCATTATATTTGCCGAGCTTGCCCAAAATAACAGCGCGCATTTTTTTTGCTGGCTGAGAATCTGGTTGTATTTCTAGCAATTTATCTGTTATGCTAAGAGCTTTTTCATATTCGCTATTTCTTGCGAGCGAAGAAGCGAGATTGTGCAAAACGCCAATGGAATTATTTGATTTTTCCATAGCATATTCAAAACAAGGAATGGCTGCGGAATAATTTCGCATTTTATGATATATGCGACCAATGGCATTTTCTATTTCCCAAATTTTGTCTGCACCCTCGGCTTCTTTTGCTTTTTGAAGCATATCAAGAGCCTGTTCCAAATTACCAGCATCCAAAACTTTTGAGGCTTGTTCAAAAGCCTCATAAGCAGGCAGCTTATATCTGGAATCATCTTTTTGCCCTGAGTTTTCTTTGCTTTCAAAAAGTTTGCGCGATGCCATGCTTTCAAAGAAATTTATGGATTTCATTGCAGAGTTTCTGTGCGCAGGATTTTGGTCTATGGATAAAATGTATTGATATACTTTTAATGCCAAAGGAAATTTTTGCAATTTTGAAAGAATGGTTGCAATTGAATTATAAAGAGTGAAGCTGTACATCCTCCCTATTTTTCTGGCTCTGTTGTAATGTGAAAAAGCCTTGCGATAATTTTTTTCAGAAAAAGCAAGCCCACCTGCGAGCAAATGAGCCTCCGAAGAATTTGGCGAAAATGAGAAAAGTAAATCGCAACTTTCCCAAGCTTCTTTATAGTTTCCTTGAGCGTGGTAAATTGTTCCTTTTAATTTTAAGGCCTTTTCGCTTTTGCTATTTACCTGTTGCAAAATTTTGTCTGCACATTCCATTGCTTCGCTTAAATTTTTTGAATGGAAAAGAGTGTAGCCAAGTGATATGAAAACTTTTTCAATATCTGAATTTTGCGGGTTTTCATATTTCAGTACATCGCAAAGGATTTCATAAGATTTTTTGAAATCGCGTTGCATTTGCTTAACCACAGCCATAGAGGTAAAGCATTTTATATTGTGCGGTCTTAGCGAAAGCGAAGACTGAAAACAGTTATAAGCTTCATCAAACAGATTCAGCTCCATATTGGCAATGCCCATGTTGTACCAAACACCAGCAACATCATTGCTCGAATTTCCTTGCGCAATTTTCAGCGAAAGTAAAAATTCGTCAATGGCAGCTTTTTGCTGTTCGGTTCTCAAGAGCATAAGTCCCAAAAGTGAATGAAGTTCAAAAACTTCATTATTTGGGTCTTGCTTTTTTAATTCTAAAATCTCGTTCAAGAGCTTTTGGTATTCTCTTGTACGCCTTTCGCCAAACAAATGCGAAGCTTCTGTAATATCCAAAGATATACGAGCGCATTCATTCTTGATTTCAGAATAAAAACTATCATCGTAATTTGCATTATTCATTTTTCCCCCTACTAGTTATAAACCATCAAACTTTTATTTTTTACTATCCATAATTCTATTCTTTTTGTTAACTTTTACAACCTTAGGTTGCCAGCTCTTTGCTTCTTCTGGTGTTAAAGATATGTAAGCAGCTATTATCACCAAATCATCTTTTTGCACAAGCCGTGCCGCCGCTCCATTTAAGCATACAATGCCGGATTTTTGTTTACCTTCTATTACATAAGTTTCAAAACGTTCTCCATTGTTTAAATTAAGCACATGAACTTTTTCATGCGAAAAAAGCCCAGCCGCTTGCATAAGCTTCTTGTCTATTGTTATCGACCCCTCATAATCCAAACAAGCATCGGTTACTGTAGCTCTATGGATTTTGCTTTTTAATAATTCTACTAACATATCTAATTATAATATAGAAAAAAATTTCCGGGTTTCTTCTTCAACGTTTTTTGCGCTGAATATGGCAGAACCTATAACATATATGTTTACACCAGCTTTACTAGCTAGAGGTAGGGTTTCTAGGTTTATGCCTCCATCTATTTCTATTTGCAAATTTGGTTTCATTGAGTGCAAACTGCGAATTTTTTCCAAACAATATGGAATTAAGGATTGCCCACCAAAACCGGGGTTTACACTCATAATTAAAACCATATCTGCTAGGTCTAAAACTTCTTCAATTGCAGCTAGAGGCGTGGCAGGATTTATTGCAACACCAGCTTTGCATCCTAGTTCCTTTATTTGGTTCAACAATCTATCTAAATGTTTTGTTGCTTCTGCATGAACGGTTATGTATTGAACTCCAGCACGTGCAAAAGCCTCTACATGTAGCTCTGGGTTGTTTATCATTAAATGACAATCGAGCGGAAGTTTTGTGCACTTGCGAATTTGACTCACAATGCCGGGGCCAAAGGAAATATTGGGAACAAAACTTCCATCCATTATATCCAAATGAATCCAATTTGCACCGCCTTTTTCGGTTGCTTTTATGTCTGATTCCAAATTCAGGAAATTGGCATTTAAAACACTGGGAGCTATTATCATATATACTAATCTACATAAATTCGTTCATATCCATTTCTTATTTCCGTGAAATTCTCTGGATTTTTTCTAAAAACCAAATCATCTGCACGAATAGAATATTTGCCAGTTTTGTTGCTGGGAATATCAAAGCGTATAGAGCATTCCATTCCAAAAAATTTGAACAATGAATCTATTATCATTTTGTTTGCGTTTATTTTTGCTTGTGTACTGTGACCCGCTATGTGTGGGGTTACTATTTCAATCAAGGGTAAAAGCGAGCCATCTATGTTAGGTTCATTTTCCCAAGTGTCTATAACTGCTCCACCCAAATGCTTTGACTGCAAGGCCTCGCGCAAAGCCTCGCTGTTGCACACTGCACCGCGAGCGGCATTTATAAACCAAGTTCCTTTTTTTGTTTTTTCAAAAAAAACTCTGTTTGCAAGATGTTTGGTTGGATATTTTCCTCCTGTTTCAAGAGGTGTGTGGAGTGTTATTATATCTGCATCAAAAATATTATCGTTTAAATTTTTTGGAGGGTCGCATAATAAAAGCCGCATTCCCAAACCCTCCGCATTTCTTTTTACGCAAGAGCCAACTGCACCAACTCCAACAATTCCGAGTGTAAGTTCGTTTAAAGGTTTGCCTATTTTTTTTGAAATTTCAATCAAGGCGGCAGATATATAATCTGCAACAGACTCTGCATTGCTACCATGTGCGGTTGCGAGAAAAATTCCGTTCTTCTCACAAAATTCAGTATCTATATGCTCATAACCAGAAGTCACTGTTCCTATAAATTTTACCTTTGTGTTAAGCAATGTTTCTGCACCATATTTTCTTGTTGAGCGGATAATCAAAGCATCGGAATTTTTCAGTGTTTCTTTTGAAATATTTTCGGAACTTAAATATTGTACTGCAAACCAAGGTTCCAAAATACCTTGCAAAGAATATATAGTAGAATCAATGGACAATACAAGATTTGAACTTGTGACCTCTGCCGTGTGAAGGCAGCGCTCTAAACCAACTGAGCTAATTGTCCCTTTCAAACTTCTTTAGATTGTATATTTGCTGGGTGACAAATCAAAAGTCGCACCAAAAGGAGAAGCAGCAGCTGTATTTGCGCTTGCACCTGCACTTGCTGGTTTTCTGTAAATAGTAGTAGCCCCATACCTTTCGGTTGTAAATTCATCGTTGAGGTTATACATATTTTCTGCTGAGCCTAAAAGCAAATAGCCGTTGGGAGCAAGTGTTTGATATAGTTGAGCGAGGATTTTACGTTTTGCATCGTCTGTGAAATAAATTAAAATGTTGCGGCAAAATATAACATCAAAAGAACCAATTTGCGTGAATGAATCTTGAATATTGAATGCCTTAAATTCTATAATGTTGCGGATGTTATTGTTTATGATATAATTGTCACCATCTTGCAAAAAATATTTTTTGCGCATATCAGGCGATAATCCGCGAGCCACTTCTAAAGGACCATATTTACCTTCCATAGCTTTTGCTAAAACTTTTGAAGAAATATCGGTGCCCAGAATGCCAAAATCTTCCATAGTGGTGAGTCCCATGCCTTTAGTGCTAACTACATCTGCAATAATCATAGCCATAGAATAAGGCTCTTGCCCTGTACTTGCTGCCACACTCCACATTCTAACTTTTGGACCTCTGCGTTGCCAAGACCGTTCTTTGCGCTGTACAACGGTATCCATCATAGCAGGCATAATTTTTTCTCTGAATGTCACATAAGGATGCTCGTCTCTAAACCACGAAGTTTCGTTAGTGGTCATGGCATTCAGCATTTTTTCGCGAGTTAAGAATGTTGTGCTTCCAGAGTTTAGCTTTTGGGCCAACTGCGAGAAATTTTCACAACCAAATTCTTCTAAAATGGGAGAAAGGCGCTGCTCGATTAAATATTGTTTATCGTCACCTAAAACAATTCCGCAAATATCAAAAACATATTTGATAATTATATTATAATCGTCATGACTCATTAATGCACTCATAAAAACTCCCCCTTTATTTCCTGCCCAGATTTATGCGTTCAACTATGGCTTCAGGAATACGAATTAAAGTTGCCACTTTATCTAATAAACCTGTTGCTGCCGCTGCTCTAGGCATTCCAAATACAACAGAAGATTCTTCATCTTGAGCTATTAGGTAGGCATTTTTATTTTTCAGATATTGCAAAGAAGGCGTACCATCATTGCCCATACCTGTTAATATAACTCCAACAAGAGAATCTGCAGGGTAGGCTTGGGCTGCAGAGCGGAACAAAACGTCCACGCTTGGGCGGCAACCGTTTTCTGGTGGGTCGTTGTTATTGTCCAAAATAAAACGAGTTCCTCTGGAATTTACAACCATGTGGCAACCACCCGGAGCAATATAAACAGTTTTATCTTCAACCACGGTACCCGGCAAGCCTTCTACCACGGTGTGGTTACATTTAGAGTTAAGGCTTTCTGCTAGAGATTTTGTGAAATTGGGCGGCATGTGCTGCACAAGCAAGATAGGCAAGTCTGTCATTGAACAAAGCTTTGGAAGCATCTCTGCCAAAGATTTTGGACCTCCGGTGGACACTCCTATAACTATTGCCATAATGGGCTTTGTATGCACAGATGGTTTTGCCAAAGTATAGGTAAAAGTTGACCCAGACCCTGCGGCTGTAGGTGCGCTAGGATGAAGACTGCGAGCTGGAATAACCACGCCTCTGTTTTTGCGAGAAAGCCATGCAGATATGGTGGTGTTAAGCATTCTTTTAAGGCTTTCTTGCGAGTTGGGAATTTCTGGAGCTGGCTTTGCTATAAAATCAAAAGCACCGCATTCAAGAGCTTTCAGCGTAATATCAGAACCCGTGCGGGTTAAAGAACTTACCATCAACACATCGGGTGTGGATTTAAGTTCTGCTTTGCTGGAAAGCATTTTTTTGAGCGTTGCAAGCCCATCCATTCCTGGCATTTCAACATCCAGAGTCATTAGATCTGCAGAGCGTATCTTCAAAAACTCCATAGCGGCCAAGCCACTATCTACGGTACCGACAACCTGGACACCAGGAATGTCGGCAATCATTTTTTCCAATATGCTCCGGAATACTCTGGAGTCATCCACTATCAAAATTTTCGCTGGTTCAGTCATTATTGTTTCCTCAAGTAGTGTTAATATAGTAATTACCACAAGACCATTGCTCTTAAACAGAACGCATTTTTGTCAAAAAACGTGTATTCTGAGCTAATGGCATATAGGTTACTCATATAAGATATTGCCGGAGTTAATGAATATTTCATTTTTGCCCCGTCTAAAAACTTCTTTTCGGTTGAAAAATGGTCTTTTTCGGGTGTTAAAGAGTCTATACTGCCACCATCATTGCCCTTCCATGACAAGCTCTGCTTTAACTGCATTTGAAAATGTTTTGCATGTCTAGCATAAACAAGCCAGTCAATATTTTGGCTATTTGGCCCTGCTTGGTTGCCTATGGGGTAGTTCAAGTGCGCAATTTGGGCGGTATAAGGTTTAAAATGGGTATATACATAAGGCTCAATCCTCGCAAATTCCGTAAGGCTACCAAGTTTCCAGTCTAAAAAATTCGTGGCATATTCCAAGCCTGCCATCCAAGCCCATTTTGCTTCTATGTTATCGTTTCTAACAAGGCTAGATGGACTTTCCATATCGTCAAGGAAAAATTCCGAATAAATGCGAAACCCTAAGGGGAACCTATAGCTAAAATCAAAGGCTATTGCGCCGTTGTTGTGGTCTTCGCTGTAATTTCCTTTTTCTGCAAAGAGCGGTACTATGGGAATAAAGAGCCAATAGGGGTTTATATCATAAACAACGGTGATTTCGCTTATTCCGAGCATAAGGTTGCCAAATTCAAATTCATAGCGATGTCCATATAAATTGCGGCTGAATTTTTTATCCATGCTACTACCTCCGGGGTCTAGGTCGCCATATAAGCTTATAACGGAGAGAGGTCCTATTTTTGTTGAAAGCGAAACTTGGTTATATGGTACGGAAGCTTGGTTTAATGTTAGGTTATTATAATAGCCGGGGCCAAAGTGCCTAGCATCACGTGCAAAAGCAAGCGCAGCCCAACCCGTGCGCAGAGCAAAATACCCTCTATACCTAGCATAGCTAGAGTATTTAACTTCACCATCTATATCTTTATTTCCCTGTGTTTCCACAAATTCTCTATCCCAAGATTTCCATTTTGCTGGATTATCATTTGAATGTGCTTCACTGAAAATTCTCACATCTAGCCAAAATTCCGCAGAATCAATGTAGCCGTTTAAAAACACGCCGCCTTCGTAGCCGTTTATGGTATCTGCAAAAGTTTTGCCTCCGCGAACATCAAAGGCAAAGAGAGGTCGCATTTGCAAAGCGAAAGGCACGCCGTTTTGCCTGAACGAGGAATCCATTTGCGGATAAAAAAAGGTTTGAGGAGCTTCACCTGCGGTAATGGCATGATAGCGATTCAGCAGGGGAGAGTATTCCAAAGTGCGAAGTGTATATGGCCGGTCTAGATTGTAAGTGGGATATGTTTGCGCAACCGCAGAAGCAAACCACAGAGCTACTACTAATAGCATTGTTAAGAATTTCATAGGAGAAATCCAACCTTAGGGTAGAGGCTCTAGGCGGCAGATTTCTTTTTCTGCATTCTTAAATAATTGTTCCGTTTGAAATCGTTCCTATGTTCCAAGCAAAAGCGTGGATAAATGAACTGTTTCGGGAACATTTTGACTGTAAAGACATTATCACAGCCAGAGAGGCAGCATTTGAAATGAACATCAACGGTTTCGCCGTACCCGTGCTTAAAAACCATATTGCGCATTTCAAGGCTATCTGGAGTCTTTTTAGGTTTTTGCCTAGCTTTTATGTCTCTGTGAAGCTCACAGTATTTTGCTATTGGATGACCCCAAAACTCACGTCCGCAACCAGGTTCCTGGCACTTTTTGAGTTTTACCCTCTTTTTCTTTTTATATTTTGGCAACTGCATAGATATAATATAGAAAATTTTAAAATATTTCACGCTTCTTTATCTATTTTACTGCCCTTTTCGCCAATATTTGGCTCTGGTGGAGGCTCAACTTTTTTTTGCGTTTCTGTTTCGCGTTCTTTTCTCTGTTGGTATTGCCTGCTTTTTTGTGTGCTTGCAAGAGATTGGCCTGCTATAACTTTGTCTATTTCTTCTCTGTTTAGAACTTCATGTTCAAAAAGAGCTTCGCTTAGGGCATCAAGTTTTTCGCGGCTTTCTAAAAGCATTTCATTTACTCTATTCACTTGAGTTTGAATTATGTCGTTCACCGCATCGTCTATCATTTCTGCGGTTTTTTCGCTCATTTCCTTTGGCTTGCTTATTTCTCTACCAAGGAATATTTCATCGTTGTTTTTGCTATATGCTATTGGGCCTAGCTTTTCGCAAAAGCCCCATTCGGTAACCATTTTGCGGGCGAGTTCGGTTGCCCTTGAAATGTCGTTTGAGGCACCTGTGTCTTGCTTATTGAACACCATCATTTGAGCGAGCCTGCCCGCCATTAAAATTGCAATTTGGTCTTCGGCGGCTTCTTTGGTCATGGAAACTTTATCTTTTTCGGGCAAAGAAAGAGTTACACCAAGAGCGCGACCTCGTGGGATTATGGTTAATTTGTGCAAAGGGTCTGCATTTTTGCAAAGCAGGTTTATAAGAGCATGGCCTGCCTCGTGACAAGCTGTCATTCTTCTATCTTCTTCACTCATCAAAAGAGATTTTCTCTCCGCACCCATCCAAAGCTTATCGCGAGCCTCTTCAAAATCAAGTTGTGTAACCGTTGGATTTCCAAATCTGGCTGCCATAAGAGCAGCTTCGTTCACAAGGTTTTCCAAATCTGCACCTGCAAGCCCAGGCGTTCCTTTTGCAATGTCTTTTACATTAACTTCTTTGTCTAGAGGAACTTTGCGTTTTTCCAAATGCACTCTCAAAATTGCCTCGCGCCCAACCAAATCTGGAAGCCCCACAACAACCTGCCTGTCAAAGCGACCAGGCCTTAGCAATGCTTTATCCAAAACATCGGGGCGGTTTGTGGCTGCAACTAAAATAACTCCTTCGTTGGGAGCAAAACCATCCATTTCAACAAGCAATTGGTTAAGGGTTTGTTCGCGTTCATCATGCCCACCGCCAAGCCCTGCGCCGCGTTGCCTACCAACCGCATCAATTTCATCTATGAACAAAATGCAAGGTGCATTCTTTTTTCCAGTTTCAAATAAATCCCTAACTCGACTTGCTCCAACTCCCACAAACATCTCAACAAAATCCGAGCCGCTCATGCTGTAAAAATTAACACTAGCTTCTCCAGCCACAGCTCTTGCCAAAAGAGTTTTTCCTGTTCCTGGTGGGCCAACCAGCAACACACCTTTTGGAATGCGCCCGCCAAGTTTATCAAATTTCTTTGGGTCTTTCAAAAAAGAAACCAATTCTTCTAAATCTGCCTTTGCCTCATCGCAACCAGCTACGTCTTTGAATGTGGTTTTATTTTTATCGTTGTTTATTAAAATAGCTTTGCTTCTTCCAAAAGAAAATAAACCACGTCCACCCATTCCGCCTGTTTGCTTTGCCATCATAATCCAGAACAGAGCCATTATCATAAGCACGGGTAAAAAGGCAAGTATATGGTTTACCCAAGTATTTTCATCGTGCAAAATGCGCACTGTTTTTCCAAGTGCCTCCCACTGTGCAATAATTGAATCTGGAACATAAAGCATATAAGAGCGAAAGGGTTCTTCATTTGCCGGCACCACTTCGCCACCAAAAAGATTAGGTTTTACCACACGAGGTTTTTCATTTGCGGAAAGTTTGCGTTTTCCAAATATTTCTATTCCATCTGGTGTGGTGCGGAGGCTAATGGAATCTATTTTGATACTTGGATTTGCCACCCATTCCATAAGTTGTGTGCGTGAAATTTCTTTTACCGGATTTTCGGAATACAATTTGAGCAATATAAAAGCCAGCAAGCACATCATGGCTATGAGTAAAAAATTCTTTGGCCGCATTGGTGGCATAGGCGGCTGCTGCTTTGGAAGTTTTGGTGGCTCTTGCTTTGGCATGGGAGAAATATAGAAAATTTAAAATTACTATATTCTTCACAAAAGGAGAAGTAAAATGTGTAAAATAGAACAAAAAGAATTAATGACGGTAGGAGAAATTATAGAAGGAGAATATAAATTTTCAATACCCTCAAATCAAAGAGGCTACCGCTGGCGCGACCAACAAGTTAAAGAATTACTTGACGATATTTTTGAATTTTACTTAGCGAATGAAACTTTTGCTCAGAGCCCCAAGCCAGCAGAAACAGATAAAGAGTATTATTGCTTGCAACCGCTTATTGTTAAAAAGAAAATAGATGATGAAGGGGAGTACTTCAGCGTGGTGGACGGGCAGCAACGGCTTACAACTATTTTTATTTTCTTGGCTTATTTTGATGAAGATTTTAAAAACAAAAAATTTACAATAAAATATGAGTCAAGAAAAGAAAGCGCAGATTTTTTATCCAAAATTGAGATTGGGAAAAAACCTTATGTAGCAGATATAGAGCTTGTAGATACTCATTATATGAGCAAAGCTTTGG
>Ga0268262_10003110_pt1 | contig 18311 bp, 18 predicted proteins | sample TergutNc150P3_FD_190354 | JGI IMG/M metagenome (GOLD analysis project Ga0268262, IMG submission 190354) | Nasutitermes corniger P3 segment gut microbial community from laboratory colony in Florida, USA - Nc150 P3 (SPAdes) (version 2) | ecosystem: Host-associated > Arthropoda: Insects >...
CACCGCAGGTTCAAATCCTGTCGATGTCTCTGTGTCGTTGGCAGAGTGGTTATGCGCCTGTTTGTGGGGCAGGTTTACGAGGGTTCGAATCCCTTACGACACCGTATGCAAAGGCAGCTCAAACGGCCAGAGCAGAACTCAATTAATTCTTATACGTCTCAAATAATTTCTTAAACAAAATTAAACCCGTACCTGATTCAAATAAATCACCCCAAGCTGCGTTACAAAACTTATCATTACGGGCTACTGCCGTTAATAATTTTAAGGTAAATTCCCTATCTATATTATCATATTTATTTGGATCATTATTCTTAAAGAATTCTCTTCCTTCATCCCATTTTCCCCAATCAAATTTTATTATTAATTTATTATCATAAAGAAATGCCATTGCTTTTTTTGCCAGTTCATTTGTAAAAGCATAAGGTAGATTATTCGTTTCGAGCCATTTCCCATCAAATTTTTCAATTTCTTCTATTAAACTTTGCAATTCATTTATTTTTTCATCTGTTAAATCATACATGTTTATTTTTCAATCCCTATTCTTGCTTCATTTCCATAATTATTTTATTTAAATCATCTATTATTTTTTTAAAATCTTCATCTTTTGTTAAATCATATACTATTTCCGTAAAATATTTAGACATATATACATCCTTGTTTTTTAACGCTTCTTTTCCAATATAATGCGCAATTGAAATTACTAAATGATTCGCGCCCATTTGAATTTTCTTGTTTTCTAATAATTTTTCGATTTCTTCGAATTTTGGTTGTTTTAATTTTTTTCCTGTTTTTTCAAAAATATACAATAATTCAGATTGCGCAACTTTACTTTCTTGATCAAAATCTAAACTTAAATAGAATAAACCGGTTGCCGTTTCAAAATCATTTTGTTCAATATAATAAAAGCCAATATTTCTGTAACAACGGGCAATATCTTTGCTTGAATAAGAATATTCCAGACATTTGTTATTTATTTTTATATATTCCTCCCAATTTTTATTCATTTTATATATTTCAGATAATTCAAATAATATTCTCACATTTATTGGATTATATTTATTTGCTTTTTCCAATACTTCTTTGGATTTTTTATAATTTTCTAATTCAAATAAAATTACTCCATATTTTAAATACGCATCCGTATAATTTTCCGGTATTTGTCTTACATCTTTTGTCGGATTAAATATTTCATTATAAAGGATTTTCTCTAAGATATTGTTGAAACAACGATATTCACTTTTTTCATCATCTTGATACCAATTACGTTCTTCTATATTATTTATTAATGATTCCATAATTTGTGATGCTTTTACAAAATTTCCCTTATACATTTGAAAATCGGCTTCTTCTAAAGTTTTTTCAATTCCTAGATTATAATTATTCAATAATTTCTCCAATTCACTTTTCATATCATCCGGGCATATTTCGTATATTATTCTCCCAATTGCGCGATGTATTTCTTTAGAATATTCATGATCTTTATATTTATCCATTTGATCCGTTAAATATTGTATATCTTCTTTTGTTTCATTTTTTAGTCCTGATGTTATTTCTGTCATTATTTCATCAAAAGTCATAATTACCTCTTTCCCTTGATTAATAATATAACAGTACTAAAAAATATTCCACAAACAAAAACTCGCAAATAAAATGTTTGTCGCCCACGATCTCCCCCGCCCACTTGATCTCCCCCTGCCCCGCGTATTAACATGAATTGCTCCGCGCCAGGAACCGTGCGGGCAGGCGCCGCCTAACCCCGCCAGGTCCGGAAGGAAGCAACGGTAAGCGGAGGTTTGCCGCGCCGCGGCAGTCCTGTCGCGGGGCGCTTATTAAGCTTGTCGATTCAACAAAGCTCAGTTTCCGTGAAGTGCGCTCTTCTTGAGTTTGTCGAAGGATGCCTACTGGTTTTTTTTCAATTCTTTCTATATATTAACCTTATGGCAGATTCCTCCCAGGTTTATGAAGTTACCGCTTCTAAATACAGACCAAAAACATTTGACGAATTGGCGGGGCAGGAATTTGTGGTCTCTACCCTTAAAAATTCGCTTCAAAGCGGGCATATCGCGCACGCTTACCTGTTTTCGGGGCCAAGGGGGTGCGGAAAAACAAGCGCGGCGCGTATTTTGGCGCGTTCGCTTAACTGCGAAAAAGGTCCCGCCAGCGGGCCTTGCGGAGTCTGCGATAACTGCCTTGCAATCAGCAGAGGCGCCGGAATGGATGTGCTGGAGATTGACGGCGCTTCCAACAATTCCGTGAACGACGTTAGGCAGATCAAGGACGAGGTGCTTTTTCCGCCGCAGTCCGGGCGTTATAAGATTTACATTATCGACGAGGTGCATATGCTCTCGGGGAGCGCGTTTAACGCGCTGTTAAAAACTATTGAGGAGCCGCCGCCTTATATCGTTTTTATTTTTGCTACAACAGAGCTGCATAAAGTTCCCGCTACCATTAAAAGCCGCTGCCAGCAGTTTAATTTCAGGCTTATACCTGTCGAGACGATTCAGGGGATGCTGAAAAAGGTCTGCGGCGAAATGGGGATTAAAGCCGAGGATGACGCGCTGTTCTGGATAGCAAGAGAATCGACGGGCAGTATGCGCGACGCTTTTACCCTGTTTGATCAGGTTGTCTCTTTTTCAGCGGGCAGTATACGCGGCGATTTAATACGCGAAAAGCTTGGGATTACCGGGCTTGAAAAGCTTAACGCGTTAGCTGAAATGTGCGCGGTAAATGACGCGCCCGGCGCTTTCGCGCTTACCGGGGAAATTCTTGATTCGGGCGTTTCTATCGAACAGTTTGTGATTGATCTTGCGGGATACTACCGCAGCCTGTTACTGCTTAAAAACGGCGTGACAAGGGAATCGCTTTTGGGGTACCGGCCGGCGCTGTTTTCGGCAAAGGCTCTCGAAACTTTTGATTCTGTCCGTCTTGAACAGGCGCTGGATCTGCTGCTCAACTGCTACCGTAATATCCGCTACTCCGTGTCTCCGCGCTTCGAGCTTGAAACCGCCGTTTCAAAATTGTCTTGGCTTAACCGCTGGATTTCCCCTACAGAACTTGGCGAAGCGGTTGAGAACGCGCGGAGTGTTTTTGGCAGCGCGGGAATCAGACAAGGCCAGACCGCGCAGGCAAGATCGGCAGCGTCGTCTGTGCCGCGTGAACCGGCGTCATCGGACTTAAAATCATCGAACGTAAAATCTGCGGCGCCCGCGCCCGCGTCTGCCGCGCCAAGACCTCAATCAAAAAGCGGGTCCCTGTCCGATGAATTCAGGCGAATGTTAGCCGCAAGGGGAAGTAATGTGTCCGCGGATGGGGACGCTTCGGACGGGACGTCATCGGACGGGACGTCCGGGGACGAAGAATTTGCGTCCGCTGACGACGATGTCCCGCTTTGGGACAGGGCGGTTAGTAAAAACGGCGGGGAGGAAATACCGCCTCAGGTTGAGACTGTGCTTTCCGTGATTCCGGGAACAGTCGTTGAATAATAAATAGACGGAGAAATTATGAATTTTAATCCATTGGAATTAATGAAAAACGCCCAGCAAATACAGGAAAAAATGAGCGGCTTTCAGGAAAAGCTGGAATTGATTCAAGTTACGGGCGCTTCCGGCGGAAGCATGGTGGAAATCGACATAAACGGAAAACTTGAAGTTCTTGCCGTCCGTATTGCGCCGCAGGCAATTGAAGGCGGCGATATTGAAATGCTGCAGGATCTGATAATGTCCGCGTTTTCGGACGGCATGACCAAGGCGCGTGACGAAATAAACAGCCAGATGAGCGCGATTACAGGCGGGCTTAATCTGTCCGGTTTTCCGGGGGTTATGTGACTGAGCCGAACGCGCTTGACAGGCTTACGACCCTCTTTTCAAAATTGCCCGGCATAGGGAAAAAAAGCGCGGGTAGAATCGTGTATCACATTCTTGACGGTAACCCAGTCCTTGCCGCGTCTCTGGCGAAAGAACTTGCGAATCTTCATCAGGCGATACGCCGCTGCGGCATTTGCGGCTGTTTTACCGAGGCTGACCCTTGCTCCATCTGCACCGACTCGACCCGCGACCATTCAATTATCTGCGTGGTGGAAAGCGCGCAGGATGTGCGTATCATCGAAGCTTCGCGGGAGTTTCCGGGGGTTTACCATGTGTTGGGCGGGTTAATCGCGCCGCTGGAAGGGGTCAGCGCGGGAGACCTTTCCATATCCAAATTGATTAACCGCCTTGGGAAACGGGACAAGCCGGTTAAGGAACTTATCCTCGCTCTGAACCCAACTGTCGAAGGCGACACGACAGCCCTGTATCTTCAAAAACAGTTAAAAGATTTTCCCGTTGAGATAACCCGCCTTGCTTCGGGAATGCCCGTGGGCGGTAATATAGAATATATTGATAAACTTACGCTTTCACGCAGTTTTCGGGGCCGCGTAAAAGTGTAAAGCCGGCTCGGTTGAAAGTAAGATAAAAAAATGTATAATAAAAACGGAGGCTGCAATGAATTCCAGATTCTTAGACGATGACGACGACGATGACGACGACGAGAAAGAAGGCAAGGTGTTTATTTCCGACCCGCTCGCCGGAAAAATGCTGAAGACCCGGACAATTTTACTTTCCGGAACAATTAATAAAGAACTGGCTGAGAAATCAATACGCCAGCTGCTTCTTCTGGAAGACATGAGCGATGAGCCCATCCGCATTTTTATCGATTCTCCCGGCGGAGACGCGGACGCCGGCTACGCCATATTTGACATGCTCCGTTTTGTAAAACCCGATATTTGGACTATAGGCATGGGGCTTGTCGCCAGCGCGGCGGCCATCATACAGCTTGCCGCCCCTAAGGACAGGCGCGTGGGTTTGCCGAACAGCCACTACCTTATTCACCAGCCGCTTTCCGGAATACGCGGCGTCGCCACCGATATCGAGATACACGCCAAAGAGCTTGAAAAACTGCGCGAAAGAATCAACCGCCTGATTTCCGACGAAACCGGCAATCCCTTTGATCAGGTAGAAAAAGACACCGACCGCGACTACTGGATGAACGCGTCCGAGGCGGTTAAGTACGGGTTAATCAGCAGGGTTATTACGAACAGAAGCGAGATATAATACAGAGAACAGGTAACAGGGAACAGAGAACAAAGAAGAGAGAACAGGGAAGAGAGTTTTACTTGGCAAAGGGTGTGTACTTCAATGAAAACGCGATCTCAAAACCCTGATCAAGGCGGTCTTCGATATGTCCGGTGTTTACTGTTACCCTATAGCCCGGTTGAAGCTTGAGACTTAGCCATTTCATCGGGGAATATTCGCCGCGTAAACTTGCGGTGTATGTGTAGACTGGCGTGTCGCCTGACGGAGGAACGGTAATATCGTATACCAGATGGGTGGGGCGGATGTTTTTATCGTCAAATTTTTCAAAAATATATAAGTCTGACCTGTCTCCCTGCGCGGAGAATGTAAATGAAAAACCGGCGTTCCAATTTGTTGAAGAACGGAAGTTTGCCCAAAGTGTTCCGGCTATTGTGTCGGGGCCGAAAGGGGTTCCTGTCCAGTAGCGGAGATGAGGCTTCATTATGTCCAGTTCGGGGACTTCTTTGAAAAAGGACCAGCCTTTGTCCCACATGATGTACAAATAGGGATAAGTGTATACTCCCTCAAGGCCGAATTCCCAATAGCCTCCCTTAACAGGAAATGAAAATTCCGTGCCGGCTTGAAAACCAATCGCGTCCGGATACAGACCCTCCATCCAGTGGGTTTTTTTCATGGGGAGGTTCAACACGTCCATGACGAAGAGACCGTAGAAGCGAAAATTGCGTACCGGCTGGTAATCAATTTTTAAGCCAAGGTAAGAGCCTATGCGGGAATGGCCGTTGGGATCAATGGGCGTTTTGCCCTCCTCGGTATATCCCAAATCTTCATTATATTTGTCGTATGTTTTATACGATTCATAACTGTGAAAAATTGTGAAGGGATTTAAGAAGCGCAGTTCAAGAGGGGCGTTTACCATTACCCCTTCCGCCGCGCTGAAAGTAAATGTCCGGTGCGGCTTGATTTGAATGTAATGCATATAATGGTATCTGTTAACTTCGTACTGGAGCACCTGGGCCGTGTATTTTAAAAATGGGGAATAAATTGAGGCCTGGGCGTAAACCGTTCTTTCCAGATACTCGGAAATAATTATGCTGCCTGTGCGCGTTCTTCCGAAAAAATTGTCGCCTATTCCGATTGCGAGGTTAAACCCGGATGCCTCGCTTATGGGAGAACCCACGCTGACATAGGCGCGTCTTGGAAAATGAATATCGGCATGGGCTACAGGGTCCAGCGGTATGTTGACGTAATTGTCATGGAGGGTCGCGGCGTATTCGTTTTGCCCAAAGTAGAGATCCATTTCCGCTGTAATCCATGGGCCAAGGGAAAAGCCCCACGGCAACTGTAGGATAGGGTTACGCGAATGATCATTGTAAATCCACAGATTGTTTTCATTGGATTTGAAATAAGCTTCCGGCTGTAACGCAACGTCAAACCAGATTGAAAGGGCGTCGGACTGCAAATTCATGGGATGTTCTGCTTTTAAATACGCAGTCAGACGGTCATAAACAACAAGGGCGCTTTCGGAAAGGGAATCCGTGTCAATTTCTTCAAGGTATTTTTCCATCTGCGCGACAGTGACTCTGGAATCAATAAAAAAAACCTTGCCCTGTTCCCGCGAAAGAAGGGCGGCTGCGTCATAAGCCCAGTCGCCGGGTTGAAGCTGTTTTTGGGGAGGAAGGGAAAACGCCATATCTGACGCGCACAAGCAAAAAATGAGCAAAAAAAGTGAAATAAAGAACTTATTTATTGATAAAAGATTTTTTATGTGGTATTTTTGCATATAGTGAGTATATATAGAATTTGTAAAAAAATGCAACCTATAGCCGCCATTACGATAATGTTTGCTATGTTCTTCTTAGGGGAAACCGTCCTGTCCGCCCAGACTCATGTTTCGGTTCCGGTTGATCACGCGGTTTATTACATCCTTGATCAGGCGGAAGTAAGGGGGCTTTGTTCCCCGCTTCCGGCTGTAAAGCCCTATACGCGCGGAAAAATAATAGAAACCATAAATGAGATCCTCGACGCAGAGCCAAAACGCTTCGGGAATTTAACCGACGGTGAAAGGGAAATACTGGAAAACGCCCGTGAGGAATTCAGCGGGAAGGCGGCGGGCTTTGATCCGTGGAATGGGATGTACAGGTTTGAAACAACCGGAAAAAATGATGTCCGCTTTTCTTTGGATTTGGGCATTGCCGCGGAATCCTTGAACTCGGCGGCTTACAATAAAGAGGAAGAAGATAAAGACATAGGTACGGATACGTGGGGAACAATTATAATCAGAGGCGATGTCGGCGAGCATTTTTCGTATAACATAGATTTTTCCGCGGGTCTTATGAAGGCTAAGCGGGTTAAGATGGGTGAGTATTATCCTTACGCCATACAGGCGGATACTTCAGATCCTTCAATTATTAACGATAAGGCAGAAGTCTACAGCCGGCCTTTGGCTTTTTTCCCCTATACTTATAAAAGAAACTGGGACGGGTTTATGTTCAATCTTACCGGTTCCATGGATGCCGGAAGCATGGAAGGCTGGCCGATTAATTTGTCCATAGCCGCGAGTATGGAATCGGAAATGTCCGCAAGTATATTCGACGACATGCTGTTGATACGCTTCGGGCGGATCAGGCGGGAATGGGGGGCAATGGCGCCGGGAAGCAGTCTGGTTCTTAACAGCGCCGCCCGTCCTTTTGTCGGAATAGAAGCCAACTTTAACCCAGTTCCGTGGTTTTCGTTTTCTTCCTTAACGGGGGTATTGGAATTTGATAATCTTAACGGGATCAGCGATCCCGCAATGACGTTTCAAAACGCCTATTCAATACAGCAAGTGGAGTTAAATTATAAAAATTATTTCCATATTGATTTTGGCAGCGCCGTCATTTGGTCCAAGCGTTTTGAATTAGGCTATATCTTCCCTTTGCTCGATAACTTTTTTTATCAGAATTTTATCGGCGACTTTGACAATATGGCGATTCATCTGAACCTGAAAGGCCAGTATCCCGGGCTTGGTAAAATATGGTTTTCTTTCTTTCTTGATGAATTGGAAATATCAAGCATGAGTTCCGCTTTTGATCTGGACCGCCACATGTTCGCGTATCAGGCCGGACTGCAGGGTATAATTCCCTTCCTGCGCTTTACTTCCCTGACGGTGAGCTATACCAAAATAGAACCTTACAATTATACCCACAGAAGAAATTTTCTCCCTTGGTACGACAGAAAAAACGGTCCTATGGAATTAGCCTATGTAAACAGCGGGGCGTCTTTGGGCTATTACACTCCTCCCAATTCAGATGAAATAAAAGTACGTTTTGACACCCGCCCCCTGTCCGGGACGCTTTGTCATCTTCAATACCAGCTTGTCCGCCACGGCGCGGATTACGGCAGGCATCAGGTGGACGGCAGTTCCCTTATTTCCGAGCTGGATCCCAGGGGCCGCGACGGTTCAAAAGCTTCTTTATGGAAAAATTTTCTTAACGACGGCGCTTATCAATGGACGCATATTATCAAAATCGGCGCGGAGTATAAATTTAAAAAACTTCCTCTTACCTTATTCGGCGAAGCCGGAGCGGTTTATTCATATTTTAACGACATCAGCGACGAGGAATACGCAAAGTACGCTCCGGGTTTTCAGTCAAGAACCGCGGAGTTAGGTGAATACTTCACGTCTACATCTTTTATTTTTGCTTTGGGTTTTAAGATATTTAAGTGATTTAGGGGTTGTCCAAGAAGAATATTTTACCACGGAGTACACGGAGTTTCACGGAGGAATATATGCTTTTCGTACAAAAACTCCGTGTAACTCCGTGACCTCCGTGGTTAATTCTTACTTATTGGACACCTCCCTACGATAATACCCTGAAACCTTCCAGAGACTCAAACCAGACTGGGACAGATTTTAAGCCGTGGAACATGGCGCTTAAATCGCGGTACCAGCTCATGTTACATTCATTGCAGGGGGACATTTTATAATCTTTTTCTTCCATTGTTAATATATTTCCCAAGACGCGCGGCAGCTGCATACAGGGGTGTACGTCGAAAAACCAGTCGACAAAAAGCACGTTGGTTCCGCCAAGACAGTGATAGTGGACTTTAGCCGGGTCTTTAAGGAAGCGGATAATGTTTTTCATGGAAGCCATAGTATTGATAATTCCGTATTTTCTGGTTTTTCTCAGTTTAATCGCCGATTCCAGCCCTTGAATCACGCTTTCCCGCGAAAGGCTGATCCCCTCTCCGCCCAGCGGGTAAACCTTCGACTGGGAAAAGGTCGGGTAATTCAGGGAAATAATGTCAAAGCCCATGTTCTTCGCGCGTATGCAGACTTCGTCAAGCTTGTCGTAATTGTCGTTCCAGATAAGAACGGACGCCATGGTTGTTATCTTTGTCTTGCTGATAAGTTCCACCGCCTTTGCCATGTCTTCCATGATGTTGGGAATCTGCCGGGATTCCGCCATGGTTTTCGGGTCGCCGGAGTCAAATGAAATGCAGATCATGTCGTTTCCGGCGTCTTCAAGGCGTTTAACAATGTCGTTTCTCAGCAGGAGCTGGGGGGCGGCGTCAAGAACGGCGCTGTGCATTTTGTGTTCCGTCGCCCTGCGGACTATGTCCACCACATTGGGGTGGAGCAGGGGTTCGCCGCCCGTGATGGTGACATGAACGGTCCCGTGATCCGCCAGCTTGTCGATTACCTGCAGGGCTTTATCCTTGTCAACAAAAACTTTGGGCTGCTGCTTCCAAATTTCACAGAAAGAGCATTTTGCGATACACGCGTTGGTAATGGCGAATTCCGCCACTTTTAACCTGCCCTTAAAATAATTTTTAAAAAAGTTTCTAAGCTTGCCCTGTGCCATTCAAACAATCCTTGTTACCATAGTAAATGATACAATAAAAATAAACTAGTATAAAAACTACTAGTTATGAATACATTGCCGTATACAGGAAGCGCCGTATCTTCTGCTGGGCGTTTTTCTCAAACGGTTCTTTGCGAAAGGTAAAATCGCTTACTTTTTTGAAAACGGGCAATGTACGGTTAACTTCCTCAATTTCTTTTTTAATAAGGTCCACAATAAAATTATCGTCGTTTTCCTTTTCCGGATATTTTTCCTTTATATACTCATAATTGGGAACAATAACGGCAAAAATTTGTTCGCTGCCGTGAATATGTTCCTTTTTGCCCGTTACAAGAATTTCGCTTATAACGGGAGAATTGGCAAAATGGGCTTCGACTTCTTCCGGGTAAACATTTTTGCCGCCGGAGCCGACGATAAGATTTTTTTTGCGCCCCTTGATATAAACAAAACCAAGCTCGTCCTTACAGCCAAGATCGCCTGTTAATAAATAGCCGTCCGGCGTAATTACTTCTTTTGTCGCTTCCTCATTCTCAAAGTAGCCCAGCATTACGGACGGCGATTTGCAGGCGATTTCGCCTATGCCGTCCGGCCCCGTATCGAGAATTTTTACGTCGGTATAACTTACCGGAAGCCCGACCGATTCGTTGCGTTTGTGGCGCGGGGTGTTTACGGAGATAAGCGGGCTGTTCTCGCTCATGCCGTAACCTTGTACGATATTGAAGCCAAGCGAGTCAAAAAAATCCGCCGTCTTTATGCTTAACGGCCCGCCGCCGGCGACCATTATAAAAATTGACTGCAAGCCCGCTTTCTTGCGGATAAAGCGGAATACCTTCCGCCCGAAATCGGGATTTCCCTTACGCGCCTGCGCGAGCGCGATTTTCCGTAAAATATTTAAGGGCCCGCGCACGATAAAAGGAATCTTGTTATATTTTGTTTCTATCGCGGTCATTACTTTGTCGTACAAAAGAGGCACGCCGATTAAGAATGACACCTTCCCGTCGTTTATGTCGTCCACGACAACCTTGCCGACAATTTTTTCAGAGATTACCGTCGGGATGCCGTAAGAGATGGGCGCCATAAACGAGCAGGTTGTGGGATATGTATGGTGAAGCGGCAGGACATCAATAAAAACATCTTCTTTTGTAGGCTGAAGAATTCTGATTGCCGCGCTGGTATTCGCGATTATATTTTTATGCGACAGGGTAACGCCCTTGGCAAAGCCCGTAGTTCCGGAAGTAAATACGATAGAAACGGGGTCATCGGGCGAGATGCTGTCGATGGAGGGCAAGGCTTGACTGCCCGCGTTTTTTCCGAATTTGTTGTATTCGGTTTCATAATCGGGCGGGGCGTTTTCACTTTCGGGGCTTATGCACACAGAGACGGACATTGGAATACTGCCGGCTTTAAGCGAAATCGCGAAATCTTTTTTCCTGCCGGAATAAAAGAAAGCTTTTGCCCTAGTTATTTTAATTATGTTAAGACATTCTTCTTCCGTCGCCAGAAAGTCGACCGGCACTATGCAGAGGCCGGCTATTGCCGCCCCCATCCAGACGGACATCCACTCCGGCCTGTTTTCCGCCCAAAGCACTGCGCGGTCGCCCTTGACAAGACCGGCGGCAAGCAGTCCGCGGGCCACTTTTCTGCATTCATCGCCGAATTTTGCGTAATTCCAGCGCGTAAATTCCCGTTGTTTCCCGGCGCGGTACAGAATAGCGTCTTTAGAGGCGTATTCTTTTGAAATAAAATCCACCATGTGGGCAAAATTTTTGTAAGGAAGGTCGGGAAGATTTGAAATATAGTCTTCAAATTTTAACATTACTACCTCACTTTTTTGATAATAATATTATATCACAATTTGAATTTATGTCAAAACAGCTACTTTGCGATAACCAGACAATACTTCTTTTTCCCGGCGCGTAATACCAATTCGCCCTCTGAATTCAGCCTGTCCGCGCCTATTACAGCCGCCGGAGCGTTAAGACTTGAAAATTCGCCGTTCGCGGAGGAGACAAAAGCCCCCCCTTGGTCAACAAGCCGGCGGCCTTCGCTCTTTGTGGAAACAAGCCCTGCGTCGAAAAAAAGGTCCACGACGTTATAACCGGCTTCAAATTTGGAGCGGGCAAGCTGTTTGTTTGGCATAGCCGATTTGTCGCCGCCGCCGCCGAAAGCCGCCTTTGCGCCGCTCAGGGCCCTGTCCGCCTCGTCCTTGCCGTGAATAAGAGAAGTTACTTCCCACGCAAGCCGTTCCTTCGCGTCGTTGGGATTTTTTTCCGGGGCGCAGAGATCATTACATTCATTAACGGGCAGAAAAGTGAACATCAACAAAAAGCGGAGTATGTCCTGATCCTGCACATTGCGCCAGTACTGGAAAAATTCGTAAGGGCTGGTAACGGCGGGGTCAAGGAAGATCGCGCCTTTTTCGGTCTTGCCCATTTTCTTGCCGTCCGCGGTCATAACGAGAGGGAAGGTAAGCCCGAAAACTTCTTTCCCCTCGATGCGGCGTATCAGTTCTACGCCCGCGACTATGTTCCCCCATTGGTCGTCCCCGCCGATTTGCAGACGGCAGCCGTGACGGCGGTAAAGCTCCAGAAAGTCGTAGCTTTGCAAAAGCTGGTAATTGAATTCGATAAAAGAGAGTCCTGTCTCCAGGCGTATTTTATATGCCTCGAAACTGAGCATTCTGTTCACGGAAAAGTGGCTGCCTATATCGCGCAGAAAGTCGATGTAGTTAAGGTTGGCGAGCCAGTCCTTGTTGTTGACGGTGAAGGCGGTCTTGCCGTCGAACCCGACAAAATTGTCCAGTTGTTTGCGGATTTTTTCGGTATTCATGTCCAACTGTTCGTAACTGAGCATCTTGCGCATGGACGATTTTCCCGACGGATCTCCTATTCTCGCCGTGCCGCCTCCGAGCAGGGCGACTCCGTTATGCCCCGCGGCGCGAAGGTGGCGGAAAGCGAAGTAGGGAACTATGTGCCCTATATGCAGACTCCCCCCCGTGGGATCGGTTCCCTCGTAGAAAGTGATGGGCCCTTCGTCCATTGCTTTTGACAGTCCTTCAACGTCGGTACATTGCTGGAGGAAGCCGCGTGTTTTTAATGTTTCTAATGCGGAATTCATGCCTTATTGTACGGATTTTTTTTGGTTATTGCTAGATATGGTTGAAAAGAGGAGAACGCGAAGACTTCACGCAGAGGCGCGGAGGCGCAGAGTTTTTGTTTGTGAGATTATCTTATTACTTTCATGATACGTTGCAAAAAATGTCATTTCCTTGCGTTTTAGCTTGCTAAAAGTGTCGTTTTGTATTTCATTCCGATTAATATGATAGCGAGTTTTACTGATATGCTTGCGGGCGGCATTACGCCAAAATGTTGACTTTTTGCCCCATGTTCTGGTCAAGTATAGGCTGAACGGTGGAGAGAAGCTTGCTCAGCGCGACGCCCTGTTCTTTCATCATATCAAGCCCCATTTTTTGAACGCTTACCGACGCCTGCTCCTGAACCTTTTCCTGAGCCATGTTTACTGATAATGATTGTATATCCATATATTAAATATAGCGCTGTCCGCGGGAAATGACAAGCCGTAATTGCCCCTTTTTGTATTATATGTGTCTGTTTCTTTTTATCAGATATTCCGCGAAAAATGACAATAAAGTGATAATTAATACAATTAATGCAAGCGCCAACAGGTAACTGTACGGCAGGCCGAGGTTTTCATAGGCGAAAAGTTTTGTAATCCCGTTTTCTTTGGAATTAATACGGGCAAGGATTAGCGCCGCAACAGATAATAAAATTATTACGCCGGTATATAAAACCGCAAATCTTACCATTAATGCCAGATAAAATTTTCTTTGATTTATTATCATTATATGCCCTCTTTTGTATATTCAGCCTCAAAAACAAGTTTTTTTTCCGTTTCTTCCATATAAATGATAACCAACTGCGGCGCTGAGCGGGAAAACAGCCGTTTCCACCATTTTTCTTCTTTTATAAAAGTTTGCGAAATTATTTTTTCTTTAGGAAGAAAAAGCGTTTTTTCTTTGAGCGGCTCTCTTTCGTTTGCGGCTAAATGAATTAAGGCGTCAAAAAGATTGTTCTGCGGAAAATGATGAAACCTGAAACCGCCCGTTGTATTGATGATTAATCCCCAAAGGCCGTTCCACTGTCTTTTGTCAAATTCGTCCCAGCCGGAAACATACTTCCCCAATCCGCGCGCTAAAACTTTTTCGCCTGTTTTTTCTTCGTATTCCCGCCAAAATTCATCCGGCGATTTTTCGTCTTTCTTAAACAACATTTGATGTTTATAATATACACTGACAAACAGGAAAAATAAAGGCGGAATATGAAGCGGATAATCTTAAAACCGGGCGAAGAAGAGCGCGTCATTCTTGGACACCCCTGGGTGTACGGCAACGAGATAGACCGCGTGCTGGAAGGCAAAGAAGCGGCCAAACTTGTTCCCGGCGAATGCGCCGATGTCGAAAGCAGCCGCAAGAATTATCTGGGCAGGGCAATAGTTAATCCCAACTCGAAAATTACCGCGCGGCTTTACAGCCCCTCTAAAGAGGGAATCGACAAAGGGTTTTTTAAGCGGCGTATCCGCGAGGCCGTTCTAAGGCGCGTTTTTTCCCGTAACCTTTCCCGCGAATCCGCGCGGCTTGTTTTTGCGGAGGCCGATTTCCTGCCCGGGCTTATCATCGACAGTTTTTCCGGCTGGCCGTTAGCTGAAATTGAAGCCGCCGTTACGCGGCGTCCCGTTACTTTTGAACTGGCGCAAGCCGCTTTGGGCCCGCCGCGTTTTTGGTTTTCGGCGCAGTTTCTTGTCTGGGGAATGGACTGCCGCCGCGAGATGATAATCGAGGCTCTGCGGGAAACGGTAACGATAGTGAACAATGCTGACGCTGAGAAAGACGCGGCGGCCGGAGCGGTATACCCGGCGGCGTTTGTGCCGGAAGGCGCTCTTTGCGGCATTTTCGATAAATCCGCCGCTCATGTCCGCGAGTTGGAGGGGCTTCCGTTACGCGAAGAGGCGGCATGGGGAACTTTTCCGGAAACAGGGATAGTTATTTTTGAAGGCGATTTGCCGTTTATCGTTGACCTGCCGCAGGGGCAGAAGACCGGGTTTTTTCTGGATCAGCGGGACAATCATCTGCTTGCGGCTCAATACGCCGCCATGCTGCAAAAAGAAGAGGGGAAGGAATTGCGTATTCTTGACGCCTGTTCGTATACGGGGGGATTCGGCCTTCACGCGCTGGGCGGCAGGGTGGGAAAGCTTACGCTGCTGGACACTTCGGCATCGGCGCTTGAGGCGGCGCGGAAGAACGCCGCGCTTGCCGGTGTTGAAGATCGCGTAACGGCAGTCGAGGCCAATGTTTTTGACGAATTGCGGAATTTAGTCCGGCGCAAAGAACAATTTGACATGGTGATACTGGACCCTCCGGCGTTCGCCAAGTCGCGCAGTTCTCTTGAAGAGGCTCTGCGCGGTTACAAGGAAATTAATCTGCGGGCGATAAAACTTGTCCGTCCCGGTGGCGTCTTTATCAGCTGTTCATGCAGTCAGGCTGTGGACGAAATTCTCTTTAAGCGCATGATTGCCGAAGCCGCCGCGGACGCGGAACGCCGCCTTGTTCAGATTGACTTCCGTTTTCAGGCGCAGGATCATCCCATACTTGCGGGTTATGACGAATCGCTGTATTTAAAGTGCGGGTTTTTCATTGTCGTTTAATTTCTTTTGTTATATACTGGCTTTAGGGGATATTTATGAAAAAGAAATTATTAATGGTATTACTTGCGTTGTTGCTGTTCTCTTCTGTCTGTTTTGCTCAAGATGCGATAGAGGTGGGGGGAATGCTTGTTCATAATCCGCAGCTTTTTAATGGTCCCGGGTTGGGCGGAGGGATTAATCTCGCTTTTTTTTCTGATATAACTGATTCATTCGGTGTCGGGTTTTATATAGATTTGGCGTTTGGGCCCGAAAAAATGAAAGCTTTTGATGTATTGATAGCGCCATACTACGCGTTCAAAATAACAGAAAAACTTTGCATGCCTGTTTCGGCAGGTCTCTTGCTTGGGATTTTCTTTTTCGGTTACGGCGGGAATATAACTTTACAATACGCGATAACTCCGAATATATCTATTTTTGGGCGATTCCAGTGCGTCTATACTTATTATTTTGTGCCAGGGGTAAGCGCTGAAACTTTGGTTATGTCGCCTTGTATAGGCGTCGGGTTCCGTTTCTAGGCTGCGGCATTTTATTTCAAAATAAAAAATTTTAACCAAATATACAATATAATACTTCCTATCCCAAGAATAAAAGTAAAATATCCTCTAAAGTTTGTATAAGAAAAATTTGCCCTTGGGCTGTTTGGTTCGTCTAATTTACCGTGATACATATCTTTCGGCGATATTAGCATAAACGCGATACCGCCGAGTAATAACGCTTCAACAAATCTGTTTTCATTAAAATTTATTTTTGTTAATGAAACCAATAACATCAATATAAATAACGCAAATACAAGAAACATGCCGAATACATAACATATTGAGAAAAACCTTGATTTACTCATAAGTCAAATATACCATAAAAATAAATGATTTTCAATTATTCAATTTTCAAAATCTCCGCTATCCGGCGCTTCAGTTCGTCCAGCCCGTATCCGCTCTTAACTGAAATCGCCACGCTGTCGGGAAATTTACTTTCAATCAGCGCCGTATCGTCCAGCTTGTCAACTTTATTCAGCGCGGTTATAACCGGTATCTCTCCCGCGCCCAATTCCGCAAGGACTGCAACTGTCGTCTTGTAACATTCTTCGCAGGCGGGATCGGAGGCGTCAAGGACGTGAATCAAAAGATTTGAGTGCGACGCCTCTTCCAAAGTTGAGCGGAAGGCTTTGATAAGCGAGTGGGGAAGACGCCTGATAAAGCCTACCGTGTCCGTGAGCAGGACGGGCTTTCCGGGAGACGGTTCAAAGCGGCGGGTGGTGGCGTCTAAGGTCGCGAAGAGCTTGTCTTCAACTAACACGTCCGCGCCCGTAAGTACGTTAAGAAGCGAAGACTTGCCCGCGTTGGTATAACCTACAATCGCGCAAACGGGAAGTCCCTGCCGTTCCCTCTGCCTGCGCTGTACCTGCCGCTGTTTTGATACTTCTTCTATTTCTTTTTCAAGTTTGTGTATGCGTTGTTCGATTTTTCTGCGGTCGGTTTCCAGCCGCGTCTCTCCCGAACCTTTTGTCCCGTAACGGCCGCCGCGCTGGCGGGAAAGATCGATGTACTTGTGGGCAAGGCGCGGTAGTATGTAGTTTAACTGCGCAAGCTGTACCTGAAGTTCGGCTTCTCTGGTCGCGGCTCTTGAGGAAAATATCTGTATGATAAGTTCCTGCCTGTCCAGAACGGAAATCCCGGCAAGTTCCTCCCAGTTGCGCTGCTGCGAGGGGCTGACATCCCAATCGAACACGATGCAGTCGGCTTTAAGCGCGGCGGCTTTTTCCGCAAGTTCCGCTGCCTTCCCGCTGCCCATGCCGAATTTGGGCTGGCGTTCCCTCACGTTAATTATTTCGTGTGACGCGACGGCAAGTTCCAGAGTTTCGGCAAGACCGAGCAGTTCTCTCCCCTTGTCTCCTTCCTTGCCAAGGCTGACAAGCATGGCGCGTTTTGGCTGTTCTGCTGTATCGTACAGTTTCTGCGGCATGAGGTTAGTATAAAGAAAAAAGGGAAGAGATAAAAGAGAAGAGGGAGGTTAACGCGCATGGTGTCTGATACCGGGTGTTTTACATTTTTCGGTTTTTTGTCATGGGCTTTTTTTTGTTTATATAAAATACTTGTAACATATTCAAAAAAATGTTAACTTATTCATAATTGGCTTGAAAAATTTTTGTTGTTATTATGAGACAAAATAGCGAATAATTAGAGAAACTTTGCCTAACGGCGTGGGAGTGAGAGAAGAGAGGGAAGATGATCGCGATTAGGAATTTTGTTGAAAAGCGTTACGTACCTCGCTCTGACCGCGGCATGGACGGCGGGATAAATCCCGCCTCATTTGGCTCATCTTGGTTACGCCTTCGCCCACAGAAGATGCTAAAGCATCTTCTGCTTTTTTTAATAATAAAGGATTTTATTGGGGCTCTCGGCGTTTTAATATTTTCAGAAAACACCCTTCGGGTGCCAGTGCTTGCCGTGACGCCGGTGCGATTGGGTTTTAGTCATTTGCACGCCTTGACGGCGTGGTTTTGGGAGTGAGGGAAGATGGTCGCGATTAGGAATTTTGTTGAAAAGCGTTACGTACCTCGCTCTGCCCGCAGCGCGGACGGCGAGCTAAAGCTCGCCTCATTTTGTTCATCTGGGATACGCCTTTCGGCGCTGGGGCGATTGGGTTTTAGTCATCCGCACGGCTTTGCCGTGCAGGA
>Ga0268262_10003111_pt1 | contig 18301 bp, 15 predicted proteins | sample TergutNc150P3_FD_190354 | JGI IMG/M metagenome (GOLD analysis project Ga0268262, IMG submission 190354) | Nasutitermes corniger P3 segment gut microbial community from laboratory colony in Florida, USA - Nc150 P3 (SPAdes) (version 2) | ecosystem: Host-associated > Arthropoda: Insects >...
GAAGGTGCGGTGCCAGCAAAGACCATACTTTATCCGATATGTCGTGGCGTCGTTGAGCATTTCCCATGCTGCCTCCCTTGGTTAGCTGGAGGCTATTATATCACATTTCTCGTGTAGACACTACCTACAACAATCTGCTCGCTACCCATGACCGCCAGGAGGGCCTTATGGCCTTCAATGAAAAAAGACCGCCGGTTTATCAAGGCCGGTAGTGAAGGCCGGCCCGTTTGGCCGGGCCGGCTGTATAGGCGGCATACAATGACTGTTCTTGAAAGGAGTATTGGCGATGCAACGCGCTTTAAATACCAGTTTCCCGAGGCTGGCCGCGTTTTTACTTTTCACGGTCGCCGGCGGCATTTTCACGGCTTCCTCCGCCCCGGCGGCCGATACCGGAACGAAGGCGGAATTTGTCATTAAGGTCTCCTCTGTTTTGGCGAAAAGCAACCCCAACTGCCAAGGACTCTTGAAGTTCAAGGAGTATCTGGAGGAAAAAAGCGGGGGCCGCATTGAGGTGCAGGTTTACCCGGGCGGCGTCTTGGCCTCCAGCGATGAAATCAACGTGGAACTAGTCATGACCGGCGGGGTGGAAATGGCGGTCAGCCCGGCTTATTGCCTGGCGCAAAAAGCCAACACGCCCGAATTTGACATCGCCATCTATCCTTTCCTGGCCTCCGTGCCCGACAAAAGGGTTTATTACGAGCTGATGAACAATTCCGAGGCGATAAAGGAGATCACCCATCGCTTTGAAGAGGCGACGGATGTCAATGTCCTGGGCTATTACGATATCGGCTGGATAGACATCGGCAACAAGCGGCGTCCTTTTGTGGACGTGGCCAGCGGCAAGGGCCTCAAGATTCGCAGCGCTGTGGCCTCCATCTGGAAAGACACCTTGCAGTCCTTCGGCCCTTCGGCGGTGCCCATGGCCTATGGCGATGTGTACCCGGCCTTGCAGCAGGGGACAATCGACGGGGTGGTTTCCTCCACGCCCTGTTTCGTTTCGGACCGCTTTTATGAGGAACTCAAGTATCTGACGCTGACTCATCATGTTCTGGTCATGTACGGCATATACGTCAATAAGACCTTCTTCAACAACCTGCCGGAGGATCTGCGGGATATCTATCAGGAAGCCTGCCGGTTTCTCATAAAAACCCAGGAGGCCTTGCATACGGCCGCGGAACATTCCTCCATTGTGACCATGGAAGAGGCCGGCCTGAAAATCCATGCCCTGAGCAATGAGGAGCGCGCGGCCTGGGCTGAAAACGCCCAAGCCGCCATTGACGCCAACGTGAAGGACATCGGTCCCGGGTTCTATGCCCGGGTCAAGGCCGAAGTGGCGCGGATCGAGAAAGAGCTGGGCCTGCGCTGAAGGGGTTGGAGGACGGGATCGGCGCGGGAAGCCGCGGCGGGGGGGCCAATCCTCCCCGCGCCGATCCCTCGCCCCCGGTCGCCTTGGCTGGACATATCTTGAAACGGGCGGGGCGGCGCTGAAAGCGCCGGAGCGCTCCTGTCCGGAAGAAAGGGGCTTTGAGTTTGGAGAAGACAAGCGTGGCGCGGCCCGCGAAGCGGTACCCGGTTGAGGCCTATATCATTTGCATCATCGCCATGGCGGCCACTGTCATTATGACTGTTGAAGTTGTGGGGCGATATGTATTTCAGAAATCATTTTCCTGGTCCGAAGAAATCGTGCGCTATTCCTTCATCTGGTTCACCATGATAGGCGCGAGCTTTGCGATCAAGGAGCGGAAGCATATATGCCTTGAAGGAGTTCTGGTTTTTCTTCCGGAAAAGTTCAGAAAGGCGCTCTTGATCTCCGGGGAGGCGCTGCTTTTACTTACTCTTCTTTTCATGTTTTACAAATCCCTGGATTACACCCTCTTTACCATGCGCACCATGTCCAGGGCCACGGTGACCAAGTTGCCCATGTTCTGGATTTACGCGGGAATGCCTCTCGGATTCCTTCTGGCCTCTTTCAGGCTGGTTGAAAGCTGGGTGATCCGCCGCCGCCAGGGGCTCTCCAAGGAGGCCGCGACATGGAATTAAGCCTGGCGGTCTGGTTGTTGTTCATTCTGTTCGTGGGGACGGCGGCGATCAATGTGCCTGTCGCTTACGCCCTGTGCCTGGCCAGCGCTTTGTTCGTCTATTTGACCGGCCTGGTCAACCAGGAGATGCTGATCCAGACCATCTTCGCCACCACGGATAATTTTCCCTTGCTGGCCGTGCCGTTTTTCATCATTGCCGGCGAGCTTATGAGCACCGGCGGCATCGCCAAGCGGCTGGTGGATTTCGCCAAGATGTTCGTGGGGCGGTACACCGGCGGCCTTGGGGCCATTGCCATTCTGGCCTGCATGATCTTTGCCGCCATCTCCGGCTCGGGCACGGCCACGGCGGCGGCCATCGGGGGCATCGCCATACCGATCATGATCAACAACAAATATGACCGGAATCACGCGGCCGCCATTGTGGCTTGCGCCGGAGCCCTCGGCCCCATCATTCCGCCGAGTATTTTTTTCGTGCTGTATGGGGTCATGGCCAACACGTCAATCAGCAGGCTTTTTCTCGCGGGCATAATACCAGGGTTTGTCATTGTGCTTTTCCTCTTGGTCGCCAACAACCTCATCTGCAAGCGGGAAAACTACCCGGTCATTGAAAAAAACCACACTCCGGCGGAAAAACTGCGCTCGGTCCGGGAGGCGTTTTGGGCCTTGATGGCGCCGGTTGTCGTCTTGGGCGGCATATACAGCGGTTCCTTCACCCCAACCGAAGCCGCGGTGGTTTCGGTTGTCTACAGCGCCATTGTCAGTGTTTTTGTTTACAAGGAAATAGGCTTCAAGGATATTCCAGAGGTGTTCATCCGGGGCGGCCTGACGGCGGCCAGCATTCTGGTGATTTTCGGCCCGGCGGCTTTTTTCGGCAAACTCCTGGCCGTGGCCCAAGTGCCGCAAAGCCTGGCCGGGTGGCTGATCAACATCACCGCCAGCCCCATGTTGTTCATCATTCTGGTCAATCTCTTGCTCTTGGCGGCGGGGATGCTGATGGAAGGCGTCGCGGTGCTCACCATCCTTACCCCGCTCCTGATGCCCATAGCCGCCGTGTACAAAATCAATCCCGTGTATTTTGGCGTCTTGATCTGCGTAAACCTGTCCCTTGGTCTGTTCACCCCGCCTTTCGGGCTCAATTTGTTCATTGCCTCCCGCATCGCGCAAACAGACTTCACCAAAACCTTGCGCTTTTTATGGCCGCAGGCTTTGGCCGCGTTTCTGGCCCTGGCGGTCATTATCGCCTTCCCGAAAATTTCCACCTGGCTGCCAAGCCTTTATTGAGGATCGGCCTTGATGGGGGCGGCCTGTGAAAGCGCTGAAACGATTCCCGCACGGTTCAATCAGGCTTGGCGTGAGGCCGGCCTGGGAGAGCGGCCCGGCGGGCGTCGAAATTTCAAAGAAAGAGCAAACCTGGACGTTTGTTCAAGGAGATGTCTAATGTCCATAAAGGCCGGATGGCAAGGCAGATTTTTCGAAGATTTTGCGGTGGGCGATGTTTATAAGCATCCTCTGGGACGCACCGTCACGGAAGCGGACGAAGTATGGTTCTGCAATCTGGTGACCAGCCCCAATCAACTGCATTTCAACCAGGACTATGCCTCCCGCACCCGCTTCGGGCGGGCCGCGGTCAACGCCCCGTTCACCAACGCGCTTGTTACGGGGCTCAGCGTCGGCGACATAAGCCAGAACGGCATAAATCTGGAGTGGACTGAAATCAAAGTGCCGAACCCCTTGTTCATCGGGGAAACCGTGTATGCCGAAAGCGAAGTCCTGGAAACCCGCGAGCTTAAGTCAAAGCCCGACCAGGGTCTGATCACGGTGAAAAGCCGCGGCCTCACCGCCGAAGGGAAAGTCGTCATCGAACTGACGCGGAAAATCATGGTTTACAAGCGCGGCCGGGCGCCCCAGATGGATCTTTTCCCGACGGCAGCCCGGTAATCGCAAAGTTTCAGGAGAGCAGCAAATGGCAATTAAAGAAAGCTGGCCCGGCCGTTATCTCGGGGATTTCGCGGAGGGCGATGTCTATAAACACCCCATCGGCCGCACAGTCATAGAGACCGACAATGTCTGGTTCACCTGTGCAACCATGAACACCAATCAGATCCATTTCAACCGGCATTACGCCGCCAAGACCTCTTTCGGCAAACCCTTGGTCAACAGCTGTTTCACCCTGGCTTTGGTCAACGGCCTCTCGGTGGAAGGCACCAGCCGCAACGGCCTGGTTCTGGAATGGCGCAACGTGCGTATGCCCAACCCGCTTTTTGTCGGGGAAACGGTTTATGCCGAAAGCGAAGTCCTGGAGGTGCGTCCGTCAAAATCCAAGCCCGGGCAGGGCATCGTGAGAGTGGCCACCCGGGGCCTAACCGCGGAAGGCAAGATCATCATGGAATTCGAGCGGAGCATCATGGTGTACACGAAAGAAGCCGCCCCCGGGAACATGATTTTCCCTGTGGCCGCCAGAGAGTGAAACGGGTGTGGCTATGAAGGCGCAATACACGTTTTTTTACACCACGAAAATCGTCTCCGGCCCGGAAGCCTTGGACTTGATCGGCGATGAACTGAAAATTTCCGGCGTGAAGAAAACCCTCATAGTGACCGACAAGGTGATGGCCGGATCGGAAACCATGGCCAAGGCGAAGGCCTCACTGGCCGGCGCGGGGAACGATTTCGCGGTTTTCGAGGAGGTCGAGCCGGATCCTTCCGTGGCCACCGTCGAGGCCGCGGCGGAGCTGTTGCGGCTGAGCGCTTGCGACAGCGTCATGGGCCTGGGGGGCGGCAGCGCCTTGGACGCGGCCAAGGGCGCGGCCATTCTTGGCGCCAATGACGGACCCATCAGCCAATATGAAGGCGCGAACAAAATTCCCAATCCCCCTTGTCCGATCTTTGCCGTGCCCACTACGGCCGGCACCGGGTCGGAGGTGAGCCAATCCTCCATCTTAGCGGATGGGCCGGTCAAACGCTCCATACGCAGCACCATGGCCGCCCCCAGAATAGCCTTTCTTGACCCTCTGGCCGTTTCCACCGTGCCCGCGGCGGTCGCGGTCAGTTCCGGGCTGGACGCCTTGGCGCACAATATTGAATCCTACCTCTCACTCTGGGCCTCTCCGGTCTCGGAATGTTTGAGCAAACACGGCATCAAACTGGCCGCGGAGAACCTGCGGCCCTATATGGCCAACCCACGGAACCAAGAGGCCGCGGGCAATATGCAATTATCCGCGCTCTTGGGGGCGGCCGCGTTCGCGAACAGTCGGGTTGGCCTGCCCCACGCGCTGGGCATGGCCCTGGGAGGTTTACTCCACTTGCCGCATGGCCTGGCCTGCGGTTTGGCCTTGGCCCCCTGCATGGAATACAGTTGGATAGGCAACCCGGGGAAATACCGGACCATTGCCGAACTTATGGGCGTGAACACCAGGGGCCTTACGGAGAAAGGCGCGGCGAACGCGGCGGTCAAAGCGGTGGTGGAACTGATCCACAGCCTGGATACCGTCATTGCGCTAAGGGCCCACGGCGTCAAGGATGAACACCTGGGTCCGCTGGCCGAGGAGATGATCCGGGCCGGGCTGCAGCTTACCGACCCGCGCCAGTCAACCTTGGACGATGCCCGGGCCATTATCGGCCGGGCCATGAATTATGACCTGTAATCATCACCCCGAGGAGTGAAATCACCATGAGCGAAAAAACCATCACCCAGGAAGAGGTCGAATATGTTTCCCAGTTGGTCGAACGGGCGCGAATAGCGCAAAAAATCGCGGAAAGATATTCGCAGGAGCGGGTTGACGAGCTGGTCATGGCCATAGCCTGGTCCACGGTGAAAAAAGGCGTGGCCCGGGAACTGGCCCAGATGGCCTACGACGAATCGAAGATGGGCAACGTGGAAACCAAGTTCATGAAATTCCGCAATAAGGTTCCGTGCGTCTTGGACGAATTGAAACGCCAGAAGAGCGTCGGCCTCATAGAGGAGATTCCGGAAAAGGGCCTCCGGAAATACGCCAAGCCGGTGGGCGTGGTAGGGGCTTTGATTCCCAGCACCCAGCCCGAAATGACGCCGGTGGTCAAGGCCATGTTCGGCCTCAAGGCACGCAACGCCGTCTTGTTCTCGCCCCACCCCAGGACGCGGAAAACCACGCTTAAAGTCGTGGATTATATGCGCGCGGCCTTGAAGGAGCGCGATGCGCCGCCGGATCTCTTGCTGTGCGCTGAAAACCCCGGCATCCCCCTGAGCCAGGAAATAATGAAGCGGTGCGACCTGGTGGTGGCCACCGGCGGCGCGGGCATGGTGAGGGCGGCCTACAGCTCGGGAACCCCCGCTTATGGCGTGGGCGTCGGCAATGACGTGGCGATTGTGGATGAAACCGCGGACCTCAAGGACGCCGCGCAAAAGATATTCATCAGCAAGAACTTTGACTATGCCTCGGGCTGTTCCTGTGAAAACGCCATTGTCATCCACGAGTCGGTGTATGAGGCCATGGTCGCCGAAATGAAGGCCCTGGGTTCCTATATGTGCAAGGCCGAGGAAAAGGCGCGGCTCAAGAAAGTCATGTGGCCTGAACCCGGCAAGCTGAACCTCAAGATAATCACCCAGCCGGCCTCGTTTATCGCCGGGTTGGCCGAACTGCCCATACCGGAAAACTGCCAGGTGATCATGGTGGAAGAGTCGGGCTCGGGCAGCGCCTTCCCTTTCTCCGGGGAAAAGCTCAGCGTGGTGATCGCGGTGTACAAGTATTCCGGAGGCATTGATAAGGCCATTGAAATCTTGAACGCCAACCAGGCCTACCAGGGTGCGGGGCATTCCTGTTCCATCCACTCGCGAAACCAGGAAAACATACGCCAGGTCAGCTTGAAAACCTACACCACCAGAGTCATGGTCCGCCAAGGCACCAACACCGGCAACAGCGGCACCTGGACCAACGGTATGCCCCGCACGGTCGTGCTCGGCTGCGGCACTTGGGGCGGCAATATAGCCTCTGAAAACATCGTGCTCAAGCATTTCTACAATACCACCTGGGTATCGGAACCGCTGGACGTGCCTGTGCCCAGCCTCAAGGAAGTGTTTGGCGAATTCATGGACGAAGAATGAACGAAGGAAGGTCGATGAAACCGAAATTCAGGCGCAGGTCGCTGTTGTATGTCCTCGGCGCTTCACGGAAGACGCTGGAAAAATCGATTACCCTGACCGAGGCCGACGCCCTGATTTTCGACCTGGAGGATTCCGTGGCCCCGGAAAGTAAGGATATGGCCCGATCCTTGGTTGAAGAGACGATCCGCGGCTTGGGGGCTGAGGGAAGCGGCCGGGAAATAGTGGTCCGCGTAAATCCACTGGCTTCGGTTTTCGGCCTGGATGATCTGTTGGCCATGGTTCCCCTTGGGCCGGATTCCGTGCTCCTTCCCAAGGCTTCGGCTCGGGATGTCGTCTCCGTGGACGGCATCCTGAGTTCTCTGGAACTGAAACACGGCCTTCCGCCCGGCCGCATGGAACTCATTCCTCTCATTGAAACCGCCGGCGGCCTCATGGAAGTCGGCGAGATAATCCGGTCCAGCCGGCGGATCTCCTGCGTATTTCTGGGCGGGGAGGACCTGACCCGGGATATGGCCATCAAGCGCACTGATTCCGGGGCTGAACTGCAATGGAGCCGGAATCATCTGGCCATGGCCTCCAAGGCGGCGGCGGTGGCTTGCATTGACACCCCCTATGTCAATTACAAGGATGAGGCCGGATTTGCGGCGGACACCTTGTATGCCAAGTCAATCGGCCTGACCGGACGCAGCCTGATCCATCCCTCGCAGATTAAGGAGGCCAACAGGCTGTTTTCCCCTTCGGAGGAGGACATGGCCTATGCCTCCAGGGTGGTTGCCGTTTATGAGGAGGCGTTGACAATCGGCCGGGGCGTTGCTTCCCTGGAAGGCCGGATGATCGACGTGCCTGTTTACGAGAGAGCCAAGGATCTCTTGGCCCGCCGGTTCCAATATTGATTCTTGAGGCTGTGGCCGCGCCGTAGCGGCCATGGTCGGGCTGGCCGTTAGAAGCCTTTCATTCCGAAGCCTGGTCGGAGTATGGTTCAGGGGGCTTCGGCCTCAGGGGGCTCTTCGGCTTCAGGGGCCTGGTTCTTTATCTGTTGCCGCAGCCCGAGATTCTGAGCTTTCAGGCGATGGATTTCCGCGATTAAGATTTCGATTTTTTGGGCCACGCCGGCCCGGCTGGCCTGGGGGGATTTGCAGTTAAGGGCGATATCGCGTATTTCGTCTTCGGTCAGGGGGCGCGCCTCGGTTGTGGGTCTTGGGATGGCCCGGAAAATCTTCAAGGGCCGGCGGGGATATTTGGGGACTATGAGTTCGGTTGGTTCGGGTTCCGGGGTCTTCGGCGTTCCCCCCATTACGGAGTCCTCGGTTTCCCGCTGGTTGAAACTCGGCTCCGCGATGGTCAGGACGGGCACGTGGGGATCGTGATTTGATTGGAGATGGTCATCCTTGGGCAAGTTATCCAAAAGGGTTCGGAATTTATGTATGGGAGGGGGCTCGGCCATCAGTTCCGCTTCCTCTCTTGGGTTGGGCCGGGCCGAACGTCCGGAGGGGCGGATGTTCATAACCGGGCGAAAGGTGAGGGAATTATCCGGCTCTGGATTTTCCTAAGGCCGGATCATGGTTTTATGCTCGTCGCATAGCCAGTCAAATATGACTTCGGCCCGCTCGGCCAGCCAAAACCGGCCTTCCATCTCCGAATCGAAGGCCGGTTTGACATTCAGCCAGCGCCAGGGGCATTTAGGGTTTTCAGCCAAGGATTTTTCATTGGCCCTGACCTTAAGCCGGAGAGCCCATTTTTCAGGTTCGGCCCCGTTGGGCCGGCCAAGGGCGACCAGTTGGCCGACGCTGACCTCCCTCATGTAAATATCCGTGGGCGGTAGACTGCCAGCCCCGCCGGCCCGCCAGCGCTCAGTTTGAAATTTTATGTTAAATTTAAGGACTTTGGCCCTCATGAACCCGTCCTTATTCGTTATTTCGATTCAAGTCGTTAAGTCCATATTCTATTCGGTTTTAAAAATATTGCAACCGGGCTTTATGGCCTGCTAACCCGGAGCCCGGTTTCAGCCCCGTCCCTTTCCTTATCGGGACGCAATTGACCAAACTCCACGTTTTTTTTAAAGAATTTTCGCAGGCAGATGCCCCTCGCCGATTAAACAGGGGCTTCTTAAGGGTGCTTAGTAAGCCCTATATGTCAGCTCAAGTAAGCGTCCAAGTCGGACGGGCCAGTCTGTCCACATCCGTACGAGCTATATTTTCAGCTTTTTTTTGCTATAATCATCTTTGAGCTTTTGAGTTACTCCGGGCGTCATAACCAACTAGGGCTAACTGATATGGATAATTCCTTTTTCGACCGGCCGATACTTAATTCTCCCTATGCCGAGCCGAAACGGCATTGGAAACTTGACGAAAACGGCCAGCCGGAACATACAATAAATGATTACCGCCGTCCGGCCAGCTTCATAACTCCTATTCCGGCCCCTTCCAAGCAAAAGAAGAAGAATCATTCGAGCCTCTTGCCGGAAGAGGCCGGCGATGTTCTGGCTAAAGAAATTTCCACAGAAAATCAACAATATGAACTTACAGAAATAATAAATGACCTGCGAAGGCTTGTGGCGGCCTGGCGAAACGATGACCCAAAGAACTGGAAAGTCACTCCCGAGACCGCCCGTCTCCTCCAGCATTGGCGGCATCACAAATTCAGCGGATACCGTCCCTTTTTCTGCCAGCTTGAGGCTGTGGAAACAGCTATCTGGTTGACCGAAGTGGCCCCTAATTCCGGCAAAAAAGGGGAAAAATTTCTGGAGCGCCTTAAAACCGTCAACGAAGAGGCCAATCCCGGCCTATCTCGTCTGGCCCTGAAGTTGGCCACCGGCGCGGGCAAAACCACGGTCATGGCCATGCTTATCGCCTGGCAGACCATCAACTCCGTGCGCTACCAGAGCAGCAAACGCTTCACGCACGGCTTTCTGGTCGTTACCCCCGGCATCACCATCAGGGACCGTTTGCGGGTTTTGCTGCCCACGGATGTGGATAGCTATTATCAGTCCCGGGATCTTATCGCCTCGGATATGCTTCTGGATATCCAGAAGGCGAAAATCGTCATCACCAATTTCCATGCCTTCAAGCAACGCGAGAAAACGGAACTGTCCAGCGCCGGACGTGCCCTGCTCACTGGCAGACGCGGCGAGCGCCTTAATACTGTGGAGCCGGAAGGACAAATGCTTCAGCGGGTTATGGGCAGCCTGATGAACATGAAGAACATCATGGTGTTCAATGATGAAGCCCATCACTGTTACCGGGAAAAGCCCGGCGACAGGGAAGATGTGGAAATTCAGGAAGGCGAGGACAAAAAGGACGCCAGGAAAGAGGCTGAGGAAAACAACGAGGCCGCCCGCCTTTGGATTTCAGGTCTTGAGATAGTTCAAAAGAAGCTCGGTATCTCCCGCATATTTGATCTTTCCGCCACGCCTTTTTTTCTTAGAGGCTCAGGCTATCGGGAGGGAACGCTGTTCCCTTGGACCATGAGCGATTTTTCCCTGATGGATGCCATAGAGTGCGGTATTGTGAAGCTCCCCCGCGTCCCCATAGCCGACAACCTGCCCAATGCCGCCGACGATATGCCCAAATTCCGCGAACTTTGGAAGCATATCGGCAAAGATATGCCCAAGGCCGGCCGGTCGGAGTTTATTGACCCGAAAGACCTTGAATTGAAGAACCGAATTTTATTCGTCAACGCCTTGAAAGCCCTGTATGGACATTATGAAAAAACCTTTGAACTATGGGCGGGGGCGAAAATAGGCGTCCCCCCCTGTTTTATCATCGTCTGCAACAATACCTCAACCTCAAAGCTGGTTTATGACTATATCTCCGGCTATGTCCACGGCGAAAGCGGCCACTTTTTTGAAAGCAAATTCCCTCTTTTCAGCAATTACGATGGCAACGGCAACCCTTTCCCGAGGGCGCGCACTCTCCTGATTGACAGCGGGCAGCTTGAATCCGGCGAAAAATTGAGTGACGACTTCCGCAAGATCAATGCCCCGGCCATTGAACGGTTTCGACGCGAAGCCATTAAGCGCGGCGGGCCTTTGGCCGATGACCTGCTACGGGGCAAAGAACCGGACGATACAACCATACTCCGGGAAGTTATGAACACCGTCGGCAAACCCGGAATGCTCGGCGGCGACATACGCTGCGTGGTCTCGGTCTCCATGCTCACGGAAGGTTGGGACGCCAACACCGTCACCCATGTCCTCGGGGTTCGGGCTTTTGGCACGCAACTTCTCTGCGAACAGGTCATAGGCCGCGCCCTGCGCCGCCGTTCCTATGAACTAAACGAGAAAACCGGGTTGCTTGAGGTGGAATATGCCGATGTCATGGGCATACCCTTTGACTTCACGGCCAAGCCGGTTATCGCCAAGCCCCTGCCTCCTGTTGACGCGGTCAGGGTGCGGGCCGTCCGTCCCGACCGTGATCATCTGGAAATACGCTTTCCCAGAGTTACGGGCTATCGCGTTGAACTGCCCAAAGAGCAGATTCGGGCCGAGTTCACCGAGGATTCCATACTGGAACTCAACCCTGATCTGGTAGGTCCAACAGAAGTCCGCCAGTCGGGCATCATCGGCGAATCCATCGACCTCAAGGTGGAATATCAGAATGACATACGCCGATCTTCTCTGATCATGCGTTTGACCAACCACTGCCTGCAAAGCAAATGGCGGGATGCCGACGGCGTTCCCCGCTTCCATCTTTTCAGCCAAATGAAAGGCCTTGTCCGCGAGTGGCTGGATACCTGCCTCAAATGCACCGGCGGCGCTGACGAGGCCTATTTACAGCTTTCGAAATTCGCCAACATGGCCGCCGATAAGATCCATGCCGCCGTGAACCGGGCCGGGGTGATGGATAAGCCTCATGAACCGCCGATTACGGCGATTCTTGACCCCTACACGCCCACCGGTTCGACCATCTACGTCAATTTCATGACCTCCAAGCAACCCCGCTGGCATACAAACCCGGCTCGCTGCCATATCAACTGGTGCATCTGCGACAGCGAATGGGAGGCGGAATTGTGCCGGGTGGCGGAAAAGCACCCCAAGATCAAAGCCTATGTAAAGAATTACAATCTCGGTTTTGAAGTCCCCTATGTCTGGCAGGGCGAACAGAAAACCTACCTGCCCGATTTCATCCTATTGGTTGACGATGGGCACGGGGAAGATGAGCTGTTGCATCTGGTTGTGGAAATCAAGGGTTACCGTGGGGAAGCTGCCAAAGCCAAGAAGGAGGCTATGGAAATTTTCTGGGTTCCGGGGGTGAATCGGCTCAAAAGCTATGGGCGTTGGGCCTTTGTGGAACTTAAGGAAGTCTATAAGATAGAAAGTGAATTTGAAGCCAGGGTGGAAGCGGAATTCGGCCAAATGATTAAAGAGGCGGTGCGATAATGGCGAAAATAGAAGGGATCAGGATTAAAAATTTCCGGGTGCTGAAAGACATAACGCTAGGCCGTGTGTTCAGTGAACTAAAACGGAAACAGTTACCGCTGATGCCTTTGACCACTGTAATCGGGAAAAACGGCGTGGGTAAAAGCACTCTTTTTGATGTCTTCGGCTTTCTGGCGGACTGCTTGAATCTGGGAGTGGAAGAAGCCTGTGACGCCCGAGGGCGAGGCGGCTTCAAAAAGCTTGTCTCCCAAGGCCAAAGCGGCCCGATGGAATTTGAGATTTACTATAAGGAAGACGGCAACGCGCGGCCCATCACCTATGAACTGGCCATAGACCTGGATAATTCAGGTCGGCCCTGTGTATCAAGGGAACGCTTAAGGCAGCGACGCAAAGGGCAGCCGGATCACGGCCGACCCTTTTCATTTTTGATTCTGAACAACGGCACGGGAGTGGTCTGGAAAGGCAACCATGCCGGGATTGATGAAGAAAAAGTGGGTTTTGATTTACAGACGCTTGTGGAGTCGGTCCAGGCCGAAGAATCCAAGGATAAGGAAATTGTGGAACTTGAAGATCGGCGTAAACTCGGCATCGCCACTCTGGGTTCTCTAAAGCAACATCCAAGAATTTCCGCCTTTCGCCGCTTTATTGAGGGTTGGTATCTCAGCTATTTTGCTCCTGATGCCGCCAGAAGTCTTCCCTTGGCCGGGCCGCAAAAGCATTTGAACAGCCGAGGGGATAACCTCGGCAATGTGGTGCAGTTCATGGAGCGGGAACACCCAAAAAAATTTCAGGCCATACTCAAGCGCGTTGCGGAGAGGATACCCGGCATTGACAGAATCGACACGGAAAAAACCAATGACGGTCGTCTGCTTTTGCGTTTCAACGACCAGGGTTTTAAAGACCCCTTTTATGCGCAACAGATTTCCGATGGAACCCTGAAAATTTTCACCTATTTATTATTATTGGAAGATCCATCACCAGCGCCTTTTCTATGCATTGAGGAACCAGAAAACGGCGTTTATCATAAGCTCTTGGAGAACCTGGCCAAAGAATTCAGAGCGCACGCCACAGGACGCAAAGGCGGTTCTCAAGTTTTTATCACCACCCACCAGCCATATTTTGTGAATGCCTTGGAGCCGGAAGAAGTCTGGGTTCTGGAGAAAGGGCCGGATGGTTTTGCGACAGCCTGCCGAGCCAGTGACGACGACCTGGTAAAAAATATGGTGGAGGAAGAGTTGCCGTTGGGTGGACTTTGGTATAGTGATTATTTGGACGCGAGGGTAAACAATGCACTTTGAAATACTGGTGGAAGATCAAACCGGCCAAAAAGCCCTGGAAAACCTGGTTCCCAAAATCATTGGAACCGGGCCGCATACCTTCAAATTGCATCCTTATAAAGGTATCGGCAGCATTCCAAAAAAAATGACGGCCCCTACAATGGCCAAAATGCAAACCCTCCTGGCAAATTTGCCGGGTCAGCTTCAAGCCTACGGAAAAACCTTTGCCGCCTCAGCATCTCAAGCCGCTGTTATTGTGGTGTGCGATCTGGATAGAAACAACAAAAATACCTTTCTCTGCAGCTTGTTGTCTATTTTACAGGCCTGCAATCCCAAGCCGGTCACCCGCTTTTGCCTGGCCATAGAAGAAGGCGAAGCCTGGCTGCTTGGCGATATTCCCGCGATCAAGGCCGCATACCCCCATGCCAAGGATTCTGTGCTGAACAGCTACGTCAATGATTCCATTTGCGGCACTTGGGAACTTTTGGCTGATGCGATATATCCGGGAGGGTGCGGTAAACTTAAAAGTCAAGGTTGGCCGGCATGGGGCAATGAAAAGTATTACTGGGCAAAAAAAATAACTCCCTATATGGATGTTGATTGCAATGTCTCGCCGAGTTTCGTATTTTTTCGTGATCAATTAAGAAATCTCGCCGGCTCCTCCAACTGAACATTTTGCGATATGATGGCCTCATATAAGGCAGGCATACAATGGTGACCACAAAGAAAACTTCCGGCAGAACCGTTGAAACCCTCACTCACGATGAGGCCAAGCGGCTCAACATACCCACCACTGAACTTTCCGCCGTGGCCCCCCGGGAAGACGTAAAGCCGGTTAAGGTGAGTTACCGGCGCCGTGACCCCGACCTTGACCCACAACTAATTTGGCGAGGCAAATACGAGTCGGAAAGCCTGGAAGATGGCGAACTGGCCGTGCGCGCCGCCCCCCTGTTCATCCAGGAAAAAGTTCATCCCAAGGTTTTGATCGACGACCTGAAAAGGGAAAGCGAAGTCAGAGCCCAAAAGAATGCGCCGCCCGTGGCCCAGCAGTTGAGCCTTTTTGCCGACTTCAACGGCTTCCCCGAGGGCGTGGACAAGACGGAATTTTACCAGCACGAGCATAACTGGAGCAACCGCCTGGTTCTTGGCGATTCCCTCTCCGTCATGGCCGGGCTGGCCGAGCGCGAAGGGCTGCGCGGTAAGGTGCAATGCATTTACTTTGACCCGCCCTACGGCATAAAATTCAACAGCAATTTCCAGTGGTCAACCACCAGCCGGGACGTTAAGGACAACAAGGCCGACCATATCACGAGAGAGCCGGAACAGGTCAAGGCTTTTCGGGACACCTGGCGGGACGGCGTCCACAGTTACTTGAGCTATATCCGGGACAGGTTGATTGTGGCCCGGGATTTGCTTGCCGAAAGCGGCAGCATTTTCGTGCAGATCGGCGATGAAAATGTTCATCGGGTGCGGGCGGTGATGGATGAAGTGTTTGGAGAGGAGAATTTTGTCGATCAAATTATTTTTCAAACATCAAGCGGGAGAGTCTCTGATGGGTTAGATGGTGTTTATGATGTGATAGTATGGTATGCAAAAGATGTCGGTTTTACAAAATTCCGACAACTTAAAAAAAATCGAACATCTGAACAACTTGACACAGCATACACGTATCTTCAATTAGAAGATGGAACATACCGTTCATTGACAACAAATGAAAAATCAAACATAAATTTAATTCCTAAAGGCGCGAAACGATTTCGTCCTGGACAAACGCAAAGTCAGACAGGCGGCCAATCGTCGTCATTTGTTGTAGAATTTGAAAAACAACGCTATGAACCACCAAAATCAGGAGGATGGCGTACTACTGAAACTGGTTTCAAGCGTGCTGCAAAGGCCGCACGCTTGATGCCCCGAGGATCTTCTATCGCATATCGGCTTTGTGATGCAGATAATCCATCAATTCAAATGACCAACATTTGGACGGATACCCTCTTCACATCTTTCGGAACAGACAAAACATATATTGTCCAGACTAACCCAAAAGCAATCGAACGCTGCATCCTCATGACCACTGACCCCGGCGATCTCGTTCTCGACCCCACCTGCGGCAGCGGCACCACCGCCTATGTGGCCGAACAATGGGGCCGCCGCTGGATCACCATAGATACCTCCCGCGTGGCCCTGGCCTTGGCCCGGGCCCGCCTCATGGGCGCGCGCTACCCCTATTACCTATTGGCCGATTCCCCGGAAGGCCAAAAGAAAGAGGCCGAAATAACCAAAACCGAGCCTTCCTCCAAACCAACTTACGGTAAGATCAGCCACGGCTTTGTTTATGAGCGCGTCCCGCACATCACCCTCAAATCCATTGCCAACAATGCGGAAATAGACGTCATCTGGGAGAAATGGCAAGAAAAACTGGAACCTTTGCGCCAACAACTCAAAACCGCCCTTAAAACCGCTTGGGAAGAATGGGAAATCCCGCGTGAGGCTACATCCTCCTGGTCCGAGGCTGTCAAAAAACTCCACGCCTCATGGTGGGCGGCCCGCCTGGCCCGGCAGAAGGAGATTGACGCTTCCATCGCGGCCAAGGCGGATACTGAATATCTCTACGACAAGCCTTATGCGGCCCCCAATAAGGTGCGCGTGGCCGGGCCGTTCACCGTGGAAAGCCTTTCCCCTCACCGTATTTTGACCTTGGACGAAAACGATGAAATAGTTGATCCCCTGGAACAAGCCTCACGTGAAGGCGGCCGGGATTTTACCGCCCTGATCCTGGAGGAATTGAAGACCGCCGGGGTGCAGCAGGCCAACAAGGCGGATAAAATTATTTTTACCGGCCTTACACCTTGGCCCGGGTGTTATGTCAACGCTGAAGGGACATACGAGGAAGGCAAAAAAATACGCCGAGCCGCTATTTTCATCGGCCCGGAGTTCGGCAGCGTATCAAGGCCGGATTTGGTCGCCGCGGCCAGGGAAGCCACGGACGCGGGTTTTGACGTGCTAATAACCTGCGCCTTCAATTATGACGCCCCCTCAGCCGATTTGCCCAAACTGGGCCGGATTCCGATTTTGAAAGCCCGCATGAACGCCGATCTCCATATGTCCACGGAACTCAAGAATACCGGCAAGGGGAACCTTTTTATTATTTTCGGGGAACCGGATATTGTCATTGAGAAAATCGGCCAGAAGCAGATTCAGGTGAGCATAAAAGGCGTGGATGTTTTCGATCCGGCCAAGGGCGAAGTGCGCAGCGACGAGCCGGACAAAATCGCCTGCTGGTTCATTGACACGGACTATAATGAGGAAAGTTTCTTTGTCCGTCACGCCTATTTCCTGGGCGCCAATGACCCCTATAAGGCTCTGCAAACCAGCCTCAAGGCGGAAATTGATCGTGAAGCCTGGGAAAGTCTGCACAGCGCCGTTTCCCGGCCCTTTGACCGGCCGAAGTCGGGGAGAATTGCCGTCAAGGTCATCAATCACCTTGGGGATGAGGTGATGAAGGTTTACCGGGTGAATTAAAGGGGGAATATAACTGTTTTTATGAAGTCGACCGTGAAGGTTTAAAAAAATCATGAGGGCCACTTCAGTTATCGCCTTTCGCTATAATGTCATATGTGACCTTAATGCCGGCCGCCAGGAATTCCTGTATAACGACATCGCCGTCAAGGTGTCCAGCGGAGAATATGCTTGGCCACGCCAAGTTATTGAGGCCATGAAACCGGTCTATCCAACGGATGGACAATTTAAGCTTGCGTTTGTTGAAAAAGAGTTAAAAACAACGTCAGGACGCAACAAAAAGGTTGTGCGCCATATCCTTTTCCGTATTGAAAGGCAACTTTCCGAGCGGGAATTTGATGAGGAAAGCGCGAAATACAACCTGGAGCATATTTTGCCGGAACATCCTTCGGAAGAATGGGGGGATATTCCCGAAAACATTCAAGAAGGCCTGATCTATCGACTCGGTAACATTACGCTTCTGGAAAGCGGCCTGAACCGGGGCATTGGCAATGCCGGGTATGCCGCGAAACGGGAAGCCTACCGCGAAAGTGATTTTCAGATAACCAGGGATTTGGCGGATACTTACGATACCTGGGATGAGCATAAAGTTGAGGCGCGCCAGAAAAAATTGGCCGCTGTGGCCGGCTCTATCTGGAAAATTGATTTCTGAGCAGCTGTGAGGCGGACCGCAACAAGAGGCTCAAAAAGAAACCGTAAGGCCCCCAAGCCTCGCCGATCATTCTCTCTGAATGAATAAAAAAGCCCCGGCGGCCGGGGCTTTTTTATTGGCCGTGTGAGGCCGCTTTTCAGGTTTCGATTTCGTCCTCCGGTTCATCTTCGTCTTCGTCGGTGGGGGCCGGGGCGGCCGGTTCAGCGGCCGGTTCCTCGGCGGCGGGGCTGGAGGCGGCCGGGGCCGGGGCGGCGTTTCCCGTGGTCCCTTGGGGTTCGGCGGCGGCCGGTTCAGCGGCCGGTTCCTCGGCGGCGGGGTTGGAGGCGGCCGGGGCCGGGGCGGCGTTTCCCGTGGTCCCTTGGG
>Ga0268262_10003112_pt1 | contig 18301 bp, 13 predicted proteins | sample TergutNc150P3_FD_190354 | JGI IMG/M metagenome (GOLD analysis project Ga0268262, IMG submission 190354) | Nasutitermes corniger P3 segment gut microbial community from laboratory colony in Florida, USA - Nc150 P3 (SPAdes) (version 2) | ecosystem: Host-associated > Arthropoda: Insects >...
CGTTAAAAGATATGAAAGCCCAACTGGACGAACCTTTAAATATAAACAGATTTATCAATTACGATATTTCTCTTTCATGGTATTACTGCTATTTGGGGTTCCCGGAAAAAATTACAGACTGGCTTAAAGAAGATTTTTCTCCTTACATTCATCCCGCTTTTATTGAAAATTTCGGTAATCAGATAAAGGCGCGGTTTTACTACGCGACAAGAAATTTTGCCCCTCTTCTGGCGTATATCGAGGAAATGAAAACGCGGGAATCAATTTTATTCGGACGGATTGAAATGCTGGTATTGGAAGCTTGCGTTCATTACAAAATGAAAAACAAAAATAAGGCTTTTTCCAGCCTGACTGAAGCTTATGAAAACGCGCTGCCCAACGACATTCTGATGCCTTTCATTGAGCTGGGAAAAGACATGCGTACCCTAACCGCCGTCGCGCTAAAACAACCAGGCGGCAAAATTCCCAGGCCCTGGCTGGAAGATGTCAACCGCAAGTCCGCTACTTACGCTAAACGCCGCACCCATGTTATCGCGGAATACAAAAAGGCTTACGGCATTACCGACGGCGTTGTTTTTTCGCCAAGGGAAGCTGAAATCCTCGCCGATTTATCCCACGGCCTTTCGCGTGTTGAAATCGCGAACAGCCGCGGGCTTTCGGTCAACACCGTAAAAATGGTGATCAATATGCTCTACGCGAAAGTAGGCGCCGAAAACCTTGCCGACCTTATCCGCATCGCGGTAGAGCGCAAGCTGATCTAGGGAACCAAACTGGTTCCCTAACAAATCTTTTTTTTTACTGGCAGCCGATGCGGAACCCCTGATATTCGCTAACGCCGTTCACGTCCACATTGTAACTTGGTATATGGCGCCAGCGGTTTACTGAACGAGGTCGCACATCGTCGGAACTGAAGCACCCGCCGCGCATAACACGGGTACGATCATTATCTACGGTATTATTGCCAGATCCTCTTGGATCAGACAACGGACTGTGGGAATAATAATCTTTCTCATACTGATCCCAGCACCATTCCCATACATTCCCGCTCATGTCGTAAATACCTAGTCCATTCGGCGCTTTTGTTCCAACTGCGTGGGTGGTATTCCCGCTGTTTCCAAGATACCAGGCTATGGAATCGACATTATTACTGCCTGAATACGTATAATTCCCAGGAGATCCGTCTCCTCCTTTCGCCGCGTACTCCCATTCAGCCTCGGTTGGTAAGCGGTAACCGTTATTATTCCAGTTCACAGTTACCTTCATGTGAGTTATTGGGTAACCTGTGGCTGGTTTTCTATTTTCTAATTTGTAAACCGGCGTAAGTCCCTCCTGTTCGCTCAGTTTATTGCAGAATTCCACCGCTTCATACCAGTTGACTGTCTCCACCGGAAGGTTAGGCCCCTTAAAAACACTGGGATTGTAGCCCATTACCGACTCAAACAACGCCTGGGTGACTTCATAACGGGATATGTAATAATCATTGGTGAGTGTTACATCGTGCTGGGGTCCTTCGCCTTCCTGCACAATGGCATCTATTCCCATTTTGAAGCTCCCTTTCGGCACACAAACCATGCTATCCAGAATCCACTTGGCATACAGCGTGATATCAGAGGTTACTAACGCTGAGAAATCGTATGCCATAGTAAAGGTTTTGTTATCAGTATACCAGCCGCAAAAGGCATATCCGCTCCGCGTGGTAGCGCCAGGTTGATTTGCCGCTTTGCCGGATTCTACGCTCTGGCTTGATACCGCGCCGCCGCCGTTAGCTTCAAAGCTTACAGTGAAGATGGGTACGGGTTCCCACTTCGCGTAGAGGGTAATGTCTTCTGTTACCGGGGTAGAAAAATCGTATTGTACAGTGAAGGTATTATCATCGGTATACCAACCCTCGAAATCAAACTTGGACCTGGTAGGAATTTCATCCGGACCTAAATTTAAGGCGTCGCCAATATGCACAGTTCGCGGCAAAATGGCCCCTCCTCCGTTAACGTCAAAGCTAACTACGGCAACAGGGTTATCAGTTATGCCCCCTGTATTGCCACCATCAGTGCTGCCTCCGTCGCCGCCAGTGCTTCCGCCATCGCCACCACTGCCGGTACTACCGCTGCCGTCTGTGCCGCTCCCGCTACCCGAACCGCTGCCAGTTCCTGAACCGCTGCCTCCGCCTCCTGTACTGCCTGAGCCGGTGCCACTACCCGAACCACTGGCAGTTCCTGAACCTCCGCCGCCTGAGGGTCTGTTTATAGAGCCGCCGCCACCACCGGAACCTCCTCCGCCTGAACCTCCGCCTCCGCCTCCGCCTCCGCCTGAGCCGCCGCCTTTTGGCGCCCATTTTGCATATAAAGTAAAGTCGCCGGTAACTTTGCTATAAAAGTCATATGGTTTCATAAAAGTTTTGTCATCGAGAAACCAGCCTTTAAAATCCATTCCTGTCTTTATCGGATCCCCAGGCTGGAACACCGTACGGCCAGTAACAATAATTTCACCGGCCTCATGTTGGCCGCCATTACTCTCAAAGCGAACAGTATAGCTAACCGATTCGTTGCTGCTACAGGCTATGAATAGAAAAGTAATTACCAGGATAAACGCAAACGAAATTATTGCATTACTCTTTTTACATAACATTTTTTTCTCCTTTACCATGTAAACGCTATATTGGAAAAATCGCTGGAATCTTTGTTATTTTTAAAAGCCTTTACTGCATAGCTATAATCATCCTGTGTGTTATGTGCATAAGGGCTTTTAGTGACACCTGTTTCTATTACCACAAACCCTTTCGTATTAGAAGGGGGGCTTTCGCCACCTTTTTGGTCATATTTCTTTCCATAAATCACATAGTAATCTGCTCCATCCACTTTGCTCCAGGCTACCCACGTAATATCATCATTCCATGTAGCGGTACAACCTGGCGCTTTAAGGGTAAAAGACTCGCCAGTAGAACACCCCAAAAGAACTATACAGGCAGCCAGCAAAATAACGAATAACCTGATAATGAATAAATGGTTCTTCATTAAATCCTCCAATTTTTATTATTTTTTTATAGATTAATGTATTAATAAAAAAAAACAAGGGAATATATAAAAATCCTAATTTATACGAATGAATCAGACAAACCGAGAGTTATTCGAATAATTAAGATTTTTACCTTTAGCGATATTTTGCATTTCACCTCACATTTTTATTTTGCCCACTTTTATGGGGTGATATGTAGAATTTCTTTGCTATTTAAGCTTCCATTATGGTTTTTGGTAAAACCCGTCTTTCCAGTTGAATCGTGTGCCTCCACTTATTGGCGTGCCATCGTTCACGGTGCGCATCAGGTCGCGGTAAAAGGCTTTTTTAAGCGGCGGGCCGGACAGGTCTATTATAAAGCGAGAAAAGCCGGCTTCTCTTAAGAAGGGGATCTTATCGGTTATGGAGAAGGGTGCAGCTGGATACACCTGGGAACCTTCGGGGCCGGTTACAATGGAAAAATTTTCGCCCCTGCTATCCGTGAACGAATTGAAGTCATACACAGTGCCAAGATCCGAGCGGATACGAAACAGTGGGGGCCAGGCAAAAACCGGAACTAGGGCCATGGAACGCAGGGCGCTGTTCGCTTTCTGGCGGCCTGGCTTTTGCGAAATTTCTTCCAGGGTACGCTCCAGGTTCTGGCGGTTGTTTTCAAGCGGCGAAACGAAGCCGTCCACACCCAGCGACAGCACAAAGGACAGCGACCAGGCGTTGAAAATATAAAGCCAGGGACCTCCGATTAAAAGAGCTTTTTCAAAAAGCGCTTTGTCCCTGTTTTGCAAATTGCGAAAAAGCGAAAAATGCCCGGGGTTGTTCAGGACAAACTGCCTGTAGCCTTTTTCCGCAATGCGGCTTATTTCGCTTTCAAGGGATTCATCTCCGCCGGAAGCGGCCCCCTGAGGGAAAAAGGGATCCAAAACCAGGATGATCTCCGCCGGCTTAAAGGGGAGTGGCGGCTTGTTTTCTGCCAGGAGGTAGGCGGCGGTTTTGCGGGAATAGGAAAGCATCACCCGCTGGGGGCGTAAAGACTGCACTATGAAAAGATCCTCAGTACGCGAAACCGCCACGTAAAGCCCTTCCGGAAAAAAGCCAGACTTTTGTTTTACGTTTTTGCCGGTTTTTTCGGGTTTTAATAATTCACCGATTTCGGGAAACGGCGCTTTTTCATGTCCTGGCACGCGCCCTGAACCGCCACGCTCAATTACCGGCGCGTAACGCCTGGACATTGTTTTGGTCTGAATCAGATATACCCTGTCGCCGATCTTGAAACCTTCCGGCATAGAAATCCAACAACCGCCTTCGACAGGCTCGACAAACTTTAGCTTATGGGAAACCCTGTTGGTGTCATCTTTGCTGTGCAGCCGCACCGAATCCCCCAAACAGGGAATCACTCCTCCGTCGCAAGAGATCATGGCGCTGCTATCCCTCCCTTTTACCTTGAGAATAGTCCCAAGGTTGATGCCTGTTCCCCCGTCCTGATCTGGATTCAGCCAGTCAATGGAAACTGAGGGCAAAGCGCCTTTTTCAGTTTTAACGTCAAAATAAAATTTTGTTTTTGAGCGGGCAAAGTCATTTCGCAGTATTTCCATGCCTTGCCGTATGCTCCCCTGGATTTCCCCCTCATCCCCTCCTGCGATTGCGTCCAGAACCAGCCGGTAGGCACTGACCACAACGCCCACATAATCGGCGCTTTTCATGCGGCCTTCGATTTTAAGGGCGTTAACCCCGGCGGCGGCGAGGTCGGGCAGGCGTTCCAAAAGCCGTAGATCTGCTGGGCTGAAATAGTAGCCGCCTTGCCCTGGACGGTCTTCGCGGGAATAGAGCCTCCGGCAGGCCTGGGTACATAAACCGCGGTTCGCGGACTTGCCGCCCAGGTAGCTGGAAAAAAGGCACAAGCCGGAAGCGCTGACGCACAACGCGCCATGCACAAAAACCTCCAGTTCCATGTTGGTTTCCTGCCTGATATCTCGCAGCTCGCCAAGGCTCAACTCCCTGGCAAGAACCACGCGGGAAACGCCGTATTTGGAGAGGGCATTGGCTCCCCGGCCTGAGGCTATGTTCATCTGGGTTGAGGCATGCAGGCGCAGCGAAGGAAACTGGGAACGAACCATGGCAACCACCCCGAAATCCTGCACGATAAGCGCGTCAGGCCCCAAGGCGGCAAGGTATTTTAGCAGTTGATACATACGGTCGGCTTCACGCTGTTCAAAAACCGTATTAAGAGTTACGTAGACTTTTTTCCCCATCCGGCGCAGGGAACGAAGGGCGCCTTCAAATTGCGGATACGTAAAATTGGCGCTCCTCATCCGGGCATTGAAGCTCTTCAGCCCCAGATATACCGCGTCCGCCCCTTCCCCGACCGCCGCATCCAGCGCCTCGGGTGAGCCAGCCGGGGCCAAAAGCTCTATTTTTGAAGTTTTCCCTGTCATTGAACTACTATAATGCTTCTAAAAATTTTTTACCACGAAGAAAATAGGGAGTAGGGAGTGGGGAATAGGGAATATCAAAGATAATTTGACTTGATAGTTTTATGTGATGCTCGCTAACAAAGACCCTACTCCCTACTCCCCATTCCCTAAAATAACTAACCTTTTAGCGATCCTACGGTAATGCCTTTTACAAAGTGCTTTTGGATAAAGGGGTAGAGAACCAAAACAGGAAGGCTTGAGATGATAATGAGTGAATATTTCATCATCTCGCGCAGGGCATTAAGGCGTTGCCTCTCGGCGATAAATTCCTCAGTCAGGGGCATGTCCGGCGCCTGGGTGTTCTGGAGCAGCACCATGCGGAGTTCAAGCTGGAGGGGCTGACGCTTCCTGTCTGTAATGTAGAGCAAGGCCGAAAAATACGAGTTCCAGTGCCCTACGCCGTACCAAAGTACAAGAATGGCGATTATTGCCCCGGACAAGGGCAGGACTATGCGGAAAAAGAAAATGGTGTCCGTGCATCCGTCAACTCTCGCAGCGTCCAATAGTTCGCCAGGGATATTTGCTTTAAAGAAAGTCCGGGCAACCATCATGTTGTAGACCGAAATTGCCCCGGGAATGACCAGTGCCCATACAGTGTTGAGCATCCCAAGCGAGCGAACCACAAGGTATGTGGGGATAAGGCCGCCTGAAACAAACATGGTAATGACGTAAAATATCGAAATGCCTTTGCGCCCATGAAAGTCCGGGCGGGACAAGGCGTAGGCGGTGGGGAGTGTAACGATAAGATTGATCGTAGTTCCCAAGACCGTGTAATAGACGGAGTTGAAAAAGCCCCGCATGACACCTTCGTTTTTAAGCACTTCTTTGTAGCCGTCCAGGTTGATGCCCACGGGGAAAAAAAGCACCTCGCCCGACGCCACCTTTTGAGGATCGCTTATAGAAGAGATAACTATAAAATACAGGGGATAAGCCACGAGGACGAAAATAATGGTAAGGACGGCGAAGTTTATTACATCGAAAACTTTATCTTCAAAACACCGGCGTTCCTTAAAACTTTTTACCTTATACAGCTCTGCCGCAGCAGACGAATTATTTATTGCCATTTTTTACCTACCATAAAGCGTTATCGGAGAGTTTACGTGAAACTGAGTTTGCGCCGATGAGCAGCACGGCGTTTACAACCGCGTTAAAAAGTCCCACCGCCGATGAATACGCCGGATCGTTTTGTATAATACCGATCTTGTAAACATAGGTTGAGATAATCTCGGACACACTCAAATTCAGGGGGTTTTGCAGGGCGAAGGCCTTTTCAAACCCAACAGAGAACACGCTCCCTAAATTCAGGATAAGAAGCATAACCGCAACGGGCAGAATAGTCGGCAGGTCTATGTTAAGAATTCGCTGGAACTTGTTAGCCCCGTCCACTGTGGCAGCTTCGTGCAATTCAGGGCTCACCCCGGAAAGAGCCGCGAAATATACTACAGAGCTCCAGCCCATGCCCTGCCATACGCCTGACCAGACGTAAATATTTCGCCACATACTGCGCTCACCCATAAAATTGATTGGCTCGACGCCCATAAAGCCGATGATTTTGTTTACCGCGCCGACTCGGGGTGACAGAAAAAGGATTATCATACCGCACATGACCACAACAGATATAAAATATGGCGCGTAGGTCACGGTTTGTATCACTTTGGTATAACGTTTATGTCGGAAAGAGTTCAGGAGCAGGGCCAGAATAATAGGTATCGGGAAACCCGCAGCCAGGGAATAAAAACTTAAAACTAAAGTATTAACGATAATTTGTACGAAATTAGGAGAATTAAAAAACCTGATAAAATGCTGCATTCCAACCCAGGGGCTACCCCAAATACCACGCCGCACCGAATAAGCCCGGAAGGCTATTTGCGCACCGTACAAAGGCCAATAATGGAAAATCAGCATGATAAGGAGCCCCGGCACGCAGAACAAATAGAGTTCTTTGCTTTGAAGAATCTGTGCCAATACTGTTTTCTGTTTTTTAATTTTCATCACATTTTACTCTCCTCTGTTTTTAACGTTAAGAGCCTGATGCAGGCTACAGTTTTGCCGCGTTACGTTTCAGGGTAAGAAGGTCCTGAAGCCCCAGGCGGTTAAGCTGGGTAATAAAGCCATCCCACTCGGCATCGATATTAGCCTGACCGGAAACCCACTCGGCCTCTTTTTGCTCTACATAAGTCCTGATAGCGGTCTGAAGGTCGGCAACCCGACGCCCGTCGTCGGCGCTAAACCAGAGCGCCGGCATGGAAACTTGTTCCAGGAAAGGCTTATACAGGGCGTCGCGGACATCGGTGTCTTTGTATTCGTTTTCCCAACCCGGCCTTGGCTGCTCTGTCCAAACGGCCTTGGGGCGCTGGAATCTGGGCTGGGAAGCCACGGAATAGCCTGACCAGCCATTCTTGTCCCGCTCATCCTGGGTCCAGGTGGAGGTATCAAGGTTTTGATAGAAAGTCTTGCCACCGCTTTGGCTCATTATCTTCCAGGTCTTGTCTATGGGGCCTTGATTGAATTCATAGCTGTGGATGGGGTCATAGCAGGCATCGAGCCACTTCATAATACTCTCGGCTCTTGCCCCCTGGGCATTGTCGGTAATGATAAACTGGGTACGGAAAAGGCTATTGCCGTTGTTGTTGTTGCGAAACACAGGATTAGCAACGCCAGGGGCCTTCAATACCGGCAGGGGAACATACCCTGTCCAGTTCTTTGAAGGATCTTTCTCCTTATCCTTGGGGTCGATGTCCCAGAAGTCAATAGGCCCGTAAGCCATGGAAACCCCGTATAGGCCCCTCTTGCCTTTGGCTTCCCAGGTCGCCTTATCCTGTGTAAAAATTTCGGGATCCAGGAGGCGTTCCTTGTTCAGATCCGCAAAAAACTTGATCATCTCCTTATATTCGTCCCGTATTACCGTAGATTCTATCCTGCCGTTAATCACCGCGAAGTAACCGGCGTTATTCCCGGCGTTAGCCGCGTTTAAACCCCACCAGCCAGCCATGGTACCCAAACTGAGGTTGTTCGGGTCGCCGGAGAAGGGGATGATCTTCTGGCCGGCTACATTGGGAATCCTGTCCCGGAAGGCAATAAGCACCTGCTTCAATTCATCGGTAGTGGTGGGCACCTGGAGGCCCAGTTGATCCAGCCAGGTTTTGTTGATCCACGGGTTAAAAGAGACAAGAGGCTCCTCCACCAGGTAGGGCGGCGAATAAATGTGGCCGTCCGGCAAGGTCATGCTGGCCCGGACCCCGGGAGTTTCCAGGGCTTCCCTCACGTTTTTGGTATTCATCATGAGGTCTTCCAGGGGTATAATAACCTTCTCTGCCGAAAGGGTCATAATATCGTTACCGCTGACAAGCCAGCCGCCTATAGCGTCGGGGTAGTTACCGGTACTCAGCATGATGTTCTTCTGTTCCACGGCTGCCTGGTAAGGGAAGATCATGAGATTTACTTTAACTCCGGTTTCCTTTTCGATTACGTCGTAGAGCCCGTACCACCCTGGCCCGACAGCCCGGTCTGAATCAATCAGCAGAGTAAAGCTGCCAGTGTCCTGGGTAGCAGCCTGCTTGCTGCATCCCCCAAGAAAAACGACCATAGCCAGCACTAAAGCGGCCAATAACAAAACTTTTCTTTTCATTTTGAAATCCTCCGTGTTTTTAATACTAAATATTGTAATATAAAGCCAAATTTAATCCAACGCTACAGCATTTAGCAAGGTGCTATTGCTATCGTCACAGGAATACTCCCAAAACATAATCCCCGCCAGCCCTTCGGTTTTTACATATTTGCGCTTGGCTTTAAGGGAACGCTCGTTGTCAAAAGTGATAAAGTTTTTTTCCTTCGCGTTGTACGCGTAAGGCGCCTCGGCCTTTTCATCGTATAAAAACCCGCCAGCCGCGTTTACCTTCGCCATTGTATCAGGATACCCGCCGGAAAACCCCGGCGCTTCTCCGTTAGCCGCGCAGTTTATGCCGTCCACGTTATAGAAAATCCGCGCGTAAAAAGCCGAACCCAGGGTAATTTTCTCCCTCGGCACCCCCGCTTCCCGGTACAGCCTGATCGCCTTGTCCCCATACATGGAATGGCTAATATCGGATTTATAAAGGCTGGTATGATGGCTTGCCGCCGACCATTTTGCCATATCGTAGGTCATAATGTTGAACAGATCCATAAGGGGGACCAGCTTGTCAATTTCCAGGCTCCGGACACAGCTTTCGCTTGCGCCTGCCGCCATGGAGACGATTTTATCTTTTCCCAGTTTTTCCCGCAGCAGAACCACAAGGGCGGTAAAGTTCGGCTTGTCTTCGGGGGAAAATTCAATGCCAGCGGAGCCGTCGCAGGGGTATTCCCAATCCAGGTCTGCGCCGTCAAACCCGTAATCATTGACAATATCCGCCATGGACTGGGCAAAAACCTCCCTGCGTTCCGCTGTGGCAACTGCGGGCGAAAAACCGCCAGCGCCCCAGCCGCCAATGGACAGAACGGCTTTAATCGGCCCTTTCTTCAGGATAAACCGGCGCACATTTTCCCCGTTTTTCCAATGGCTGACACTGGCCTTGCCGTCCTTTACAAGGGCAAAGGCGAAATTCACATGGGTCAATTTCGCGGCGTCGTCATTTCGAAGCCCTGTGAAACGATCCTGACCGATATATGCAGAAACAATCACTTTGCTGCCTCCACGGCCAGCTCAAACACTTCGGCTATAAACTCGCCGCCATAGCTCTCCATCGACGTGGGCGTGGATGAATCCAGGGTAACGGTAACGCCGCCGCCCTTGGCCTTAAAAGGCAAATTTCCGCCTGTGGTCATGTTTTTCACCGAGACAACAGGTTTTTCGCTGTAGGGTATCGTTAATTCCGGCGTAAACCCGCCGTCGCCCAGGTAAAAAGCGTATACCTTGCCCTTTGCCACCTTTTGGGTAAAGGCAAAATCGCCAGAGGTATAGGGGGCGCAAACGCGGGTACCGTAAATTGCCTCGCCGTATTGCTTAAGCCAGGCGCCCATTTCCGCCATGCGGCGCAGCGCAGGCCAGGGCAAACGCCCGTCCGGCTGGGGCGCGACGTTAAGCGCCAGGTTGCCGCCTTTTGACACGATGTCGATAAGCAGCCGGATTAAGCGCTTTGTCGATTTGAAATTGTCATCGTAGGAGTACGCGAAGCCGTTGCCCATGCTTACGCAGCTTTCCCATGGGACGTTAAGGGGCTTGCCTGGCACGCTTTGCTCAGGCGTTACATAGTTTTCGCAAATGCCGCCGCAGGTACGGTCGGCGGACAGAAGCCATGGCTGCACCTTTCGCGCTTTTTCCATCAATTCCTCAATGCGGATGTCCTGCCCGTTCCCACGATGTACCCAGCCCGCGTCGAACCAAAGAATGTCAAGCCTGCCGTATCCCGTTACAAGCTCCATAACCTGGCTGTGAGTGAAGTTTACAAACTTTTCCCACAATTCCGGCTGTTCGGCAGGCAGGTAAGACGGCCCGCGGGAGGTGAATTCGCCCTTGAACTGACCTTCCGCCCAGTAAGATGGCACGTTCCAGTCGGCTTTTGAAAAATAAGCGGCAATACCCAAGCCCCGTCGGCGGAACGCCTCAAATACGTTGGAAACTATATCGGCGCGCTTGTTTATCGAAAAGGGGCAGCTCCGGTTGGTAATTTTATAATCTGTCAGCTTGGTATCCCACATGCAGAAACCGTCGTGGTGTTTGGTAGTGAAAATTAGGTACTTAAACCCGCCATTGGCGGCAGCTTCTGCCCATTTATCCGGCTCAAAGCGTATGGGGTTAAAGGATCTGTACAAATCCCGGTATTGCCTTTTAAAAGACTGGGAATCTACATCCCAGTCAACGTCGTGGCGGCTCCAGTCCGAGTCGCCGTCGCTCATGGCCCAGCTTTCAACAATGCCAATCTGCGAATAAATGCCCCAGTGCATCATCAGTGCCAGTTTCTGGTCCTGGAACCATTCCAGGCGCTTTAATATTTGCGGATCTTCCGGACGTACATAGTTTTCTTCTTCCAGACAGCCGTGTATGCCGTCAATTACGTTATCAGCCATGGTCCTTGCCTCCTTTGTTTCTATTATATTCCTTCACTTCGTTATCTACAACTTTTGCGTCATTTGCATGGAAATAGCACGGGCTTTGGGCTTAAGGCAATTGCCCCATTTTACTTGCAAAAGCGGCATCCTCATTTATAATAAAGTTATGACATACAGGATTATCAAGCCCTCAATGTTAAAACGGGCAATAGGGGCATTGCTTTTGTTATTTCTTCCTGTTGGCATTTTCGCGAGAGCTTCATTTGATAAAGATACGCAGGGAAAAGATGCACAGAATCCTGGCTCTGCCGGTATAGCGGACAAACCTGCATTTTTGGGAACAGAAGGGCCTTCTTTAATTGAAGGGTATTTTTTTTATGAAGAGCTCTGCGCGTCTTGTACTGCCGATATTGACAGATTCGTTTCGATTCTTCAGGAAAAATTGCCTATGGCCGAGCGGGATCAGTATCCCAATTCCTTTAAGGGCTTCAATATCCATGATACTGCCGGTAGGACGCAATATGTGGGGCTGACAGACGAATTGGGCCTTGATCGGAGTCTTCTGGAAACGCCCTTTCTTGTAATCGGAGGCCGGGTTTTCCAGGGATACGACAGTATCAGCGCCAATATCAAGGAAGCCTACCTGACTGCAGCGGAAGATCTGTATGTGTATAAACGCCCCTATAATCCCAGGACAAAAAAAACCGGGCCAGTTCTTTTTGATGATTATCCGGTTAATCCTGATCATGTAACCCTGGTTTATTATTACCGGATTACCTGCCAGGAATGTGCGAAGACAACGCCGCTCATAGATGCGCTGCCGAAGACGATTCAGGTAAACGGCAAAGAACGACCATTGGACATAATTCGGATTAATACCCGTTCAGGAAACAACAACGAGAGGATAGCGGCATTCTTTGAAGCCTGGCAGGTGCCGGACAAAGACCGCATGGTTCCTATCGTCTTCTTTTCGGATTCGTATCTTGCCGGTATCGACGCTATCTCCGAGGGCTTACAGCGGAGCTTAAGCCGTACGCCTATACCCTGGAAATTGCTGCCTGAACGCAGGTAAGCGGCGTTTTGTATTATAATTAAGTATTTCCTTGCAAGTTTAGCCAAAAAATAGTATATTACATTAATTGTGTTGTTTAGTTTTCTTTAGCATCAGCGGGAGAGAAATTTTATGACAAAATCAACTGAGGTTTCTGTACCGGTCATTTACCACAAAGTAAGTCTAAAGCGTAATATTTTAAATGCCAGCGGTTTGTATTTGCTTATCGCGGTTCCTTTTATTTACGTTGCGATTTTTAACTATTTTCCCATTTATGGCGTCCTTATGGCCTTTAAGCGCTTCTCCCCACGGGATGGTATTTGGGGCAGCCCCTGGGTGGGGTTCTATAACTTTATGCGGTTTTTTAGTTCCCCAAATTTTCTTACGGTGATTCGCAATACTTTGGTTCTAAGCTTTTATGCGCTAATCGCAGGCTTCCCTTTTCCTTTGCTGCTGGCTCTTTGTGTGAACCATAGCCTTATGAAACGCTTCAAGAAGGTAACACAGTCCGTTACTTTTGCCCCGTTTTTCCTTTCCGCAGTATTGCTGGTAACCCTGGTTACCCAGGTTTTAGGGATGCGCACCGGCGGAGTAAATGTTATTTTACAGGCATTAGGCTTGCCAGAAATAAATTTCATGGGTTCCGCTGCGCTTTTTCCCCATGTGTATGTATGGTCAGGTATTTGGCAGGTAACGGGATATTCGGCGATTATCTATATAAGTTCTTTGGCAGCAGTTGACCCTACTATGCATGAAGCAGCTATTATCGACGGCTGTGGCCTTTGGCAGCGGATTTGGCATATAGATATCCCCACCATAAAACCTATTATTATCATACTGCTTATCCTGAGTATAGGCGGGGTGCTGGGGGGAAATTTTGAAAAAGCATACATTATGCAGAACCCTCTTAATATCACCGCTTCGGAGATAATTCCTACCTATGTTTATAAAGTTGGCCTTGGGGTCGGAGCGGATGGCGGGGGTGGTTCGCGTCCGGATTATTCTTTCGGAACGGCCATAGGGCTTTTTCAGAATGTGGTTGGCGTTCTGTTAACGCTTTCGGTTAATAAAATTGCCCGCCTCCTTTCAGGCGAAAGTATGTTCTAAGAGCAAAAGGGTATTAAAAATGACAGCCAGGATAAATAGTGCCTACAGGCGTTTGAGTTTTTCCGATAAGACCTTTCATGTTTTTTGCACTGCGTACTTAATCGTAACTTTTTTATTGGTAATGTATCCCCTGTGGTACTGCGTAATCTGTTCGTTTAGCTCAACCCAGTCGATAGTCGAGGGCAAGGTTGTTTTCCTGCCCGTAAATTTTACGTTAAGGGCGTATAACTCGGTTTTAAAATACGAGCTTTTGCGCCAGGGCTTTATTAACTCGCTCTTTTATGTAGCCGGCGGAACCGTGGTGGCTGTGGCGCTTTTGCTTCTGGCGGCTTATCCCCTGTCCAGGCGGGACATGCCGGGGCGCAAGTTCTTTCTGGCTTTTTTTGTGATTACCATGTTCTTTAACGGAGGGATAATTCCCAACTATATTTTGATGAGGGATCTAAACCTTATAGGTTCGCGTCTGTCCTTGATACTGGCCTTTATGTTTTCCTGCTACAACATGATCATCGTCAAGACCTATTTCCAGAGCAGTATCCCGTCGGGGCTTCTTGACGCGGCTCACATTGACGGCTGCGGGGATGTTCAGTTTTTTTTCCGTATCGCCCTTCCTTTGGCGACTCCGGTTATCGCGGTAATGGTGCTTTTTAACGCGGTGGGAATATGGAACAGTTATTTTAACGGAATGCTCTTTCTTACGAAGCCCAACACTTACAATTTCCAGATGGTTTTACGGGATATACTCTTTGTGGCATCCATGCCCCAGGAGATGCTGCTCAGTATGGATCCCAATCAGGTACAAAACCTAAGAAACATAGTACAGCAAATTCGTTACGCGGTTTTGGTAGTAGGCGCGTTGCCCATGATGATCCTGTACCCCTTTATTCAGAAATACTTTATCCGTGGTATGATGATTGGCTCTCTAAAAGAATAGGGCTTTAACATTGTTCAATATCCGCTTTACGCGGGTATATATTTTTTTTTCATTTTTAAAAAAGAAAATGAAGATGGAGGAAATAGTGATGAAGAACATAAAAAGAGTTCTTTCAATTATTGGCTGCGCTGTTTTTTTAAGCGTATTCATTATCGGGGCTGTATCCTGTAACAAGGGAAGCAGTTCCGCTGGAGGAGGCGGGGCTGGAACCCTTACCCCTGGCAAGCTGCCTTACGGCGACGGCAAAACAACCCTAACAATGTTTGTAAGAAACGTCTCGGACAGGGTTTCGGACTTTTCCTACGAAAAAAACACCTGGACAAAGGCTCTTGTGGATGCCACGGGTATCAAACTGGACATTACTTCGGCCAATTACGCTATTGCCAACGAGCGCATCAACGTGATGCTGAGTACCGGCACTTATCCGGAAGTAATTATTCACAATATTTCGATGAATGACATGAACTATTACGCAAGCCAGGGCATATTAAAGCCAATGGACGAGAATGCCCTTGCGAGGTGGCCCAACATCAAGGCCGCTTTTGATGAATTTCCTGCTGTATTCCAGAGGATTCGCGGCGTCGACGGTAAAGTTTACGCTCTTCCCGATATTAACGACTGCCTGCATTGCGTCTACAGTTACGGGCGGGTGTGGTATTACATGCCCTGGATGAGGGATCACGGGTTCAAGGAACCACAAACCACTGCAGAGCTTGAATCGTATCTGCGCTATGTCATAAGCAATGACATGAATAAAAACGGCCAAAAAAACGCCATGGGTATAGCCTTTGATTCCGGCTCCCTTAGAAACTTTATCGCCTATTTCGCCAAGCCCTTTCTGCCCTGGGTATACGGCAGTCAGTATGGGGTAGCTCTTGATGGAAAAACCGTGGTTGCGCAATACAGGGACACGCGGTTCCGTGATGCTCTAAAATGGATGAACAGCCTTTATAAACAGGGCTATATAGTACCTGATTCATTTACAATGACTGGCGATCAGTTAAAGTCCCTCTGGCAGGGCAGCACCCCCAGGGTTGCAATATTGGCGGCAACATGGATGAACGGTTATACCGACCAGGGTACTGAACGCTGGATAAACACCTTTGGCCTGCCTGCCATTGAAGGCCCCAACGGCCAGCGAAACGCGGGTAACGGCGAGCCCTGGACTATTTTAGGCGGCAGGATGTTTATAACCGACAAACTAAAGAACCCCGAGCTTGTTTACGCCCTTTACGACTATATGCAGAATTTTGAAGTAATGATGAATGGTTATATCGGGCCCAAAGGGATCGGTTGGGCAGACCCGGATCCAGGTACTTCCTCCCTTTCAGGCGGCACTCCCCTTTATAAGCTCCTGGTAAGCTATGGAAACGACGCGATTAACTCCACCTGGGATCAGGCCAACCCGATGATCCGTTCCGGCAAGTTCCGGCTTGGCGAACAGGCCACGAATACCAGGGAAGCCGAGCAGTGGCTTACCACTCATTCCAATGATACGGCTTTAATGAACAAACTCCTGGCCGACACTTCCTACCCCGAACAGATGTGGTACAGAACATCCCTGGCCAACTCCAAATACATGATGAAGCCTGAAATCTTCCTTCCCCCAATCGGCATGGACGAAGCGGACAACAGCAGGTATTCGGATATAAACGCGGTGCTGTCGCCCTTCCTGGACAGAGCCTTTGTAGAATTCATAACTGGGGCAAGGGACATCAACAGTGATGCCGCATGGAACGCCTATATCGCGGAGCTTGACCAGCTTAACCAGCCTGAAGCCATAAGGATTTTACAGAAGTACATCAAGTAAGGTTCTGCTGGAAAGATAGCGATACTTGATATATTGAAAACATAAACATTCCGGAACGGACTGAACAAACCTGTTGGTTTTGCGAAGCACGTTTCGGAATGTCTATATGAAGTAACCATTCTGTAGAGGTAAATAAATTTATGCGTATTTTGGTTGGCGGCATGAACCATGAGTCCAATTCCCTTAACCCCATCATCACAGGCGAGGAGGACTTTGTAGTCTATAGGGGAAGTGAAATTGTTGAAAGAGGGATGCTTCCCGGTTATTCGTCCACAGGGATAATTACTACCCTTAAGGAAGCCGGAGCCGAGATTATACCGGCAGTTTTATGCCGTGCGGTTCCCAACGGCATTATTTCGGCGGACTTCTACAAAAAAATTAAAGCCGAGTTCATTGACCGCGCTATACAAGCACGCAATGCCGGAATCATTGACGGCGTGTGCCTGGCGCTCCACGGCTCCATGAAGGTGCAGGGCCTTGGCTGCGCCGAGGGAGATTTCTGTGCCGCTATAAGGGAAATTTTCCCGGACAAGCCCATAACAGCGGCGTTAGACATGCACGCCACTATCACTCCACAGCTACTTGAGGCGGTGGATGGTTTCTCCGCGTACAAAACCGCGCCCCACGTTGACTGCGCCGAAACCGGCATCCAGGCGGCGCGTATGCTCCTTAAAGCAATCAAAGAAAACCGCGCTATTCACACGGCCTATAAAAGCGTCCCAATGATGGTCGCGGGGGAAAAATCGGAAACCGCCGCGGAACCAATGGCGTCGCTTATTCAGGAATGTATCAAGGCAGAAAAAGAACCTGGTATTGAAGCGGTCTCGCTGCTTATGGGCTTTCCCTGGGCGGATGACAAGCACAACGCGGTTTCCGTATTGGCGAGCTTTTCCGGAGACGTTCAGGAAAAAGCCGAAAAAATCGCCAATGATCTTGCTGTTTCCTTCTGGAAACGCAGAAAAGAATTCGCTTTCCGTGCTGAGTTTTACGATACGGAGGAAGCCCTTACGGCGGCATACGCTTATGTTGAAAAGGGCGAAAAGCCGGTTTTTCTTTCGGATTCGGGGGACAATCCCACTGCTGGGGCAGCCGGGGACGCGACAGATCTCCTCGAAGCGATCTTAAAAACCATTGACAGGGCTGATCGTTTGCCCACACCCTTCCTTTATTCAGGCTTTTTCGACGCGCCCGCCGTCGAAAAATGCGTCAAAGCCGGGGAAGGCGCCGAATTGGACATCACGCTGGGCGGGAACTGGGATACTGTGAACGGGAAGAAGATCCCGCTAAGGGTTAAGGTTAAGAAGACCCATAGGAATTACGGCTCCCATAAATCGGATCTTGCCCTTGTTTCATACAGGAACCTTCTCATCAGCGTAACATCCAAACACATCGGCTTTGGGGACGAAGAACTCCTCCTTGCCCTTGGAATAAACCCTGTGGATTACTGCCTTGTGGCGGTCAAACTTGGCTACCTTGAGCCCTGTTTCAGGAAAATTGCGAAAAAAGCCATCCTGGCAACCACCAGGGGCTGTTCCAACGAAGTTCTGGAGAATATACCCTACCGGAATGTCCGGCGGCCTATTTACCCCCTTGATCCCGACATGGAACTACCAGGCATTTGACAAGTATTCCATAATATTGTATACTATTTTAAACTTGTAATAATTGTCGGTAAGGGGATAAATATGGATTGGGTTTTTAAGATAATCCTTCCTCTTGCCGGGTTTACTTTAGGCTGGATAATTAGATGGCTGTACGCCAGATTTCAACTTACGGCATCGGAGCAGCGCGCCGAACGTATAAAACAGGATGCTATAAAAGAGGCTGAAGCTAAAAAGAAGGAGATACTTCTTGAAGCAAAAGATCAAGTAATCCGAGACAGAAACCAGCAGGAA